>Ga0134128_10004176_pt1 | contig 17726 bp, 13 predicted proteins | sample KB31754_FD_96462 | JGI IMG/M metagenome (GOLD analysis project Ga0134128, IMG submission 96462) | Terrestrial soil microbial communities with excess Nitrogen fertilizer from Kellogg Biological Station, Michigan, USA - KB3-175-4 | ecosystem: Environmental > Terrestrial > Soil > Unclassified ... | reverse complement strand
CTGCTGCTGCTGGTCTCGGTGCTCTGGCTGAGGACGGTGTGGGACTTATCGGAGAATCCCACCGCGAAGCGGTGGTCGGCGTACGCGGCCCTGTCGGCGCTGGGGCTTCATCTGCACTACTATTTCGCTTTCCCCCTGGCGGCCGACGCGGCGTGGCTCGCCTGGCGCTTCCGCCGGTCTCCGCGCGAGCTCGGCGCCTGGGCGGCGGCGCACGCCGCGGCCTCGCTCCTGTTCGCGCCGTGGCTGCCTCAATTCGCGGCGCAATTGCGCGCCCACGTCGGCGACCGCACCATCGGCGACGCGCTGACGCCCGCGCACCTGCTCGATTCCTTCGGCACGATGTTCTTCGACGTGACCTTCCTCGGCCTGGCCTTGCCGCACCGGCTCAACGCCGCGATCGGCGCTGGCTTCGCGGCGCTGGCCGCGGCGGGCGCCTTCGCCGCTCCGAGCGACGCGCGCGCGCGCCGGGAGCGGGACTTCGTCCTCTTCTCGCTCGCCGCCCCCGTCGTCCTCATCGCGCTCGCCGAGCTCGTCGTGCGCCGGCCCATCACGCAGGCGCGCTATTTCGTCCCGCTCTCGCCGCTGGCGTATCTGCTCGCCGCGCGCGTCCTGTCCGCGCCCGCGCGCTGGACGGGCGCCTCGCGCCTCGCCCTCGAGGCCGTCGCCGTGGCCGGCGTCGCGGGCTACTTCGCCTCCGGAAAGCTGGTGGACCCGCGCCTGGACGCGCTGGCCGCCGCCATCCGCCGCGGCTCCCCGGCCGGCCTACCCGTCGTCTACGTGGACATGTACGACTATCTCCCGATGCGGGCTTACTATCTCCCCGAGCGCCGCAACCTGCTCGTCGCCTCCGCGGGCGAAGGCATGGACTTCTCCGCCATCCCGCCATACGACGGGGTGATCGACGGCGCGCGGACGCGCGCGCTGGGCTCGTGCGTGGTGGTCGACGTGAAGCGGCGTCTGACCGAGCAGGCGCTCTGGACCGGAACCGGCGCGCAGCTCGCCGGGCTCCTCGAAGCCGCGCGGTGACGGCCCCGCCTGCGCTGCCCCCCTAGTACTTGACCGAGCAGCCGTAGGACTGCGTCACCGGCGTCTCCACGGGCTTGCCGCTCATCGCGGCGTCGAGCGCGGCGGCGACGTAGTTGTGGGCGTTCTTGGGATCGTCCGACTTGTCCGTGCTGGGCTTGTCGTCGATGGCGCCCATGTAGATCAAGTTCCCTTTCGGATCGATGACGAACATGTGCGGCGTGGTCTTGGCGCCGTAGAGGCGGGCGACCTCGCTGTTCGGATCGATGAGCAGCGCGGAGGACATCCCCTCCTTCTTCCACGCCTTCGCCGCGGTTTTCGTCGTCAGCGTCCCCTGACGGCCCGGGGCCGAGGACGCGACCGTGAACCACGTCACGCCTTCCTTGGCGTATTTCTTCTGCAGGGCCGGCATGTTCTTGTCGTCGTATTGCCGCCGCACGAACGGGCAGCCGCCGTTGTACCACTCGAGGACGACGTACTTCCCCTTCGCGTCCGAGAGCTTGCGCGTCCGGCCGGTCTGGTCCTGCAGCGTGAAGTCGGGCGCGGGCTGCCCGGGAGCGAGCTCCGCGCGCAGGGGCGCGGCGAGCGAGGCGAGAGCGCAGGCGATCAGCAAAGTCTTCATCTTCATTGGGAACCTCCATGGTGGTCCGGGTTCGCGCTCAACGCGTCGAGCACGAGGCCCGGCGTCAGCAGCTCGGGCAGGAGCACGACGGCTCCGCCCTTGGGATAGACGACGTAGAGCGGGACGCCCTCGCGGCCGTAGCGCATCAGGATGGACGAGATGCGCGGGTCCCGGCTGGTCCAGTCGCCGCGGAAAGCCGCCACGTCGGGGGCCGACAGGGCGGCCACGACGGCCGGCGAGGCGAGGGCGGTGCGCTCGTTGACCTGGCAGCTCAGGCACCAGGCCGCGGTGAAGTCGAGCATCACGGTCTTGCCCGAGGCGCGCGCGGCGTCGACCGCCTCCGGCGACCAGGCGCGCCACAGGCCGTTGGGCGCCGCCATGGCGGGCGCGGCGAGCATGCGCCACAGCACCCAGAGCAGCCAAGCGCTCGTGACGAACATCGGGATGGACAGCAGATGCTTGAGAGTCTCCATCCACTTGCCCGGGTGCGGCAGCCAGCGGATCAGCGCGGGCTCGGAGGAGAGGAGGGCGTACGGCGCCGAGGCGCCCAGGCCGAGCGCGCCGAAGACGGCGAGCGCCTCTCCAGCCGGGCGAGTCACCGCCCAACCCAGCGCGGCGCCCATGAACGGCGCCGTGCACGGCGCCGCGGCCGCCATCGCGAAGACGCCGGAGAAGAACGCGCCGGCCAGCCCGTGGCGCGCCGAGAGCTTCTCGCCGAGGCCCATCCAGCGCGCGCCGAACTCGAAGTAGCCGAGCAGGCCGGCGCCGGCGGCGAAGAAAAGCGCGGCGAGCGCCGCGACGACCCAGGGAGACTGCAGCTGGAAGCCCCAGCCCAGCGCTCCTCCGGCGTGACGCGCCGCGAGCAGGACGGCCGCGAGGCCCAGGCAGCTCAAGGTCATCCCGGCCGTGTACGCCAGCGCCTCGCGCCGCGCGGCGTGCCTCTGCTGGCCGAGGCGGCCGAGAAGGCCCAGGGCCTTGAACGCGAGCACCGGGAAGACGCACGGCATCAGGTTCAGGACGAGCCCGCCCGCGAAGGCGAGGAGGATGTACCGCAGAATCTCGCCCCCCGCGCGCACGGGCACGGAGATCTCGACCGGGGCCATGCCGGGGCGCTCGAGCACGCCCTCGACGCGCGCCGGCCTCGACTTTCCCGCGGCCGGCATCAGCGTCAGCTCGGTCTCGGCCGGGCTCTCGCTGACCGGCGTGTGCCCGTTATCGAAGACGTCGGGCTTCTCCGGGAAGAATTCCGCGCGCGGATATCGGCCGCCCACGCGCAGGACCGCCTTCATGCCGTCCCACGAGGCGCCCGAGACGGCCGACGGGTCCGGCCGCGGCACCCGCGCGTCGGCCGCGGCGAGGGCCGCGGCGTCCGCCGGCCGCTCCTTGGCCGCGCGGCGGACGTCGACGGGGAGGGTCAAGCTCGCGGCGCCCGGGATGCAGACGTCCTTGCACTCGAGCCAGGTCGCCTTCGCGCGCAGCACGGCGCGCGTCCCGGGGCGAGCGTCCTCGGGGGCGGCGATCGTGAGCGGGAAGATCACCTCGTTCTCGTACCCGAAGCTCGTGAGCGGCGGCGCCTCCAGGCGGTTCGGAGCCGGCCACTCGAACGCGCTCGCGGTCCAGCCCTTCGGCATGGTCCATTCGAGCTTCGGCGCGAGCCCCGAGTCCCCGGGGTTCTTCCAGTAGACGTGCCAGCCGGGCTTCATCTTGAGGCGCAGGCCGGCGGCGAAGCTCTCGCTGGAGCGCACCGCCGACCGGGACGAGAGCAGGGACGCGTCGACGTTCCCGGCGCGCGCCGGGCCGGCGAGGAGGACGAGCGCGAGGGCGAGAGCGGCCTTCATCGGGAGAATCTTAGAAATAATATTGACCCGTCAGCACGGTCTGGTTGGGATTGCGTCCGTACTCCGTGCGGCGCTCGCCGCCGAAGCGCTGGAGGGCCGCGGTCAGATACAGGTCGCTCAAGGCGTTCCAGACCAGCGCGGGCGAGAAGAACGTCGAGCCGTCGTCGGCGTTGGCGATCGCGTAGAGCTCGAGCTTGAGCAGCGGATGGAGGTCGTCGTCGAAGGAGGCGCCGAAGTAGTTCTGCGCGACGGAGACCTCGGTGCCCTGCAGGACGGGCAGGAAGTTGTAGCGCGCCGGGTCGGTCTGGCCGTTGCCGGCGTGGAAGTACTCGAAGACGAAGGTCGAGTCGCGCAGGAAGCGCGCCTTGGTCCCGGAGTCGATCGTGTAGTCGTAGCCGAGGCCGGCCTTCCAGTACGGAGTGCGATAGCCGGGATGGAACATGGCCCACTCGCCGTGGAGCGTGCCGTCGAGCAAGGTCCCCGCGAAGTCCCCGCCGACCATGAACGAGGCGGTGGAGCCGGCGATCTTGCCCCCCAGCGCCGAGGCGTCCCAGCCCGCGAAGTTGCCGTGGAGGCGCCCCAGCATCTGGTGGTCGACCCAGCGGTCCTGGCCCGCCCAGACGTACTCCGCCTGGCCGAGGTCGCCGACGCCCGCCCGCGCGTACAGCGCGTCGACGCCGCGGCGCTCGTCGCGCTCCACCGACGTCGGCGAGTACGGGTTGAGGACGTCGGTCGGGTTCCAGATCTTTCCCGTGCCCCACGCGATGCGCTGCCGGCCCGCGCGGACGACGCCGCGCTCGTCCTCCATGCCGACCCAGGCGCGGTAGGCGCCGATCCCGTAGCCGTTGAGCGTGCCGGTCGACACGGTCTTCTCCATCGTCAGCCACGGCTGGGGCGGCGCGAAGCCGAACGCCTTGAAGTCCCGCGTGCGGAAGAACGAGCCGTAGGCGAGCTGGTCGTCGAAGTCGACGTGGGAGCGGAAGACGTCCTTGGAAGCGTCGAGCGTCAGCCGGGCGCGGGCCGTGTCGAGGTAGTACGGTCGATCGTCGAGGGCGCCGGCGGAGTCCTGCCAGATGTTCTTCAGGTATCCGCTGACCTTGACCTGCGCGGCCGCCGGAGCGGCCAGGAGGAGCAGGAGAACGCTAGCGCGCGCGGACTTCTTCACCGTGGAGCGCGCCGTCGAGCAGGTGGATGACGCGCCGCGCGCGGGCGAGCACGGCCTGGTCGTGGCTCGAGAACAGGAACGTGACGCCGTGCTCGCGGTTGAGGGTCTCCATCAGGTCGAGCAGGGCGGCGCCGGTCTTGGAGTCGAGGTTGGCCGTCGGCTCGTCGGCGAGGACGAGGGCGGGCCGGTGCACGATCGCGCGCGCGACGGCGACGCGCTGCTGCTGGCCGCCCGAGAGCAGGTCGGGGCGGCGGTTGGCGAAGGTCTCGAGGCCGACCCACTTCAGCGCCTCGTGCGCGGCGCGCTCGCGCTCCTCGGCGCCGACGCCCTGCAGCACGAGCGGATACTCCACGTTCTCGCGGGCCGTCAGCACGGGGATCAGGTTGTAGGATTGAAAGACGAAGCCGAGGGTGTGAAGTCTGAAGTCCGCGAGCCCGTCCACGTCCAGCTTGGAGACGACGCTGCCGTCGTAAAGGATCTCCCCTTTCGTGGGACGGTCGAGGGTGCCGATGAGGTTGAGCAAGGTGGACTTGCCGGAGCCGGAAGGGCCGGCCAGGCAGGCGAAGTCGCCGCGGTCGATCTTGAGGTCGACGCCGCGCACGGCCGCGACCTTGGCGCTGCCGGGATAGACCTTCTCCACGCCGCGGACCTCGACGAGCGGATGGGCGCGCTCGTGCTTAGACATGCCGCAAGGCCTCCGCGGGCTTGAGGCGCCCGGCGCGAAGGGCGGGCGGGAGGGTGGCGAGGATGGTCACGACGAAGACCGTCGCGCAGGCGAACACGTGCGCGCCCCAGGCGGGACGCAGGAAGATCACCGACGGGAAGGGCAGGAAGTACTTGAACGCGTCGCCGACCGGCAGGTTCAGGCCATAGCGGCCGAAGTGATCGATCATCAAGGCGCCGACGACGACGCCGAGGATCATGCCGACGAGGCCGAGCAGGGCCGACTCGATGAGCAGCAGGCGCACGAGCCAGCGCGGGCGCGCGCCGATGGCCATGAGCACGCCGAACTCGCGCACGCGCTCGAACAGGCTCATGAGCTGGGTGTTCAGGATGCCCAGCGCCACGATCGCGAAGACGACGGTCAGGACGATGGTGAGCAGGCCGTCCTGGAAGGCCTGGATGCCGATGATCTCCTTGTCGATGCTCTTCCAGGTCATCGCGCGGACGTTGCCGGGGCCGAGCTTGGCGTTGAAGTCGGCGGCCACGGCGTCGGCCTGGTTCAGGTCCTTGAGCTTGGCGGCGAGCTGGTTGGCCTGTCCCGGCCGGCCGAGCAGGTCCTGCATGGACTTGAGCGGGATCCACACCATCTGTCCGTCGAAGGACTCGGACCCGGTCTCGCTGATGCCGACGACGCGGAACATCTCGGCCCCCATGGAGCCGTCCGCGGCCTGGGCCATGAGGACGACCTTCTCGCCGAGCCGGACGTCCAGGCGCGCGGCGATCTTCTTGCCCATGACGATGCCCTTCTCGCCGTCCCGCAGGTAGCGGCCTTCCACGATGTATTTCGACATCTCCGTGATGCGCGGCTCGCGGGCGGGCTCGACGCCGCAGATGAGGGCGCCCAGCGACATCTTGGGGCTCGAGATCAGGCCGGTCAGGTGCAATCGGCGTCCCCAGGCGAGGACGCGCGGATCGGAGTCCATGATCTTGGCGGCGGGCTCGGGATCGGCCAGGTACTTGTCGGGAAACTTCGGCTCGTCGACGTCGGAGCGCTGGATGCGGACGTGGCCTGTGAAGGAGCCGGTCGCTTTCTCGACGAGCTGGTACTGCAGGGACTTCATCATGCTCTGTCCGAACATGATCGCGGCCAAGCCGAAGCCCATCGCCGCCACGTTGATCGAGCTGCGGCGCGCGTTGCGCCAGACGTTGCGCCAGGCCAGGCGCAGCACGTTAGGCGCCTCCCTTCTGCAGGCGCTGGTAGCTGAAGAAGTCGTCCTTGAGCGGGATGTCGAACTCGAGCTCGCGGTAGACGAGCGTCGTCTTCTGTCCGGGCTTGTTGAAGGGCACGCAGACGAGCTTGGACGGCACGCGCCGGCCGCCCATGACCTTGATGTCCGAAAGGGTGATGGTGCGGATCAACTCGCCGCGCTCGGAGTAGTCCTCTTCCAGAAGCGGGACGACGGATTGATCGTCGTAAAGCGCGACGTCCGTGATGATTTTCCCCCAGACGACCGGGGCGTCCGGCTTCGGATCGCACTCGATGTGATAGACGGTGCGTCCGTCCTCGTGCTTCGTCGACAGCAGCTTGTGGGTGTAGTCCTTGACGATCGAGTCGGCCTTGACGATGTCCTCGTAGGTGAAGTCCGAGCCCTGCCAGGCCGAGTGCATCATCGTGGGCGGGATCTTGATCACGCGCTCGACCTTCGGCAGCCACAGCCACATCTCGTTCTTGCGGCGAAGCGTCGTCTCGCCGCGGTCCTTGGCGGGCGCGCGGATCACGATGAAGGCCATCGTGCGGTCCTTGTTCCAGCCCTCGACCTCGAGCGTGCGGCTCCAGTCGGGCGTCTGGATCGTCATCGACAGGCGGCCTCGGCTCGAGTCGCCGCGCAGGGCCTTGTTGGCGCGGTCGACGAGGTCCTTGACGTTGAGATCGGCGGCGGGGTCGGCGGCGGAGGCGACGGAAGCGGCCAGCAGGAGGACGGCGGCGAGGGCGCGTTTCACGCCCGCATTCTACAATACGCGGACGGCGGAGTTATTCACCAGATTCTACCCGCGTAGACTCCGGTGGATGATTCTAAAGAAAGTCGGCGAGACGTCTCCACTCAACAATCTTGCGCGCCCAAGGCATCGAAGCGTGTGCCGGGCTCGAGGACGGGAGCGCGATGAACTCCACTCCCGCCGGCGGCTCACCAAAGTGGCGCCGATAGCTCGTCTTCGATTTCCCCCCGTTAAAGAAGACGGCACGAACGCCGGACGCTTGGATCAGCGCGGGTATGTCGTTGGGCTTCTCGAATCGGATGCTCGAATCGAGACTGCCGAGGCGATGGGCGTGCGCGATGACGTCCCACACCGCGACCCCTCGCTTCTTGAGCCGGGAGACTCGCTTCGCGTAGCTCAGCGTTCTCAAATCCTCTCCCAAGGCCGCGCCCAGCAGCTCCCAGAATTTGTTTTGAGGATGTCCGTAGTACTGCCCGAGAGCGATCGACGCGTCGCCGGGAAGAGAGCCGAGGATGAGGACACGGGGCTTGCGGCCGAGGATCGGCGGGAACGAGCGCTTGCGCGTCACTTCTTGCGCGGCCGCAGGCGCCAGAGGCGGTGCACGCCGGTGAGGCCCTTGAGCGCGCTGTCGAACGCTTCCTCGGGCGGCGCGCGCCGCGCGAGCACCGCGCGCGCGACGGGGTCCTCGCGCAGGACGTCGGTGATGACGACGTCGCCTCCCTCGCTCTCGTTCTGCACGCGCGCGGCGATGTTGGCCGTGGTGCCGAAATAGTCGAGGAGACCGGAGGCGTTGATCGCGATCGCCGCACCCTCGTGGACGCCGATCTTGAGGACTATCGGATCGCGCGGCGACAGCCGCGCGTCGAGCTCGCCGATGCGCTCCTGCATGTCGAGCGCGGCCTCGAGCGCGTCCCCCGGCGAGGCGAACACGGCCATGACCGCGTCGCCGATGGTCTTGACCACGGCGCCGCGGCGTTCGGCGATGATCGCGGTGAGGTAATCGAAATGGTCGCGCACGACCCCGTAGGCGGTCGCGTCTCCGACGCGCTCGTACATCGCCGTCGAGGACTTGAGGTCGGTGAACAGCAGCGCGAGCCGCTTGACCCCGATCTCGAGGCCGGGCGCGAGCACCTCGGAGGAGAACAGCGAGCGGAACTCCTGCAATGAGGTCACGAGCGCCGCGGTGGCGCCCGCGTCGCGCCAGCTCTCGGCCTCGACGCGGACGAGCTCCAGCGCGGGCGCCGTCAGGCGCAGGCGGACGAGGCCGGGGCGGAAGGCCCGCTCCTCGGCGTCGCCCGCGCGGCCAAGGTCGACGTCGAGCGCGGCGGGGCCGTCGGGACGGGGCCGCAGGCGGATCCAGCCCCGGCTCTTGAGCCCGAGGACGCGATAGGAGCGCGCGCCGAGCTCGAGCTCGATCTCGCGCGTCTCGCCGGCCGCGAGCGCCTGCTGGGCGACCGCCTGCGGGCTGTGCGCCGGGCTGCCCGCGCAGAAAATCCCCTTCTTCGCGCCGCGCACGGAGGGATGCACCGTGAAGCGCAGCTCGACGTGCTCGTCGAAGCCGACGCCGAAGTCGATCCCGCAGCCCGGACAGTTGGAGCTCGAGGTCAATTCCGAAAGCTTGCCGTGAGACTCCGGCGCGACCGAGCAGTTGGGGCAAAGGACTTCCCAGCGCATGTCGAGGAGCCCGGCCTTGACCGCGTGCAGGCTCGCGCCGAGCGCGTCGAGCCGCGGGATCCCCCAGCGGTCGGCGAGCTCGAAAGGACGGAACCCCACGACCTCGTCGTCGGGCGCGGAGCGCAGGTGCGCCACGAGGCGCTGCGCGGCGGACTTCTCGGCCCCGGAGGCCGCCAGCGCCCGCGCCCGCGCGGAGAGCAGCCCCTCGTCGGCCGGCGTCGCCGTGCGCGGAAGGGCCGGGATCTCTCCGGCGCGGACGATCGAGGCGTCGACCCGGGCCACCAGGTCCGCCATGTCGCGCGAGGCTTTCTCCGCGAACAGCCGGACCAACGCCCGGGCCAGCGGCAGGCGCGGAGTGAACGTCCCGCTGAGAAGGACCCGGGAGCCCTTCCCGTCCGGCGCGAGCGTCATGCTCCCGTCGAAGCGCGCCAGCGGCCCGTTCTCGAACTCCCGGACGACGCGGTAGCCGCGCTCCGCGACGTAGTCGAACGGACGTTCCCGCCACGCGACCTTCAGCGGCCCCACCCGCGCGGTCACCCGGCGGTCGAGCGTCCCCTGCAGTTTCTCGACCTCGTTGGAGGGCAGGCCCGCGGCGCGGTTCATGCGGTTGGTGTTGGAGAGCAGCGGCCACAGCGCCGACGGCGGCGAGGCGAGGCGCAATTCCCGTTCGACGACGATCCCGTCCATGGACTCTATTGTGCGGGATGGAGCGTCCCCCGTCAAGCCGCGACTTGAACGGGATTTGACGGATTCTTAACTTTTTTTGGAACGCCGGCTCCTATCCTCCTCGCATGGAAGAGACGACGAGCGAGGATCGAAGGTACCGGGTCTTGGACGCGGCGCGAGCGGTGGGCGTGGACCCCGAGGCGCTGACGAGGTGGCTGGCCCTGCAAGGCGCCGACGTGACGCCCGGCGCTGGCGGGCTGGTCGCGCGCGCCGACCTGGAGGCCTCCCTCGCCCGCCGCGGCCTGGCGCTGCCGTCGGACCTGCGCTCCTTCCCCCGCATCCTGATCGTCGACGACCACCCCGACGCGGTGCGCCTGGCGCGCTGGACGCTCGAGGACGCGTTTCCTTACGCCGTCGTGCGCGGCGTCGACAGCGGCGCGGCCGCCTTGGACCAGCTGGCCGACTTCCGGCCCGACTTGGTCGTCACCGACCTGCGCATGCCGGACGGCATCGACGGCTTCGCGCTGTGCGAGCGCGTCGCCGCCGACCGCAGCCTCCGCGCGACGAAGATCGTCGTCCTGAGCGGCGACGCGTCGCCGTCCTCGACGGTCCGGGCCTTCGAGCGCGGCGCGGCCGCGTTCCTGCCCAAGCCGGCGCGGGACGGCTCCCTGGCGGATGCCGCCCGGCGCCTCCTCGGCCTGTCGGCGCCTGTCTCGGATTCCTGACGTCGGCGATATTGGCCCGGCGCTTCCGAATTGCTTTCATAGCCCCGTGAAGCGCTGCGCGTGCGTGCACGGCCATTTCTACCAGCCCCCGCGGGAGAACCCGTGGACGGGGACCGTCGAGCGCCAGAACTCCGCGGGCCGCGACCACGATTGGAACGCGCGCATCGCGCGCGAGTGCTACGTCCCCAACGGCGAGGCGCGCGTCATGGACGGGGACGGCCGCATCACCGATCTCGTCGACAACTACGAGTGGATGTCGTTCAACTTCGGCCCGACCTTGCTGGCGTGGCTGAAGACCGCGCACCCCGACGCGCACGCGCGGCTGATCGAGGCGGACCGCCGCAGCGCCGAGCGCCTGAACGGGCACGGCAACGCGATAGCGCAGTCCTTCCACCACACGATCCTGCCCCTCGCCCATCCGCGCGACCGCGCGACCGAGGTGCGCTGGGGGCTGGCGGACTTCGAGCACCGCTTCGGCCGCAGGGCCGAGGGGATGTGGCTGCCGGAGTGCGCGGTCGACGACGCCACCCTCGCCGTGCTGGCCGCCGAGGGCGTGAAGTTCGTCCTGCTGGAGCCGCAGCAGGCCGAGGTCGTTCCTTCGGCGAAGACGGCCGCGTCGGCGTCGTCCGCTCCGGCCGCCCCGGCCGACGCGACCGTCAAGCTCGCGTCCGCTGCGCCGGTGGTCCCCGGAGTCTCCTACCGCTGGCGCGGGCCGGACGGCGCGGAGATCGCGGTCTTCTTCTACGACGGCGGCCTGTCGCGTTCGATCGCCTTCGAGCACGCCATGCGCGACAGCCGCTCCTTCGCGCAGAAGCTCTCCGCGCTGATCCCCCCGACGGCCGAGGACGGCCTGGCGATCGTCGCCACGGACGGCGAGAGCTACGGCCACCACGAGGCGTTCGCCGAGATGGGCCTCGCGCACCTGCTGCGCTACGCCCTGCCGGAGGCGGGGCTGGAGCCCGTGAACCTGGCCTGGTATCTGTCCCGCAACCGCCCCCGGAGAGAGATCAGGCTCAAGGCCGGGGGCTCCTCCTGGAGCTGCGCGCACGGCCTCGAGCGCTGGCGCTCCAACTGCGGCTGCGGCTCGGAGGGCGGACGCCAGCAGGACTGGCGCGCGCCGCTGAGGGCCGCGCTGGACGCCCTGCGGGAGAAGCTCGCGGCGCTCTATGAGAAGGAAGCGGCGGGCCTGCTGGGCGAACCCTGGGCCGCGCGCGACGCCTACGTCCAAGTGGTCCTCGACCGCTCCGACGCGTCCGTCGACCGCTTCCTCTCCGCGCACGCGCCCGGCGCACGCGACGAGGCGTCGCGGTCGCGGGCCCTGCGCCTGCTCGAGCTCCAGCGGCACGCCCTGATGATGTACACGAGTTGCGGCTGGTTCTTCGATGAGCTGTCGCGCCTCGAGCCGGTGCAGATCCTGCTGTACGCCGCCCGCGCCCTCGAGCTCGCGCGCGGCTTCGGCGCGGACCTCGAGCCGGAGTTCGTCGCCGCGCTGGCGAAGGCGCCGAGCAACTATCCCGAGTTCGGCGACGGCGCAGGCGTCTGGGCCAAGCTGGTGAAGCCCAACGTCCTGACGAGCGAGCACGTGGCGGCCCAGTACGCGGTGTCCCTCCTGTTCGAGGACAAGCCCCCGGCGAAGGTCCAGGGCCGGACGGTCCGCTGCGACCGCTTCACCCGGCGCGCGGAGGGCGGCGTCACGGTGGCCGCCGGCCGCGCCGAGTTCGTCGAGGAGACCACGCGGGAGCGCTGGACGAGCTCGTTCTTCGCCGCGATCCTCCCGGGACAGAAGGTCCAGGCCTACGTCTGCGGCGGCGAGCTCGCCGAGGGCAGCGTCGACCTCCTGATGTCCGACGCCGCGCAGGGCACGCAGACCTGTCCCTTGCCGCCCGGGCGGCATTTCCTCCTGCGCGACCTCCGCCCCGACGAGCGCGAGAAGGTCTTGAACCTCGTGCTCAAGCGCCGGCTCGGGCGCTGGGAGTCGGGCGCGCTGGAGTTCCTGGAGGAGTCTCTCCCCCTGGTCGAGCAGTTCCGCGGCCTCGGCCTGCCGCTTCCGGCCGGCCTCGGCGAGGAGACGCGCTTCGTGTTCGCCCATGCCCTCGCCTCGATCGCCGGGAAATTCGCCGAGGGCGCGCCCGGAGCCCTCGACGAGTTCCGCGGCGCTCTCGCCCGCGGCCGCGCGGCCGGCTTGGACCCCCTGGCGCCCGTGATCGAGGCGCCGTGGGGCCGGGGCGTCGACCGCCTGCTCGACGAGCTCGAGCGGGACTTCTCCGAAGGCTCCGCCCGAGAGCTCCGCGACGCCGCCGCTCTCGCGGCCGAGGCCGGGCTGACGGACTGGCGCGCCGGCGCGCAGACGCGCTTCTTCCGCGTCTGGAAGCAGAGGGGCTCCGCCTCCCCGGCGGCCCGCGAGGCGGCCGCGGCGCTGGGCTTGTCCGTCTAGACGGCCTCGCGCGGGATCGCGCGCAGCTCGGCGAACACGTAGTGGATCACCGTCGGAGCGAGGATGATCCCCGTCACGCCCATCAGGGCCTCGCCGACCAGCAGGCCCAGCAGGATGGCCCACGTCGGCGTCTCCATGCGCGCGCCCACGATGCGGCTGTTCAGGAAGTAGCCGCCCTTGTGCACGACGATCAGGAAGACCAGCGCGGCGACCGCGAGGTTGTCGGAGGTCGTCAGCGCCGCGCCGACGATCAGCGAGTTGCTGATCAGGTTTCCGACGATCGGCACGAGTCCGCAGACGAACGTCGTCAGCGTCAGCATGGTCCGGAACGGGATCCGGAAGCCGATCAGGAAGATCGCCGCGAGCACCGTGTAGATGGCCGAGATCATGATCTGCGCCCCCATGACGAGCTCGAAGCTCGCGCAGAACCGCGACGCGCGCTCGCGGCACTCCTTCACGATCTCGCCGTCGAGGCCGCGTCCTTTCCCGGTCTCGGGGGAAGTGTCGGACACGAAGCGCAGGATCGCGATGGCGAAAGCCAGCAGCAGCTGGAAGAACTCGCGCGTCAGGAGGCCGCTGAACGTCTCGACGGACTTCGCGTTCTGCTTGATCGCGTCGATGACGGCGGCATGGAGCTCCGAGACGTTGCCGACCGGCAGGTCCACGCCGAAACGGTCCCCCAGCGCGGTCAGGCGCGGCGCCAGGCGGTCGAGGAGGGTCGGCAGGCGCTCCACGCCGATGCGGACGAACTCGGCGAAGACCACCGCGAGGAGCAGGCCGACGACGACGAAGAGCGCCACGGAGGACCAGCGCGCCACGTGCTTGGAGGCGCCGGCGGCGATGAGGCCCTGCTCGGACTGGTCGAGGACCATCGAGGCGAAAAGCCCGCCGATCAGCGCCGGCGCGAGCCCAAAGCGGGCCGCGACGAAAAGCGCCAGGACGACCAGCAGATAGGAGGCTTTGCGCGGCCCTGAAAGATGCGATGCCATCGTCGCAAGAATAGCAATTCCTCGCGCTTGTGATCGCCGGGGCGAATCCGTTACACTGGGGACATGAAAGACTACCTCCCGCGCCAGGCCTCCGGCCGGCCCCTCGACCTGGTCAACACCGCTTTCCTGATCGGCACGCCCCTCGTGGCGGTGCTGGGGACCGTCTGGTACGGCCTGCGCTACGGCGTCACGGTCCTCGACGTCGCCAATTTCGCCGTCATGTTCGTCCTGACGAGCATCTGCGTGACCGGCGGCTACCACCGCATGTACTCGCACAAGTCCTACGAGGGCTCGAAGCTGGTCCAGCTCTTCTACCTCGTGTTCGGAGCGGCCGCGGTCGAGAACTCCCTGCTCAACTGGGCCAGCGACCACCGCTACCACCACCGCTACGTGGACCAGGACGAGGACCCCTACAACATCCTCAAGGGCGGCCTTTACGCCCACATGGGCTGGATCTTCTTCAAGGACACGCGCGACCAGGACCGCCGCTTCGAGAATGTCCCCGACCTGCTCAAGGACCCTCTCGTCATGTGGCAGCACCGCTGGTACCTGCCGCTCGTGGTGATCTTCACGTTCGCGCTGCCCACGTACATCGGACTCATCGGGGGCCGCCCCGTGGGAGGCCTGTTGTGGGGCGGCTTCCTGCGCGTGGTCATGGTCCATCACACGACCTTCTTCATCAACTCGCTGGCGCACCTCTACGGCACGCGGCCTTACGACTCGAAGGGCACCGCGCGCGACTCCTGGTGGCTGGCCCCCCTCACCTTCGGCGAGGGCTACCACAACTTCCACCACAAGTTCCAGGCCGACTACCGCAACGGGATCCGCTGGTGGCAGTTCGACTCGACGAAGTGGTTCATCAACTTCCTGGCCTGGACGGGACAGGCGAGGAAGCTCAAGCGCACCCCTGAGGCGCTGATCGTGAAGGCGCGGCTGGCCGTCGAGAAGGAGACGCTGGCCCGGAAAGTGGCCGCGGCGAACCTGTCCACGCGACTGTGGGCGAAGATCTCCTGGCGCCTGGACGCCGGGTCCAAGCGGCTCGAGCTCGCGCACGAGCGCTACCTGCTCGCCAAGGCCGAGTACCGCCACCGCCGCGACGAGTGGACGGCCGAGGCGCGCCGGCAATGGAAGGAGCAGGTCGCCGCCTGCCGGGACGAATATGAGGAAGCCTCGGACCGGTGGCGATCCCTGGTGCGCGCGATGAACCGCGTGGTCCACCCCTCGCGCCTGCGCGCCGCCCAGGCCCAAGCCGCCTAGGCCGCCTGTCCGTGCCGTCTCGGGACCTTCGTCCCATCTGACTTCATTCGGGGGTTCGTAGAATCTCCGCAATGAAGAAACCGATCCTGCTCCTGCTGTCGGGCGTCCTCGCCATCCCCCTTCCCGCCGCCGCGCAGGTCGTCGGCGCCGCCGGGATCTCCGGGCCGGCGGTCCCCGGCGCCCCGGTCGGCCCCGCCCTCAATTTCTCGCTCACCCCGCAGCAGCTCCAGTCGCGCTACGACGCCGTCACCGCCCGCCTCGACTCGGCCCTGGCGGGCATCGCCTCCGTGCCGGAGGGCTCGGTCACCTTCGCCAATACCGTGAAGGCCTACGAGTCCGCCACGGCGGCGTGGCAGCGCGAGATCACGCCGATCGCGTTCCAAAGCGCCGTCTCGCCCGATCCCGCCGTGCGCGCGGCGGTCACGGACCTCGAGAAGAAGATGAACGCCTACGGCGTGGCGCTCTCGCTTCGCGAAGATCTTTTTAAACAGTTCGAGCGGGCCGAGGCCAAGGGCGAGACTCTCGACGCGGCCGACAAGCGCCTGCTCGACTCGACGCTGAAGGGCTTCCGCGGGAACGGCCTGGCGCTGCCCGCCGAGCAGCGCGAGAAGCTCAAGGCCATGCAGACGCGCCTGGGCGAGCTGGCCAGCGAGTTCGCGCGCAACATAGACGAGAAGAAAGACTCGCTGATCGTCGGCCGCGACGGGATCGAAGGCCTGCCCGGGGACTTCGTCGCGACGCTCGAGAAGACGGCCGACGGCCGGTACGTCGTCCCCGTCGACGAGCCCAGCATGGTCGCGTACATGCGATTCGCCGCGAGCGGAGAATCCCGCAAGGCGATGCTCACCAAGTTCAACAACCGCGGAGGCGAGCGGAACCTCGAGGTCCTACACGAGGCCCTGGGACTGCGCCGCGACGTCGCCCAGCTCCTCGGCCACAAGGACTATCCGACGATGGTCATGAAGGACCGGATGGCCAAGACTCCGGAGCGGGTGCTGGAGTTCCTGAACCGCGTCAAGGACGCCGTCGCCGGCCGCGCTCGACAGGACCTCGCCGATCTCCTCGAGATGAAGCGCAAGGACGAGCCGGCGGCGACGCGGATCGACGCCTGGGAGCGCGCCTACTACGCGCGCAAGCTGCGTTCCGAGCGCTACGCGTTCGACACGGAGCAGGTCAAGCAGTACTTCCCCGTGGACCGCGTCGTCGAAGGGACGATGCGCGTCTACCAGAAGACCCTCGGCGTGACCTTCCAGGAGCTTCAGGGCGGCGCGAAGTGGGCGCCCGACGTGCGGCTCTTCGAGATCTCCGACGCCAAGACGGGCAGGCGCATCGGGCACTTCTACCTGGACCTGACGCCGCGCGAGGGAAAGCACGGCCATCCCGCCGCGTTCCAGATCGTCTCGGGCCGCCGCCTCGACGACGGCTCGTACGAGGAGCCCGTCTCCGCGATGGTCGCGGACTTCCCCAAGGCCGCCCCCGGCCAGCCGTCCCTGCTCACGCACGGCGACGTCGAGACCTTCTTCCATGAGTTCGGCCACCTGATGCACCAGACTCTGACCCGGGCGCGCTACGCGTCCTTCTCGGGCTCGAACGTGGCGCTCGACTTCGTCGAGGCGCCGTCGCAGATGCTGGAGAACTTCGTCTGGGAGCGCGGCGTCCTCGACGAGCTCTCCGGCCACTGGAAGGACGGCTCGAAGCTTCCCGAGGACCTGTTCGCCAAGATGCTGAAGGCGCGCTCCTTCCTGGAGGGCACGAACTACGCCGCGCAGGCCGCGTTCGCGCTCGGCGACCTCGTCCTGCACACGGACGTCCCCGCCGACGTGTCGGCCGTCTTCGACAAGATCGTGGCCGACATCACGGGCGTCGCCACGATCCCGGGAACTCACTTCGTCGGCAGCTTCGACCACCTGATGGGCGGCTACGGCGCGGGCTACTATGCGTACCTGTGGTCCCAGGTCTTCGCCCAGGACATCTACACGCTGTTCAAGGCGGACGGCGTGATCTCCCCCGTCATCGGAGCGAAGTACCGCAAAGAGATCCTCGAGGTCGGCTCCGAGCGCCCCGAGATGGACTCCCTGCGAGCTTTCCTCGGCCGCGAGCCCAGCGAGGAGGCGTTCATGCGCGAGGTGCGCGGCGAGGAGCCGCAGGCTCAGGCCCCGAAGGCCCGGCAGCCCGAGAGCGTGGTCATCGACGGAACGCTGTCGCCGGAGACCTTCTTCTCTCTGCAGTCGGCGGTCCGGGCGCACGGCCCGCTCCCCGCGGGAGTGGTTGTGACGGTGATCCCGCACGCGACCGGGAACCCGCAGATCCGCATCGCAGTGGACGGCGTGAACGTTTACTGGGAGTATCTCTATCACTCCGAGAGCGACCTCGCCCGCCTGCGCCGCCGCTGGTGGAACCCGCTGACGTGGTTCGCGGGCTTCGGGTCGCCGTCCAGCGACCTCTCGAAGCGCTTCGAGGCCGTGCTGGCGCTGGCGAGCGAGGGCTCGGCGAAGGTCCGGGGAGAGCGACCCGCGGCCCGCGCGGACCGTTAAAGAAGCCGCGAGCCTCTAGGCCTTCGTGGGCCTTGCGCCTGTCATCTTTCGGGCTTATATTTGTCACTGGGCCCGGATTTGAATTTTTCCCCACGCGCCATCCTGAGGATGTGCCTCGCCGTGGCCGTGCTGTCGGCT
>Ga0134128_10004174_pt1 | contig 17729 bp, 17 predicted proteins | sample KB31754_FD_96462 | JGI IMG/M metagenome (GOLD analysis project Ga0134128, IMG submission 96462) | Terrestrial soil microbial communities with excess Nitrogen fertilizer from Kellogg Biological Station, Michigan, USA - KB3-175-4 | ecosystem: Environmental > Terrestrial > Soil > Unclassified ... | reverse complement strand
CTGATGCGCGCGCGCGTCGAGCAGCCCCGCCGTCCGGAAGGCCATCGACTCGGCGACGAAGGTCTGCATGGCGATCTCGCCGATCTTCTTGCGGATGAGATCGAACTCGGCGATCGGCTTGCCAAACTGCTTGCGCTCGCGGGCGAACTTGATGCCCAGCTCGAGACAGTACTTGGCGCCGCCCACCGCGCCGATCCCCAGCTTCCAGCGTCCGATGTTGAGGACGTTGAAGGCGATCTTGTGCCCCTGGCCAATCGTGCCGAGCACGCTGTCGAGGGGGATCGTGCAGTCTTCGAGGAACAACGGACAGGTCGAGCTGCCCCGGATCCCCAGCTTGTGCTCCTCGGGCCCGATGGTCAGGCCCGGCGTCCCGCGCTCGATGAGGAATGCCGTGAATTGCTCCCCGTCGACCTTAGCGAACACGGTGAACAGATCCGCGAACCCCGCGTTGGTGATGTAGAGCTTGGAGCCCGTGAGCTTCCAGCTCTTGCCGTCGGCCGACTTGACCGCCTTGGTCTTGGCCGCCAGCGCGTCCGATCCCGAGCCCGGTTCGGTCAGCGCGTAGGCGGCGATCATCTCGCCCGAGGCCAGCTTGGGCAGGTACTTCTGCCGCTGCTCGGCGGTGCCGAAGTGAACGAGCGGCATCGTCCCGATCCCGACGTGGGCGCCGAAGCTGACCGCGTACGATCCCTGTCGGCTGGCCGCCTCGGTGATGAGGCTGGAGCTGGTCTTGTCGCCGCCCAGGCCGCCGTACGCCTCGGGGATGTCGTGGCCCAAGAGGCCGACGCCGCCCGCCTTCTGCAGGAGGTCGCGCATCACGCCGGGCTTCTTGGCCTCGATGTCGGCCACGCGCGGCATGACCTCTTTCATCACGAAGTCGTCGGCCGTCTCCTTCATCATGCGTTGCTCGTCGGAGAGCATCTCCGGCGTGAAGATGGTGACGGAACCGGTCGGCTCGAGGAGAAACCCGCCGCCGGGCGACAGCGTGATCGAGGGGGCGCCCATGAGATCAGAATAACAGCTTCCCCGCGGGCCGGCGCGGCCGCCGCGCCAAGCTCGCGAAGCCGCCACTCTGCGCGGTAGGCCCGAACGGCCTGCTCAGGGGAGCGTCGTGTAGCTGTTCGCGACGTGACAGATGGGTCCGCACTCGACCCCGTTCGGCGCGACGGTCTGATAGGTCGGCGCGAAGCTCTGGTCCGCGACCACGGTTCCGCCGACTGTCTGCTGAACGCGCACGGCGGCGGGCGTCCCGACAATCACAATCTCCTCGGTGATCTTTCCGTCGATCGGCTGGCACTGGTCGGAAGACCCGGCCGAGATCGGCGCCACCGTACACGTCGTCGCGTTCGACAGCGTCACCGAGACGGAGCTCGAACATTGCTCCGGGGGCGGCACGGTCAGCCCCCCGTCCCCGAGCGCAATCGTGAAGGTGCAGGACGCCGCCGCCCCGTCGGCGGTCACCTCGATTTCACTCGCCCCGGACGCCACCATCGACGCCTCCAGCGTGAGGCTCACCAAGAACTGGTTCTGACAGCCCACGGCCCCGCACGCCTTCGAACCGCAGCCAGGCGCCCAACACCCGGTGGCGACCAACGCCAATGCCGCCCATCCCGTTCGTCGCATTCGGTCTTTCATGGGTGGGGGCCAACTGCAAGTGCGAGACCAACGGCAAACCGCACAAATCGGAGCCCGCCGGCGCGACAGTGGTTTGCCGATCGACGGAGAACAGGGCACGGTGATCATACCGGCGCGGCTCTGCTCAGCCGGGATTGCGCTTCCGGGCACCCTCCCGCCGCGAGCGCCTGAGGAGCACCGCCGACATTGCCACGCCGGCGATTGATAGGAGCGCCCCTGGCCACAGCCAAGACGGGCGGTGCCGGAGCACCAGGTGATGCGTCCCCGCCGGCAGCTCCACGGCCAGAAGGCCGATCGCCCCCTTGACCGGCAGCTCGGACGGCCGGGCGCGGATGTCCCAGAACCGCCGCTCGGGAACGACATACGCGCCCACGGTCCCGCCCCCCTCGGCGCGCCAGCCGGTCTCGTAGTTCTGGTTGACGATCAGGATGGCGGGGGCGTCGAGCCGGACCTCGAAGTCGAGCTCGTTCGGCGACCAGCGCGTCTCGCCGATGGCGCCCGCGCTCGGGGGCTCGAGGCGCGCCTGCGGCACCCGCCCGTCGAGGATGCCCGGCGCCGGCTTCCATTCCATCGCCACGTAGCAGCCGCGCGTTCCGATCCCCGCCACCGGGAACGCCGGCAGCGCGCGGTAGTCGGCGGCGCTGTTCTGGAAGAACTCGGCGCTGGCGGGCCGGCGCGAGAGGACGGGGTCGAGCCCCTGCTGCATGACCCGCTGGTTGGTGAGCGTCACGTCGAGCGACACCCCCAGCACCAGCGCCAGCTCGAGGGCCAGCACCGCCCGCGCGAGGCGCGGTCCGCGGCGCTCGCCGAACCGCCGCCCGGCCGCCAGCGCCGCGGCCGCCAGGAGGCCGAACCCGACCATCGCCGGCCCGAGGAAGCGCGAGGGGACGCGCAGCGAGCGGAAGACCGGCAGCGCGTGCAGCAGCGCCGCCAGCGACAGCGGCCGCACCCGCCCGAGCGCGCACCAGACCAGCGTGGCGAACATCGCCAGATCGATCCGGCGCTCGCGCCGGCGCGGATCGCGAACCGCGAGCGCGACCAGCAGGCCGATCAGCAGGAGGGCGACCGGCACGACGCCGACGTAGGTGTCGTACTCGGGCCAGACGTAGCGGTGGGTCGCCATCCGGCGCGCGTGATCGCGCGTGGTCCAGAAGGAGAAGATCTCGGAGAGCCCGATCCCGTCGTCGAGCGGCTCGAGGCGCGGATGCTCGCGCAGGTAGTGCACCTCGGGCAGGAGACGCACGCCCGCCAGGAGGACGAACATCGCGACGATGAGCGGCAGCGCGCGCGCCATGCCGCGCCGGTCTTCCGCCGACCCGAGCCGCGCCAGACACTCCGCCGCCAGCGCGACCGCCATCAGCGGCGCCGGGTAGGTCCCCCCCTCGAGGACAGTGACCGCGAACAGCCCGGCGACCACGATCGTGTAGCGCAGGTCGCCGGTCGCGTGGTCGGAGCCGGGCTCTGCCCGGCGGAGTCCATCGCGGGAGGGTGCGGGAACCCCTTGCGGGGTCCGGCGTTCGATCGACCGCCTGAACGCCCACAAGATGAGCGGCAGGTAGAGAAAAGGCGTGAACGACAGGTGACCGCCGCCGATGTGCTCGGCGAAGAACCCCGAGGCGGCCATCAGCGTCGCCGCCAGGAGCTGCTCGGCCGCGTTGCCCCCCCGGTCGGCGACCAGCGCGCGCGCGCCCAGCGCGCCGCAGATCAAATGCACCAGGATCCAGACCTTCATCGCCGCCGCCGTGGGCAGCCAGAAGAAGGTGAGGAGAAAAAGCGGCCCCGGGAACGGTGATTCGGGGTGCTGGTAGAGGACCAGGCCGCCGCAGTGGTATGGGTTCCAGGAAGGGAATTGATGGAAGTCGGAGAGCGCGACGCGCGCCGCCTCCCAGAGCATGGTGAAGTGGCGCCAGTCGTCGGTGCTTCCCGTCCGATCGAGGTGGACCAGCATCGGCCAGGCGAAGACGACGGCGACGGCGACGCAGCCGGCGATGGTCGAGATCCGGGTCAACGTCCGCGGCGCGCGAGGCCACGCCGCGCCGGCCCGGCCGTCGCCGGCCTTCTGGTGGTCGCTCACGGCCGATTGTCAATATCGCGGACCCCGAATCTCCGCAACGCACCGATCGAACACTTGCGCCTCATCCTGGCTCGCTTAATCTGAAGTGATCGGATGAGCGCACCGACGCGACCGCGAACGCGCGGCGACCGTCCCCGGGTAGCTCTCGTGCTTTCCGGAGGCGGAGCCCGAGGTGCCTACGAGGCGGGCGTGATGCGCTACATCCGCGAGGACCTGGCCGGCGACCTCGGCGGTCAGGTGCAGTTCGACATCATCTGCGGGACGAGCGTGGGGGCGATCCACGCCTGCTTCTTCGCCGCCACCGCCGACATCGCCGACAAGCAGGGGCGGATCCTGGTCGACCGCTGGGAGAGCTTCGTCCTCGAAGAGATGGTCAGCTTCGGGGTCAAGGAGTTCCTGCGCGCGCCGGCCACGCTGCTCGGCAGCGGGCACATCGAGGAGATCGAAGGGCAGCGGCACCTGGGCGGCATCGTGCAGACGCAGCAACTGGAACGGGTGGTGCGGCGCCTCATCCCCTGGCCGCGCATCGGCGCCAACATCCGGGAGGGGAAGCTGGAGTCGCTCTCGGTGACGGCCACCGACATCGGCTCGGGCAAGACCGTCGTCTTCCTGCAGAGCGCGCGCGCGGCGGCCGCCTCGAACTGGAGCAAGGACCCCTTCGTGCGCGCGCAGGCGGTCGACATGGGCGCCGAGCACGCGCTGGCTTCGGCGGCGCTCCCCATCCTTTTCCCCGCCATCTGTGTCGGCGAACGCTTCTTCTGCGACGGCGGCCTGCGCCAGAACACGCCGCTCTCCCCGGCGTTGCGCCTGGGAGCCGACAAGGTGCTGGTCATCGGCCTGCGGCAGCAGCCGCGCGCCGCGAGCGGCGTCCCCGAAGAGTCGATGCCCTTCCCGGGCGCCGCGTTTCTGGTCGGCAAGATCCTCGACGCCTTCCTGCTCGACCACATCGACTACGACCTCGATCGCCTGCGCCGGTTCAACGCCGTCATCGAGGCGGTGCGCGCCACCGGCAGCCCCGAGCACCTGGCGCGGTTCGACCAGGTGGTCACCGAGATGCGCGGCGCCCCCTACCGGATCGTCGGCGAGTACATGATCCGCCCCTCCGGCGATCTCGGCGAGATCGCCGGCGACGTGGCGCGCTCCGGGCGGTTCAGAGGGAGCGGCGGCGGCGCGGGGATCCAGCTTCTGCGCCGGCTCGCCACCGCGCGCGGCGCCGACGAGGCCGACCTGCTGTCGTACATCCTGTTCGACGGCCTCTACGCCGCCGAGGTCGCGCGCATGGGCTACGAGGACGCCCGCGCGCACCACGACGAGCTGGCCAAGTTCCTCGGCGACTCCGTGGTGCGGGAGTAACCGGGCGCCGCGGCCCCGGCGCCTACTTCACCAGACGGAGCTGCGGGCGACGGCGGCGGCGAGCGGCCAGCGGCTCCTCGAGGCCGGCGTCGGGGTGCGCGGGGATCGATCGCAAGCGCCGGCCGCCCTCGCCGCCCGCTGCCGCCACCTCCTCGACCGGCGCCTCGGCCGCCGCTTCGGATGAGGCGATGACCGAGACGTCGCCGGGCACGTCCTCGGGGTAGAGGACGCCGCGGCCGTCGACACAGGCGACCGCATAGACGGCCGACCAGGGGACCACGGTCAGATGGTCGGTGCGCGAGAACGACAGGGTGGCCCGCACGCCGTAGTCGTCGACGTCCAGGTCGGGAATCGGGATCGGCAGGTCGTGCCCATACTGCAGCACCAAGTGCGCTTCACCACGGAAAGCCTCAGGCACGATCACGCCGGCCTGGCGGGCGTCGAGGTGCAGGGAGGTCCACCCCTCTTTCAGGAGCGCCAAAAAAGCCTGCTGCTTCGGGGGGCGTTCGGGTGAGCTCATCCGCGCTCGTGACGTTTGGGGCGATAGGAGTTTTACTTGGAAGCGGCCGTCGTGCAACGACGGACTGTGCGCCTGATTCCTGACGCCCCGCCCTGACGCCGGAAATCTCTTGAAAAAACTTCGCTCCCGCGCTTCGCAGCATGGGATTTTTTGCGATACCCTTCCGGGAGATGAACCGCCTTACGCCCGTGCCGCCGCCGGGGACACCGCCCCGGTTTCCCTCGGGCTGGCGCGCGCGCCTCGGTCGTGATCCGGTCCCCATCCTGCTGCGCGAGGGGTCGGAGGCGCTGGTGGCGCGCGTGCGACGCGATCTCATCGACGACGACGAGGCGCCCAAGGCCGACGAGGTCCTGACCTACCCCGAGGTGAAGGCCTTCCTGCGCAAGCAGGACAAAAGCGGCGCCTTTCCCGCCAAACCTCCGGAAAAGACGCTGGGGCCGGCCAAGTTTGCCCGCGCCGTGGCCACCCTGCGGGCGCTCGAGCGAATGGCCGACTTCGGCCTGCGCCGGACCGAGGCGCCGGTCGCGCGCGCCGCCGATCTGCTGCTCGACTCGCAGGACAAAGAGGGCGGGATCGGCGATCTGGCGCTCGGCGAGACGCCGGAGTCGCGCGGCCGCACGGTGGCCGTCCACTTCCAGGGCTGGGCGCTCGGCGTCCTCTGTCGTGCGGGCTACGACGACGACCCCCGCATCGAGCGCGGTTTCCGCTACCTGCTCGCCAACCGGCAGGCCGACGGCGGCTGGGCCTGGCGCGGCGTCCGCACCGAGTCCGCCGCCCGCCCGTCGAGCCACCTCATCACCGGCATGGCTCTGCGGGCCTTCGCCGCCTCGCCGTCGCGCCGGTCGTCGCGTGAGGCGCGCCGCGCGGCTGAGCTGCTCGCCACGCGCTTCTTGCAGCCCGATCGCTACCCCGACCGGAAGGCGCCCAGCTACTGGGAGCAGATCGGCGAGCCGCGATTCTGGACCGACGTGCTCGACGCGCTCGACGGCGTCACCGCGGTTGGCCTCGGCAAGGAGAACTCGGGCGTCCGCACGGCCGAGGCGTACGTGCGCGGGCGCCAGAACCCGGACGGTCTCTGGTACCCGGGCGGCCCGACCAAGGTCGAGGGGCCCGCCAAGCCCGCCGCCGCGGCCGCGCTGGCCCTGGGCAAGGAGCGTGAGCCCGCGCGCTGGCTGACCGTCAGGGTGCTGATCATCCTGCGCCGTGTGAATTAACCGGCCGCGCGCCGAAAACGTGATAAAAGACGCTCGCTTGTCCAGCCCCGTCCACACGGTCGCGGAGGTTCGCGCCATCCACGACCTCCCGATCCCGGACCTCGTGCTGCGCGCGCAGCTCGTCCACCGCGAGCACCACCCGGCGTCCGACGTGCAGCTCTGCTCGCTGCTCTCGGTCAAGACGGGCGGCTGCCCCGAGGACTGCGCCTACTGCTCGCAGTCGTCGCGCTACGACACGGGGCTCGAGAAGCAGCGCATGATGAAGGCGCCCGAGGTGCTGGAGGCCGCCGGCAAGGCCAAGGCCGCCGGCGCGACGCGCTTCTGCATGGGGGCCGCCTGGCGCGAGGTCAAGGAAGGGCCGGCGTTCGACGAGGTGCTGGAGATGGTTCGCGGCGTCCGCGCGCTCGGCATGGAGGCCTGTGCCACGCTGGGGATGCTGACCGAGTCGCAGGCCGGCCGGCTGGCCGAGGCGGGCCTCACCGCCTACAACCACAACCTCGACACTTCGCGCTCGTACTACAAGTCCATCATCAGCACGCGCACGTATGATGATCGATTGAAGACGCTGGAGACGGTCCGCAAGGCCGGCATCACGGTCTGCTGCGGCGGCATCATCGGGATGGGCGAGTCGCTCGACGACCGCTGCAGCCTGCTGGCCACGCTGGCCAACCTCGACCCGCAGCCGGAGAGCGTGCCGGTGAACGCGCTGGCCCCGATGACCGGCACGCCGCTCGGCGAGCGCGACCCGGTCGACCCGCTCGAGCTGGTGCGGATGATCGCCACCGCCCGCATCCTCATCCCCAAGGCGCGCGTGCGCCTGTCGGCGGGCCGGCTGGCGCTGACGCGCGAGGCGCAGGTGCTCTGCTTTCTGGCCGGCGCCAATTCGATCTTCTACGGCGAGAAGCTGCTGACCACCGGGAACCCCGACGTCAGCTCCGACCTCAGCCTGCTGCGGGACGCCGGGTTGCGCGCCGCCAAGCTGGAGACGGCGACCGGATCGGCGACAGGCGGGGCCGAGTGAGCGTCTCTGCTCTCCCGCTGCCCGACGCCACCGAGGTCGTCAAGCAGCAGCCCTGGACCTGGCCCTGGTGGAAGCCTGCCCGCGGCGACGGCGCCACGTTCTTCTGGATGGTGCTCATTCACGTCACGGCGCTCTGCGGCCTCGTCGTCGCGCCGCTCCCCGGCTGGCCCGTGCTGGCCGCGGCGGCCGCGCTGCACTTCATGGGTGGCCTCGGCACCACCGTGGCGTTTCACCGCGGCATCGCGCACAAGTCGGTCAAGCTGCACCCCGTCGTGCGGAACGTGCTGACGTTCTTCTGCATGCTGAACGGCTCGGGGTCGCCGCTGTCGTGGGCCGCCAACCACCGCCTCCACCACGCCAAGTCGGACACGCCCGAGGACGTCTCCAGCCCGCGCATGGGCGGCTTCTGGTGGTCGCACCTGCGCTGGCTCTGGCAGGCGGGCGCCGCCCCGATCAAGCGCTACTGCCGGGACATCGACAGGCCGGCCTATCGATTTTGGACGCGGGTGCAGATCCCGATGTGCGCGCTCGGGTTTCTCATCGGCCTGCCGTTCGGGCTCAAGGCTTTCTTCTGGATGGGCGCCATCCGGCTGGTGTTCGCCCTCCACGCGCAGTGCTTCGTCAACAGCGTCTGCCACATGAAGAAGGACGCCGGCCCCGAGGACGCCACCGCGCAGAACGTCCGCTGGCTGTCGCTGATGCACTTCTTCCAGGGCGAGAACTGGCACCAGAACCACCACGACCGCCCCGGCTCGGCGCGCCTCGGCTGGACGCCGGCGCAGCTCGACATCGGCTGGTACACGATCCTGCTGCTCGAAAAGGTGGGCCTGGCGACCGACGTCCGCCGGCCCAACTTCGACCAGTCGCTCGACGTGGCTGCCTAGCGCCAGCTCCACTGCCGGCGGGCCTCGTAGACGGCGAGCGCCACCGACGTCGACAAGTTCAGAGAGCGGAGCTCCGGGTCTCGCATCGGGATGGCGACGGTCTCCGCGCGGTGGCGCGCCAGCAGGTCCTCTGGCAGGCCGACGCTCTCGCGCCCGAAGATCAGGACCGCGGGCCGCGGGTAGGCCACCTCCTGAAACGTCCGCACGCCGCGGGTGGTGAAGAAGAGCGGCGTCCCCAGCGACGGTAGCGCGCCCTCGAAGTCGTCCCAGCTCGGCCAGACCTGGGGGCGGACGCGCGGCCAGTAGTCGAGCCCGGCGCGCCGGACCTCTTTGTCCTCGAGCGAGAAGCCGAGCGGACGAACGAGGTGCAGCTGCGCGCCGGCGGCCAGGCAGGTCCGCCCCGCGTTGCCCGTATTCCAGTGGATCTCCGGCTCGACGAGGACGACGTGCAGATCGCTCATTTTCGCGCCTCGTTCGGGAGCAGTCGAAACGCGCCAGGCGCGAGGTCGCCGGGGAGCTCGAGGTCGCCGAAGCGGACGCGGCAGAGCCCGAGCACGTGGCTCCCCAGGGCCGCGAAGATCCGTCGGACCTCGTGGTACGCGCCGCCCACGATGGTGATCGCGGCCAGCACGACCGTTTCGGGCGGAACCTGCAGGCTCGGGTGCGCCGCGGCGCGCGGCAGCGCCTCCAGCGCGGTCACCTGCGGTTCGTGGCCGTCGTCGAGCACCAGCTTCGCCGGCGGCGGCGCGAACGCCCGCGCCAGCGCCGCCTGGTAGGTGCGGGGCACGGCCCGCTTGGGGTGCGTGAGCCGCTGGATCTGCGCGCCGTCGGTGGTCCAGAGCAAGAGCCCCGAGGTGTCGAGGTCCAGCCGGCCGACCGGCCGCAGCTCGCCGTGGAGCGGCGCCGACCGCAGGAGCGCGTAGGCGGTGGGGTGCTGCGGATCCCGGAGCGCCGTCACGCAGCCCGTCGGCTTGTTGAGCATGAGCGACACGCGATCGTAGAGAGGCAGCTCGGTGTCGTCCACCGCCACCGTGAAGGGGAGGGTGTCAGCGGGGAGGTCGCGACGGGGGTCCTCCACGACCTGACCCGCAATCCGCACGCGTCCGCCGGCGATCACGGCGCGCGCGGCGGTCCGCGACCAGCCGGCGTTGCGCCCGAGCAGCACGTCGAGGCGCATGGCTAGTAGACGGGAATCCCGATGGCCCGCATGACGCCGAGCTCGACGGCGCGGAGCTTGGCGCCGGCGAGGGCGCTCCCCAGCGGTTCGACGTCCAGCTCCTCTCGCGGCAGGGTGGTGATCTGCTCGCACTTCAGCACGCAGGCCTGTGGCGTCCCCCCCTCGCCCCGGGCGAGGCGGACGTGGGTGGGCGCGTCTCGCAGCGTCGTCGAGCAGGGGACGACGATCAGATCGCCCGCGCGTTCGTTCCGGGCGTCGATCGACAGGACCAGCACGGGCCGGCGGTTGTCGAGGCACGCCCAATAGAGATGACCGCGCCGGTGGGCGATCACTTGCCGCGCCGCCGCGGGCTTCGCGCCCCGTCCACCGGAAGATGGCGCGCGCCCGCCGCGGCGGCGCCGGCCCAGCCGGCATCGTCCCGGCGTTCGTCCGCGGTCAGCGCGTCGTAGTAGGCGGCCGTTTCTTCCTCCAGCCGAGCGACGCTCTCGCGGTGGGAGATCTGCGAGAGCCAGCGCTCCAGGGCGGCGCTGCGCGTGACGCCCACCCGCGCCGCGTAGCGGTCGAGGGCGTCGAGCAACGTGGGATTGATGCTCACGCTGATCTTCGCCTTCCGGGCGGCGGTGGTCATACCATTCATGCTACCAGAATTCCTACCAGCGGCCGTGGCTTCCCGAGGTAGGCTGCCGCGCAATGCCGGTCTCAAACCAGGAAGGTCTACGCGACGAGGCGCTGCGCGCGGCGCTGACGGCGGCGCTCGGCGGGCGCACGGCCACGCTCGAGCAGCTCCTCGCACGTCACGGCGGCTACGGCTCGCGTCCCAACCTGCGGCTCGCGGCGGCGTTCGGGACCGAGATCGCCTCGCTTCCGGGAATCTTGGCGCCGCTGCTCGAACGTCTGGGCGAGAACGACGCCGCGCCTGACACGCCCGAGGTGTTCCTGCCCGTCGCGGCGGCCTACGGTTGGGCGGCGCGCCTCGCCGCCGGCAGGGAGGTCGGCACCGCCTGGGCCGTGCTGCCGCTTCTCGCTGGAGACGAGCGGGCGCCCGTGCGGGTGGGGACGCTCGAGGCGCTGGCGGCATTGGCGGCGCGGCCGCGCAACGCGAGCGCCCTCGTCGAGCGGGCCGGCGACTGGCTCGAGCTCGAGGACCGGGAGATCCGCTTCGGCGCCGCCGGCGTGGTGGTCGAGGTCTTCGCCCGGCGCCAGGTTCTCGCGGCCCTCTCCGACCCAGGACCGCTCTTCGACTATTTGGGGCGGGCCATCGGCGCGATCGTCGAGGCGCCGCGCGCAGCCGAACGCTCGGACGCGCGACGGCGCCTCCTGTTGGCGCTGCCGCCGACGCTCAGCGCAGTGGCGAGGGCCTTCGGCGCCGGCGATCGGGGGCCGGGCTGGCTGGAAGAGGTGTGCCGGGAGGCGCGCCACCCCGACCTGCGGACGGCGCTGTCGAACGCGATCGTGGCGCTCGGCGACAAGGCCTCCGGGCAGGGCGCTTTGCTGGCGCAACGGTTGCGCACGGCGCTGGAGGGGAGCGCCAAACCGCCGCGCGACCCGACGCGCCGGCGCCCCGGTGCCGCACGAGGTCGCACCTCGCGCTCGGTCCGATGACCGTGAGTTTGCTAACCTGCCTGGCGTGATCCCCGAGGTTGCTCCCCACCGCGCGATCTGCGGCCGATGCCGGCGCCCGAGGTCGGTCTGCTATTGCCCGCACCTCGTGTCGCTGCCGACGCGGACGCGCGTGGTGCTCCTGCAGCACCCGCGCGAGCGCCACGTCCCCATCGGGACGGCGCGCCTGGCGCACCTCTGCCTGCCGGACTCGGAGCTACACGTCGGCGTCGACTTCGACGACGACGCGGCCGTGCGCGGCGCGCTTGCCGGCGCCGAGGGGCGCCCGGCCTACCTGCTGTTCCCCGGACCCGAGGCGATCGATCTGCGCGAGGCTCGCCCGCCCGGGCCGATCACGCTGGTGGTGGTCGACGGGACCTGGTGGCAGGCGCGCAAGCTGCTGAAGCGGAACGCGGCGCTGCGCGCGCTGCCGCAGCTCCGGTTCACCCCCGCGGCGCCCAGCAACTATCGAATCCGCCGCGAGCCGGCCGACCACTGCGTGGCCACCGTCGAGGCGCTGGCGCTGGCGCTGGGAGCGCTCGAGGAGGCGCCGGCGCGGTTCGCCACGCTCTTGCGCCCGTTCGAGGCGATGATCGACACTCAGATCCGCTACGCGCGCACCGTCCGGGGCGCGCGCCACCGGCACGCGCTCCACCGGGCGCGGCGGGCCCGGCGGCCGACGACGGCGTCGCTGCTGCGCGCGCGCGCGGCGGACGTGGTCTGCCTCCACGGCGAGGCGAACGCCTGGCCGTCCCGGCGCGCCGGCAGCCCGCCGCCGGAGCTCGTCCACTGGGTGGCCCGCCGCGCCCGCACGGGCGAGACGTTCGAGGCGATCATCGCCCCGCGCCGGCCGCTGGCGCCGGCCATCCCCGGCCACATCGGGATCGCGCCCGAGCGGCTGGCGGCCGGCGAGAGCTGGGCCTCCTTCCGGGCGCGCTGGGCGGCGTTCGCGCGCGCGGATGACTTCGTCTGCACCTGGGGACGCTATTCGTCCGATCTCGCCGAGGCGGAAGGGATCGCCCTGCCACCCGCGCGCCTCGACGTGCGTACGGCGGCCAGCGCCTACCTCGGGACGCGCACCGGCACGCTCGAAGACTGTTCGGCCCGGCTCGGCCTGGCGGTGGGCCCGTCGCTGGCGGTCGGCCGCGGGGGGACGCGGCTGGCGGCGCTGGCCGCTCTCGTCGACAAGATGATTGCCGCGTGAGCTCTCCGCTCGAGTCATTGCTCGCCTCGATCCGCAGGCGCAGCAAGTCGGCGCTCTGGTCGCAAGGCGTGACGCTGGCCCGCGCCGGGGCGGTGGCCGTCGAATCCCGCGGGGACGAGGAGATCGTGCTGCGCGTGCGCGCGCCCGGGCGGGTCGTGCCGCCGACCGTGGTGCTCTACCCGACGGAGAACGAGTGGGAGTGCGACTGCCCCTCGCGCCTCAGCCCCTGCGAGCACGTCGCGGCGGCCGCCATCGTGCTCGGCGAGGCCAAGACCGACGCCCCCCAGGCACCGCCGGCGCCCGTGGCGGCGCTGGGGGCGCGCGTCGGTTATCGGTTTTCGCGGGCGGAAGGCGGCCTCCGCCTCGGACGCGTTCTCGTCGCCGCCGACGGCGCCGAGACGCCGCTCGAAGGGACGCTGCGCGCGCGGCTGGCCGATCCCGCGCAGGCGGGCGCGCTGCAGCTCGAGGAGGCCGACCTGCGCGCCGACGCGCTCTTGGAGAGCGGCGCGCGCGGACCGCTTCCGCCCGGGAAGCTGGACGCGCTGCTGCAGGTCCTGGCCGGCGCGCCGCGCGTCGCGGTCGACGGCGTGCCGTGCGCCGTCGCCGACGACGAGGTCCGGCCGCAGGCGACGCTCACCGACGGCGCCGGCGCCGAGGTCCGCCTGGCCATCACCGCCGATCCGCGGGTGCGCGCCGTGATGGCCTCGGGCGTCGTGCTCTGCGAAGAAGACGGGCGGCTGGCCCTGCACCGCCTGGCCGAGATCGAGCTCGGCGGCGATCGGCTGCAGCACCTCCCCGTGCGGCGCACCTTCGGCGCGGCAGAATTCGGCGAGCTGGTGACGACGGTGCTTCCCGATCTGGCGCGCCGGACGGTGCTCGACAACCGCAGCGGGCGCCTGCCGCCGGTGGCGCGGGATCTCGAGCCGCGCGTCGTGCTCGAGCTCAACCAGCTCGACGCCTCGGCGGGCGGCGGGCTCACCGTGCTGCCGGCGCTGGTCTACGGCGCGCCCCCCTGCGCGCGCGTCGACGGCGCCAAGCTGGTCCACCTGCGCGGTCCGGTGCCGCTGCGCGATCTGCCGGCCGAGCGGCGCGCGATCGAGCGGCTGCGCGCCGAGCTGGATCTGCTGCCCGGGCGGCGCACCACCTACGGCACGGCCGACGCCCCGCGTTTCATCGAGAAGCTCCGGCGCTGGCGCGGCGGCCTCGCGGGCGCGGCGGCCGGCGTCGTCAAGCCGGCCGTGACGCTCGAGCCGCGCCTGGCGCTCGTCACCGACGGGGACGTCGCCGCCGGAACCGAGGCCGTGCGCTTCGAGCTGACGTTCACCGGCAAAGGCGGCACGGGCGTCGGGGTCGACGCCACGGCGGTGCTGCGCGCCTGGCAAGAGGGACTGGGGATCGTGCCGCTCGCGGGCGGCGGCTGGGCCGCGCTCCCCACCGGGTGGCTGCAGAAGCACGGCCAGCGGGTCGCCGATCTTTTGGCCGCCCGCCAGGACGACGGCCACCTGGCGCGCCACGCGATTCCCGCGCTGGCCGCGCTCTGCGCCGAGCTCAATCACCCGCCGCCGCCGGGGCTCGATCGCCTGGCGCCGCTGGTGGCCGGATTCGATCGCCTCCCGTCGGCGCCGCTGCCGCCCGATCTGACCGCCACGTTGCGCCCCTACCAACGTCAGGGCATCGACTGGCTCGCCTTCCTGCGCGGCACCGGCCTGGGCGGCATCCTGGCCGACGACATGGGCCTCGGCAAGACGTTGCAGGCGATGTCGGTGTTCGACGGGCGGACGCTGGTGGTGGCGCCGACCAGCGTCCTCTTCAACTGGCAGGCCGAGCTCGGGCGCTTCCGCCCGGCGCTCAAGGTCGACCTCTATCACGGCCCGAACCGCGCGCTCGATCCCGGCGCCGATGTCACGCTCACCAGCTACGCGCTGCTCCGCCTCGACGCACAGAAGCTCGGCGCCGAGACCTGGCGGACGGTCGTTCTCGACGAGGCGCAGGCGATCAAGAACCCCGACAGCCAGACGGCCCGCGCGGCGTACGCGCTCCGGGCGTCACTCCGCCTGGCGTTGACCGGGACGCCCGTCGAGAACCGCCTCGAAGAGCTCTGGAGCCTGATGCACTTCGCGAACCGCGGCCTGCTGGGCGGGCGCGCCGACTTCGCCGACCGCCACGCGCGCCCCATCGCCGACGGGCAGCCGGGTGCGGCCGCGGCGTTGCGCCAGCGCGTGCGCCCCTTCCTGCTCCGCCGCCTCAAGCAGGACGTCGCCCCCGAGCTGCCGCCGCGCACCGATGCTGTCCTGAAGGTCTCGCTCGACGACGGCGAGCGCGCCGTCTACGACGCCGTCCGCGCCGTCACGCAGAAGGACGTGCTGGCGCTGCTCGAGAGCGGCGGCGGCGTGATGAAGGCGCTCGAGGCTTTGCTGCGCCTGCGCCAGGCCGCCTGCCACCCCGCGCTGGTCCCCGGACAGACGGCCACCAGCTCGTCGAAGGTCGAGGCGCTGCTGGAGGCCCTCGAGACGGCGGTGTCCGAGAATCACAAGGCGCTGGTCTTCTCGCAGTGGACCAGCCTGCTCGATCTGATCGAACCGGCGCTGGCGCGCGCCGAGCTCCCCTTCGGCCGCCTCGACGGCAGCACGCGCGATCGGGGCGAGGTGGTGGCGCGCTTCCAGGCCGACGACGGCCCACCGGTGATGCTGGTGTCGCTGAAGGCCGGCGGCAGCGGCCTCAACCTGACCGCCGCCGATCACGTCTTCCTGTGCGACCCCTGGTGGAACCCCGCCGTCGAGGCGCAGGCCGCCGACCGCACCCACCGCATCGGCCAGACCCGGCCGGTGTTCGTCTACCGCCTCGTCGCCGCCGACACCGTCGAGGAACGGATCCTCACCCTGCAGGACAGCAAGCGCGCGCTGATGGACGCCGCGCTCGCCGACGGCGCGGCGGCGGCCGGATTGACCAAAGCCGATCTGCTGGCGCTGCTCTCCTGAGAACGCGCGCCTCGACGCCCGATCAGGGCGCGCGCGTGGCGCCGCCGTCGACCGCGGTTCCTTTGGCCGACGTGTCGGTGGTGGCGTCGCGATCGGCGCAGCCGGGCGTCCCCGGCTCGCAGGGGGGCGCCCCGTAGCAAGCCATCATCGTCAGGCCGAGCGAGGCGGACCCGGCCAGGCCGAGGAGAACCGCCCAACGGCCGCGCCTCCGCGGCGGCGCCTCGCAGTGCGGGCAGACGTCGGCGCTCGCGCTCATGAAGCCGCCGCAGCGTGAACAGGTCGCGAGCTGGTCCATGTCGGCGATCGTAGACGTCCCGCTCGCGCGAGGGCAATCTAAAAATCGCATGCCGCTTCGCCGAACCCCGCTTCGCCAGGCCCCGCTTCGCCGGCTCGAGATCACGCCGGAGACGCCGCTGCACCCGGCCTACGTCGTCTGGGAGCTGACCCTCGCCTGCGATCAGCCGTGCACCCATTGTGGGTCGCGGGCCGGCGAGGCGCGGCCGGCCGAGCTTTCCACCGAGGCGGCGTTGAAGGTGGTCGGCGAGCTGGCCGCTGCGGGGGCCCGCGAGGTGGTGTTGATCGGCGGCGAGGCCTACCTTCACCCGGGGTTCCTCGACATCGTCGCCGCGCTCGCGCGGGCCGGCATCCGCCCCACGCTGACCACCGGCGGCCGCGGGATCACGCCGGCGCTCGCCGCGCGCATGGCGGCGGCCGGGCTGCACACGGCGTCGGTCAGCATCGACGGGCTCGAGCCGACGCACGATCTCATGCGCGCCTGCCGCGGGAGCTTCGCCTCGGCCACCGCGGCGCTGGGGCACCTGCGCCGGGCCGGCGTGCTGACGGCCGCGAACACCAATATCAACCGGCTCAACGCCGGCGAGCTCGAGGCGCTCTACGACCACCTCGCCTCGCTGGGGATCACGGCCTGGCAGGTCCAGCTCACCGCGCCGCTCGGCCGCGCCGCCGATCGCCCCGATCTCCTGCTCCAGCCCTGGGATCTGCTGGACGTCGTTCCGCGCGTGACCGCGCTGAAGGTCAAGGCGCGCGCCGCCGCCATCCTAGTGATGCCCGGGAACAACCTCGGCTACTTCGGCCCCGAGGAGGCCACGCTGCGCTCGCTGGCGCCCGAGGGCCAGGACCACTGGCGGGGCTGCCAGGCCGGTCGCTTCGTGATGGGGATCGAGTCCGACGGCGCGGTCAAGGGGTGTCCGTCGCTGCAGACCGCCCACTACGTGGGGGGCAACCTCCGGGAGACGCCGCTCGCCGACATCTGGGCCCGGGCGCCCGAGCTGGCGTTTGCCCGCCAAAGGACCGTCGACGATCTGTGGGGCTTCTGCCGCACGTGCACCTTCGCCGCCACCTGCCTCGGGGGCTGCTCCTTCACCGCGCACGCCGTCTTCGGGCGCCCCGGCAACAACCCCTATTGCCACTACCGCGCCCGCACCCTGGCCCGCGCCGGGCGCCGCGAGCGGCTCGTCCCCAAGACGGCGGCGCCGGGCGTCCCGTTCGACAACGGAACGTTCGACCTCGTCGAAGAGCCGCTCGGTTCCCCCGATCCCCGTCCCTCCTCCCCGCGCGCGCTGGTGAAGATCCGGCGCCCCGGCGCGATCGGTTAGGATTCCGGTGCGTGAGGGGTGACGGCGGGAGAAGGGCGGTGCTGGCGTGCGCGCTGGTGTTCGCCTCGAGCTTCGCCCCGGCGACGATTCGCGCCGCAGGCGACGACCTCGGCGCCGCGACCTGGCACGTCCCCGATCCCGATCCGGACGACTTTACCGGTGCCGACGAGGCGGGGTTCTGGACGGCCGGCGTCGAGCACGTCGGGCTCGACGGAAAGCGGGAGGTGAGACTCCACGTTCCGCCAGGCCCGCCGAACGAGGTGGGCAACGCGGCCGCGGTCAGGGGCCGGTCGTCCCCATGAGTCGCCTCAGCGCGGCGGCGGGGCGGCGCCCTGCTTGAGGGCGTTGCGGATCTCGGGATGCTCGTCGAGGAAGGCCTGGCGGCTCTCGCGGCTGATCTCGACGACCACCGTCACGTCGCGCAGGATCTTCGACTGGCAGCCGAGGCGCGAGT
>Ga0134128_10004172_pt1 | contig 17729 bp, 12 predicted proteins | sample KB31754_FD_96462 | JGI IMG/M metagenome (GOLD analysis project Ga0134128, IMG submission 96462) | Terrestrial soil microbial communities with excess Nitrogen fertilizer from Kellogg Biological Station, Michigan, USA - KB3-175-4 | ecosystem: Environmental > Terrestrial > Soil > Unclassified ... | reverse complement strand
GCTTGAAGAAGCAGACCAAATACGTGAACTGCAGCAGAAAATTGCCTTGTATGAGGACATGAAGGCCTATGAGCAGCTTTATGGCCTCCTTTACGACGGGCTGCATCGCTTTTCCTGCGCCTTTGTGAAGTCACGGGAGGCTGCGGAAGAGATCGTCTCCGATGTCTTTATCAAGCTTTGGCAGATCCGCGGGCGGCTCGCCGAGATCGACAACCTCAAGGTCTATCTTTATACCATCGCGCGTAACTTCTCCTATAACTATCTTACCCGTCATTACAAAAAGATCGTGCTTAGCCTCGACGATGCCGATCCGGAGATCTTTTTGACGCTGGATGATCCCGAGACGCTTTGTATCTCGGCGGATGTCATTAAGCAGATCAGGGCGGCGGTGCAACAGTTGCCGCCGCAGTGCCGCATGATCTTCTCGCTCGTGAAGGAGGAGGGGATGCGGTATAAGGAGGTGGCGGAGGTGCTACATCTTAGTATTTTGACTGTGCGGAATCAGGTGGCCATTGCGACGCGCAAGATCGCGGCGTTGTTGCCGGAGGGGGTCGGGTTGGGTTTGGTTGAGCGGAGGCGTTGAGAAGGCTTACTTCGCTCCGGTGAGGGATTTGATGAAGGCGACTTCTTTGGGGTCGAAGGGGGTGCCGTCGGGGCGGAAGATGTCGTGGAACCAGACTTTGGGTTCGGCGCCGTCGGGCATCGGGGTGTCCCAGGCATATTTTGTATTCGTCTTGCCCGTGACGAGGCCCCAGTTAATGGCGGCGACATCTTCCTTTTTCAGCATCGGCATAATATTGAAGAATGTGCTTCCGCGGAGGCGGGCCATGTATTCCGTGCAGATCAGCGGGCGGCCGTATTGTTTTAGCGTGTCGATCGTGTGCTGGTGCTTTTCCGGGGTATTGTAGTCATGGTACGTGATGACATCGCTGTGGGAGAGCTGGAACGCGTTGAGCATGGGTAGGCCGTCGCTCCACACGCCGGCGGAGAGGGGCTGGTCGGGATTGACTTCGCGGGCCCACATAAAGGCTTTTTCCAGCAGGGGAAGGCTTTTGTTTTTGTAATCGGAATTGCCGGGTTCGTTGTACAGGTCCCAGAGTAGGATGCGGTTGTCGCTTTTGAACGTCGTGAGGACGTCCTTGACATAACGCTCGAGGGTGTCTGTGAGCTTTGGCTCATCGTAATAGAGCTTGCCGGGATCGCGGAGCCAGCCGCTATTATGGATACCGGGTTTTGGTTTCGGCTGGGTGCCGGCGTGATAGGTCGCGTTCCAGCAGTCATCGAAAAAGACGAAGATCGTTTTTATGCCGTGTTTGTCCGCGATGGTCAAATATTCGCCCATTCGGTGCTTGAAGCCTTGCGGGTCTTCCTGCCAGGCGACGTGATGCAGAAATACGCGCATGCAATTGAGGCCGATACCTTGTGCATAGCCGAGCTCTCTATCGATGGTGGCTGGGTCGAAGGTGGGCGCCTGCCACATCTCGAGCTGGTTGATGGCGGTGCTCGGGATGAAGTCGCAGCCGCGGAGCCAGCCTTTGGTGCTATACCATGAATTGGCTTTTTCTTTGGACCAGACGGGTCGGGGGGCGCTTGGGGTAGCAGCTGCAAGGGTGACGATCGTGATGGCTAGCAGGAGGGCGCGCATGGGCGAATGTTTTGAGGGTTAAAGATAGTTATTCTCCACTGGGTTTGGGTAGGGGCTTATTGATCTTTACGGGTGTGCCGAAGTTGGGTGAGCCGTCGGCATTCCAGGTGAAGCGTTGCATGCGGGGGCTTCGGTTGTTGCCGCAGCCCTCGGCCTGAAGCGGGTTGGCGTGATAGATCAGCCAGCTTTGCGTGCCGGATCGGCTGATGAAGAAGCCGTTGTGTCCCGGCGCATAGGCCCCGCTGTCGGGTGCGCTGCTGAAGACGGCATTGGGACTCTTGGTCCAGTCCGCGGGGTTTAGCGGGTTGCCGCCCGTCCTGAGCGTGAGGAGCCCGAGACAGTAGCTATCCGTCCAACAGCCGCTAGCCGAGTACGTGAGGAAGAGCTGGCCGCTGGGACCCGTGAGGGCTTCGGGGCCTTCGTTGACGGCGGGCGGGGCGCCCACCTTTTCCCAGCTCAGCGTCGGGCTCGAGAGCAGGACGCGGGGGCCGCCGATGGTGGTGGGATCGGAGAGGGGCGCGATATAGATGTTCTGCGCGACGTTCGTCGTATCGGCCCAGCCTGACCAGATCAGGTATAGTTTTCCGTTATATTCAAACGCGGAGGCATCGATGGCCCAGCGGTCGGCGGTAGTGTCCGCGATCTTGCCCTTGAAGGTCCAGCTGAGGCTGGTGGGATCGGCGTTGTCGTTCTCGAGCGCGTAGATGCGGTGATTGTTGTTATTACCATCGTCGGCGGCGAAGTACATGTACCATCTGTTGTTGAAATAATGCAGCTCGGGCGCCCAGATGTCTTTCGAGTACGGGCCGGTTGCGGGTGCGTTCCAGATCGTGACGGGTACGGCGCCCGCGAGGTTGGACATCTTGCTCGTGGGCCAGATGGCGAGGCGGTTGCCGAGGGTGTTCATGTAATAGTACATCGTGTCTTGCTGGATCACCCAGGGGTCGGGGCCGCTGGTGAGCAGGGGGTTCGTGAAGGTGGAATCGGCGGCGGTAGTGGGGGGCGACGGCTTGATGCCGTCACCCCTGCTTGAGCATGCGATGAAGAAGATGATCGAGATTGGAAGGAGGTATTTCATTTTAATAACCCGGGTTTTGTTTTAGATTGGGATTGGCGTCGAGATCGTATTGCGGAATGGGCATGAATTCGTCGCGGCCGGCCTTGAAATGGGCGAAGCTGGGGTCGCGGCCTGAAAGGTTGGTGCTGAGGTCCCCCCAACGGGCCAGGTCTTCCCAGCGATGGCCTTCGCCGGTGAGTTCGGTGATCCGTTCGTGTTTGAGCTGGTTGAGGAAGTCGCTTTGGCTAAGACCGGGTTTGACGGTGCTCAGTGCTGCGAGGCCGGCGCGTTCACGGACCATATCCACATAGGGATAGGCCGCGGCGGTTTGGCCCTGGGCGTTGAGGGCTTCGGCGTAGAGAAGGAGGACGTCGGCATACCGGACATAGCGATAGTTGTTACCCGAATGGAAGACTTCACCCGTCATCGTCGAGTCGTCGAGCTCTTTGCGAAAACAGACTTCAGTGGTGTTGCCATGCGCGACGCTGGGATCGGTGGCAAGGCCGAGGCTGCTCCAGGTCCGGCCGTAAGCCATTGTATAGTCGGGTCCGCGGACATCGGTGGAGTCGTATAAGAACGTCGCGGCGAGACGGGGATCGCGGTCGCCGGTGGTGGTCGTCTCCTGCAGGAATTCCCAGACGGGCCAACGCCGGGCCTGTCCATCCGTGAAGCCAATGGGGGCGGGGGCAAGGAAAGGTGGGATGCTGGTGCCGTAGTTTAACTGCGACTCACCGCTCAGCTGGGTATCGTCGTCATGGCTGTCGGCGGGGTTGAGGGCGTTCTGCCATTCCCAGACCGACTCGCTGTTGTTCTCGGAGGTGATGATGAAATTGCTCCGGTAGTTGGGAACCAGCTTGTACAGGCTGGCGCCGGGGCCCGTGACCAGCCAGGCGAAGGCCTGTTGTGCCTGCGCATACTGGTGGGTTTGCATATAGGCCTTGCCGAGCATCGCATAAGCGGCGCCGGTAGTGGCCCGGCCGAGATTGGCGGCGTCATAGGTCGTCGGCAGCATTGTAGTAGCTTTTGTGAAGTCGGCGATGGCCTGGGCGTAGACGCTATCCTGTGGCATCGTGGATGGATAGTCCGTTGGCAGGGAGGTGTGGCGCATGATGGCGACATTGCCATAGAGCGTCGCCAGATCGTAGTAGAAGAAGCCACGGTTGAAATACGCCTCGCCGAGATACTGGTTTTTGAGCGTGGCGTCCATCGTGATGTTGGGCACATTGGCGAGTACCTGGTTGCAGCGGTTGATGCCGATGTAGTCGTCCTGGTAGACGCCGGTATTGAGATAATCGGTATAGTCCGTGATGTTGAAGACATCGAAGGTGTTGATGATGTCGGTATTGGGACTGGTACTATAGCCTTCGTCGGACCGGAGGATCGTCATGAAGTAATGGTTGCGGGCTAGCGCGTCGCGGTGGTAGGTGCTGTAGATGGCATTGACCCCTTGGTTTGCGTCGGCGACCGTTTTCCAGAAGGATTGCGTGGTGATCGCCATATTGTCCTGTAGCTGGAAGTCCTTTTTACAGGAGGCGAGGGTGGACAGTGCGAATATATAATAGAATGTTTTTTTCATGATGCATGGTTTTAAAAGTCAAATTGAATGCCGCCGGAGAAGACGCGGGACGGGGGCCAGTTGCCGACATCGAAACCGCGTTGCAGGATGCCGTTGCCTACTACATCCGGGTCGAGACCTTTGTAGCCGGTGAGTGTCAGCAGGTTTTGGCCGCTGATGTAGATACGGGCATTGGAGATGCCGGCTTTGCTCCAGGTGTTGCGAGGGAGGTTATAGCCCAGCTCGAGGTTGCGGACACGGACATAGCTGGCATTCTCGAGCCAGCGCGAGGTCTGCGCCCTATTGTTGATCGAGACGGTGGGATCGCTCGGCTGGTCGACGGCCAGCCGCGGGTCTTTGCCATTGGGATTGCTGGACGACCAGGGGTCGAGGTCTTTGCGGAAGTTGGTGAGCTGGTAGCTATCGAGGACGCGGCGGACATCGTCGTAGACCCTGTAGCCGAAGATGCCGACGAGCTGGATGTTCAGCGTGAAGTTGTGGTAGGAGGCGTTGAACTGGAGGCCCGTTTGCAAGGTGGGCCAGGGTGAGCCGACGAACTGGCGGTCGTTGTCGTTGATCTGACCGTCGCCATTGGCGTCGACATATTTGACGTCGCCGGGTTTGGCGTTGGATTGGATCATTTGGCCCGACTTGTTCACGTAGCTGTTGATCTCGCTTTGGCTTTTGAAGATGCCGGCGGTTTTGATCATATACCAGGCGCCGATGGAATGGCCGACTTCTGCGCGGATGAAATCCGTGGGTTGGAGATAGTTTACTTTATTGCCCTGAGCGTCGGTTCCCTGGCTACCTACTGAGATCACTTTGTTGTCGATCGTGGTAAGGTTGCCTTCGAGGTCCCATTTGAACGGTTGTTCTTTGCTGTGATAGGTCACGCTGAGCTCGATGCCTTTGTTTTCGATGGTGGCGGCATTGACGACGGTATATTGTCCGGCCTGCTGGACCACGCCGAGGTACATCGGTTGGGGCAGCTGGACAAGCACGCCGGTGGAGCGGCTACGGTAGAGATCGGCGGCGATGGTGACGCGGTTATGGAGGATATTGGCATCGAAGCCGATGTTGCCTTCGGTGCGGGTCTCCCAGTGGACGTCGGGGTTATTCAGGGCTGCCTGGTATTGACCGACCTGCGGCGTTTGGTTCACGCCATAGACGGCTCGTGACGCGTTGTTGAGCACCGCGAGATAGGGGAAGGAGCTGAGGGCGTCGAGGCTGCTGCTGATGCCGAGCTGGCCGTAGGAGCCGCGGATCTTGAGGTCGTCGATCCAGGGGACGTTGAACCATAGTTCTTTGCTGAGGCGCCAGGCTGCCGCGGCGGAGGGGAAATAGCCGGTGCGTTTGTTGGGGCCGAAGCGGCTGTCTTCGTCTATCCGGCCCGTGAGGGTCAGCAGGTATTTGTCGTTGAAGCCGTAGTTGATGCGGCCGAGATAGCCGTGTTGCCGCCAGTTCACGCTGGTGCCGCCGCTGACGCTGGGCACTCCCTGGGCGGTGGAGAGGGTGGTATACAGCGTGCCGCCTGCCGTGACGAGACCGGTGGCGGAGGCGGTGGCGAAGTCCGTTTTGTCGATGGTGCGGGCGAAGCCGAAGACGGCGCTAAGGTTGTGGAGACCAAAGGTTTTGTTGACATTCAGCGTGTGCTCCATGAGGAAGTTCGTGTAGGTCTCGCGGGTCTCGGTGACGCTGGTCGCCGGGGGCTGGTTTTCGTAGCGCCAGATGCCGGTGTCGCGGACTTCTTTGTTGTAGTAGAAACTCACTTCGGCGCCGGCATTGAAGCGGTAGCTGAGCCAGGGAGTGAATTTAAATTCCGCATAGGCGTTGCCGATGATGCGGCTGTCCGTCGCATAGATCTTATCGAGGTTGGCAACGGCGGCATAGTTGTTTGCGAAGGTGGGCACGTCGTTGGTGCCGAAGCCCCAGCCGGCGGGGTCGGAGGGTATGCTGGTATATTGCGGGCCTTTGACGGCGATGATGGGCAGCATGCTCGGCGCCTCGTAGAAGGCGTTGATACCACCGCCGGGGTAATAGTTTTGGGAGGTATTCAGCAAGACATTCTCCCCGAAGGTGAGGCGGCCTTTGTGCGTCTCGGTGTTGATCCGCAGGCTTGGGCGGTGGTATTGGTTGCCGATGAGCACGCCCTGGTCGTTATAGTAGTTGCCGGAGATAAAATAGGTGGTGCCGGAGCCGCCGCCGGATAGGGTGACGTTGTAGTCCTGGTCGTTACCCGTCCTGGTGATGGCATCCTGCCAGCTTGTATTGATGGTGGGGTTGGCGATCTGGGCCTGGACGCCTGTGGGAAGGGCTACGCCGGAGTTGGCGTATTCCGTCTGGTCAGTTTTAAGATAGTCGGCGGCATTCATGACGTTCCATTTCTTTGGCAGCGTTTGGATACCGTATTTTGCCGACACGCTGATCTTCGGGGCGCCTGCCCTGCCGTGTTTAGTGGTGATGATGATGACCCCGTTGCCGGCGCGTGAGCCATAGATGGCGGCGGCGGAGGCGTCTTTGAGGATCTGGACGTTGGCGACGTCGTTGGGGTTGAGGATGGGGTTATCGTCGGCGAGCATCCCATCGACTACATAGAGTGGGTCGCTGGCGGTAAAGCTGGCTACGCCGCGGATCTCGATGGTGGGTTGGATGCCCGGGTTGCCCTGGTTGCGGACGGTGACGCCGGGGACGAGGCCCTGGAGGGTTTCGCCTACGGTACCGCCGGTGATCTTTTCGGCATTGGCCATATTCACGACGCCGGTGGCGCCGGTGAGGTCTTTTTTCCGAACCGTTTGGTAGCCGATGACGACGGCTTCGTTGAGATCGGAGGTTTCAGGGGTAAGGGTGATGTTTATCGATGACTGATCTTTTAGCTGGATCTGCTGTTGCTGGTATCCGACGTAGGTGAAGACGAGAGTGGCGTTTGGGGTGGTGACGACGATGCTGAAGGTGCCGTCGTCGCGGGTGCTTGTCACGTTATTGGTGCCTTTTTCCTGGATGGTGACGCCGGGGAGGGGTTCGCCTTTGGCGTTTATGATCTTCCCGGTGATGGGCGGGGCTTTTTCGGCGGCGGGTGCGTCGTCGGCCTTGTTTTGTGCCGGCACGTGGGTGATGGCGATGAGGTTGTCGCTGAGTTTGTGGTAGGTGAGGGGTGTGCCGGCGAGGATCTTTTTTAGTACATCATCGAGGGAGGCGTTTTTGACGCTGATGCTGACGAGTTGTTCGTGGGGTAGGGCGTCGTCTTTGTAGACGAAACGGAAGAAGCCCTGGTTCTCAATCGCCTTGAAGACTTTTTTTAGCTGGACGTTTTCCAGCCGGAGGCTGATGTTTTTGTCCTGGCCGTAGCTTTTGGCGAAGGTCTGGGTAGAGAAGGCGACGATAAATAAAATGGCAAGTTTGGTCATCATCAGGTATTTGATGAGTGTGCCGCGTGCGCAAAAAAGCGCCCGGCATCTAAATTTTTGCATAATTTAGAGTTGACTATTGAAAAATAGGGTTGACTTAGCGGAGGGTGGTGCAACATCCTTCGCTTTTTTTTATGTATGGGGGGTGGTGGTTAGGTGATTGGTCTCATATGCGGCGTGTTTTGGTTTTACAATCGTTTTTTTGGTGCAGTTATGGGGTGATGGTGACTTCGTTTTTATGGATCGTATAGTGGAAGTCGCCGATGAGCTTGAGGGCTTCCATGACCTGGGCGAGGGTTTCGTCTTCGAAGACGCCGCTGAAGCGGGTGGTCTTGAGTTTTTCGCTGGTGATGGTGATGTGGACGCCGTACCAGCGTTCGATCTGTTTCGCTACTTCTTCGAGCGAGCGGTCATCGAAGGCGAGCTGGTTCTTTGTCCAGAGCGATTCGATATAGGTGCTGTCCTTTTGTTGGTAGTGAACTTTGCCGAGGGTCATCACCGGCTCGTCGTCGGGGTCGGCTTCTTTTGTTTTGATGTCGGAAACGGCCATTTCGTTGTTATGGACGGTGAGTTTTTCGCTGGGGTGGAGGATGATCTTTTTGTCGGGGAGGTCCTTTAGGGTGACTTCTACCGATCCCTGGAACAGGCTGGTTTCCGTGTTTCTTTCGTTGCCGTAGCATTGAACGTTGAATGCGGTGCCGAGGACGCGAATATCGATGGTTTGGGTATGGAGGATGAAGGGGCGGTTTTTGTCTTTTGCGACGTCGAAGTAGGCTTCGCCGACGAGCTGGACTTCGCGGGTGGGGTTTTGATCGAACACTTTATAGGTGAGCTTGCTATCGGCGTTGAGCCAGACGAGGGTGCCGTCGGGCAGCTGGAGTTTGGAACGGGAGGCCGCGCGGGTGGTGACGGTGTTGAAGCCTTCTGCGGGGGTGGTTTTGTGGTGGGTTTGGAGGATGATCAGTAAGATCGCGCCTATGAGGGCTGCGGCTGCTGCAGCTGAGATTAGCCGGCGAGGGAGGTGGCCAATCTTGGGAGCCGGTGGTTCGGGGGCCTGCTCGTATTGCAAGACGGGGTTGGCAAGGTGGGTGCTGAGCCGTTGGAGATGGCGGTTGAAGGTGGCCTCCTTGCCGGATTCGGCGGGTTTTTGGCGCCAGAGATTGGCCATCTGCTCCATGCGCAGACCCCACTGCGGATGGTCGCGCAGGAGGCTGGCGAGCTCGTGGGTCTCTTCGGGCGTGGCTTCACAGGAGAGTTTGAGGCTGACCAGGAGCCAGAATCTTTCGTCTTGTGGGGCCTTGGAATGCATGGTATTATCTAATAGACCCTGCCCCTGGATGGAATGTACCAAAGTGTCCCTAAGATTTTTTGTACCTTTGCGGCGTGAAAACGGAGAAAAAGAACATACGGCACCTGAACCTGAGTGAGTTAGAACAGTACTTTGAAACGCTGGGGGAGAAAAAGTTTCGGGTAAAGCAAGTCTGGGAATGGCTGTGGGCCAAGCATGCCCATAGCTTTGAGGAGATGACCAATCTGAGCAAGGAGTTACGCTTATTGCTTGCAGATAACTTCTCCTTGCCTGCGCTTGGGGTCGATGCTACCCAGTATTCGGCGGATGGGACGGTCAAGAGCCGTTTTCGCACTTTTGACGGTCACCTGGTAGAAGGGGTCCTGATTCCCACCGACGAACGCAAGACGGCCTGCGTTTCCTCGCAGATAGGCTGCTCGCTGAGCTGTAAGTTCTGTGCCACCGGCTATATGGAGCGTAAACGCAATCTCGACTTTGACGAGATCTATGACGAGGTGGTGCTGATCAACCAGCAGTCGGAGCGGGTGTATGAGAAAAAGCTCACCAACATCGTTTTCATGGGGATGGGTGAACCCCTGCTGAACTATAAGAATGTCCTCAAGGCCATCGAGCGCATTACCGCCCCGGATGGGCTGGCGATGAGTCCCCGGCGCATCACCGTTTCTACTGCCGGCGTAGCCAAGATGATCCATCAGCTGGGTGACGACAAGGTCAAATTCAAGCTGGCCGTTTCGCTTCACGCCGCCAACGACAAGAAGCGCAATGAGATCATGCCTATCAACGAGTCGAACAATCTCAAATCGCTGGTCGGGGCGTTGAATCATTTCTATCAGCAGACCGGCAATGAGATCACCTTTGAATATATCCTCTTTAAGGACTTTAACGACAGCAGGCAGGACGCCGATGAGCTGGTGAAGATCTTCCGCCAGGTTCCTGCCGATCTCGTGAATATCATCGAATACAATCCCATCGATCAGGCACTTTTTTCAAAGCCTGAGGAAAGCGCTATTCAGCAGTTTATGCAGCATCTGGAGAAGAACCGGGTCAATGCGCGGTTGCGGCGGAGCCGGGGGAAGGATATAGATGCCGCTTGTGGTCAACTCGCGAATAAGGTATAGGCGCGGCGGCGGGGCCGAATAAAAAAAGGACGCCGGTGTAAACCGACGTCCCGGGTCCGGGGCCTACTTCTGTTTTCTACCCTGTGATACTTCACTGATTACTCGCCGGGGCGCTAACCACCGGCGAACCTGCACTATTATGATCGCAAGTTTCGACTGCAGGGAAACAGAGTGGCGGGATTTTTTTTTCGGCTCAAATTTTGCCAGAATGCGTACCTTGGCAATCAAGCCGAATCTAAGCCGACGGAGGAGGCTTCCCGGCACATATATTACTGATGGAAAAAGACAGAGAAATCTTGGCCGGCCTTCAAACCGGGCCCGGAGAACGGGCCTCCTGGGAACTCCAATTTTACCGCCGGTATGAATACTTCATCGGCCAGGGCTGCCGCAAATACCGCCTCTCGACGGAAGACAGCTTTAGCGCCTATAGCGACGCGCTTCTTTCCGCCATCCAAAACATCGCCAGCGGCCGTTTTGACGGCTCCTGCAGCCTGAAGACCTACCTTTTTAAAATATTTTCCAATAAATGTATTGACCAGATCCGGAAAAATGCGATGAATAAGGCAACGGTGCATCATTCCGTGGCATCGCCGGAGCTCCTGACCCAGCTTAGTGACAAGGCGAGGTCGGCTGTAGAGTTGCTGATCCACCGGAATAAAATAGAGACCCTCCGCGAATACATGGGGAAACTGGGAGAAAAATGCCGGGAGCTCCTCTTGCATTTCGAGGATGGCTTCTCGGACAAGGACATCGCGGAAAAAATGGACTACAACAGCCCGGCCGTCGTAAAGACCACGCGTCTTCGTTGTATCGAAAGGCTTCGGGAGCTCATGAAAGACACGCTTAAAACCATCTGAGACCAACGAAAAATCATCTGAAACCAACGAACGGGTAAATGCTCGATACGCTCGATTATATAGAATCCTATTTTGCCGGCCGATGCACCGATGCCGAAAGACAACAATTCGAGGAGCGCTGCGTCCGGGACGAGGCCTTCGCCCAGGAGGTAGCCTTGTATATCCAGTCACGGCAGGTGTTAAAGGAAGAGCTCCTGGCAGCAAAAAAGGCTGTCTGGGCGCCGGCCGGCCCCAAGCGTCAAAAGCCGGGCCTGGTCCGTACCCTATACATCGCCAGCGCTGCCGCGGCTGTCCTGGTGCTTTTTTGTCTATACCTGGTAACCCGCAGCGCCACGCCGGGTCAGCTTGCGGGCGACTATGTCCGCACCCATTACGACCAGCTGAGCCAGACCCTGGATGGCACCCGTGACAGCCTGGCGCAGGGCATCACGGCCTACAACCACCGGGCGTTTGACCAGGCGCTGGACTTCTTTACCGCCCTGGCACATGACCATGCCGGTAATACAGATGCCCGGCTTTACAGCGGGCTTGCTTATCTTCGTCTGAAGAACTACGATCAGGCCCTCCACGAGTTCGATACCCTCGCAAACATGTCTTCCCTCTACAGCAATCCCGGACCTTTTCTGAAAGCCGTTACCCTGCTCGAGCGCAATGCCGCCGGTGACCGTGAGACTGCCCGTGTGCTGCTGCAAGACGTCGTCCGCCGTAACCTGGACGGGAGCCGGGAGGCGGCTGTGTGGCTGAAAAAGATTTAAACATTAATCTATGATAGCTTCTACCCGCTACGGCTGGCCGAAAATGGCGCTGAGCGCTTTTGCCATTCTATTGCTTGCGCTCTCGTGTCATTGCCACCATGGCCGGCCGATCGATACCGGCTGGATCGGCAACCCCGGCTACCAGGTCCCCGACACCAATAAATTTCCGCTCAGATACCAGGTCGTCGTCTGGAAGAATCCCGACAGCTCCAAAGAGCAATATCAACGTTGGCTTTCCGATCTCAAGAAAGAAGTCCCCACCGTGCAGGCACTCGCCGTCTGTTCGCATTGTGATTCCGATATGATCCTGCTTTATGACTCCACGCTCTTACCCTACCTTCAGAACGGGACGGTAGGCGGTAGCGGCGGTGGACCTTCGCCCGGTCCGTCCGGCAATAACGGTCCCACCCTGTACTGCTCGAACTACGGTCTGAACTCGCACGACTCTGGTCAGACCTACCGGCTCGAGAGGGGTAAGCTGCCTCAGCGGTTCGCCACCAACTATACCTGGCCGAAGCTGACCCCTTCCGGCACGCCGCTGACGGTCGCCGTCTTCGATTCGGGGCTGGATTCCCTGGGTTCTTCCGTGGTCGCTAGTGTAGGTTCGACCTGTTTCGAGACGCCGTCAGGAATGAGCAGCTCGCATGGCTGGAATTTTGTCGACAACAACGCCAATACCCAGGACGATATGCCGGATAAGCACGGGACCAAGGTTACCAAGATCATCCTCAACCAGGTGCAGGAGTATGGCGGCTCCAATGTCAACATCCTGCCTGTGAAGATCTTCGACAGCAGCGGCCGGGGAACGGTATTCGGCATGCTCTGCGGCTTTGCCTATGCCTCCGGCGCCGGAGCGAAGATCGTCAACGCCAGCTTTGGGTTTTATCATTATGCGCAAACGGATACGGCGAACACCCTCAAGGTGGAGACCATGCTTGGCGCGTTCATGGGTAAATATCTCAACGCCACCGGCATGTTGCTCGTCGCCGCCGCGGGTAACGACGACACCGCGGAAGACGCGGTCTTCCAGTCGATGAATCATACGGCCAATTACCGCTATCTCGACAGCAACCGGTTCTATCCCGCCTGTTTTGCGAGGACCTTCAACAATGTCATCACCGTGACGACGGTGTCGGACAGGACGCAGAAGCCGAGTCCCTTACAGAACGCCTCCAATACTATCGTCGACGTCGGTGCGCAATGCGACACGATCGCGCCGGGTGGCATCTATGTATTCTATGATCCCATCAATCCACCCAAGACGGTGGGTGGTGTCTATACCATTTATACGATCACGGGGTCGTCGTTTGCGGCGCCTGTGGTCACGGGCAGGATCGCGGCGCTCTACAGTCATCTCGCCAATAAAACCGATAAACATGTGATCATTCCGGCGATGAACACCACGGCCAATGGCCGCCAGGTGCTCATCATCGACAAGGCCCTTACCGACTCGATCGTCCATGGAGAATTGGCGCCTTAACACGCATGATCAAACGCTTTAACACCATATTGTTGATCGGCATCTTCGGAGGGTTGCTTAGCCATAGCAGCCCTCCTGTTTCTCCCCTTACGCCGATGGTGATCTGGGACAGCCTGCTGCATATCGAACAAGCGCCGGGGCTTAGCCAGCAACAGAAGCTCGCGCTGGTGCTGCCGCTCCGCATGGCGTTCGAGAAGGGAGGATATGTTCGGGATTCCGTATATGCGCGGCTGCTGCATCGTATCGCGGTGTTCGAGTATTATACCACCAAGGCCTATGATAGCTGTATCGCCAACAATCTCGAAGCGATCCGGATCAATACGTCGGGTCGTGCGGGCGCTTGTCTCTCTTTTGCCGCGGGCAGCTACCGGAATATGGGCTATTATTACAAGGGGCTTTCGATTTATGACCAGGCGCTGAGCTATTTCGATAGCGCTATTCAGCTCGCCAACCGTTTTCCCGGCGAGGTAGCCGTCGTCAAGACCTGCCGGCAGGAACGGAGTAATATCTATTCGATCAAAGGGGATTATGAAAAATGTATCGAGGAAGCCACGCTCGGCATCCTGCTGGGGCAGGATACCCATGATACGGCTTATAGCATCATCCTTTTGTACCAGCGGGCGCTTGCTGAAACGAAGGCTGGCGATATCAGCGCCGCGGTGAACGATATCGAGCTGGACAGACAGCTGGCTTTTTTTACACACGATACCGCGGCCCTGGGCAACAGTCTTGCGATCAAGGCATTTATCGATGGGTCTATTGGTCATACCCTGGCTGCCCTGGAGGAATATCGCGCGGTCTTCAGGCTGTTGTCGGGGAGGCCTGCTTCTATAATGCAGGCTGACTATTACCTGGATCAGGGCAATCTGCTCCTGGAAAAGATGAACCGGCTTGATGAAGCGGAGGCGAGTTATCAGCGGGCCTACGAGCTGGCGCTGCAGATCCGTGATCCTATTGAAGCCGCCAGTGCGTGTATCGATTTGAATGCGGTCCATCATAACAAGAGAAACTTCCGCCAGGCTATCCTCGACCTGCATCAGGCCCTGCAACAACTGCATATTCCGCCTTCAAAAGACATCCTCCTTAATCCTTCCTTTAAAGCGCTGGCCGCGCAGCAAAACAAACAATTGCTGGTGATGACCTTTGCCAACAAGACGGATGATCTGCTGGAATTTTACAAGACGACGCGTGAGCCTGCCATGCTTGCCGCCTGCATGCATACCGCGTTGCTCGCCGATTCGCTCATCACCACCCTGCGTCAGGAACAAACCGACGAACCTTCCAAGCTTGCGTGGCGGACGAGTACCCGCGAGTTCTATTCCAATGCTTTGGCGGCCTCGTGGTTGGCGCACGATGCCAATACTGCCTTTTTCTTTATGGAGAAAAGCCGGGCGGTGTTGTTGAACGACAAGTTGAATGAGCTTGGCGCTTCCGCCTTTTTGCCGCCGGATGAGCTGGCCCGTCAGCAGCAGCTTCAGCTTGGGTTGATCCAGCAGGAACGCCATCTTGCCGACCTCCCCGACTCGAGTCCCGACTACGGGCGGGAGGAGCGCGCCTTTCTGCAAGCCAAGGACTCGCTGGAACGCTACACCCGATCCCTGGAACAAACGGCGCCGGCCTATTATCAATACAAATATGCCGATGCCGTTCCTTCGTTGCAGGCGCTTCAACGGTTGCTTGCCGTGGGGGGCAGATACTTCGTGCATTATTTTGTCAGCGACAGCGTGATCTATCTGCTAGGGATCACGTCTTCGGGGACGCAAATGATCCGGATGCCTTATCAAAATCTCGGCCGGGAGATGAATAGCTTTCTCCGGCTTTGCGCCGACCGGCAGGCGGAGAATGTCGATTTCCCTGCTTTTTCCAGCCTTGCGCATCATCTGTATACCGTTTTGCTGGCGCCTTTGGGTTGGACGGGTGGTCGGGTGTTCGTGAGTCCCGACAATTTCTTTATTCCTTTCGAGGCGCTTGCTGCCGATAGCTTGGGCAGCCATTTCCTGATCAATGATTTTTCTTTCGATTATGTGTATTCGGCGCGTTATCTGTTGCAACCTTCACGCGCCTTGCCGGATGAGGCCGCTTTCCTCGGGGTGGCGCCGGCTTTTTTCGAGGCGCGGTTGGAAGTACCTGATCTTCCTCTTAGCGTGGGGGCGTGTCGTGAGGCCGCTGCCTGCTATCCTTCGGCGGATGTGCTTACGGAGCGGCGGGCCACGAAGAAGGAATTCTTACAAGTGGCAGGGCGTTACTCCGTGGTTACCGTTTATGCGCATGCGCGTTCGGATAGTGTCCAAAGGGAGCCGCTGCTGTTTCTCGCGGATTCGGTCATCCGGCTTAGTGAGCTGCCGTTGTTGCAGCGGCCGGCGGCGCAGCTCGTCGTGCTGAGTGCGTGTCAGACCAATGCGGGCCGCAATGCGGAGGGGGAGGGGATCTATTCGCTGGCCCGCGGTTTTGCTGCTGCCGGTATTCCGGCGGTTGCCGCCACGCTTTGGCAGGCGGATGAGCAGAGTATTTATGCGATTACGGCGGCCTTTCATAAGCGGCTTGCGGCGGGGATGGATAAGGATCAGGCGTTGCGGGAGAGCAAGCTGGAGTTTATCCGGGTGGGTGACCGGTCGCATTCCTTGCCTTACTATTGGGCGAATATGATCTTGGTGGGGAATCCTCAGCCGCTTGTGCTGGCTGAGGGGCGGAGGTTTCATTGGTGGTGGGTGGCGGGTCCGGCAGTTGTGGCTTTGGTTTTGGCGGGGTTTTGGTTTTGGAGGAAGGCGAGGACGCCGGCGTCGCCGATAAAAAAAGCCGGCACGAGGCCGGCCTGAAGGCTTTACGGTTAATGTGCTAGATTGTGTTTCCTCGTCCTCTGAAGCCGTTGTGCATTTTTTCGAATTGCGAATATTGTTCGGGGGTAAGCACAGACTTGTAGGTGTCAGTACGTTTTGCCAACAATGCTTTCATCTGCTCACGTTTCTGCTGGGGCAGGAGGTTGTCGTTCTCATGGATGGCCTTGACCTGGTTGTGCAAGTTCTCGTTGTCTGCCTTGATCTTTGCGACCTGGTCATCCGTGAGATTTAGCCTGAGCTTCAGACGTTCCAGGTGGGCGGCTTCCATCACCTTGCGATTTTCATCCATTCTGCTTTTCCGTGCCGCCACCTCGTCCTTCTGTTGTGGAGTCAGCAGGGCGGCCATCTTTTCCTTCTTCTCTTTTTGCAATGCGACGAGGCCGGCCTTGTACTCCTTGAGCGTAATATTGTCCTGGTTGAAGAGATCCTGCGATTTCTGATGGTATTCCTTTTTGATGGCCATCAGCTGTTTACGCTGTTCGGGGGTGTAGTGGATGGCGTCTCTGAAACCGTCCCGATGGCCTTTCCAGTCGTGGTGGTAGCCATATTGCTGGTGAGTGGAATCAGAGAGTGTCGTCGTGCTCTGTGCCTGCGCCTGTGCTTGAGCGATCCAGCCCAGAAAGAGGGCCCCCGCCAGGAAGCCGGTTTTTTTGAGCAGGGTGTTGAATTGTCGATCCATGGTTTAACATATTTAGTTGTATCTAAGATCGCACAGGTTTCATTTCGTTTAAACGGCGGGAGGCGTAAACACCTGGAAATTCGAGGGTTTTACCGAATTATAGGTGTAGGGGTGAGCGGGCCGCTGCTTAGCTCTGTTTCCGATATTTTTCCACGACCGCATTATTCCCCTCCATGTCGACCTGGACGGTGATCCAGTATTTTGCCCCTTCCAGCTTGACGAAATAGTTGAGCGCAGTGGGCGAGGTGACCTCGGTGACGCCATAAACCTGGTATTTGGAATACTTCTGTTTCAGCAAGTTAGTGATGAAGAAGGGGAGCGTCTCGCCGGTATAGTTCCGGAGCGACGCGGTAAAATTGCCCTTTTTGTCATAGCTGATGCGGGTGAGGATGCTTTTGACGGTAAAGGTCACGGTATAGCCGCCGGCGTCGTTGCTCCAGGTGACGTGCTCGGCGTTGGGGAAGCTTTGTTCAAAGGATTGCTCCAGGAGTTTCTGGATGTCCGGTCCGTTCCAGCTATCCGGCGCGTTCAAGGCGAAGGACTGGAAGGTGATCAGGAGGGTAAAAGCGGCGAAGATGATCTTTTTCATATGCTAATGATTTTGTAGCATAAAAGTAGATCGAACTCGGACTATCTGGTAGGTCCAGTTTCGAGAAGGGGGATAGTCCAGTGGGGTCCCTTCATGATTTTCTCGAGCACATCGAGGGCCTTCCCGCACTCCTCCAAAGTCATAAACCCAAAGCCCATCCGCGTTGCATTGAGAGTGGTGGAGCCGGTGTTGTGAATAAGCCCATTCGGGAGAATAAAACCCTGCCCCTTCATCCGTTCGGAAAGCTGCGGCAACGGAAAAGACTTATCGAACTTTGCCCACACCGCAAGCCCCCCATCCGGAACCTTAAAGTCGATGAGCCCCGCAAACCGCGTAGCAAGGTTCTCACAGAGGAAATCGCGGCGCAGCCGGTATTCATGAAGCGCTTTCTTCATCAGCCGCTTCACGGTGCCATCTTCGAACAGATCGCAAAGCGCCAGCTCG
>Ga0134128_10004170_pt1 | contig 17733 bp, 16 predicted proteins | sample KB31754_FD_96462 | JGI IMG/M metagenome (GOLD analysis project Ga0134128, IMG submission 96462) | Terrestrial soil microbial communities with excess Nitrogen fertilizer from Kellogg Biological Station, Michigan, USA - KB3-175-4 | ecosystem: Environmental > Terrestrial > Soil > Unclassified ... | reverse complement strand
TGTTTTCCACCGGATATATGGCGAACGTGGGGGCGGTGACGGCGTTAATGGGTCACGGTGATGCGATATTTTGCGACAAGCTCAATCATGCCTCGCTCAACGATGCAGCTCTGCTGTCGCGCGCAAAATTCAGCCGCTACACCCGCGGTCCAGATCTCGATCTGGCGGGGCTGGAGCGCCAATTGGCGGCGTCGCGCGCCACGCGCAAACTGATATTGACCGATGCCGTATTCAGCATGGATGGGGATATCGCGCCTGTCGCCGGCTTGCTGCGGCTGTGCGAAAAATACGACGCCTGGCTGATGCTCGATGATGCGCATGGCTTTGGCGTGCTAGGGCCGCAGGGCAGGGGAGTGTTGGCGCATTTCGATATTCGTTCGCCACGCATCATTTATATGGCAACGCTTGGCAAGGCCGCAGGCGTATCCGGTGCTTTCATCGGCGCACAGCCTGAGATTATCGAAACCCTGATTCAGCAGGCGAAAAGCTATATTTATACTACTGCCGCTCCGCCGCTACTGTCTCACACTTTATTGAAAAGCCTGGAGCTGATCGAAAAGGAAGAGTGGCGGCGTGAAAGGTTGATGCAGCTCGCCGCAGCCCTTAAACATGAATTGCAATCGTTGCGCTGGCGGTTACTGCCCTCGGTCTCCCCCATACAGCCTCTTGTCATCGGCGAGAATGGCCAAGCCGTGGAGATCAGCGAAGCATTGCGCGACAAAGGAATTCTGGTTCCCGCGATTCGTCCGCCTACCGTTCCAGGAGGGACAGCGCGCCTGAGGATTTCATTATCTGCTTCGCATACAATGGAGGACGTCGCCCGGTTGGGCGAGGCATTGAAAGAACTGGATCGTAACGGGTAGCCTTTGTTTACGCAACGATGAGTCTTCATGTTGAATCTTTCGGCTCAGGCAGCGCCCCCAATCTCGTTTTGCTGCATGGGTGGGCCATGCACAGTAGCGTGTGGTGCGGCGTGCGCGATCGCCTGGCCGAGCATTTCCATCTGCACCTTGTGGATTTACCGGGTCACGGATTCAGTCCTGCTTGCGCATTCGATTTGCAGGGGAACATATCGGGTTGCATGCTTGAATCGATAGCGGAGATTTTGCCCGAAAGCTCTACGGTTTGCGGTTGGTCATTGGGTGGAGAGATAGCGATTGAACTTGCCTTGCGGGAGCCGGTGCAAGTTAAAAAGCTCGTGCTGGTTTCAACGACGCCCTGTTTTATTAAACGTGAAAGCTGGCAATGGGGAATGGAAGCTTCGATGCTGCAATTGTTCGCACAGAATTTGAAGCGGGATTATAAGACGACGATGAAACGATTCCTCACCCTGCAGGTGAACGGCGGCAGCGATAGTGCGTCAATATTGTCCCGGTTACGCAAGAGTCTGGCTGAACGAAAGGAACCGGATGAGGCCGCATTGGAAGCGGGGCTGCAGATTCTGCTGAGGAGCGATCTGCGCGATAAACTCAAAAATATCCGCCAGCCAGTGTTGTTGCTGCACGGTGAAAACGACGTGATTACGCACCCTGAGGCCGCAAAATGGATGGACGGACAATTACAGGAATCTGAACTGATCATGCTGCCTCATTGCGGTCACGCGCCTTTCTTGTCCCACCCTGATCAATTTATAAAAGGCCTGATGCGGCTGCGTAATGGCGTAATGGCGTGATGGGGAGTGTTTAGCTGAATACCGCCGTGAACTACGACCATATCATGGACAAACGCCGGGTGCGAAATGCGTTCGAGCGCGCTGCTCCCCATTACGACCAGGCGGCTGTCCTGCAACGCGAAGTGTGCGACCGGATGCTTTCGCGCCTCGATTACATAAAATATACCCCCGATGTCATTCTCGATGCTGGCAGTGGTACCGGGTATGGTACGCGAAAGCTGCTCATGCGTTATCCAGCGGCCAGGGTGCTGGCAATCGATATTGCAATGCCTATGCATTTGCAGGCCCGTCCTCCGGTTTCATGGTGGAAGCAATTGACGGCACGCGGAAATCAGACACTCTATGTGGCCGGGGACATCGAGCAGATGCCCTTCAAGGACGCTTGTGCCGGCCTGGTATGGTCTAATTTGACCCTGCAATGGTGCAATGACCTCAAGCAAACCATTACCGAGGTTCATCGCATCCTCCAGGTCAACGGCTTATTCATGTTCAGCACTTTCGGTCCCGATACCCTGAAAGAGTTGCGCCAGGCTTTCCGGGGGGCGGACGAATATACGCACGTCAATCGTTTTACAGACATGCACGACATTGGAGACATGCTGGTGCACAGTGGCTTCGCGACGCCGGTAATGGATATGGAGTACATTACGCTGACATATGATGACGTAATCAGCGTGATGCGGGACCTCAAAGCGATCGGCGCTCATAATGCGACCGAGGGGAGACGGCGCAGCTTGACTGGAAAAACCGTGTGGCAGAATGTGATCGATCGATACGAGACTTTAAGAAAAGAGGGGAAGCTGCCAGCGACTTTCGAGGTCGTTTATGGTCACGCCTGGAAGCCGCAGCCGCGAACGCCAATTATCACCCCCGAGCTCAGACGGGAACTTGGCCTTATATGATATTCTGATTATGCCGGGATATTTCGTCACGGGCACCGGTACGGGGATAGGCAAAACCCTGGCAAGTTGCGCCTTACTGCATGCTTTTCGCGCACGCGGCAAGCTGGCGGTAGGCATGAAGCCTGTTGCGGCGGGCGTAGAGAACGGCAAGTGGGCAGATGTGGAACTGCTCGCGGCGGCAAGCAATGTGAGCGCCCCGCGTGAACTGATCAATCCCTATGCCCTGGTTCCATCGATCGCTCCGCATATTGCGGCAAAGCAGGCGGGCATCCAGATCAATATTGCAGCTATCGGGAACGCTTGTGCGGAATTACAAAAGCTGGCAGAGGTCGTCATCGTCGAAGGTATCGGCGGCTTTTGCGTTCCGCTCAATGATCACCAGGACAGTGCCGACATGGCACAAGCCCTGGATTTGCCGGTCATCCTCGTTGTGGGGATGCAGTTGGGTTGCCTCAGCCATGCACTGTTGACGGCTCGGGCCGTACGTGCCGCCGGATTGCCGCTTGAAGGGTGGATTGCCAATCGTGTCGATCCGGATATGCAGGTATTCGATGAGAATGTGGCCGCGCTGGAGCAGCGGCTGGATTGCCCACTGCTAGGGGTGCTGCGTTTCGAGCAAAATCCCGATGCCAAAAAGATTTCCGTACTGCTGGACGTGGCGGGCATAGGAGTGTATTGATGTTTTTATCGGATAGCCTGTCATTTCCGAAATGTATCCGAAGAAGGTCTTTATATGAAATAGAGACACTGTAATATAGGTGTCATATTCATGCGCTAAACCATTACACCTTGATGCGCAGGAACGTTGATCAGGTTGCTGTCGTATTCGAAGAAGAGCGAGCCCACCAGCAAGCTGATAATCGTGACAACGATACTGGCGAAAAATGCAGTCCAGAAGCCCGATACCCTGAACCCCGGAACGAGTGCGGATACCAGAAGCATCATCAATGCGTTGATGACCAGTAAAAACAGGCCGAAAGTGATGAGGGTCAGCGGGATCGTCAGAATAATCACGATCGGCCTGATCACGGCATTAGCAATGCCTAGCAGGATTGCCGATAAAATCAGCGATTTTTTACTGGTGAATGAAATACCGTGAAAAAGAAAGCTTGCGAGCCAGAGCGAGAGCGCGGTTATTCCGCAGTGAGCCAGAAATTCAGTGAGGTTATGCAGCATTGCCTAGCCTGGATTTATTCATTCTCTATAATAATATCGTACAATTTAATGTTAAATCGGATGGGCTTTGCGCAAGTCCTTCGGCGGGGCGGGTTGTGCGCTTGCCGCCAGCTTATCGGTAGATTTTACATTAGATATTGTTCTCTTCTAATAGGTATGAGTTAAATAAGCAAAAACAGCAGCTTGTAAGAATGGCATGGATTCTGCTTCATGTTGCTGGCATGCCGCCGAGTTTGGCGATTAAACAGGATTTGCTTCTCAACAAAACCATATTTTTGGCGATATATCCATCTGGAATTATTGCTTGCACGCTTGCAAAAAAACGAGCCGGCAATGATCCGTCAAAAGTAGTTCCAATAAACACAGGACTCCCCAATGGCTTTCTCTCCCGATATCTTCAATGCGAGCATTCTGGTCGTAGATGATAGGGAAAACAATATTGAACTGATCCGAGCCATGCTGGGCGCGGCCGGCTATGTTTCGGTTTCCTTTACAAAGAACCCGCTAGACGTTTGCAGCCTTCACCGCAGGAACAGGTACGATCTCATCCTGCTCGACCTGATGATGCCCAAAATGGATGGATTCCAGGTCATGGAGGGTTTGAAGGAAATTGAGGAAATCAAGCCTGGTGAATCTCTTCCCGTTCTGGTGATTACTGCCCAGGCGGAGCATAAGAAACGCGCCTTGCAGGCAGGTGCAAAAGGTTTTATCAGCAAGCCCTTTGATCGGCTCGAGGTGCTGACGCATATTCGCGATGCCCTGGAAATCCGGTTGCTGCAGAAAGTGCTGCAGCAATCCATGGCAAGCCTGGAAAGCATGCCCAGCAAGCGCGCGGCTCCCCTGCAGGAAACCCAAGAGCTATCCGATCAGCCTGATGGCGCCGATCAGCGCAAAGAGGCCGACCAGCGGTTTCTGCAGCCCGCCCATTACGATGCGCTCACCAATCTTCCCAATCGAATGCTGTTTTATGAGTCGCTCAAGAAAACAATCAGACAAGCGGAAGCGAACCATCGGGTTATCTCCGTGTTGTATCTTGACATTGACGACTTCAAGAATGTTAACGATACGCTTGGGCGCGCGATTGGCGACGAAGTATTGCGTCAGTTCAGCATTCGGTTAATGGAGTGCCTGCGTGTCACGGACATGGTTGCACGGCTAGGAGGTGATGAGTTTGGCTGCATTCTGTTTACGCCCGATGCTTCGGGAGATGCGGGAGTGGTGGCGAGCAAGATAAGGGAATCTTTGCGCCAGCCTTTTGAAGTTCAGGGAAATTCCGTTACGCTAACCGCGAGCATGGGAATCAGCGTATATCCTGCGGATTCGCTCGATCCTGACACGCTGGTGAAAAACGGCGATACCGCTATGTACCGATCCAAGAAAGCAGGCAGAGATACTTACCGGTTCTTTACAGCGGAAATGAATGCCCGCGCTATCCAGAAGTTGGAGCAGGAGAACGCATTGCGAAAGGCAATTGAGCGAAATGAATTCGTTTTATATTACCAGCCGAAGGTCGAATTGCTTAAGGGGAAAATCACCGGGGTGGAGGCTCTGATACGGTGGGATCGTCCCGGCTACGGCTTCATTCCACCTTCAGAATTTATTTCCGTTCTGGAACAAACCGGATTGATTGGCCAGGTGGGAGCGTGGGTTCTTGAGACCGCCTGCAAGCAGATCGCCGAATGGAGGCAGGCGGGAGCCGGAGAAATACCGGTATCGGTAAACGTGTCGGGAAGGCAATTTTTGCAAGCCACCCTGAGGCAGGACGTCATTCGTATCATTGAAGAAAATAACGTTCATCCGCAGTTGCTCGAATTTGAATTACAGACGGAAAGGGCCTTGAGAGAAAACAGCATCGATTCTGATTTGCTGGAATTGGAGTTGACGGAAAGCTCCCTGATGACACATGCGAGAAAAACAATTGGCATCCTCAAGAGGCTGAAAACGCTTGGGATCCGTATCTCGATCGATGATTTCGGCACGGGCTATTCCAGCCTGGCCTATGTAAAGCGATTTCCGATTGATGTGCTTAAAATTGATCGCTCCTTCGTCATGGACATCACCACCAATCCAGCAAACGCGGCAGTTACCGCTGCAATCATCGACATGGCTCATAGCCTGGATATCAGAGTGGTCGCCGAGGGCGTAGAAACCATCGAACAGCTCGATTTTCTACGTGACCGAGGATGCGATGAAATTCAGGGCTATTATTTCGCGCGTCCGCTTCCCGCGGCTGAAATACCCAAGCTGGTTTTAAAGGGCAATAGCTATATGAAGCGAGCGCAATCCCTCGCGTCATAGAGAGGGTGCCGGCAGTGTGCAGGTTGCCCTCCACTGTGGCAGACCTACGGACGATAAGCCAGCAATAGGCAGGCAAAAGCTTTTAACAATGATTGTTTTTTTTGATTAGCATGCGTTTTGCCTGTCTTGGTAGCGGCTCGCGTGGAAACGGCCTTGTGGTCGAGGTGGGAGATACCCGCCTGTTACTGGATTGCGGATTTACGCTTAAGGAAGCTGTTATCCGCCTTTCACGGCTCGGCCTCGATCCTGATACGATAGATGGAATTGTGGTAACGCATGAGCACGACGACCATATCGGGGGTGTGGCTCGGTTTGCGCGCAGGTTCGGTACGCCTGTGTGGTTGACGCATGGTACGCTGCGCAGCGTGGAAAAGATGTTTGCATCATTGCCGATGATCAACATCATAGATGGCTACCAGCGTTTCTCTGTTGGTGATGTCGAGATCGAGCCTTACCCCGTTCCGCACGATGCCCAAGAACCCGCTCAATTTGTATTCAGCAACGGTGCACGGCGATTAGGCGTGCTAACAGATGCCGGCTGTTCGACTCCGCACATCGAGGCGACCCTGAGCAATTGCGATGCGCTTGTGCTGGAGTGTAACCATGATGCCCAAATGCTTGCCAGCAGCGATTATCCTTGGAGCCTCAAGCAACGCGTGGGAGGACGCTTCGGGCATCTGGAAAATGCTGTCTCAGCTGGACTATTGGAAAGTCTTGATTGCAGCCGCCTTCAACATATTGTCGCCGCCCATTTGAGCCAAAAAAATAATACCCCGCTGCTTGCGCAAACCGTGTTGAGTAGCGCGCTGAATTGCGGAATAGATTGGATTGGTGTTGCGAGCCAGGACGATGGCTTTGCGTGGCGCCAACTTTTCTGATTCCGGTAAAATAAACACAATAAAAAGCCGCTCCTCGGAGCGGCTTTTTATGCCTTAAGTACCGTACGCCTTAAGTATCGCTTATCACGTAAGCGGTTTACTTGAAGATTCCGGTTATTTGGCTGCTTCTGATGACCCGCCAGAGGCTGGGGCGCCGGACTTCGGGCTCGCCTGCCCGGTTATTTTCGAGAAGTTTTCCTTTTCCTGTTCGGGAAGCGCTTGACTTGGTTTACCACAGGCAGTCATCGTTAATGCAGCCAAGGTAGCAGCGAGAAGCGTAAGTCTCATCAGTTAAATCCCTTTAGAGAGTGTTTAAGAAAAAAGTTGATTGATAAAAGCCGAATTATATAGCAAAACCACCTGATCCTTCAAGCCGGGAAGGGTACCTATCGTGTTTCCGGACAGCAAAGCCGCACTGGGCGAGGGATATTATCCCGTGTTTATTCAAAGTTCTATTTAGCCTGATTTCCCAGTGCAGGTGCTCTTTCAGGCAATAAAAAAGCCATCCGCGCGGATGGCTTTGTTGCTGCACTATTGTTTCCTAATGGCCTGCCGGAATAGCGCTTTGACCCTCTTTTACAGGGTTGCCGTTTCCGTCAAGTGCGTGCCCGGGGAGAACTGCCTGCCCGGAGTATTCATCCTCTTCCTTATTTGGCGCAGCGGCAGTTTTGTCAGCCGGGGTCGAAGCGGAACCGGAACGTTCCTGATCCAACGTCTTCCCCTCTTCGGTTCTGGTTCCGTATGTGGTCGAATTTTCAGGAAGTGCCTGCTTTGGCCTGTCACAAGCTGTCAGGCTGATGGCCACTAAGGCGGCGGCCAGGAGTGAATATTTCATATAGGGGATCCTTAATAAATTATAAAGAGATTGCAGCAGGCCGATAGTATATAGCAAAAGTAAACAAAATTAGCGGTAAAAAGAGTAATTTTGCTTTGTTTGCGACTAAAAGCCGAGAAAAAACGGGGATACGGGCCGCTCCAAGTACAAACTGGCTATTTATTCGGTTCTTCCTTCTTGGCATCAGTACCGCCAGCGCCAGCTTTAGATCCGGTATCTTCCTCCTTATCGAGCTCGTCAAATTTGGGCGCCGAATCACGTTCAGCCATTGCAGAGGGAGGCGGCTTATCCATCGGGTGTTTCTTATATTCACAGGCGGACAGCGTCAGCGCCGCCAGGGACACAGCGAGGAGCAACGAGTATTTCATTTCAGTCATCCAAAGTTATGCCAAAAAAACATGATACAACATAAAAGCGCTTAAGTCACCCAGGCCAAAAATGAGCCGAAAATGAGCCTTAAACTGAATCTGAAATGAACGATCCACTGCCCGTCTCGATATCAGATTCGCCAAAAAAATGCCGTCCCGAAGGACGGCTTTTTTTCCAAGATTGCGTGTTTATATGACTACTTGGGTTGTTCTTGAGAGGATTCATTTTTTTTAGCCGCTTCCGCTTCAGCTTTCTGGGCTGCCTCGATGTCAGCATCGCTGACTTGCCCTTCACGTTTTTCCCACAGGCTGGGCGGATATTGCCCCGGTTTTCCTTCGCCGGGTTTATGCTCTTTCATTTGATCACATGCAGTAAGTGTCAGTGTTGCCAAGGCGATTGCGAGGAGCGAGTACTTCATTTTTTTAATCTCCTTATAAGATGTTTAAGAAGTTTATAACGAACCACCAATAAAATTATAGATGAGTTTCGGCCATTCAAAAATCCGGTAAGACTACTATATTGTAATAGCCACTATCTTAATAGCAGAATTCATAAATGTTGTCTAGTCGTTGTATCCCAGAGCCATAAATACCAGCGTTAAATCGGCTGTGGATGAGGCTTTTGGCAGATTGAAAAAAACGCTAGCTGAACGATTGGAGGGTATTATCGGTATTTAAGGATTCGTCAATTTGCTCAGGCTCTCCAGGAAGGAGTCTCGTCGCTCCCGGAAGTGGCAAGTCAACATAACCCGCCAGATACCATTCATAAAGCAGTGTGAGAGCCTCTTCATTGAGCTCTTCCGCTATCGGCAGTCCAAGATGATCCGCAAGCTTTTCCAGCGGCCGGCGGGCCGCAGTTCCGGTTGTATAAACCTCGCCATTTATAAAAATGTTTTTCTTCCGCCACAGCATGCGGCTTTTGAGGTTGAGCTCCAGTCCGAGCTGTCCAACCTGATACGCAAAGTCTTGCTCAGTTACAGGATGTGATGGGGGCGTAAAGAAAACTTGAGGCTTGGGCTCGGTGAGATAAATTCCCATAAAACGTTCTATATCACCTCGATTCCATCTGATCCTGTCAAGTGCTGCGCGTGCCTGGCGAAGCATCGAGGCACTGATTTGCCCAGGGTGAGGCTGTAGATGGATATCGGGATCGCCATACATCCCATGGATGACGCAGTGGTCCTGCAGGTATACAAGAAATTGGGTCGCGAGTTCCTGGTAGGTGGGGGCGCGAAATCCAATCGAATAAGTCATGCAGGAATCTTTTGCTACGCCGTTGTGCGCGTAGCCAGGCGGCAGATACAGCATGTCGCCCGGTTCGAGTATCCATTCCTGTTCCGGTCTGAAATCCTCAAGAATTTTCAACGGCGCATCCGCAATCAGCTTTTTGTCATGCTGGGCGGATATCTGCCACTTTCTGCGCCCCATGCCCTGCAGCAAAAAAACGTCATATGAGTCGAAGTGCGGTCCTACCCCGCCTTCCTCGGGAGCAAAGCTGACCATCAGATCGTCCAGCCGCGAGTGGGGAATGAAATTGAATTCAAGCAGTAAATCACGGGCCGAAGGCAGGAAGTGATTGACGTCCTGTACCAACAATGTCCATTGTTTTTTGGGGAGACGGGAAAAAGTACTAGATGAAAACGGTCCATGCTGGACTTGCCATTGACCTTTCCGTTGGGTAATTAACCGTGATTGCGCGTCGTCCCGGCATGCAAGCCGGATGAGATCATCACGGCTGAGCAAGCCCTGAAAGCCGGGTAGCGCACCCCGCACCAGCAGCGGTTTTTTCTGCCAGTAATTCCGCAGAAATTTTTTGGGGGAAATACCTCCCAGTAATTCGAGTTTCATGGATGGCTCAGCTGTGGTTTAAGATAGGGAGAGGCAGCCACAATGCTGCTCAGTCATGATCGTGGATGCTGTTCATGGAGCCGCCAGTAGTTTTACCAGCACCTTGGATTACGATCTTTTCGAGAGTCGGGGGGCAAAAGCCGGACAGATTCAAGCTTGGGTTTCCTGGCACCCGAACCGGTTCACGGACCTTACCTTCCACGCATGAACATCTTGTCGAGATCGGCAAGACTGATTTCAAACCAGGTCGGCCTGCCGTGATTGCATTGGCCGGCGCGTTCAGTTATCTCCATCTCACGTAGCAGTGCATTCATTTCAGGGATGGTCAGCATGCGATTGGCGCGGACCGCGCCGTGGCAGGCCATGGTCGAAAGAAGCTCGTTGCGCCTGCTGGTTAACGCCTGGCTTGCGCCAAATTCGCGGATGTCGCTCAATACGTCGCGCGCCAGCTTTATCACATCCGCATCCTTGAGCGCGGCTGGCACTGACCGTACCACGAGCATCGTTGGGGAGAAAGCAGAGATTTCAAACCCAAGTTCGTTCAAGGTGATGCCGTGCTCCTCCGCTGTAGCAATATCCAGGCTGTCCGCATGAAAAGTGGCCGGGATGAGCAGGGGCTGCATCGATAACGTTTGGTTATCAAGCGCTGATTTGAGTTTTTCATACAGCAGCCGCTCGTGCGCCGCGTGCATGTCCACGATGAGCAGGCCGCGTTCATTCTGGGACAGGATATAGATGCCGCGGAGCTGGCCCAGGGCAAAGCCCAACGGCGGGATTTCCTGCCTCTCGATGCCTGTTGTTGCGACACCTGGGTCGGGCAGCCTGCCTGGCGATTCTTGCTCGCGGTCATCGCGGCCGAATAACAAGGAGTAAAATGCTTGCGGTTGTGCTGCTGCCAGGGATGCGGGCGGTGCACCGTGCATCAGTGCCATCGCGCCCTGGCGGGGGTAGGAAAGCCCACTCTCGGACAGCGGCCCCTGGTCATGTTCTCGTTTCGTCGAAAATACTGAAGCAGGCGCTTCCACGGGTGGTCTTGCCAACGCTTTACTGATGGCGTGAAACAAAAATTGGTGCAAGGCGCGGGGATCGCGAAACCTTACTTCGATCTTGGCAGGGTGCACGTTCACGTCCACGGCTTCAGGTTTCATCTCCAGGAAGAGTATGAAAGCCGGGTGCCGGTCCAGATGGAGTATGTCCTGATAGGCCTCGCGCAGGGCATGAGAGATAAGCTTGTCACGCACAAACCGGCCATTGACGTAAAAATATTGAGCATCGCGCGAGGCGCGCGAGTAGGCCGGTAACGCCGCCGCACCCCACAGCCGCAAATCCGCCGCCTGTTCATCGATAAAAACCGATGTCTGGCTGAACTCATCGCCCATTATCGCCGCAATTCGTGGTTTTACATCCCCTGCCCGCAAATGACGGCGCACGGCACCGTTGTGCTGCAGAGTAAAACCGACGCCCGGGAACGATAATGCAATGCGCTTGAATGTTTCATCGCAATAGGAGAATTCGGTAGCTTCTGTTTTCAGAAACTTGCGGCGGGCAGGCGTGTTGAAATAAAGATCATGTATTTCAACCGTGGTGCCGGCCGCGAGCGCGGCAGGCTCCGGCGATGACAGTCGGCCGCTCTCCGCCTGAACTTTCCATGCATGTTTTTCTTCTGCCCTGCGGCTGGCGAGGGTCAACCGGGAGACGGCGGCGATACTCGCCAGAGCCTCGCCCCGGAAGCCCAGGCTTTCAACCTGTTGCAGATCTTCCAATGTCCGGATTTTGCTGGTTGCATGCCGGGCAAGCGCAAGCGGAATGTCTTCCTTCCAGATTCCTGTGCCGTTATCGGCCACACGGATCAGCTTGATGCCTCCCTGCAAGAGCTGCACCGTGATCTCGGTTGCTCCGGAATCCACACTGTTCTCAAGTATTTCCTTGAGTGCCGCGGCCGGGCGCTCGATGACTTCTCCGGCAGCAATCTGGCTGATGAGCAAGTCGGGCAGCAGCTTGATTGCATTCATGAGGCGTTTTTACCGATAAAGGTTTCCCCGCATTATAATGCCTGAGGCTGGAAATACCGCCAATAATGCCGCCAGCAGAGGCCGCGGGAGAATGGCCATTTCCATACCGATTCCCATACCAGTACGGGCAGACGGCACCTTACATCATGATCATTTAGTCATTTAGTGCCATGGCTTCTGCCTGAAGGTTCCTTATTCCTTGTCTTTCATCGCCGCTTTGACCGCGGCATGATCCAGGTGAGGGGCAAAAATTTCGATAAAATCGTAAACATATCCTCGTAAGTAACTATTGCGGCCAATACCGATACGAGTCGTGCTCGGCTCGAACAGGTGGCCGGCATCGATGGACCGCAGATGCTTGTCACGCTTGGGGTCAAACGCCATCTGCGCCAGGATGCCGATACCCAGCCCCAATTCCACGTACGTTTTGATCACATCCGCATCTATGGCGGTGAGCACGACATTGGGGACCAATCTTTTCGCATCGAACGCCTGATTGATCTTGGAACGTCCGGTGAAAGCGAAGTCATATGTAATGATAGGATATTGAGCGATGGCTTCCAGCGTCAATTTCTCAAGCTTCAGCAGGGGATGGCGGGGCGGCACGACGATACAACGGTTCCACTGGTAGCATGGCAGCATCACGAGCTCATCAAAGAGTTCGATAGCTTCGGTAGCGATGGCGATGTCGGCTACACCGGAGGTGACCAGTTCCGATATCTGTGTTGGACTGCCCTGGCGCAGAATCAGCTTAACCTTGGGATAGCGTGCGGTAAAATGCTTGATTGCGGACGGTAGCGCGTAGCGCGCCTGGGTATGGGTGGTAGCAATGGTAAGCGAGCCGATTGCTTCGTTGGCAAACTCCTGGCCGACCTGCTTGAGGTTTTTTGCATCCCTCAGCATTCTTTCGGCGATTTCGATGATTGCCCTTCCCGGAGGCGTGGTTTCGACTACCCGTTTGCCATTGCGCACAAAGATGTCCACCCCCAGTTCGTTTTCCAGAAGACGGATTTGCTTGCTGATTCCGGGCTGAGAAGTATGAAGGGTTTCAGCGGCCTTGGATAAATTCAGACCCTGATTAGCGACTTCACAGAGGTAACGGAGTTGTTGCAATTTCATATATTCGAATTTTAAATAAGATTAGATTATAATAATCTAACATAATATTCTTTCACGATATATAAGCACATTGCTATTATGCCGGTTTCGCGGCACCATATGAGGTTGCCTGCCCAAGGTTATCCAGGTCGTAGCGGGCCATAATTGCGGAGAATACAGATGAGTCACCTGAACTACCTCGCTAATGATGAGGAAATCAATTCGTTCGATCAGGCGCTGCAGGATTACCAGGGCCTGCGCATGGATGTCGATCGCTTCACCGCTACACGCCTCCAAATGGGGATTTATGGTCAGCGGCAGGAAGGCGTCAACATGGTTCGCATCAAGCTGCCCGGGGGCCGTCTAAACGGACCTCAACTGAATGTCATCGCAGACATGCTGGAGAAATATGCGCGCCATGACGTCGTGCATATCACGACCCGCCAGGATATCCAGATGCACTACGTGCCGCTGGAGCATGCGCCGGCGGTGCTTCGCCATCTGGCCACAGCCGGGTTGACGACCCGCGAAGCGTGCGGAAACACGATACGCAATATCACAGCCTGCCCGTTATCCGGCGTCTGCCCCCGGCAGCATGTCGATGTCAACAAACATCTGGACGGCGCGGTTCAGCACTTTTTACGCAACCCTCTGAATCAGCAGATGCCGCGCAAATTCAAGATCAGTTTTTCCGCGTGCGAATCCGATTGCGCCCAGGGAATGATGCACGATATGGGAATCGTCGCCACGCGCAAGGGTGATCGCTTTGGCTTCAAGATTCTGGCGGGGGGCGGCCTCGGGCACAAGCCGCATGAGGCGATCGTCGTGGAGGAGTTCATCGAAGAGAAGGATTTGCTGCTGGTGATGGAAGCGATCATCTCCTTGCACAATCGCTACTCCGACCGAACCAAACGCGCCAAATCGCGAATCAAGTTTCTGGTCGATAAATTCGGGCCCGAAGGGTTCGTCGAGAAATACCGCGAAGAACTGGCTCGGACCCAGGAGGCACTGGCGGCTCAGGATTATCCGAAGGGCGACTGGAATCCCGGCCTCGACAGCGAAGTTCCCGGCATGGGCGCCCCGCGGCATATATTCGCGCAAAAACAGGACGGTTTGTACGTGTTTCCGATCAGCGTGCCGATGGGCGATTTGAACGTCAAGCAATTGCGCGGCCTGGCCCGGATAGCCGAGACTCATGGACTGGAAGAAATCCGGACTACCCAGGATCAAAACATGTTTTTGCCGAACGTGCCTGCGGCCAGACTGGATTCCATACGTGCCGAGCTGACCGTGCTGGGCCTGGGTGTGCCGAAGGCCGGCGATAATGTCGTAGCCTGCCCCGGTACTTCCACTTGCCGGCTCGGGATCACTTCGAGCACGATCTTGGCGCCCAAGCTGAACGGTGGTCCGCATGACTTGAAAATTCGCGTTTCCGGATGCCACAATGGCTGTGCACAGCCGGAAGCGGGCGATATCGGCATTTATGGGGAAGGGAAACGCATGCACGGCAAGCTCGTGCCCCATTATCAGATGTATTTCGGTGGCAATGCCATGGCGGGCGGAGCGCTGGCGATCAAAGGTCCCTCCATACCTTCAGCGCGTATCGAGACTGCGGTGGAAAGGGTTAAGACAAGTTATTCTGCCAGCCGTGAGGCGAATGAGACTTTTTCCGCATGGATACGGCGTGTAGGTAAAGATCATGTTGCCTCCCTGCTGGAGGATCTGATCCAGGTCAAACCGGAGGAACTGGATTCCGTGTTGCGGGATCATGGCAAGGATGCCGATTTCAAGGTGTTGCAGCTCGGAGGCGGCGAATGCGCAGGGGTGAGCCAGGTGAAGATCGGTTCAAGCTTTTTCGATGCGGCCCACGAACGTAATTATCGGGATGCACTCAAGTTTCAACGAAAGTTCGAGGATTCCGTCAAGTGCGCGGAGGAGATCGCTCGCTTGATCGGGCAGGGTGTGTCCGAGTTGCTTGGTGGCCAGAAGTTCGACGATCTGGTACAGCAGTCGGAAGAGTTGCGGCGTGTTCTGCCAACGAGGCCGCGTCTGTCCAGGCAACTGGCTAAATTCGCCACCGATTTTGCATCTCCGGCAGAAGAATTGAATGATGCACGATTGAGCGAATGGTTTTCCGAACTGGATGCCTGGACCATGGAAGCCGCGGAGTTTTGCCTGGGCTTCGATCGTCAGCTTGATCTTGCTGGCGCACTGCCGTTAAAAGCTTCAGCCCAATCGTCGCTATTACAGCGGGGACAGCCATCCGTAATCGTCTGACAGATTTTTTTTATTAAAACCTATCAAAATCGCCGCTATGTCGCTGGATCAGAAGATAACTGAAGTGCGCAAGCTACTGGACAAGGTGCAGGCAGACTATGCCCCAGCCGCCTTTGCCAATAGTTTCGGCGCCGAGGATATGGTTCTGACGGATATGATTGCGCGGCATTACCCCAATATCGGAGTGTTTACACTGGATACCGGACGTCTGCCGGAAGAAACCTACAGCCTGATGCAGGAGGTGGCGGATCGCTATGGAATTCGGGTGCGCATATATTTTCCCGATCCCGTCGCAGTGGAGGCATATGTCGCGCAGAACGGACCGAATGCCTTTTATGACAGCGTGGATTTACGCAAGAGCTGCTGCCATATCCGCAAGGTGGAGCCACTGAAACGCGCCCTGAGCGGCAAGCGCGCATGGATAACGGGTTTGCGCCGCGATCAGGCGCCGACGCGAAAGGACCTGGCTCAATCGGAATTCGATGCGGCCAACGGTCTCCAAAAATTCAGCCCTTTGCTGGACTGGAGCCTGTCCGACGTATGGGCTTATCTCAAACAATTCGACGTTCCCTACAATGCGCTGCACGACAAGGGCTACGCGAGCATTGGCTGTGCACCATGCACACGTGCCATAACGCCTGGTGAGGACATACGCGCTGGCCGATGGTGGTGGGAAGACCCGGAGATCAAGGAATGCGGCCTGCATCCGGGCAAGCGGCGTGCCTCGGCATCTGTTATTTCCGTGGAAAAGAAATCCTTGATGGAGGACCTGGCGCTTTCACATCAAGGTCAGTACCAGGAAAAAGGAGAAGAGAGGAAGGAACAAGAGAAAGAACAAGAGAAAGAAAGGGGGGAGCATGCCCGGCCCCCGGCAGCATTCCCTGTTTAACATTCTCCGTATCCCGCGAACAATTTCTGCATTTCTGCATGGCAAGAGCTCCTCGATGGATATCATACTGAACAATATTGAAGAACTTACTACTCCTGTCTCAGGTTTCGTGATGAAGAATGAATCGATGGCCACGAGTAAATCGACGGTGCCGAATGAAGTGATTGCCGCGGCTGAATCCACGGCTGAACCCTTGGCCGAATCCACGGTTGAACCGGTGGGCACGAGCGAACCGATAGTCATCAAGCGTCGTACCGCCCGGCAATTGGGGCATCTCGATGCGCTGGAAAGCGAAGCCATCCATATCATGAGAGAGGTGGCGGCGGAATGTGCCAACCCGGCTCTGCTATTTTCCGGTGGAAAGGATTCCATCGTCCTGCTGCGGCTGGCGGAAAAAGCTTTTCGCCCGGGGCGTTTTCCGTTCCCCCTGATGCACATCGACACAGGTCATAATTTCCCCGAGGTGATCGAGTTTCGCGACCGCCGGGCCCAGCAATTGGGCGAGCGGTTAATCGTGCGTAGCATGGAAGATTCCATTCGTCAGGGACGGGTCGTGTTGCGCTCGGAAAACCAGAGCCGCAACGCATTCCAGTCAGTGACCCTGCTGGATGCAATTGCGGAATTCCGTTTCGATGCCTGCATTGGCGGTGCACGCCGCGATGAGGAAAAAGCGCGAGCCAAAGAGCGCATATTTTCTTTCCGCGATGAATTCGGTCAATGGGATCCGAAGAACCAGCGCCCAGAATTATGGGATCTCTACAATACGCGCGTTCATCCCGGAGAGAATATTCGCGTGTTTCCCATCAGCAACTGGACTGAACTTGATGTGTGGGAATATATTGCGCGCGAGGAGCTGGAGGTGCCGGATATTTATTTCTCGCATACCCGCGATGTAATCAGGCGTGAGAGCGGGCTATTGCCCGTATCCCATCTGGTGCAACCCAAGGATGGGGAGCAGGTGGAAAACCTGATGGTGCGGTTCCGTACAGTAGGCGATATGAGTTGCACCTGCCCCGTGCAATCCACGGCCGTCAGCGTTGGCGAAATCATTGCTGAAACGGCGATTACGAGAATTACCGAGCGGGGCGCGACGCGCATGGATGACCAGACCTCGGATGCGTCCATGGAGCTGCGCAAGAAAGAAGGCTATTTCTGAGAAAGAACTCTCCGGTTATTCCTGAAATCACGAGCCGGTTTTACAGCTTTTTCCGCGAATTTACCAATTACGACGCAATTACGTACTGGCGCCCTCGATTCTCATAAGCTTCGTATTGTCCCCATCGGGGCTTGTAGCCGTGGATTTCATGGAGAGATCACGGAAAGAGTTCGTCACCATCCGGGATGCACTAAACATAAAAGTGCGAAGGTTGATTAAGGTGGAAGGCGTGGGGCCTTACGTAAAAAGAACTTTATAGAATAAAGACCTAAAGAAGAGTTGCAGATGTCAGCCATTGAAAATATTTCGTTTGATCATACGCAG
>Ga0134128_10004169_pt1 | contig 17733 bp, 15 predicted proteins | sample KB31754_FD_96462 | JGI IMG/M metagenome (GOLD analysis project Ga0134128, IMG submission 96462) | Terrestrial soil microbial communities with excess Nitrogen fertilizer from Kellogg Biological Station, Michigan, USA - KB3-175-4 | ecosystem: Environmental > Terrestrial > Soil > Unclassified ... | reverse complement strand
TGGCGCGCGATGAGCTCGGTCCGTTCGGCGGATTCGCTGCGCTCGTCGGCACGCTCCTCATCATGATCATTCTCATCGCAGTGCTCGCCCTCGTGGTGGTGAACGCGATGAAAGGGAGCCCCTGGGCGACATTCTCCGTCGCCTCCACCATCCCGATCGGGATTCTGGTGGGGATATATCTGAGATATCTGCGCCCGGGCCGCGTGCTCGAGGCGACGGTCATCGGCATGGCGCTGCTCATCCTCGGCGTAGTCGCAGGCGGATGGGTCGATCAGAGCGCGGCCCTGCGGCCGCTCTTCGACTGGTCCGGCCCGGGGCTCGCGGATTTCGTGATCGTCTACGGTTGGGTCGCCGCGATCATCCCCGTGTGGCTGCTGCTCGCCCCACGCGGCTACGTTTCCACCTTCCTCAAGCTCGGCGTGATCGCGCTGCTCGCGATCGCGATCGTCGCCATCCATCCCGAGCTGAAGATGCCCGCGCTCACGCAGTTCACGAGCGGCAACGGACCGATCTTCGCCGGCAAGATCTTCCCCTTCGTCTTCATTACCATCGCCTGCGGGGCGGTCTCCGGCTTCCATGCGCTCATCTCGAGCGGCACGACACCGAAGATGATCGGAGACGAGAACGATGTACGCCTGGTCGGCTACGGCAGCATGGCGCTCGAGTCGTTCGTCGCGATCATGGCAGTGATCGCGGCGACACTGCTCGATCCGGGCGTGTTCTTCGCGATCAACACGGGCGCAGGCGTCGTCGGCGCGACGCCGCAGGCCGCTGTCGCGACGATCTCGAGCTGGGGATTCCCGGTGACGGTCGACCAAATGCAGAGTCTCGCGCGTGAGATGGGCGAGCACACGCTCTTCGCCCGCACGGGCGGGGCGCCGTCGCTCGCGGTCGGCATGGCGACCATTTTCAGCTCGACGTTCGGCCGCGGGCTGCTCGCGATGTGGTACCACTTCGCTCTCATGTTCGAGGCGGTGTTCATCTTGACGACGATCGATGCGGGTACGCGTGTCGGGCGGTTCATGCTGCAGGATTTCCTCGGCCACTTCTGGAAGCCGCTCGGCCGAGTTTCCTGGTATCCCTCGGTGCTCTTCACGAGCGCGGTGATCGTCGCGGCCTGGGGCTACTTCCTTTACGTCGGCGTCATCGATCCGAACGGCGGCATCCACATCCTCTGGCCGCTTTTCGGCATCGCGAACCAGATGCTCGCGGCGATAGCGCTGTCGATCGCGACCGGGATCCTCATCAAGTCGGGTAAGCTCAAGTACTCGTGGGTGACCGGAGGCCCGCTCGCGTGGCTCGCGATCATCACGACGGTCGCCGCCTGGCAGAAGGTGTTCAGCCCCGATCCGAACCTCGGCTTCTTCTCGGGCGCTGCCGACATGGCTCGCAAACTTGCAGCCGGTGCGCTCACACCGGATCGGGCCGCGGTCGCCTCGAAACTCATTTTCAATCAGCAGATCGACGGCTGGCTCACGGTGATTTTCACGGTGATCGTGTGGCTCGTCATCATCGACATGCTGCGCGTCGCCATCCGCGCCGCGCGAGGCCTGCCGATGCTTGCGAGCTCGGAAGCGCCCTTCGTCGCCCGCATGCAAGAGGCGACGGTGAGCGGGGTGCCCGCGACGGACGGGACGGCGGCGTCATGAGCGGTTCCACGAGCGCTTCCAGGAGCGCGACGTACGGAATGCCGAGGGACTGCGACCCGCGTCCTCGCCCAGGGGCGCCGCTCGCCCGCAGGATCTCGGCGGGCGTGCGCGCGCTCTGGCGCGGGCTGCGCGCCGTGAGCGGCGACGACGCCTACGAGCGCTATATTCAGCACCACGCGGCGCATCATCCCGGTGCGCCGCCTCTGTCGCGGCGGGCGTTCTACGAGGCCGAACAGAAACGTCAGTGGAGCCGGATAAACCGCTGTTGCTGAGCGGGTACGGCTATTGCGCCGGCGCAAACCGGATGAGAGGTGTAGATCGATGGTAGAGATGACGCATCCGGGGCGGCTCATGGATGACCGAGGTACGGACTCGGTCGATGACAGCCGCCGCAAGCTGCTCCTCGGAGCCACGACGTTCGTCGGGGCGATCGGCATTGCCTTTACCGCAGTGCCGTTCGTCGAGTCCTGGTTTCCATCCGAACGCGCTAAAGCACTCGGCGCGCCGACCGAGGTGGACCTGTCGAAGATCGAGCCGGGGCAGATGATCGTCACCGTCTGGCGGCGCAACCCGATCTATGTCGTCCACCGCACGCCCGAGATGGTCGAACAGCTGTCCGGGCACGACAACCTGCTGAAAGACCCGAACTCCGAGAACACGCAAACGCTTCCGGGACTCGCCGCGCCGCAGCCCGACTATTGCAAGAACGCGAGCCGCTCGCGAGTGCCCGAGTGGTTCGCCTGCATCGGCACCTGCACGCACCTCGGGTGCCTGCCGAAAGCCTACTTCGACGCTCACGACCCGGAGATCGGCTCGTACTGGCCGGGCGGGTGGCGCTGTCCGTGCCACGGGTCGCGCTTCGATCTTGCAGCGCGTGTGTTCGACGGCTCGCCGGCTCCGACCAATCTCAACATCATGCCCTACGCGTTCGAGGGCAAGACGAAGCTCATCATCGGTGTCGACAACGCCTCCGAGGCGCAGGCGGCGGGCGGGTAGCGCGCCGCTCAGCGCGGCAACAGAAGCTCCGCGATCTGCACCGCGTTGAGTGCGGCGCCCTTCAACAGCTGATCGCCGCAGACGAACAACGCGATGGAGCGTCCGCTCGGGTCGCTCACATCCTGGCGGATGCGCCCGACGAGGATGGGGTCCTTGCCCGAGGCATCGAGCGGCATCGGAAAATAATTCCGCTGCGGATCGTCGACGAGCTTCACTCCGGGCGCCGTTTGAACGATGTCCCGCACTTCGGCGGGCGTGATCGGCCGCTCGCACTCGAAATGGATCGCGATCGAGTGCGCGCGCAGCACCGGCACGCGGACGCAGGTCGCGGAGATGCGAATCGAGTCGTCCGCAAAGATCCGGTGTGTCTCGCGAATGACTTTCGTCTCCTCCTCGTTGTACCCGCTCTCCGGATCGATCTTCGAGTTGTGGCTGAAGAGATTGAAGGCGTAGGGATGCGGGAGCACCTTCGGCGCGAACGCACGGCCCTCGAGCTGCGCGCGAGTCGCCTCGCGCAGCTCCTCCATGGCCGCCGCACCGGCGCCGGAGGCCGCCTGGTACGTCGCGACGATCATCCGCCGGATGCGGTTCACGCGATGGACCGGCCAGAGCGGCGTGATCGCGATGATCGTCGAGCAGTTGGGATTCGCGATGATGCCACGCTGCCCAGCGATCGCCTGGGGATTGATCTCCGGCACGACGAGTGGAACTGCGGGGTCCATGCGGAAGGCGGAGGAGTTGTCGACGACGACCGCCCCCGCTCGCGCGGCGATCGGCGCAAAGCGTTTGGAGATCGATCCTCCGGCCGAGAACAGCGCGATGCCCACTCCGCGGAAACTCTCCTCGGTCAGCTCCGAAACCGGGACCGCTCGTCCGTTGAAGGGCAGCGTCCGGCCGGCCGAACGTGCCGAGGCGGTGAGGCGCAGCTCCGAAACCGGAAAGCGCCGAGCCTCGAGGCAGTGAATGAGCTCGACACCGACGGCGCCGGTTGCGCCGACGATCGTGACTACGGGCGAGGAGGCGAGAGGGCGGTCGGAAGGCAAGTCTTAGGCTCCAAATTCGTGGTTGCGTGGTGGGGCGCGAGAGAAGCTTGCCACGCCCCAACGAAAAAGGCCCCGCTCGGTATCCGGCGGGGCCCGTGGGAGGCGGCGGTTGGTCCCTTTCAGACCGCGCGTGTCTCGGGCTTCCCGCCGAGCGGCGTCTTGCGAAGCTTCGCGTCGCGCGCCGCGGCAATCCGCGGGTGTGCGATGCCCTTATGCGGCACCTTGCCCGCGGCCGCGACATATTCCTTGGCCCCCCGCTCCCCGCTCGATGCGGCGCGAAGCTCCGCCTCGGACTGAGTCGCGCGTGCCGCTTCCGGCACGACGGCGGCGACGGGGACGAAGGTGATCCGGTACAACAATGAGAGACTGCCGCAGGCAGGGCAGCGATTCGCCCAGCCCGGACACTCCCGCTCGCAGGCTCCGCAAATGCGCACGTGCTCGATAGCCATGGCCGACGCCTCCTCGAGGGGGTCGGAAGTTTAGCGGATCGCCCCCCGGTGGGAAAGCCGCTGGCCGCCCCCGGAGCGGGACTGATCGGGGCGGCTGGTCAGGGCGGCTGGAAACCGAATTTATGGAAAATGCGCTCCGCTTGCGGGGAGCTGAGGAATCGTACGAACGTGTCTGCCTCGGCCGCACGGCCGCGCAGCGGGCCTGAGTGCCCGGAGACCACGACAGCCGCGGGATAGCGAATGGGCGGATGGGAGGAGGGTGGAAACAGACCCACGATCCGCACGCGCGGCTCGATCAGCGCATCCGTCTCGTAAACGATGCCGAGCGGCGCCTCGCCGCGGGCGACGTATTCGAGCGCGCTCCGCACGTTTTCCGCAGGGATCAGTCGGTCCGCGACGCTGTCCCAAACCCCGAGCGAGCGCAGCGCATCGCGCGCGTAGCGACCGGCCGGCACCGATTCGGGCTCTCCCAGGGCGAGGCGGCCCGATCGTCCGAGCGCTCGCGCAAGATCGAAGCCTCGATGAATGAGCACCTCGACCCGGCTGCCGACCGGTGCGATCAGCGCCAGCCGGTTACCGACGACATCGCGGCGGGTCGCCGGGTCGATGAGGTGGCGCGCCTCTAGAAAGTCCATCCAGTCCACGTCCGCCGAGAAGAACACATTCGCCTGCGCCCCGGCCGAGATCTGCCGGGCGAGCGTCGAGCTCGCTGCGAACGAGAACGTCACCGCCTCCCCGGAGCGACTTGTATAGAGCGGCCCGATTGCCTGCAGCGCGTTGGTGAGCGAGGCTGCCGCGAAAACGAGCAGCGGTCGGCCGGTACCTGGCGCTGGCGGGCTGGCGGCCGCTGCGGGCCTCGCCAGTGCGATGAGATCGCCGGCCGCGAGCATCAGTGCGAAAGCGAGCGCAAACAGGTGGCGGCGCATCGCTACATCTCGGTCGTGCGCGCAGTCGCTTCGCGAGACTCGGCATTCCGCGGTGCCGGATGCGCGCCCAGTGCGGGATATACGTGTCCCCGCAGCGAGACCGTCTTCACGAGCACCCAGAGTCGGCGGCCGACACGAAGATCGAGCTCGGCGCTCGCGCTCGTCGTGACCTGAGCGATGAGCCGCGGGCCCCCGATGTCTATCTCGACCAAATGCGTCCGGGCCGCATCCGGCGCGAGGCGCACGATCGTACCTTCGAGGCAGTTGCGGACGGAGAGGCCGCGCGGGGGCTCGACCCCGAGGATCAGATCGCGAGCGAGCAGTTGCACGCGCACCCGCCGCCCCGCGCTCAACTCATCCGCCTGAATCATGAGGCGGCCGGTTCCGACCTTGAGCCGCGCAAGTCCGGCCGCACTGTCGACGGCCTCGATCTCCCCCTCGACCACCGCTCCGAGCGCGTCCGACCCGATCGCCGCGCGCAGCTCGGGCGCGATACTCACCGCGGTCACGTCGCCTTCCGCAACGACCCGGCCGGCCTCGAGCAGCACGACGTGGGTCGCGAGCCGCAGCACCTCCTCGAATTGATGGCTGACATAGATCATTGGAACCGAGAGCCGGTCGCGTAACCGCTCGAGATACGGCAGCAGCTCGGCACGCCGCGCAACATCGAGAGACGCGAGCGGCTCATCGAGCAGCAGGAGTCGCGGCCGGCAAAGCAGCGCCCGCCCGAGCGCGACGCGCTGGCGCTCCCCGCCCGAGAGGCGCCGCGGCCGCCGGGCCAGCAGCGGCCCAAGGCCGAGCAGATCGACGATCTCATCGAAGTCGATGCGTGGGCCTTCCTCGCGCGCGCGATTGGCGCCGTAGCGCAGATTCTTCAGCACATCGAGATGCGGGAAGAGCCGCGCATCCTGGAACACGTATCCTATGCGCCGCCGCTCCGCCGGCACATCGATGCCGCGCATCGAGTCGAAGAGCGTCGCATCGCCGATGCGCACGATGCCCGCATCGGGCCGCAGGAGCCCGGAGATCGCATGGACGGTGGTCGTCTTTCCGCAGCCCGAGGGGCCGAAGAGGGCGATCACCCCGGGGGAGCTCATCTCCGGATCCGCAGTCCGGAAAGCGACATCGAGCGTGAAGGCCCCGCGCCTCTTCTTCAGTACGACCTCGATCACGCGGGCTCCGCCATGCGGCGCCAGAGTCGGCGCGCGAGCAATTCCGAGATGGCGAGACCTGCCAGCCCGAGTGCGAAGGAGACGGCCGCGAGGCGCGCGGCCTCGGCATCTCCGTTCGGCGTCTGTAGCGCTGTGTAGAGCGCGAGCGGCAGCGTGCGAGTTTCCCCGGGTATGTTGGAGGCGAACGTGATAACCGCGCCGAACTCCCCGAGTCCGGCCGCGAATGCCGTGACGAGCCCGGCCAGCACGCCCGGCATCATGAGCGGTAGCGTAACCGTTGCAAAACGATCGAGCGGTCCCGCCCCAAGCGTGCGCGCCGCCTCTTCGAGACCCGGATCGACCGATTCCAGTGACAGGCGCATCGCGCGCACCATGAGCGGAAACGACATCACCGCGGTCGCGAGGGCCGCCCCGTCCGTCGTGAAGGCGAGTCGGACGCCGAACGAGCGGTCGAGCCAGGCCCCGAGCGGGCCGTGAATGCCGAAGAGGAGCAGCAGCACGTAGCCCACCGCAACCGGGGGCAGCACGAGCGGCAGATGCACGAAGGCATCGAACAGCGTTCTGCCGGGGAATCGGCGCCGCGCGAGCAGCCAGGCGATCGCAACCGCAAGGGGCAAGCTCATCGCGACGCTGCGCAGCGCGATCGCCAGCGAGAGGCGGAACGCCTCCCATTCCGCGGGGCTCAGGAGCATGTTTCGGTGCGGCTCATCTTCGGAGCGGGATCATCGTGATGCGGCGCACAGCGGGGGCGGCTCGCGATAAGATAACTTAACCGCGGGTCGCAGCAGTCGACAAACCGCGGGTGCTGCCAAGCGGGGGTGAGCAGGGCGCGCTCATCGAGCGAACGCTCAGCCGAAACCGCCAAACGGGGGGCGGACACTGCCGGTAAGGACGCGGCGCGCCAATGCGCCGCGCGTGCCGGCGGGAGTCCCCACCCGGGTGAGCTCGCGGAACAAGGAAGCGCAGCGAGACTTCCGGGCAGAAGCACAGATGACATCGGACGAGCGACCGCCTTCCGCCGAGCGCACCGGCGGCGCGGTCTATCTCTATCAGGAATTGTGGCGGACGATCCGCGGCGAACGGCGGAAGTTTCTCGTCTCCGTCGCGCTTCTCACGAGTGCGCAGCTCGCGCTGCTCGCAATTCCGTACGCCTCCGCGCGAGCGATCGATGCATTGCAGATCGGCGGGACCGGAGCCCTCACGGGTGCCGGCAAATGGCTCGCGCTTTCGCTCGCGATTGCCGCAGGCGCGTGGCTGCTGCACGGGCCGGGCCGACTGCTCGAGCGTGCCATCGCAATCACCGTCCGCCAGCGCATGTCCGCGTTCCTGATCGAGCGCCTCACGCAGCAGCCGCTCTCCTGGCACGAGGCGCATCATTCCGGCGCGACGGCGCACCGCGTCCAGCAAAGCACGATTGCGCTGATGCAGTTCGCGCAGAGCCAGTTCGTCTATCTCAACAGTGCGGTGCGGCTCTTCGGGCCTCTCGCCGCGCTCTGGTTGATTGCGCCGCAAGTCGGCGGCGCGGCGATCGTGGGGTTCGCCGTCATCGTGGCCTCGGTCGTCGGATTCGACCGCGCGATGCTGAGGCTCGCATGCGAGGAGAATGCCGCCGAACGCAGCTACGCCGCGGCACTCGTCGATACGCTCGGCAACGTGACGACTCTCTATGCGCTGCGCCAGGCGCGCGCCGTGGCACGGGTGCTCGAGAAGCGGCTGCTCGCCGTCTTCGAGCCCTTGAAGCGCTCCATCTGGCTCAACGAGGTGAAGTGGTGCACGGTCGACATCGCGACCAAGGTGCTGAGTGCCGTGCTCGTCGCGCTCTTCGCCTGGCTCGCCGAGCATCGTGCGCCCGCTGCGGGTGCGCATCGCGCGCTGCTTCTCGGCAGCGTCTACATGGTCTGGGAGTATGCGCAGCAGTCCGCGGGCGTGATCTCGGCGATCGCCTCGCATTTTCAAAGTTTCGCGCGCCTCGCCGCCGATTACGGCAGCGCGGATGCGATCCGGCAAGTACGCTCCGAGGAGGTGTCCGCGCCGCTTGCGACTGGCGTCGCCCTTCCGCTCGCCATGCCGGACTCGCACTGGAACCGCATCGAGCTGCGGGAGATGACGTTCCGATATGTCGGGCGGCGAGCGACCGACGGCGTCATGCCGACGCTCGATCACCTCGCGTTGAGCTTGCGCCGCGGCAGGCGTTACGCGCTGATCGGGCGCAGCGGCTCGGGCAAGAGCACGCTGTTGAGAGCGCTCGCGGGCCTCAATACGTGCGAGCGGATCACGCTGCGCATCGATGAGGGGCCGACGGTCGTTTCCCCGGCGGAGGTGGCGCGTATCCTGCGTTCCGCGGCGACCCTCATTCCGCAGGATGCGGAGGTGTTCGCCGGTTCGGTCGCGGACAATTTGAGCCTGTGCGAATCGGTGAGCGGACCACCGTCGACGGAGGAGTTCCTGAGCGCGCTCGAGATCGCGCGCGCAACCGACTTCATCGAAGCGACGCCGGCCGGACTTCAGGCGCGCATCGCCGAGCGTGCGGCGAACTGGTCCGGTGGACAACGCTCGCGCGTCGCACTCGCGCGCGGCGTGCTGGCCGCGCGAGGCAGCGCACTCGTGCTGCTCGATGAGCCGACGGCGAACCTCGATCGCGAAACGGAAGCGCGCGTGTACAGCAACCTCTTCGAAGCCTTTGCCGACTCCTGCATCGTCTCTTCGGTGCACAGGCTCGATCTGTTGCCGCGGTTCGATGAGGTGATCGCCATGGAAGAGGGACGCATCATCGCCCACGGCTCGCCCGCGATCGTCGGCACGGGGTTTGCTGCCGGGCTGCCGCGTGAGGCCGGCACCGCATCCTCATTCGCCCATTCTTCCGGGAGAGCCTGAGCTCGCCGATCTCGAGCGGTGCGCCGTGCGGCTCGCGCAGGCGGCCGGCACACGCATTCTGGCTGCGGCAGAGAACCGCGCGTTCGCGGTGCATTTCAAACCTCCCGGAGCCGGCCATGCACCGAACTCCAATCCAGTGAGCGACGTCGACCGCGACGTCGAATCTGCCATTCGCGCGGAGATCGCCGGAAGCTATCCCGATCACGCCATCATCGGCGAGGAGGCCGGAGCCGATGCGCTCGGCGGTGCGCGGATCGTATGGGCCGTCGACCCGGTCGACGGCACGACCAATTTCGTAAATGGGCTGCCGCTCGTCGCCTCCTCGATCGGAGTGCTCTGCGAGGGGCGGCCGATCGCCGGTGCGATCTGGTGCGGCGCGACGCACGCGCTGCGGCCCGGGGTCTATCACGCACGGCTCGGCGGCCCGCTCTGCTTCGATGGCGCCCCGCTCGCGCGTCGTGCCGCTGCGCCATGGCGGCGCGTAGCCGCAGAGCCCGGCGGTGCGACGCGGCTCGGTGAGCAGTGGGATCGGCGCGTGCTCGGGTCTGCCGCCCTGGAGCTCGCATTCACGGCCGCCGGGCTCACCGAGCTCGCGCATCTTTCGCACCCGAGCCTGTGGGATGCCGCAGCGGGACTTGCGCTGCTCAACGCTGCCGGGTGTGCCGCGCTCGCGCGCGAGGAGCAAGGCTGGCAGCGCCTGGAGGCATTCGCAGGCGACCTGGCACACTGGTCGCGACCCCTGCTCGCGGGCGATGAGAGCGCGCTCAGAATCGCGGTTTCCATCCTCTCCCGTTGACACGCGCAGCGCACGCTGCGGCGAACGGCCCGTGCGGATGTCTACCGCTACGCTCGGTATGTTTTTTGCTCCACCAGCTACTGGCCAAAGCATCGCCGGGCCACGAAAGTGAGCGCAAAGCGTGATCGAAGCGGTGATGTTCTGGAACGAGCCCAACAACAAATCGCACTGGGACTTCGTCGACCTCGATCCGGACTGGCGCATCTTCTCCGATATGACGATTCTTGCGGCGCAAGCCGCAGCCGCCGAGCGGCCCGGCCTCCCGCGCGTGCTCGGTGGAATCTCCCCGATCGATCCGCTGTTTATCCGCCGCATGGAGGCGCAGGGCGTTCTTGCGCACATCGATGCGGTCGCGGTGCACGGTTTTCCGCTCGACTGGAATCACTGGAACATCAATGAGTGGCCGGCGAAGCTCGACGAGATCCGCGGGGTCACGAACCTGCCGCTGTGGGTATCGGAGGTAGGCGTTTCCACGTTCGGCGCGGACGAAGTGCAGGAGTTCGGACTGAAGCGTACGGCGGAGCTTTTGCGCGGACGTGTCGAGCGCATCCACTGGTACAGCCTCTTCGATTTGCCGCGCGCGTGGCCCGCGACGACGCGTCACCGGGAGGCGGAAGGCTCGGCCTATTACCGGCACTTCTACATGGGACTCATTCGCGAGGACGGCTCCCCGAAGCCGGCGCTGGAGGAGTTCGCGCGCCATACGCCGGACCTCGGAATCTGCCAGTGGTTTCATTTTGAAGATCACCGGCTCGAGGAGGCCGTCGGTTGGCTGCGCAGGCTCGGTGTCCGCTACCTCAGAACCGGTTTGAGTTGGGCGGACAGCCTGCGTCCGGGTGCGCTCGATTGGTTCGATCGGCAGATGCGCGCGCTCGAGGAATTTGCGGTCACGGTCACGTTCTGCTTCACACCGGAATCGCGCGGAGTGAAGCCGCATCACACGAGCGCGCCGCGCGACATCGCGGAGTTCGCAGAATTCTGCGCACGCATGACGCGTCGCTACGCCGCGGCGGGCTCCGCGACGGCGCCGCTAGCGCTCAAACGCGCAATGGGCATGAAAGTGGCTACGAATTCCCGGCCCAGCTGAGCGGTTTTCAAAGGATGGTGCCCATGGCAGGGAAACTCATGCGAGATGCGCCGATACTCGTGGCCGGTGGGGCCGGATTCCTGGGGTCGCATCTGATCGAGCGGCTGCTCGGCGCGGGACGCTCGGTGCTCTGTGTCGACAATCTGCTGACCGGCGAGCTTTCCAATCTCGACGGACTCATCGACGGCGCGCGCCTGCGATTCAAATTCCATGACATCGCCGAGGCGCTCGAGACGCCTGCGGTCGGCGCCATATTCAATCTCGCCTGCCCCGCCTCTCCGGTGCACTATCAGGCCGATCCGATCCGCACGACGATGACGAGCGTGCGCGGCACGCACAATCTGCTCGAGCTCGCGCGCGCCACACGCGCACCGATCCTGCAGGCCTCGACGAGCGAGGTGTACGGCGATCCGGCGATGCATCCGCAGATGGAGAGTTACTGGGGCCATGTGAATCCGACCGGACCGCGCGCGTGCTATGACGAGGGCAAGCGATGCGCCGAGAGTCTGTGCTTCGACTATCAGCGCAGCTGTGCGCTCGATGTGCGCGTTGCGCGCATCTTCAACACCTACGGCCCGCGCATGCAGATCGGCGACGGACGCGTGGTCTCGAATTTCATCGTGCAGGCGCTCTCGAACAAGCCGCTCACGATCTACGGAAGCGGCGCGCAGACGCGCTCCTTCTGCTACGTCGACGATCTCGTCGAAGGGCTGATCGCCTATGTGGGCGCGCCCGCGCCAGTCGCGAGCCCGATCAATCTCGGCAATCCCGAGGAGTTCACGATCCGCGAGCTCGCCGATCTCGTGCTCTCGATGACGGGCTCGCGCTCGCGCATCACTCATCTGCCTCTACCCGGGGACGATCCCGCGCAGCGCTGCCCGAACATCGAGCGCGCACGGCGCGAGCTCGGCTGGCAGCCCCGCATTGCGCTCAAGGAGGGGCTCGTGCCGACGATCGCCTATTTCGAGCGGCTGCTCGGCGAGCGCGCATCGCCGCGCAAGTCCTATGCCCTTGCGAAGCCTGCTGCGGTCGGCAATTCCGCCGGGGTGGGCACGCCGGCAGCCCTCGACGCGTCCGCAACGATCGGCAAGGCGAAGTCGGGCCGGCCGCAAACGGTGCCGGGAATGACTCAGCAGCCACACGGCCACTTGCGATGAACGGCCGAATCCTGATCACGGGCGGGGCCGGATTCATCGGCTCGCATCTGGCGGATGCGCTCCTCGAGCGCGGCTACCGCGTTCGTGTCCTCGACTGTCTCGATGAGCAGGTGCACGGCGCGAAGTCCGGCTTCCCGGACTACCTCGATCCGGCCGTCGAGCGAGCGCGCGGGGACGTGCGTTCGCGCACGGATATCGAGCGGGCGCTTGCAGGCGTCGATGCAGTGATTCACTTCGCAGCGTGCGTCGGCGTCGGTCAGAGCATGTATCAGATCGAGCGCTATACGGACGTGAATAACCGCGGCACGGCAGTGCTGCTCGAGGCACTCCTTGAGCGGCCGCTCGCGAAGCTCATCGTCGCCTCGAGCATGAGCGTGTACGGCGAGGGCCTCTATCGGCGGGGCGACGGTTCCATCGCGACGCCGCGCCCGCGCTCGACCGAGCAGCTGCGAGCGGCACGGTGGGACGTGCTCGATGAGCGCGGCGAGCCGCTCGAGCCCGTGCCGACGCCCGAGGACAAGCCCGCGATGCCGGAGTCGATCTACGCCCTCTCGAAATACGATCAGGAGACGATGTGCCTGCTCTTCGGGCGCGCGTATGACCTGCCGGTTGCGGCGCTGCGTTTCTTCAACGTGTACGGGGAGCGCCAGGCGCTCTCGAATCCGTACACTGGAGTGCTCGCGATCTTCGCGGCGCGGTATTTGAATGGCAAGCCGCCCGTCATTTTCGAGGATGGGCGCCAGATGCGCGATTTCGTGCACGTCCGCGATCTGGCCGAAGGCTGCATTCTTGCGCTCGAGAAGCCCGAGGCGCGCGATGCGGTTTTCAACATCGGCAGCGGGCGCGCATGGAGCATTCTCGAGGTCGCGGGGAAGCTCGCCGAGGCGCTCGGATGCCGGCATATCGCGCCGGTTGTCTCCGGCCGCTATCGCGCAGGCGACATTCGCAACTGCTTCGCCGACATCAGCCGTGCGACGAGCGTCCTCGGCTATCGACCGAGAATCTCGTTCGACAAGGGACTCGCCGAGCTCGGCGCGTGGCTCGCTGGGCAGGTGAGCGACGACCGTACCGAGGTCGCGGAGCGCGAGCTGCGCAGCCGGGGGCTGGTCGCATGACGGAATCGCCGCCAGAGACTGTGGACAGTGACGGCACCTCGGGCGGGCACGAGCGCCCGGTGCTCATCACCGGAGGCGCCGGCTTCATCGGGACGAATCTCGCTCATCGCCTGGCGGGCGAGGGCAGGCGCGTGCTCGTTCTCGACGATCTGTCGCGTCCAGGTGTCGAGCGCAATCTCGAATGGCTCCTCGAGGAGCATCCGGATCGGGTCGAGGTCGAGGAGGCCAATGTGCTCGATGCGCGAGCCGTGCGTCGCGCCATCGAGCGCGCAGCCGAGGTCTATCACCTCGCCGCGCAAGTGGCGGTGACCACGAGTCTCGATTCGCCGGTGCTCGACTTTGAGGTCAATGCCCGCGGCACACTCAATGTCCTCGAGGCGATCCGCGCGCGTGAGGACCCGCCGCCGCTTCTTTATACCTCGACGAACAAGGTGTATGGCGCGCTCTCCGACATCGACCTCATGAAGGAGGGCGGGCGATATGTCCCGCAGGATGCGCGCGTGCGCGCCAGCGGCATCGATGAGGGCCGGCCGCTCGACTTCCACAGTCCGTACGGTTGCTCGAAGGGTGCCGCGGATCAGTACGTGCTCGACTACGCCCGCTGTTTCGGGCTCGCGGCGATCGTCTTCCGGATGAGCTGCATCTACGGCCCGCATCAATGCGGGAACGAGGATCAGGGCTGGGTCGCGCATTTCCTGCGGAGCGCGCGCGAAGGCCGTCCGCTCACGCTGTACGGCGACGGATGCCAGGTGCGCGACGTGTTGTATGTCGAGGACCTGATCGAGGCTTTCCGGCGTGCGATGTTTCAAATCGCGCGCCTGCGCGGCCGCGCATTCAATATCGGCGGCGGCCCGCAAAATTCGCTGAGCCTCAACGAGCTCACCGAGTGGCTCGCTCGCCGCTACGGACACACGCTCCATATCGAGCGCTCCTCCTGGCGCAACGGGGATCAGCGCTACTACGTCTCGAACACGGCGCGCTTCCGCGCGGCGACGGGCTGGAGCCCGCAGGTTGCGGCGGGGCGCGGCATCGCGCTGCTCGATGAGTGGCTCGCCTCAGCGAGCGTGTCGCCGGCCGGGGAGGCTGCGCGACGGCGGCGCGGGCCTGCGCGGGGCGCGGACGGAGAGGTCGGAAACGTCGGCGAGCCCGCGACGTCGCGAGTGCCCGAGCCGCGCGCGCCCGAAGCGCGCACGCGCGCAGCGCTGCCCTGAGCCGCGCGGGGGTGCATCTTTGAGCGGGGTTCGATCTAACGTCTCGCGCGCCGCGCGGCTCATCGGCCCGCGGCGGGTCGAGCTCGAGCCCGAATCGCCTCGCGAGCCCGGTCGAGGCGAGATCCGCGTGCGCATCGAGGGCTGCGGTCTCTGCGGCTCGAATCTGCCGGTGTGGGAGGGACGCCCCTGGTTTCAATACCCGCTCGCGCCCGGCGCGCCGGGGCACGAGGGCTGGGGCATCGTCGAGGCGCTCGGCAACGAGCCGGGCGAGAGCTCCCCGGGCGGACTCGCCGTCGGCGATCGCGTGGCACTCCTCTCGCAGCACGCGTTCGCCGAGCACGACACGGCGTGTGCGGCCGACGCCGTGAAGCTGCCCGCATCGCTCGCGGGGCAGCCCTTCCCGGGCGAGCCGCTCGCTTGCGTCATGAACATCCTGCGCAGGAGCGAGATCGGGGCGGGACAAACGGTGGCGGTGGTCGGAATCGGTTTCATCGGGGCGGCGCTGACCGCACTCGCCGTGCGCGCGGGAGCGCGCGTCATCGCACTCTCGCGACGCCCCTACGCGCTCGAGATGGCCGAGCGGCTCGGCGCGAGCGCCTGCATCGGACTCGATGAGCCCGCCAAGGCTCTCGCCGAAGCGCGCCGCGTCGCAGGCGATGCGGGATGCGAGCGCGTGATCGAAGCCGTCGGCTCGCAGGAAGCGCTCGATCTCGCCTCTGAGCTCACGGGCACGCGTGCACGACTGATCATTGCGGGCTATCACCAGGACGGTGCGCGGACGGTCGACCTGCAGCAGTGGAACTGGCGCGGCATCGACGTGGTGAATGCCCACGAGCGTGATCCGGCCGAGTACCGTCGCGGGTTGCAGGAGGCCGTGCACCTCGTTGCAGAGGGGGGCTTCGATCTGAGCGCGCTGTGCACGCACGCATTCCCGATCGAGGAGCTCTCGCAAGCCTTCGAGGCACTCGCCACACGACCGCCAGGGTTCCTCAAAGCCTGGATCGCCTGCGCATGAGTCGCCCGGTAGAAAGCGATGCGATTGCGGTGTCGCGCCCGCGGCTCGGATTCGCGGGTGTCGGCTGGATCGGTCTCGATCGATTGCGCCGCATCGCCGCCGCGGGTGATGCCGAGATCGCCTGCATCGTCGATCCGGCTGTGGAGGCGGCGCGCCGCGCTGCGGAGGCAGCACAGTGTGCGACGTGCGCGCCGGTGCGCATCGGGGATCGCTTCGAGGCGCTGCTCGATTCCGAGCTCGATGGCATCGTGATTGCAACCCCGAGCGGGCTGCATGCGGCGCAGGCGCGAGCCGCGCTCGAGCAAGGCATCTCGGTCTTCTGCCAGAAGCCGCTCGCGCGCACGGCGGAGGAGGCGCGTTCGGTCGTCGAGGCGGCGCGGCGCTGCGATCGGCTGCTTGCGGTGGACTTCTGCTATCGAACCGTCGCGGGGGTGCCGCATCTCGCCGAGCTCGTTCGAGGCGGTGCGCTCGGCGAGGTGTACGCGATCGACCTCACGTTTCACAACGCCTACGGTCCGGACAAGCCGTGGTTCTACGATCAGGCGCAGTCGGGCGGCGGCTGTGTGATGGACCTCGGCATCCATCTCGTCGATCTGCTGCTCTGGGCTCTCGATTATCCGCGGATCGTTTCCGTCTCGAGCCGTCTGCACTCAGGCGGCGAGCGGCTCGAGCGCGGGCAGGCAGGGGCGCGGGAGCAGGCAGGGGCGCGAGGCGCCGCATCGCTCGAGGATCATGCCTTCGCGCAAATCGAGCTCGAGACCGGTGCGACCGCGCGGCTCGCATGCTCGTGGCGGCTGCCGGCAGGGTGCGACGCGGTAATCGGTGCCGCCTTTTATGGCACGCGCGGCGCGGCAATCCTGCGCAACGTCGAGGGCTCGTTCTACGACTTCGTGGTCGAGCACTGCGAGGGGACCGTCCGCCGAGTGCTCGCATCGCCTCCCGATGAGTGGAGCGGGCGGGCCGCATGCGCGTGGGCCCGACGGCTTGCACGTGATGCGAGCTTCGATCGTCAAGCACTCGGGCTGGTCGAGGTATCGCGCGTGATAGATGCGATCTACGCCCCATGAGAGTGCTGACGACTGCCGACCCGATCGGCGGGGTGGCGAGTCACGCGCTCGAGCTCATCGAGGCGCTCGCGCCGCGCGGTGTCGAGGTGGCGCTCGCTACACTCGGCGGACCGATGCCGCGCGCGCTGCGCAAGCAGCTCGAATCCTTCGGCAATGTATCGCTGCACGAGAGCAGCTATCGGCTCGAGTGGATGCAGGACCCGTGGGGTGATCTCGCGCGTGCGGGAGAGTGGCTGCTCGAGCTCGAGGAGGGCACGAGGCCCGACATCGTGCATCTCAATCATCTCGTTCACGGCGACTTGCCGTGGCGTGCGCCCGTGCTCGTCGTGGGCCACTCCTGCGTGGTGTCATGGTGGCACGCGGTGCACGGCTCACCGCCCCCCGAGTCCTGGAGCCGATATCGCGAGCGGGTCGCATGCAGTCTGCGGGCGGCCGATGCGGTCGCCGCGCCGACGCGCGCGATGCTGCGTGAGCTCGATCGGCACTACGGTCCCTTGCCGCCGAGTTGCGTCATCCCGAACGGGCGCAGCGCCGCGCGTTTCCGACCCGCTCGCAAGGAGCCTGTGATTCTCACGGCGGGTCGGCTCTGGGATGAGGGCAAGAATCTCGCGGCCCTCGCCGCGGCGGCTCCCGAAGTGCACTGGCCGATCGTCGCCGCAGGCTCCGCCACCGAGCCGGTCGTCACTGCGAACACCGGCGGCGATTCAAACGCGGGCGTCGAGCATGCCGAAACTGCCGCAGCGCCGGCGGTGGCCGCGCGACTGCGCGCGATTCAATGGCTCGGGCCACTCGACACCGCCGAGCTCGCGGGCTGGTACGCGCGTGCGGCGATCTACGCTCTGCCGGCGCGCTATGAGCCCTTCGGCTTGACGCCGCTCGAAGCCGCGTTGAGCGGTTGCGCGCTCGTGCTCGGAGACATCGCGAGCTTGCACGAGGTCTGGGGCGATGCGGCGCGCTACGTGACTCCGAATGATGCGCGCGAGCTGAAAGAAACGCTGAACGAGCTCGCATCCGCGCCCGCCGACCGAGCGGCATTCGCCACCCGAGCGCTCGAGCGGGCACGCACGTACGGGCCCGAGAGAATGGCGGAGGCGTATCGCGCGCTTTACGATGATCTCAAGTGCGCACGCCCGCGCCCCGTGCACGACGAGGGCCGCCACGAGGCGCACGAGGCGC
>Ga0134128_10004166_pt1 | contig 17738 bp, 17 predicted proteins | sample KB31754_FD_96462 | JGI IMG/M metagenome (GOLD analysis project Ga0134128, IMG submission 96462) | Terrestrial soil microbial communities with excess Nitrogen fertilizer from Kellogg Biological Station, Michigan, USA - KB3-175-4 | ecosystem: Environmental > Terrestrial > Soil > Unclassified ... | reverse complement strand
GTTCGTCGCCTGCACCGACGGCGCCGTCGCGCAGGACCTCGCCCGCCGCGGCAAGCCGGCGGGCCGCCTCAAGACCGGCGGTGGCGTCGACAACATCGACTACGCCGGCGCGCCCGGCCTGCTGCTCGTCGCTTCGGGGCGCGACGCGACGCTGACGACCGCGCGCGTCTCGCCGGCCGGCGCGGTGACCGCGATCGGTTCGGCCCCCACGGCGCCAGGTGCGCGCTGCGTGGTCGCCGCCTCTGACGGTACCGGCTATGTCGCCGACTCGGCGCGCGGTCGGCTCATCGTCGTGAAGCCGCCGCCCGCGCCCCCCCGTTAGGGCGCGACGCCCGGGCGGGTGTCGATCCCGGTGTGGGTGCGACTGACCCCGGCCGGCTGCCCGGGGAGCTGCAGCTCCTTCGGCGCCGGCGTGGGAATCCGGGCCACCAGCGCCATCCCCTGAGCCTGCTGCTCCAGCAAGGTGGGCGCGATCTCGCGCAGCAGCTCGGCCACCCCCGGCGCGCGCGCCAAGGCCTGCCCCTCCTGCGCCTGATCCAACGTGGCCTGGTTGGCGTTCACCATCTTGGTGGCGAAGTCGTAGTCGAAGCGCGCGCCGCTCGAATTCATCAGGTCGACCCGGGTCAGCGAGCCGTTGGCCATGGCGCCGGCCCCGAGCCGGATCGAATCAATGTTCATCCCGGCCTCGCGCGCGTAGTTCACGATCTTGGCGTCGGCCGCCGCGCTCGCGTTCAGCAGCGCGGTGGCGTAGTCGCGCACGGCGGGCGAGGTCGCCCGCTGCTGCGCGAGCTCCGCGTCGACGATCACCTGCTGGTTCCGACGGTGCAGCTCCGTCAAGACGCGCTGGTCACCGCCGCCCCGCTCGTTGTAGGGCGAGCTGACCGTGGCTGCGATCGGCGGCGCCATGGCCGCGGCGGTCGGCGGCGGCGCGGGCGGCGGTACCGGGTTGTCCGGCGCCACCGTCTGGGCCGCCACGCCCGCGGAGATGAGTAAACAGACCGCGGCTCCCGCCGCCCACCAGCTGCCGAGCTTCCCCTTCCCCATGTCACCCACCTCCCCTATCCTCGAAACCTGACGCTCGAGCCCGCTCCGTCAAGCCCGACCGTCGCGGGCGACGTATACTCGAGGCATGGGCAAGTTTCGCGGAACGGTCCGACGCAGCGATCTGGAAGGCGGGCACTGGCAGCTCGAGGCCGACGACGGCACCACCTACGTGCTGGAAGGGACCACGGGCGGGATCGAACAGGATGGGGCCAAGGTCGAGATCGACGGGGCCGTCGATCGGGACGCTATGGGCTTCGCCATGACCGGGCCGACGCTGCGCGTGAAGAGCGGCAAAAAGGTCTGACCTCGTCCTGATCCAGAGTCCAAGGCGCTGGCGGACGACGTCGTGCGCGCGTGGGAAGCGTGGCGCGCGGCCTAGCGCCCAACGACCTCGACCCGGACCGTCACCACGCCCTCTTTGATCATCCCCAGCTTGCGCGCGGCTCCCTCGGAGAGGTCGACGATGCGGCCGCCCGGGCAACCGCAGCGATCGTTGATCCGGACGATCACCGAGCGGCCGTTGGCGCGGCTGACCCGCACGCGCGTTCCGAACGGCAGCGAGGGGGAGGCGGCGGTCATGGCGTTCGGATCGAAGCGTTCGCCGGAAGCGGTCTTGTGGCCGGCGAAGCCGCGGCCGTAGTAGCTGGCGCGCCCTTCCTGCACGCGCGGTCCGCCGCCGCGGCGCGCGCCCTCTGCCGTGGCACAGCCGAGCGCCATCGCCGTCGCGGCGGCGGCGGCGGTCAGAACGACGATGCGCAGGCGCAGCACGCGCCGGGCCTCGGCTGTCAGGGCCGTGACTTCGCTCCGCCGCCACCAGGCGGGCCGTCCTCGAGCAGCATCTCTTCTTCTTCGGCGCCCGGCGGCGGCGCTTTATCCGCGCGGCTCTCGATGGTGCCGATGCCGTACTTCTCCAGCTTGTAGTAAAGGGCGCTGGTCTTGATCCCGAGCAACCGCGCCGTCTCGGTCTTCACGCCCCCGCTCTTGTCGTAGGCGCGCTCAATGAGCTGCCGCTCCAGATCCTCGAGCAGCGCCGGCAGCGACATCTCGCCGCCCGGCAGCGCCAGCGCGTTCTCGGGCAGCCCGCCGCGCACCGAGGCCGGCAGCGCCCCGACCTCGATCGCCGTCCCCTCGGCGAAGACGAGCGCCTGCTCGATGACGTTCTCCAGCTCGCGCACGTTCCCGGGCCAACCGTAAAGACCGAGCCGCGCCAGCGCCCCGTCGGTGATCCCCTTCTTGAGGTCGATGGCCGCGTTGGTGCGCGGCCCCAGCTTGGCGATGAAGTGGGCGACGAGGCGCGGGATGTCGTCCTTGCGCTCGCGCAGCGGCGGCACCTCGCAGGGGACCACGTGCAGCCGGTAGTAGAGGTCCTCGCGGAAGCGCCCGGCCGCCACCTCGGCGGCGATGTCCCGATGGGTCGCCGACAGGACGCGCACGTCGACCTTGATCGTCTCCTCGCCGCCCACCCGCTCGAACTCCCGCTCCTGCAGCACGCGCAGCAGCTTGAGCTGCAACCCGGGCGTCACGTCGCCGATCTCGTCGAGGAACAGCGTCCCCTTGTCCGCCAGCTCGAACCGCCCGAGCTTGCGCTTGATGGCGCCGGTGAAGGCGCCCCGCTCGTGGCCGAACAGCTCGCTCTCGAGCAGCGTCTCGGTCAGCGCGCCGCAGTTCACCTTCACGAACGGCCCCGAGGCCCGCTTCGAGCGGGCGTGGATGGCGCGCGCCACCAGCTCCTTGCCGGTCCCCGATTCGCCGTGGATGTAGACCGAAGCGTCGGTCGGCGCGACCTTCTCGACGAGCTGGAACACCGCGCGCATGGCCGGCGTGTCGCCCACGATCTCGTCGAAGCGGTACTCCCGCGCGGCGTCGTCGCGCAGCGCCGCGCTCTCCGCTTCGGCCCGTTCGCGCGCGCGCCGCTCGGCCCGCAGCTCCAGCGCGCGGGAGACCTTGAGCCGGACCACCTCAGGCGCGAACGGCTTCTGGATGAAGTCGAAGGCCCCCCTCCGCATCGCCTCCACCGCCGTCTCCACGGTCCCGAAGGCCGTCGCGATCATCACCGGGCAATCGGGATCCCGCTCGGCGACCCCCTTCACCACCTCGAGCCCCCCTTTTCCTTCCATCTTCAGGTCGGTGATGACGAAGTCGATCGCCCCCCGCGCCGCTCCGAGCTGTCGCAACCCGTCGTCGCCCGAGGCAGCCAGGACCGCCTCGTGCCCCATCCGGCGGACGGTGGCCCCCAGCCCCTCGCGCATCGTTTCGTTGTCGTCGATGATGAGGACGCGGGCCATCTCGGTTAGCCTACCCCGGTCTCAAAATGTCAGACAAGCCCAGTACGTCCACCCGGAAATCGCCCCTTGACCTGCTCCGCCCCGCCGTGCGGGCCATGCCCGGCTATACGCCGGGCGAGCAGATCGCCGACCTCACCAAGCTGAACACCAACGAAGGCGCGTTCCCCCCTTCGCCGCGCGTCCGGGCGGCGCTGGGCGCCATCGCCGACGAGGCGCTGCGCCTCTACCCCGATCCGACGGCCAGCGGCCTGCGCGCCGTGGCGGCGGCCCGCTACGGCGTCTCCCCCGACGAGGTCCTGGCCGGCAACGGCTCCGACGACTGCCTGACCATCCTCTACCGCGGCTTCCTCGACCCCGGCGAGCGCGTCGCCTGCCCCTGGCCCACCTACGGCCTCTATTCGACGCTGGCCGCGTTGCAGGGCGCCGAGCTGGTGCGGCGGCCGTTCGTCGTCGAGGGGCGACGCTTCGTGCTGCCGTCGGATCTGACCGCCCAGCGGGCGAAGATGATCATCCTCGCCAACCCCAACAACCCGACCGCCACGTTGGTTCCGGTCGATACCCTGCGCGCGCTCTGCGACCAGGCCCGCGAGGCGATCGTCGTCGTCGACGAGGCCTACGTCGACTTCGCGCTCGGCGCCGGGATCGACGCCAGCATGCTCCCCTCCCTTGGCCAGCACGAGAACCTGGTCGTCCTGCGCACGATGTCCAAGAGCTACAGCCTGGCGGGCGCGCGCCTCGGCCTCCTGTTCGCCGCCGCGCCGATCGTCGAGGCGCTGACCAAGGTCAAGGACAGCTACAACGTCAATGCCGTCACCCAGGCGATCGGCATCGCCGCGCTCGAAGATCGTGCCTACCAGGAAGACGGCGTCCGCCGGACGCTCGCCGAGCGCGCGCGACTGGAGGCGGCGCTGGCGGAGATGGGCCTCACCTGGCCGGAATCCGCGGCCAACTTCCTGCTGGTCGAGCTCGGCGCGCGCGCCGAGACCGTCTACCAGGCGCTCAAGAAGTCAGGCCTGCTCGTCCGCTGGTGGTCGGCCCCCGAGCTCCGGACCGCGATCCGCATCAGCGTCGGCAAACCCGCGGACAACGACCGCCTGATCGCCGCCCTCAGGGCGGCGCTCTAGGCGAGCTCTCTCATATTCGTCACATCCTCCCTGGAAGCCAGTCCGAGTCCGTGGCTGCGCTCGCGTGCGGAGAGTAGCGGCTCGCCCTCATCGGGCGCGGACTCAACATCCGCCGAATCAAGTCGGGCGTGGCCTCGGGGGGGTGGCCGGACGCTCTTCGAGCTTCAGGGGCCCGCCGGCGCGCTGCCAGCCGACCTTCGCCATCCAGGTCGTCGGCGCAACCGTGGCCACCGGGCCCCGAGCGCCCGTCGCGAATGCAACATCCGCGGAATCAAGTCGGGCGTGGCGGTGCCACCCCGAAAAATGAGGCCCCGAGCTGCGGGGGTCGATGCCGGGAGGCGCCCGGAGATGCTTCCGGAAGTTGAGCAGCACGTAGACCATGCTCGCGCGCATCTGCCGCGGCGTCGTGAGCGCACGGACGTGGTACCGATCGCCGACGACCTTCCCCTTGCGGCCGAGGACGCGATTGACGGCGAGCGCCAACCGGATGGCCAGTCCGTGCATGCCGCCACGGGCGGGGCGCGCTTCGTCGCCCTCGACGATGAAGTGCCCGTGGTCCTGCTGGATGGAAAAGTGGATGACGCGGAACCCGTCCACCGACGCCCGGCCGATGGCGCGCCGGAGCGCGCCGAACACCCGCGGCGATCTGAGCGACGGAAGCCCGGGCGTTGCTCGGATCGTGACCTGGAGCGGGTAGCGGGGATCGACCTTCGACCGCGTGTCGTGCGGCATCGAAGGTCGTCCGCGCGGCCTGCGGCCCGCGCCCTTTCGTGCACCGCCCCACTTGCTGGCCACCTCGAGCGGCAACCGCAGCTGCCGTCTTGGCCCCGACTTGATTCCGCGCATGTTGCATTTGTCGGCGCGCGCGGCGTCGGGTTGCGGACGGCGTTGGGTTCGTCGCTCCCACGGGACTTGATTCCGCGGATGTTCCACCTGGACCCACCTGCCGAGACCACCGCTGAAGTTTCGCGGCCACCACGGCGGCCTCCATGCTCACCGGTAACATCACGGCGACCGGGTCAGCCAGGCGGCGGATCCGAGAATGGCGAGAGCCATGCCCAGGCCCGGCTGCCGGCGGGCTTTGCCAAAGAACGCGAACGGCGGCTACCATTCGGCGCGGTGGCCAATCCGGAGACACGTAAGATCGTCGCGCTGCTCGGGAGCGAGGCGCACGAGCGGCAGATCGCGGCGGCGATCGTGCTCGGCGAGATCGGCGCGCGCGACGCGGCCGCGCTCGACGCGCTGGTGGCGGCGGTGGCGCGCGGGATCCCGCCCGTGCAGCGGCACGCGCTGGACGCTCTCGGGCGGTTGGCGTCCGGGCCGGGCGTGCGGCGGGCGATGCCGGCGGTGCTGGTCGGGCTGGCGTCGCGCGACGAGGCCGTGCGGCGCGCAGCGGTCGACGCGGCCGTCGCCGTCGGCGACGAGGCCATCGCGCCCATCCGCGCGCGCCTCTCCGCCTCGGCCGAGCCGATCGAGCGGCGCGCGCTGGAAGAGGTGCTCGGGCGCGTCGGCGGCAAGGACGCCTTCAAGGCGCTGCTCGCCGCGCTCGACACGCCCGACGTCGAGGCGGCGCGGGCGGCGGCGCTGGCCGTGCGCCAGCGGGTCAAGGAGGCGAGCGCGCGCGAGAAGGCCGCCTACCTGGCCGAGGTGACCAAGATGCTGAAGGCGCGCGGCGGCAAGGCGCGCAAGAGGGGCGAGGCGCTCGGTCTGGTCAGCGGCGGGCTCAAGATCCTCGGCTACCTGGAAGATCCCGCGGCCGTACCGACGCTGCTGTCGTTCGCGCGCGACGGCAAGCAGCCGGCCTCCGTGCGCGAGGAGGCGATCGTCGCCTTGCGCTTCACCGCGCGCGGCAAGGCGGCGGCGGTGGCCGGCGCGCTCGCGGAGCTCGCCGAGCGCGCGACGGCCGAGCTGGCGCGCGCCGCGCTCTACTCGCTGGCCAGCCTGGAGCTGCCGCCGGCGATCGCCCCCAAGCTGCGCAAGCTGGCGCTCGGGCGCGAGCCGGAGCGGGCGCTCCTGGCGATCGAGCGGCTCGGACAGATGGCCGGCGCGGCGGGTGCCGACGCGCTCGCTGCCGTGCTTTCGGAGACGGACGATCGCGGGCGGGCCGAGGCGGCGGCCACCGCGCTGGGCGCCCGGGCCGACGGCGTGCTGGCGCTCGGGCGCGCGCTCGTCGAGACGGGCGACGCCGAGCGGGCCGTGCTGCTGGCGCGCCTCGTCCGCCCACGGGCCCACGCGCTGGCCGAGGCGGGCGCCGCCGGCAAGAAGCTCGCGCGCGCGCTGGTGAGCGCCGCGCTCGGGCGCCTGGCGCGCGGCGGCCCGCAGGCGGACGCGCTGGTGCCGCTGGCGCGCGAGCTCGATCGCGAGGCGACCGCCGACGGCCTGCGCGCCGAGACCGCCAAACAGCAGAAACGCAAGAACGCGGCCGGCGCGCTGGCGATCCTTCGGCTTGTCGGACAGTCGGCCGACGCCACCGCGGACGACGGGTACGGGCTCGCCTCCGCCGAGCTGCGCGCCGGCCGGCGCGAGGAGGCGCTGGTCATCTTCGGCCAGCTCCTCGATCGCGGCTTCGACCTCGCCGCCGCGCTCCGCAAGGACCGGCAGCTCGATCCCGAGCAGCGCTACCAGATCGGCTTCGCCCTCATCGAGCGCCGCGTGGCCGCCGGCGAGGAGATCCTCACCGACCTGGCCGCCAGCGGCCGGAGCAAGGTCGCCTCCATGGCCAAGGCCAAGCTCAAGTCCGCCGGCTACGCGTAAACCGTCTTCCCCGTTCGGGAATTCGGAAAGCGAAAACCGTGCCGTCGGCGGGGAAGATCACGTGCGCGTCACGTTCATTGGGAGCAGAATCAGCAAGTTCGATCGTCCGGTCGGGCGGGGGGGAGCCGCCGGGAGACAACCAACTGGAGGGAGCCATGACCGTCGACCACTCGAAGCTCAAGCTCGGCAAGAAGCCGGCCCACCACGATCCGCGCACGCTGCAGATGGCGAACTATCTGGAGCTGCCGGCGATCCCGGCCACGCAGGACTGGACCAAGAAGGCGGCCTCCAACTGGGGGATGATGCTCAACGACAAGCTGGGCGACTGCACGTGCGCCGCCGTCGGACACATCATCCAGGCCTGGTCGGCCAACGCCGAGGCCAAGGAGATCGTCCTCCCCGATCAGGCGATCCTGAAGACCTACGAGGCGGTCACCGGCTACAGGCCCGACGATCCCAGCACCGATCGCGGCGCCGTCGAGCTCGACGTGCTCCGCTACTGGCGCAAGACCGGCGTCGGCGGCTACAAGATCGACGCCTTCGTGGCGCTGGAGCCGAAGAACCACGCGCACATCCAGGCGGCCGTCGATCTCTTCGGGGGCGCGTACATCGGGCTCGCGCTGCCGCTGTCGGCGCAGACGCAGAAGGTCTGGTCGGTTCCGCCGGGCGGCCCCAGCGGCAACGCCGCGCCCGGGTCGTGGGGCGGCCACGCCGTCGTCGTCGAGGCCTACGACGCGCACGGCCTGACCATCATCACCTGGGGCCAGCCCAAGCGGATGACCTGGTCGTTCTGGGACGCCTACTGCGACGAGGCCTACGCCTGCCTGTCCGAGCTCTGGGCAGGGAAGAAGCCGGCCCCGTCGGGGTTCAACCTGGCCGCGCTCAAGAGCGACCTCAAGCAGGTCACCGGCTGAGAGCCGGCGCGACCTGGAGATCCCAGGCCGCTGTCTCGACGCGTCCGTTCTCCTTCACCTGAACGAACAGCCGGTAGCTGCCGGCGCGCGGGAAGACGCAAGGGAAACGGACGCGCGGGGCGAACGTCATGCCGTGGTGCTGGGCGTGGTCGACCGGCGCGGCGCCCTCCACCAGCGACATCGCGGCCATCGGCACCGAGCCCGTCGGGTGGACGTGCGCGAAGACCGAGAAGTCGCGGGCCACGATCATGGCGTGCCCCGCCATGCCCAGGTAGGGCTGGAGGCCGGCGACCGGGCGGCCGTCGGGCGCGTCGGCCTCGATCTGCAGCGCCACCGTCTCGCCGGCATGGGGCGCGCGCGCGTCGAGCCAGCGCAGCGTGCCCGCGCCGTCGGGGAGCACGAACACGGGCGCGGCGAGGGTCGCGGCGCGCGGGACGATCGCCATCGCGTCGTCCGCGTCGAAGCGACCGGCGTCGAGCGGTCCGGGCGCGGCAGCCGGCAAGGCGGAGGCGCCCTCGAGATCCACGGCGGCGGTGACGGTCTCATCGAGCCCGGTCTGGTGCACGATGTCGCCGAACAGCCGGTACGGCCCCGGCGGCAGCGGCGGCGCCGCCTGGGCGAACGTCGCCTCGCCGGTGCGGCGCGGGTGGAGGTGCGCGACGGCGTCCAGGCCCGGCGACCGTACGAGAAAAAGGTGCATGAGGTGGCCGTGGTCGGGGACCAGGTCGTCGGTCTGCCGCCAGCGCAGCCACCCGGGATCGGCGAGCGCCAGCGCCAGCGTGTCGGCCGACGGCTTGGTCACCGACACCTGCATCGGCTTGTAGAGGAGGCGCCGGTAGAGCCCCGCCTCGCCGTTCCACCAGCGGCGCCCACCGGCGATCGCCAGCACCAGCAGCGCCGCGGTGGCGGCCATCGCGATCCGCCCGCGCGCGACGTGCCGGCGATCGGGCGCGGCCCCGGGCGGAAGCTCGGACTCGCGGAGGCCGGCCCCGACGATGGCGATCGCCCCCACCACGATGAGCGCCAGCAGAGCGAGCAGCAGGGCCTGGAGAAACGCCGGCATCGGGCGCACCGCGCGCGCCAGCGCCGGGATCGGGACGGCGAGCGTGCCGGTTCCCCGCGCCCCCTCGGCGGTGACCCGGATCTGCCAGGCGCCGGTCCGCATCAGCCAGATCGTGCTCGAGAAGAGCCGCGGATCGTCGAGGCTCCGGCGGGCCACGTCGGCGACCGGCGCCAGCTTGACCCCCTCGCCCCGCAGCGGAACCGGGACCACCTCCACGCGCGTCACGCCGTCGGCCAGCGCGCGCACGTCGATCTGCGCCACCCCGGGGATCACCTGGGGCGGGCGGATCGTCACCAGCAGGTGATAGGGCCCCGCCTGCCCGTCCTCGACGGCGTCGGGGCTGCCGACGTGCGCCTCGGCGGCGGGCGCCAGCGCCAGCGCCGCCAGAACGGCGACCAGCGCGACGGCCGGCTTCATCGCCGCAGGCGCGCCAGCCAGCGTCCGGCGGCGCGCCCGGCCCCGAGCGAGAGCCCGCTTCCCACCAGCGCCGCCACCAGCCAGATCGCGGTCACGCCGGTCGCCTCGGTCAGGAACTCATACCGGCGGTAGTGGGCGACGGGGGGCATCCAGAAGTCGAAATATCGCGCGCCCCAGAAAAAATTCCGCGCGTGCGTGGACATCAGGAAGGTCGCGAACGGCCACTGACAGACGAAGAAGAGCGTGCCGAACAGCAGACCGCCGCGGGCCACGGTGGCGATCCCCGGGCGCGCGCGACGCCGCCAGGCCCAGGCGTCGAGCGCCAGCGCGGCCGGCCAGAGCAGCAGCGGAAATTCCGGCGGGATCAGGCTCTCGACCCGCACCAACACCGGCCCCAGCTTCGGCTGCGCCGGCACGAGCGGAAATGTCCAGAGCAGCGCCAGCAGGAAGACCGAATAGACCGCGATCGCCGCGGAGCCTGCCCAGCGGCGGCCGCTCGCCCCCTGCACCGCCGCCAGCACGACCGGCACGCACAGCCCGACGATCAGATAGAACGCCCCACCGTGCATGAACGGGCGGACGGTCTTCTCCATGAACAGCGTCATGAGCGCGACCACCAGGTTGCCGCCCACCACGACCACCAGCGCCTCCAGCGTCCGCCGGCGGGCGCCGTCGCTGCGATTGGCCGCCCCCGCCAGCATCACCAGCGCGCCGAGGTGCAGCGCCATGAGCCCCAGCGCCAGCACGACGTGCGGCGGGCTCAGGATCTTCACGTCGAGGCCGTAGGCGTTGTGCCACCAGTCGTCGAACGGCGCCGAGGCGAGCATGGTGACGCCGCCCCAGGCCGAGATGAAGGCGCCGAGCGGGCCCCGGAAGCCGAGCACGCGCACGGCCGGGTGCTCGGCCCGCCGGCCGAAGGTGGCGGGGAGGATCTGCGCCAGCGCCGCCACCGCCGCCAGCACCGCCGCCGTGTAGATCGCCACGTGCGGCGGGGTCCAGAAGGCGTCGCGCCCGATCGACCGGTGCCAGGCGATGTCCCAGTGGACGCCGAAGGCCGCCGCCAGCGACGAGCCGAGCGCGCACCAGAGCGGCCACACGGCGCCGCCCGCAGCGGCGGCGACGCGGGCCGGCGCGGCCTCGAAATCGGCGGTCGTGACGGCCATGCGGCCGAGCATAGCGGACGGCGCGCGCCCACGCCGGTGACTGGTTTCCAGAGACCCGGGAAGTGTCGCCACCGTCGACGGCGTGGCGAACGTCTATATACTGCGCGTCCGTGAACCTCCGTCCGCAGGCGGTCCGGATGGTCCTCGCCCACGGGCTCCCGGTGGTGATCGAGGTCGTGGCCGAGAGCATGAGCCCCACCATCGAACGCGGGACCAAGGTGAAGGTCGAGCCGGCCGCCGAGGAGCTCCACCCCGGCGACATCGTCCTCGTGCTCAGCGCCGACGAACGCGAGCTCCTGCTCCACCGGGTGATGCACCTCTTCGCCGAAGGAGAGCAGCGCTACGTCACCCACCAGGGGGACGCGCCGCGGTCGGCCTTCGCCACCTGCGCGCGCGAGGCCGTGGTCGGGCGGGCCGTGGGGTTCCCCCTGACACCGTCGCGCCCGCTGCCGACGCTGGAGCTGCTCGATCCGGGCGCGCGCGCCCGCTTCCGGCGGCGGCGGCGGGCGGCGGCGCTCTATGCGCTCGGCCGCCGGATGTCGTTTTCATTGCGGCTCGGCGATCGCGCGCTCGCCCGCCGGCTGGCGCGCGCCTACCGGGCGCTCGCCCGCAAGGTCGCTGGATAACTTGAAGCGCCGGAACCTCCTGGTGGTCGCGGCGCTCGCGCGGGTCCTGCTCGCCGCCTGCCCGGCGCGCGCGCAGGCCGCCCCGCCCGCCGAGCACGAGGAGGCCGCCTTCGACTTCATGAACCTGCTCTCGCGGGCGGGCCTGCACGACATCGACGACGAGAGCTGGAACGCTTACGGCCAGTTCACCTACATCTCGAGCTGGAAGCGGCCGTTCTCGGCCCCTTACACCAACGTCAACGGCAGCACGAACTCGCTGCTCCCCGACGCCGAGCGCAGCTTCACCGGCAGCTTCACGCTCTTCTTCGGGCTTCGCCTCTGGAAGGGGGGCGAGGCCTACCTGGTCCCCGAGGTGATCTCCGAGCAGCCGCTCTCCGGCCTGCACGGGATCGGCGGCGCCATCCAGAACTTCGAGCTGCAGAAGACCGGCTCGACGAGGCCGCAGCTCTATCGCTCGCGCACCTACCTTCGACAGACGTTCGACCTCGGCGGCGAGCCGGTGGTGAAGACCTCGGACCCGATGCAGCTGGCCGCCACGGTCACCAGCCGGCGCCTGGTGTTCACGCTGGGCAACTTCACCATCCTCGACGTCTTCGACAAGAACTCGGTCTCCTGGGATCCGCGCCAGACGTTCCTCAACATGGCCTTCATGACCTACGCCTCCTGGGATTTCCCCTCGGACGCGCGCGGCTATTCCTGGGGCGGCACCGCCGAGCTCGACTGGGACGACTGGGCGGTGCGCGTCGGCCGCATCACCCCGCCGCAGAACCCCAACGCGCTGCCGATCGATTTCCGCCTCTGGAAGTTCTACGGCGACCAGATCGAGCTCGAGCACGATCACCGGCTCTTCGGGCGCCCGGGCGCGGTGCGCCTCGTCGGATACCGCAACCACGTCGACACCGGCGGCTTCGACGACGCCATCGCCGCCTTCCAGGCCGACCCGAGCAAGAACGCCGACGCCTGCGCCGCCGCGGGCCTCTATAACTACGGCTCGACGAACGCCACGGCGCCCGATCTCTGCTGGGTGCGCCAGCCGAACGTCAAGCTGGGGGCCGGGATCAGCGTGGAGCAATACGTCGCCCACGACGTCGGGCTCTTCCTGCGCGCGATGTACTCGGACGGGCACACCGAGGTCGACGCCTACAACCCGGCCGACCGCTCGTTCTCCCTCGGGGCGGTGGCCAAGGGGTCGCTGTGGCACCGCCCGTTCGACGTGACGGGCGCCGGGTTCGGCATGAGCTGGATCTCCGCGGCACACGCCGCTTACCTGGCGATGGGCGGCGTCGACGGGTTCGTCGGCGACGGCGGCCTCCAGCAGGCCGGCGAGGGAATCGTGGAGGTCTTCTACAGCTTCAACCTGCTGAAGGCGATCTGGCTGACCGGCGACTATCAGCACCTCTGGAACCCGGGCTTCAACGCCGACCGCGGGCCGGTCGACATCTACGGCGCGAGGATCCATGTCGAGTTCTAGCCGCCGCCGCCTGCTCGGCCTGGCGGTCGCGGCGTCGATGACGGCGTTCGCAGCGCGCGCGTCGGCGCAGGCGGCGCAGGGGTTCGCGCTCGATCGGTTCTATCCGTCACCGGCAGGCGCCGGCTGGTTCGTGATGGACGATCTCGACATGCAGGGGGGGCTCGGCGGCGCGATCGCGCTGACGACCGGCTACGCCCGGAACCCGCTCCGCCTCGAGGACGCCTTCCAGCAGCTGGCCGTGGTGTCGAGCGAGGCCTTCCTCAACTTCGGCCTGGCGGCCACCTACGATCGCTGGCGGGTCTACCTCGACCTCCGCATGCCCCTTTACGTCGCCGGGCAGAGCGGCACCATCGGCGGCGCGGTCTACACCTCCCCGCGCTCGATGCTCACCTCGAGCCCGCCCACCACCTCCGATCGCGTGACGCTGGCCTCGAACCCCGACACGCTCTCCGATCCCCGGGTCGGCGTCGAGGGACGCCTGTTCGGGACCCCGGGCGGCCCGCTCCGCCTCGGCCTCTCGGCCGAGCTCATCGCCCCCAACGGCGAGCGGGGTCAGTACGACACCGACGGGACGTTCCGCGCCATGATCCGCGCGCTGGCGGCCGGCGACGTGGGCCGTCTCCGCTACGCCGGACAGCTCGGCCTGCACATCCGACCGCTCGACGAGCCGGCGATCCCCGGCAGCCCCCAGGGGAGCGAGCTGCTGTTCGGCGCCGCCGGCGGCGGTCAGGTGGGTGCCTGGCGCGGCGGCGCGCTGGCCCTCCTCGTCGGCCCGGAGGTCTTCGGCGCCTCGGCCTTTCGCTCGCTGTTCGGGTCGACGACCACGGCGCTCGAGGGAATGCTCACCGGGCGCCTCGAGGGGACCGGCGGTCATGGCCAGCAGGTGCGCCTCCGCCTGGGAGCGGGCGGCGGCATCAACGAAGCCTTCGGGGCGCCCGAGTGGCGGATCCTGGTGACGATCGAGACGCTCAACCGCGACGTCGGCCGCCCGCAGCTCTAGAGCCGGTGAAAGACCAGCGCCACGACGACGCCCAGCGCGGCGCCGGCCAGGCCGACGAGGACGGTGTCGCGGTTGATGGTGGCGGCCATCGCGCGGCTGGCGGTCACCTCGTCGTCAGGCGCCTTGGTCGTCGAGAAGTCCTCGTGCTCGAAGGTCCCCTCCTTGGCGCGCATGACGCAGGTGTTGCGGCGCGCCTGCAGGAGGCCCACCGCGGCCAGCGAGGCGGGGATGAACATCAGCAGCCCCAGGTACCAGGGGAGACGCACGATCGCGAGCACGATCAGGAGCGCGACCGCAACGACCAGCCACTGGTTGCCGAACCGCGTCCGGCGGCGGCGTCCCGCGGTGGAGATGTTGGCCTTGCAAGCGAGAGCGGCGTCCGACATCCGTGAAATATACGGCGGCCTTCCGCCAGGGCCACCCCCCTGGCGGGCAACCGCCGGACGGTCGCGGTCGACAACCTGGCGTGTCCGCCGCCCTCGCCCGCCGCCGCAAAGCCAGCGACGCCCGGGTCGTCCTTTGGACGCATCTGCGCGGGCGGCGTCTCGGCGGCTTCAAGTTTCGCCGCCGGCATCCCTGCGGCCCATTCATCCTCGACTTCTTCTGCCCGGCGCGCCGGCTGGCCATCGAGCTCGACGGCGCGCCGCCCGTCGAGCCGGGCGCCGAACGGTACCACGCGTGGCGCGCGGAGTTCATCGCGGCGCGCGGAATCGCGCTGCTGCGGTTCTCGACCGACCAGGTCTTCGAGAAACGGGAGGCCGTGCTGCTGGCGATTGTCTTCGCGCTCGACGGGCACTTTCCGGAATAGGATGCGCCCGTGAGTAACAAACTGAAAGCGCTGCTGGCCTGGAGCAGCGGGAAGGACAGCGCCTGGACGTTGCACGTCCTGCGCGCTCAGAACGAGGTCGAGGTCGTCGGACTGCTGACCACCATCAACCAGGTCTTCGATCGCGTGGCGATGCACGCGGTGCGGACCGAGCTCCTGCGGGCGCAGGCGGAGGCCGCGGAGCTGCCGCTTTGGCCGGTGCCGATCCCCTGGCCCTGCAGCAACGCCGAGTACGAGGCGGCGATGGCGGCCGCGATGGCTCGGGCCCGCGCCGACGGGATCACGCACGTCGCGTTCGGCGATCTCTTCCTCGAAGACGTGCGCCGCTACCGCGAGGAGCGCCTGGCCCCGACCGGCGTGACGCCGCTGTTTCCCCTGTGGGGGACGCCGACCGACGCGCTGGCGCGCCGGATGGTCGAGGGCGGCCTGCGGGCGCGGCTGACCTGCGTCGACCCCAAGAGCCTCGACGCCCGCTTCGCCGGGCGCGACTTCGACGCCGCCCTGCTCGCCGAGCTGCCGGCGACCGTCGATCCGTGCGGCGAAGGCGGCGAGTTTCACACCTTCGCCTACGCCGGCCCGATGTTCCGCCGCCCGATCCCGATCCGCACGGGCGAGATCGTCACCCGCGACGGCTTCGTGTTCGCGGATCTGTTGTCATGAAGATCGTGTCCCTGCTGGCAAGCGGAACCGAGCTGGTGGCGGCGCTGGGCCTGGGCGATCGGCTGGTCGGGCGGTCGCACGAGTGCGATCACCCCGCCTGGGTGAAGCGGCTGCCGGTGCTGAGCCGCCCGGCGTTCGACATCCACGGCACCAGCGCGCAGATCGACGCCCGCGTGCGCGAGCGGCTGCAGGCGGGCCTGCCGCTCTACGAGGTCGACGAGGCGCAGCTCGCGGTGCTGGCCCCCGACATCATCATCACCCAGACCCACTGCGAGGTCTGCGCCGTCAGCCCCGCTGATCTGGCCCACGGCGTGGCGGCTCGGTTGGAGCGGCACCAGGTGGTCGCGCTCTCGACGGGGACCGTCGACGGAATCCTCGACGGGTTCGCGCGCGTCGCCGAGGTGCTGGGCGCGGCCGCGGCGGGGCGCGCGCTGGTGGCCGGGATCCGGGAGCGACTGGCCGCGATCGCCGCGCGGACGCGCTCGCTCCTGCGCCCGCGGGTCGCGTGTCTCGAGTGGATCGATCCGCTGTTCGAGATGGGAAACTGGGGCCCGGAGATCGTCGAGCTCGCCGGTGGTCGGAGCCTGCTGAGCGCGGCCGGCGCGCACTCGACCACGGTGCCGTTCGAAGCGTTGCAGGCGGCCGATCCGGAGATCATCGTGGTCGCCCCCTGCGGGTTCGATCTGACCCGCACGCTGGCGGAGTTGCCGGTGCTGACCGAGCGGCCGGCGTGGCGCGCGCTCGCGGCGGTCCGCGCCGGCCGCGCTTTCGCCGCCGACGGGAACTTCTACTTCAACCGCTCCGGGCCGATGCTGTTCGACACCCCCGAGATCCTGGCCGAGATGCTGCACCCGGAGGCGTTCCCGCCGCGACACCAGGGGACGGTCTGGCGGCGACTCGGGGGTTGACCCTGAATTGACAATCGGACGCTGGTCACGACGCGCCGTTCGTGACATGTGAAAAGCGATGAGCCAGCCGGTGGCGCGGACCGCGGAGGAGTGGTTCGCCATCCTGCGCGGCGAGGTGAACGAGCTCGGTCTGGCGCTGGGGGAGGCGATCCGCACGCTCTCCGGCGAGGCGTTGTTCGCGCACGAGGAGGCGATCCGCGCGCTGACCAAGGAGGCGCGGCGCGGTGGCGGCCCGGCGGCGGCGCAGCGCTGGCGCGCTCTGGTCGGCGCGCTGTCGCTCGACGACGCCGAGGGGCTGGTGCGCGCCTTCTCCACCTACCTGCACCTGGCCAACACCGCCGAGGAGCGGCACCGCATGCGGGTGAACGCCGCGCGCGACGCCGGCAGCACCGCCGCGGCGCCGCGCCGCGAGTCGCTGCTGGCGCTGGCCGGCTCCCTGAAGGATCAGGGCTGGAGCTACGAGGAGACGGTCAGCTTGCTCTCGTCGCTGCGGCTGCACCTGACGTTCACCGCCCACCCGACGGAGACGCGCCGCTGGACGTTGCGCGGCCACCTGGTGGACATCGCCGCCAGCCTCGACCGACTGCAGGCTGGGGCGCGCGGCGCGCGCGAGAGCCTGCAGGCGCGGGTGGCGCTCCTCTGGGGGACGTCCGAGCTGCACAACATGCGCCCCAGCGTCGAAGATGAAGCGCGCGGCGGCCTCGTTTACCTCCCCACGGTCCTCTGGTCGGTGATCCCCCGCCTCTGCGGCGAGCTGGAATACGCCGTGGAGGCGCACTTCGGTCGTCGCCCCACCCTGCCGCCGCCGGTGGTCTTTCGCAGCTGGATCGGCGGCGACCGCGACGGCAACCCCAAGGTGCTCCCGCCGGTGACCGCCTGGGCGCAGCGGTTCGCGCGCGGCGAGGTGCTGCCGCTCTACGCCGCCGAGCTGGAACGGCTGGCGCGCGTGCTGTCGATCTCCGAGCAGCGGGTCACGTTACCGGAGGCTCTGCGGACGCGCATGGCCGAGGCGCTCGCGGGCCTGAGCCTGCCCGCGGCGCTCGCCCAGGAGCCGTTTCGCCTGCTCTGCCTCGGCATGGCGCAGAAGGTCCAGGCGGCCAACGACGGCGACGGCGACGGCCCGCGCTACCACGAGACGCGCGAGCTCCTCGCGGATCTGCAAACCATCACCGGCGGCCTGCGGCGCATCGGCCTCTCCGGCGCAGCCGCCACCGAGGTGCGGCCCACCGAGCTGCGGGCCCAGGTCTTCGGCCTCGACCTCGTGACCCTCGATCTCCGGGAAGGGTCGCGCGGGCACGCCGCCGCCGTCGCCGAGCTCCTGCGCGTGGGCGGCGTGTGCGACGACTACGAGGCGCTCGATCACGCCGCGCGCGAGGCGCTGCTCACCGGCGAGCTCGCCTCCGCCCGGCCGCTGGCGCCGGTCGGCCATCAGCCGGCGGGCCAGGCGCTGGAGGTGGCGCTGGGCGCGCTCCGCGTCTGGCGC
>Ga0134128_10004165_pt1 | contig 17739 bp, 15 predicted proteins | sample KB31754_FD_96462 | JGI IMG/M metagenome (GOLD analysis project Ga0134128, IMG submission 96462) | Terrestrial soil microbial communities with excess Nitrogen fertilizer from Kellogg Biological Station, Michigan, USA - KB3-175-4 | ecosystem: Environmental > Terrestrial > Soil > Unclassified ... | reverse complement strand
TTATTTCTTACTCTTTGGGGAATATGACCGAAAAACGAAATGGACAATTTTTTCCTGGTATTTGCTGGCTCCTGTCGCAGCATCGGTAACAACAGGGGTTCCTCATGCAGTAAGAGCACTTAATTTTCTCCCCACGTATCAAATTTTTAGTGCAATAGGCATTATCAGTGTAGTAGGGCTGTTTAAAAAGAGAAAGATTTTATTTGCTGTTGTGAGTTGTTTGGTTGTCCTTATTGCAGTTCTAAACATTGCCTATTACTTAGACCAATATTTTGTCCAGACTAATTATTACACTGCCTACGATTGGCAATATGGGTATGCTCAAGCAGTGCCTTATGTTGCATCTGTTGAGGATAATTATCAAAAAATTGTTGTCAGTAACCAACCGCCACTTGACCAGTCGTACATGTTTTTCCTGTTTTATCTAAGATACAATCCAGCATTGTATCAGTATCAAAGTGAGCATGCCTCAGGAGGGTTTAGGGAAGACCATTATTTTGGGAAATATGAATTTAGATCAATCAATTGGAATAATGAGTCCAAAAAAATAAAAACACTTTACGTAGGAAGACCAAGTGATTTTCCATCAAGTGCAGATATTCTCAAAGTTGTGGATTATCCTAATGGAGATCCAGCAGTTGAGGTGGCTACATTCTAATATGCAATCTTTTCTTCATAAGACACTTCAAAATATAAAAGAATATAAGTACTCTTATATTCTTTTCATCATTATCTTCTGTTTGGAAATATTTTTGCGGTTTTATAACTATGGTAATTTAAATTTGTTTGGATGGGACCAGGTTGAAGCAGCTTGGGCTGCAAAGAACATTTTAGTGAATCATTCTCTGCTCCTTTTAGGTCCTGCAGCCAAGGGGAATAGTGGATTATTTTTGGGCCCATTATATTTTTACTACGTTTCATTTTTTTATTTTTTTACTCATCTTGATCCACTCGCATCTGGTATTATAGCTGGAACTACGAGTATTATCTCCTCTCTTGGGTTGTTTTTTATTCTTAGAAAATTATTCCCACTAAAAGTCGCATTCTTGGCACTGTTTATAAATACCGTATGTATGGGAGCAATTATTTTTGACAGGATTGAATGGAATGCTGCCTTTATTCCTATTATTTCACTTGCTATTTTTTATGCACTCTATAAAGTCCTTGTAGGTAAAACGAAATATCTTATCTGGTTAGGAGTATTTTTAGGAATCTCTTTCCATATCCATTTAACATCTATCTTTTATGGCATTGCCGTTATTTGTTGTCTGCCATTTTTTCCAAAGAAAAAAGAAACATTATTGTATGGACTCGAGGGACTGGCTTTCATGATTGTTTTCTTAGTTCCAACTATTATTGTAACAATACAAAATCATAAATATTCAGGCACTGCAGTAAGTTATGGTAACACATATTATCATGGGTTACATCTCAAACGTATTGAACAACTCGCTCCTGATGCTTTTATTCAATATATTCCATATCTTTTCAGTCCATTTGTTAGCTTTTTAAGATATCTTCTCCTTCCGTTATTTTCAATTGTCTATCTGTGGAAAAATAGGACACGAAATGCAGTTATTTTAACAGGGCTTATGTGGTTATGGTTTGTAATCCCATGGATTGTTTTCAGTACGTACGGAGGAGAGCTAAGTGATTATTATTTTGCGTCAACAAGATTTATTGCACTGATTACAATTGCTTACCTTATCTCTCAACTTATTTCACTTAGATTAAAGTTGGTATCATTTTTTGTTCTGATCTTTCTTGGAGTATACGGCTGGTATAACATTTCAGGGTTTTTTGCATTACATAACCAAGGAATTTTGTATCAAGAACAATCTGTTAGAGAGAGTATACAAAAAGGTGAAGTTACTCAATTTGCAGAAGGCGTCCCGACGTCATATATATATTATATGTATACTCATGGATATGGACTCAAATGAGTTTCAAAAGGTGGAGGCTACAATGAAAAAATTTCAATTACTCTTATTTATCGCAATTGTTATTCTTGCTCTCTTTTTTAGGTTTTATCAACTTAGTTCTGTCCCGCCAAGTCCATCACTTGATGAGGCAACCATTGGTTGGAATGCATATTCGCTTTTACTTACTGGACATGATGAGTATGGATACCATCTCCCCATTCTTCTTCGGGCTTATGATGATTATCGTCCTGCATTGTATGTATACCTAGTCATTCCGTTTATCAAGCTTTTGGGTTTGCAGGTTTTGGCTGTGAGGCTTCCAGCAGCAATTCTATCAATAGCAACAGTTATTGCTACTTACTTCTTTACTACTGTGGTTTTTAAAGAGAATAAAAATAAATATTGGATTGGAATATTGGCAATGTTTCTGCTCAGTATTTCTCCTTTTCACGTGTATATTTCCCGTCTTGGTCATGAGGTAAATCCCGGGCTTACTTTTGCATTCCTGGGTGCTTTATTTTTCCTTTTAGGAGTTTATTCTAAAAAATCTTGGATATTTTTCCTCATGGGAATTTTCTGGGCAGCAGCTTTTTATACATATCAAAGTGAAAAAATATTTATTCCTTTTTTGTTTATTGTCCTCGTCAGTCTTTTCTGGAAACAACTTTGGGAGAAGAAAAAGATATTTATTCTCAGTGTTATTCTGATGACAATTCTTTCTCTTCCTATTGTTGTGACATCATTCTCTCCACAGTCTCTTATTCGACTGAAAGGAACATCTGTTTTTACGGATAATCCTCTTTATACCCAGACTGCTAAACAACTTTTATTAGATAAACAAAATCATAATTATGTCGCTGAAATTATCCATAATAGACGAATTACAACTGTTGAAATTTTTCTTACTAATTATTTTAGCCACTACAACCCTATTTGGTGGACAACAAATGGTGGAGATGAACAGTTTAAAATTCCGGGACTGGGGCTTTCATATTGGTGGGAATTACCATTATTTATCTTAGGCATATTTTTCTTGTTGAAAAGTCGTCTGCCTATCTCTCTAAAAATACTTCCTCTTGCGTGGATTGGAATTAGCTTTATTGCCCCCGGAATTACAACACAAGCACCACATGCCATGAGGTCATATAATATTCTACCAATCCCTCAGCTGCTGGAAGCACTTGGGATTGTTGAAATCTTCTCTTTGTTAGTGAAGTTTAAAAATAGATATGCATTAGTGGGATACGTCTTTCTGATTCTATTAATATTCATAATATCAGTGTCTCAGTTATTTTATGATTATTTTACTATTTTTCCTATAGAGGAGGGCTATCAATTCCAATACACATTAGGAAAGTCAATTGCATATATAGATAGTCAGGAGAAGAACTACAGAAAGGTCGTGATATCAAATAGAAATAATGCTTATCAATCTTATATGTTCTATCTTTTTTATACGAAATACTCACCTGTCCTTTATTGGCAGGAGGGAGGAACGGCCTCTGGAGGATATGCCGAAATGCATCAAATTAATAATGTTTTATTTATGCCAGTTCATAACATAAAGTTGGAAAATAATGTTCTCTATATAGGGAACTATGGACTTACTCCCAATAATATACAAATTAAAAAGATTTTTTATGGATTGGCGGGGAAACCTAAACTTGTTGCTTTTATTAAAAAATAATATGAAAAAAATATTTTTATCTATTATTATTTTTATTCTTATACTTCTTGCTCTATTCCCACGTTCAGTAGAAGTACTAAATGGGAATCCCATTTTTGGTTTTGATCAAGGAAGAGACTATTTGGAAGTAAAAGATATCGTAAATAACCACAAACTCACCCTTATCGGCGCAGAACTAGGGGCCGGTGAAGCAGGTGTTTCATACATCTTCCAAGGTCCTGGTTTCTATTATTTGCTTTCAATTCCATATATTCTCTTCCATGGTAATCCCGCAGGATCAATCTATTTAATGTGGGTATTGAGTATGTTGTCATTAGTTATTGGATTTTTTATAGGAATAACTATATGGGGGAAACTAGGTGGAGTGATTTTAACAACGCTTTTAGCTGTTTCTTCTCCATTAATAAATCAAGCGCGCTTTGAATGGAATGCGAATGCAACTGCATTTTTTATTCTTCTTACTTTTTACAGTGTGTATTTATTTATTAAAACAAAACAGAATAGATTTATTCTTCTCTCCGCATTCTTGTCTGGATTCCTTTATAACTTTGAATTTGCAGTTGCAATTCCTCTTTGTTTGGGATTCATTATACTGACCCCCTATATCTGCAGGAAAAAATTTTCCCAATATTTTCTTCTCTTTGTAGGATTCTTTCTTGCATTCTCACCAATGTTCTTATTTGAAGTTAGACATGGCTTTATGGGTATAAAAAGCTTTATATCTTACCTATTGCATGTGCCAAAAAATGAAATAACGATGTTATCAAGATGGACTCATTTTCAAGATGTTTGGAATACTTTTGTCTTTAATTTTGCAAACACCTTTCCTGGAAATGGTGTACTTCCTGTTATCATCCTTTTGCTTATCTTTTTTGGACTTTTCATATGGTATCTCTTGCAAGAGAAGGATATGGTTAGAAAAACTTTTAATTTGTATGTAGGATCACTTATTCCATTAAGTTTTATTATTTTTAACATTTTTCGAAATTCTATTTATCAACATTATATTCTTGAGTTAAATGTTGCCTATATAATTATGCTGACAAGTATTGTGATGTTTATTATTACTCAAAATTATAAGAAAACTATGCTTGTATTTACTGCCTATGGAATTATTCTTCTTAGTTTTGCTGCATATTCATCATATAAAACAACGACTTATGATTATAAGGATTATGGAGGAACAGCAAAATTAAAAGGGAAGGTGGATGCCCTTGATTATGTTTATAATGATGCAAAAGGGAAGCCCTTTGGTCTTTTTGTTTTTAGTCCCCCTATTTATACCTATCCTTACGACTATATTATCCTTTGGCACGAAGAACCTCGCTATCACTATTTACCGGGCCAAACTAAAAAAGGGACGTTTTATCTTCTTATTGAACCAGATGGGTCGAAACCATGGAGTTATAATGGATGGTTGGAAACAGTCATCAAGTCTGGCAAAATAATATATACAAAGACTTTACCCAGCGGATTTATTGTTCAAAAAAGGGAAGGATAACCTTTATGAAATCAAAAGTATTTATTGGACTACTTCTCTTATTAAGCTTTATTGCTACTTTCAATCTGTGGCATACGGGTTTTCCTGTTACCCATGATGGAGATGTTCATCTCATGCGTCTTACTGACTTTTATCAAAGTTTGACTCAAGGAATATGGATTCCAAGGTGGGCGTCTCAGGTGAATTGGGGCTATGGACAACCCGTTTTTGAATTTTTCTACCCATTACCCCTGTATGTAGCGTCAATTTTACATCTTATTGGTTTTTCTTTTGCTAATAGTCTCAAAATTATTCTTGGGGCATCTCTTATTTTATCTGGTCTCACTATGTATCTTTGGCTTTCAAGGGTAACAAGCAAGTTTGGTGCATTTGTGGGAGCATTTCTCTATATTTTTGCTCCGTATCGATTTGTTGATTTGTATGTTAGGGGAGACATCGGGGAAAATGCAGGCCTTATTTTTGTTCCGCTTGTACTTCTTTTTGTACTACTTTCTGCACAAAAGAAAAATAAATATGCATTTTTGTGGGCCGGGTTTTTCTTGGGGATGCTTATCCTCAGCCATAATATTGTGAGTCTTATGGCGTTGCCTTTTATTCTTTTTTACGGACTGTATGTATTTCTCTATGAGTCAGAAAATAGAAAAGCTTTTGTTATTCGTTTTGTCCTGTCATTTTTTCTCGGATTTGCTCTCTCAGCATTTTTTTGGATGCCGGGTCTCATTGAGGGGAAATATACTCTCCGTGATATCGTGACAAAGGGAGGATATGCAACTAATTTCACGACCCTCAAAGATTTATTGTATGGCGCCTGGAATTATGGTATTTCAGGCCAATTTACAACTCAACTGGGAGTTTTTCAATGGGTCTCGTTGGGAGCAGGAATTGCCTCTCTGTTCTTGTTTATAAAAAAGAAAAAATTTCTTTTAATACTAGGTCTTTGTGTCTATACGCTTAGTGGGATTTTTTTGATGCTTCCTCAATCTGGATTTATTTGGTCAAAAATTATTCTTCTACAGAATTTTCAATTTCCGTGGCGATTTCTTATTGTCACTACCTTTGGAACAAGTGTTATAGCTGGGCTTTTGGTGGAGAAAGTATCTTCAAAGATACAAATTGGGATTGTTCTATTATTAATTCTTGGGACAATCATTTTGGAAGGGAATTATTGGCATGCAAAAGCCTATGTGTCTCGCCCCAATTCTTATTTTGCCGGCATTATTGATGCGCCTTCTGATACAGGAGAAAGTACTCCTATTTGGGGAGTAAGATTTATGGAACATCAATATAAAGTGCCATTGGAAGTATTATCTGGCCAAGCTCAAATTACTGTTCTGAGGCATGACATTATTAACCATGCTTACGCAGTTACTGTTACAAAACCAGCAAGCCTTATGGAAAATACCCTCTATTTCCCTGGTTGGCATGTGCTGGTAGACAAAAAAGAAGTACCTGTAGAGTTTCAAAACGAGAACCATAGAGGTCTTATGATTTTCTCCGTTCCAAAAGGACAACATGTGATAGAAGTCTCTTTTGACGAAACAAAATTTAGACAATTGGCAGATTATCTGAGCCTTTTCGGTCTTCTTGCTCTTATTGGTTTTATTCTATTACAATCAAGGAAGACTATTCTATGAAAAAACAAACCTTATCAGTAGTTCTGGCAACATATAATGAAGAGAAAAACCTGCCAGATTGCTTAAAATCAGTTAAAGATCTCGCCGATGAAATTGTCATTGTTGATGGAACATCTCAAGACAGGACAGTTGAGATTGCCAAATCACATGGGGCAAAGGTGATAATAATGGAGAATAACCCAATGTTTCATATCAATAAACAAAAGGCAATTGATGAGGCTACAAAGGATTGGATACTACAACTGGATGCAGATGAGCGGGTAACTCCAGCGCTTCAGAGAGAAATAGAGAGAATGATTCATGATGCTGAGGCAAAGGATGGATACTGGATTCCGCGAAAGAATTGGTTTTTGGGAAGATTTCTTATGAAAGGGGGAGTTTATCCGGATTACACCTTGAGGCTATACAAGCGTGGTAAGGGTCATTTGCCACAAAAAGATGTTCATGAACAGGCAGTTGTTGAGGGAGAAGTAGGATATCTACAAGAACCTTTGATTCATATTGCTGATCCTGAATTGGGAAGATATCTCATGCGATTTAACAGGTATACCAATTTAATAGCAAAAGAATTCAAGGGCAAGAAAATAGAGAAAAACCCCTTGAGTATGCTAAAATACATGATAATACTTCCTTTGTGGTGGTTTGGAAAAATTTATGTCCGTCATAAAGGGTTTATGGACGGTTGGCAGGGATTTGTTTGGGCATTTTTCTCATCCATGAGATTTGCAGTAGCATACTGGAAATACCTAGGTTTGTAATATATGAAGATTTTAGTAACAGGTGGAGCAGGATATATAGGAAGCATTACAGTAAAAGCTTTGCAAAAAGCAGGTCATGATGTGGTCGTTTTTGATAATTTGGAATATGGTCATAGAGAAGCAGTGACAGTTCCTCTTATTGTTGGTGATTTACTCCAAAAAGAAAGTCTTAAACAGTTAGATAGCTATTCATTTGATGCAGTTGTTCATTTTGCAGCGTATCTGCAAGTAGCGGAATCAATGGAAAATCCATATAAATATTTTGAGAATAATATGATGGGTGGCCTCAATCTATTGGAATATATGAAAGCAAAAAATATTCCCTCTATCGTCTTTTCATCAACCGCAGCAGTTTTTGGAATGCCAGAGCAAACACCTATCAAAGAAGACGACAAAAAACAGCCAGAGAGTGTTTATGGTGAGTCAAAGCTGATGTTTGAAAGAGTATTGTCCTGGTATGACAAGCTCTTTGATATCAAATCTGTTGTTCTTCGTTACTTTAATGCCGCAGGTGCTGCACTAGACGGGACTTTAGGGGAAAACCATAACCCTGAAACGCATATCATTCCTGTTGCTATGAAGCGAGCACTCAAAGGTGAAGGTTTTTCTCTTTACGGAAATAATTACCAGACAAAGGATGGAACCTGTGTGAGAGATTATATTCATGTTGAGGATTTAGCACAGGCCCATATCCTAGCCCTTCAGTATCTAGAGCTAAACAAAACAAGTAATGCTTTCAACTTAGGTGTTGGAAAAGGCTATTCTAATTTAGAAGTGCTTGAGATGGTAAAGAGAGTAACTGGCATTGATTTTCCTGTAAAAATGGAGCCAAGACGTCCAGGAGATCCAGCTGTATTACTCGCAGATAATACCAAAGCAAAAGAAGTCCTTGGTTTTAACCCCCAATATTCGGATTTGGAAGTAATTGTTAAAACTGCTTGGGAATGGCATAAAAATCACAAATAACCTTCATGAAAGTTGCAATTGATGTTTCACCACTTTCCAGTGGACATAAAGTACGAGGAGTTGGCTTCTATCTAGCTCATCTGAAAGATGCTTTAGAAAAGTATGTTCCTCAAAATGACTATATCTATTTCAAAAATGGGAAAGTTCCTTCCAGTGATGTTGTTCATTATCCATATTTTGATCCATTTTTTTTAACACTTCCATTTTTCAAAAAGCAAAAAACAGTAGTGACTGTCCATGATCTCACACCTTTCGTGTTGCCTGAGTTGTTTCCAGTCGGGATAAAAGGGAAGATAAAATGGTATTTCCAAAAACGAGCGCTTAGGAAAGCTGATGCTATCTTGACTGATTCAGAGGCTTCAAAAAATGATATTGCAAGGATTATTGGGTATCCAACAGATAAAATACAGGTTGCCTACTTGGCTGCAGGAGAAGAATTTATACAAATAACAACTAACAGACAACAGATAACAACTGTTAAGAAGAAATATCATCTTCCTGACATATTTGCTTTGTATGTTGGAGATGTAACAGCGAATAAAAATCTTCCCAGGCTTGTTAAGGGAGCTCTTCGGGCCAATGTCACCTTGGTTATGGTGGGGAAATCTTTAGTTGATGAAAATGTCCCAAATAATCCTTGGACAAAGGACTTGATGGCTGTTCAGGAATTGGCAAAAAATAATTCCCAAAGAGTGCGTCTTGGTTTTGTTCCTGATGAAGATTTAGTTGCAATTTATAACGGCGCAACTGTTTTTGTGATGCCATCTCTCTATGAAGGCTTTGGACTTCCCATTCTTGAGGCAATGGCATGTGGTTGTCCTGTTATTACGTCCTCTAAAGGTTCTTTGAGAGAAGTTGCTGGAGATGCCGCATATACTGTTAATCAGGATTCTATAGAAAGCATTGCTGAAGGATTGCAGAAAGTAATAGGAGATAGACAACTACAAAAAAAACTTTCAGAAAAAGGTTTAGCACAGGCAAAGAAGTTTTCTTGGGAAAAAACGGCCAAAGAAACAACGAGTGTGTATCAAAAGGTTGTTTCTGGAAAGTAAAAGCTGTCGAAGTCTCCTTTTTCTGTTTTTCATTTCTCTATTCTGAAGGGTAGGAAGTGATAGTATTCTTCTGGAAAATAGCATACACTGGAGACACAAAATTATGACACAAAAAAATGCATTGGATCTTCTAATGATGGGAAAGAATATCTATCTAACCGGACAGGCAGGAAGCGGGAAAACATATGTTCTCAATCTGTATATAGACTATCTTAAAAAACATAAGGTTCCTGTTGCTGTTACTGCCACAACAGGTATTGCTGCAACGCATTTGAATGGGGGTACTATTCATTCTTGGTCGGGGATTGGTATCAAGAGCAACCTCACTCAGGATGATCTGTATAAGATTGTTGGGAATAAGAAAAGGCGGGAAAAACTGAAAGCCGCAAAAGTCCTCATTATTGATGAGATATCGATGCTTCATGGGTATAGACTGGATATGGTAAACCAGATTTGCAAACTTGCTCGTCAAAATCCGCTTCCTTTTGGGGGGCTTCAGGTTATTTTATGTGGAGATTTTTTTCAGCTCCCCCCAATTAATGAACCAGGATATAATGGGAAAAATTTTGCCTACGCGTCCGAGGCCTGGGAAGAGCTGCATCTGACCATTTGCTATCTGAATGAGCAGCATAGACAGTTGGACGACGGCTTCCTACGGCTCCTCAATGAAATTCGGAGCCAGGAAGTGAGTGAATATACCTATGAAAAGCTGACTGACAGACTTAATAAAAGATTGCCAGAGAGCGTCATTCCCACCAAACTCTATACCCACAATCTTGATGTTGACAGTATTAATACGTCTGAGCTGAGAAAAATTGATAAACCAGCTCACTCCTTTCCCATGATTACGAGAGGAAAACGTGAGCTTATTGAGACTCTCAAAAAAGGGTGTCTGGCACCTGAAGAATTAGTACTCAAAGAAGGAGCACTTGTCATGTTTATTAAAAATAATCCAGTCAAAGGGTACGTTAATGGCACCTTAGGGATAGTCTACGGTTTTGACAACGATGGCAACCCCAAAGTGCAGACCTACGCGGGCAAAGAAATTGTAGCCAGCCCAACAAGCTGGGTAGTTGAGGAAGATGGTACAACACTTGCTGAAATTTGCCAGATTCCTCTTCGTCTTGCATGGGCAATAACCGTGCATAAAAGTCAGGGAATGAGTTTGGATGTTGCCGAAATTGACTTGTCAAAATCGTTTGCCTATGGCATGGGCTATGTGGCCCTCTCTAGAGTGAAGTCTCTTGAGGGCATGAGGCTTTTGGGAATCAACCCCAATGCACTTATGGTAGATAGTACTGTGGCGAAGTTTGATGAAGAGCTGAAAAAGTTATCACACCAAGCAGAACTAGATTTGTGCCAGGAAAGAAGTAAGATTATGCAAACTCAGGAAACCTACCTTTCAAGCATTGTCCTCAAAACCCAAGAATAGAAGAGATCTTTGACTACTTTCTATTGCTCTTTCGTTATTCCAATCTTATATTTTGCATAGACTATGGCACTTATAACAAGAAATAGATAGAGTAGTCCTTCTATGCACGAGGGGACCATATGTGAGGGCGTTGTATAGGTAAGGGAGATGCCTGTTGTAGTCGTGAGGAGAGTGAAAGCATACATAATACGAATTTTGAACATTGTGGGATAAATGGAGGTGTATCCTGCAAAGATTAAACTTGTTAGTGCAATAAGTATATGAAATATAAGCATAGTGATTGTTCTTCTACAGCATGAAATGATCAGTTATGATCAGTATACACATACCAACGTTAATCAAAAGTGAGAGAAAAAACATTTTTCTTGCCCAAAGATCAACATTTTCTTCAAAATATCCGGCAGTAGCATAGAAAATCCATCCTACGGAAAGAATAAGCATACCAATAAGATATATTTTCCCTGTATATCCTGTGAGTGATAATAAGTACGCAACGACCGCAAATGCAATACAGTAGAAGAGTATATGTGCTTTGGTTACCGTAACACCCGCTGCCACGGGTAGTACAGGTAAATGAGCATTTCTGTATTCTTCCCGTCTGTATAGAGCAATTGCATAGAAGTGAGGCATTTGCCAGAAGACAAGCAGAAGAAAAAGAAGCGTTGCTCCAAGGTCGAATCGTCCAGCAAAAGCAGTATATCCTGCAACTGGCACAACAGCTCCGGGGATACTACCGATAAGGGTCGACCAGGAAGAGCGTCTTTTGAGTATGCTGTATAACACAAGGTATACAAATAACCCGACTGCGCCTACGATAAGTGTTAACAGATTTGTAAAGAGTACAAAAAGAACAACACTAAGGATTGCAAAACCTACTGCTAGAAAAATTGCATATTTTGGGGAAATAGCACCTGTCACCAGTGCACGACTTTTTGTTCTCTCCATTTTACTATCGATACCGCGATCAATATAATTATTGACAATGCAAGCGGCGATCATACCAGAAGCAATTGCTATGATAGTTACTATGAAAATACTTGGCGAAAAACTCTTTCCTTTGGATGCAAGAAAAAATCCCGCAGCAGCAGTAAAACAGTTGGCTATAATATATCCCGGCTTAATAAGTTGAATATAATTTTTTATCATAACTTATCTACAATCCGCTTTGATCTTGTATATACTGGTTTATTTGTACTGGTGTCATGTTGTAATTCAAGTGATACATAATCCAAACCGAGGCAATAATAATAACAAGTACACCCCCAAAGGTCATGAGAAAAAAGACGACATTCCACCTTGAAGACTTATTGGTAATATGCAAGAAGAATACTAGCTGGACACACATCTGTAGGAAAGCCAATATAAGCACTGATGGGATAAGGACCGCATGGGGGATAACTTCATGGTATGAATTGACATGAATTTGTGTCAGGATATATGCAACGAGTGTAAGGATAGCAGCTGATAATAATCCAACACTGTAAAATGCAATCTGTTTATAATATTCTTTCATAATGCTGCCCCCATCAAATAGACAAAGGTAAAGATAAATATCCATACAATGTCCAGGAAATGCCAAAAGATACCAAACAATGTCAACTTTCTGACCATGCCTTTGGTAAGTCCTTTCCGCGCTACGAATACGAGAAGAATCATAAGCCAGATAAGCCCTGCAAAAATATGTAAACCATGCGTTCCTACAAGCCCAAAGTATGATGATAAAAACCCGCTCCTTTGGAAGGTGTTTCCTTCTATGAATAGATTGTGAAATTCATAAAGCTCCATCCCTAAAAATGATGCTCCCAGAAGAAAAGTGAGACAAAGCATGAGCACCATACTTTTTATCCGTCCCAAAGTTGCTGACAAAACAGCAATGCCACTTGTGAAGCTACTCAGAAGGAGCACTAATGTCTCAATAAGGACAAATGGTAAGTTAACAATATCGCGCATTGGAGGCCCCCCGAATGTATTTGTCCGAAGGACTGCATAAGCTGCAAAAAGTCCTGCAAACATGGTGAGGTCAGTCATTAGATATATCCAAAATCCCAGAAGTGTTTTTTCATTTTTAGTCTCCTCCATGTTGTCTCCTTTCATTTTCTATTCTTTCTACTTCTGCCGCCGGAATCACATAGGTGGTATCTTCGTCAAAGGTTCGTAAAACAACACAAACAATAATCCCAAGAAGTCCTAGTATTGCAAAGAGAGTCATGTGCCACACCATTGCAAACGCAAAAACCAATGCAAAAAACGCAACATATATTCCCATAGCAGTATTTTTGGGAAGTTCTATGTCCTCATATTTATCTGGACTACTCACGATACCTTTTTCTTTCATTTCCCAAAATGCATCTCTTCCCGTTACACGTGGAATGATTGCAAAATTGTAAAACGGTACAGGAGATGGCGTAGACCATTCAAGGCTCCTCCCACCCCATGGGTCTCCCGTTGTATCTCTATTTTTCTTTCGCTGCCAAATACTTACAATAATTTGTAATACTTGCATTCCTGCACCCAGAGCAATGACAATAAACCCAATGACAGATGTCATAAAGAGAGGTTGCCAGGCAGGGTTGGTATAATGATCCATCCTTCGTGTTGCACCCATAAATCCTAAAATATAGAGAGGAACAAAAGAGAGGAAAAATCCAATAAGCCAAAGCCAAAATGCATATTTACCAAGCTTTTCATTAAGCTTAAATCCGATGAATTTAGGAAACCAGAATGTAATTCCTGAGAAAATACCAAATAACGCCCCTCCGACTATCATTGTATGAAAATGTGCTACAAGAAATAGTGAATTGTGAAGTTGATAGTCTGCAGCAGGAGAAGCCAGTAATACTCCCGCCATGCCTCCAAAGGTAAAGGTACTGATAAATCCTAAAAACCAGTATAGCGGAGAGTCAAAGGTAATGCGCCCCCGAAACATGGTAAACATCCAGTTAAGAATTTGCACACCTGTTGGAATAGCAATAAACATTGTAGTTATTCCAAAAAATGCGTTAACATCTGCTCCTGCACCCATGGTGAAGAAATGATGCAACCAGACCATAAGAGCAAGAAGAGATATGAGGATAAGAGCAACCACTTGAGAGATATATCCAGCTAATTTTTTATGACTAAATGTTGAGACAATTTCTGAATAAATTCCAAATGAAGGGAGAATAAGAATGTATACCTCAGGGTGTCCCCACATCCAAATAAGATTAATATACATCATGGGATTCCCACCCGCAGTTGCAGTGAAAAAGTGCATGCCCAAATACCTGTCCAGTGTTAGCATGCCTAGCGTTATTGCCAAAATAGGAAAAACAGTAACGATAAGAATACTACTGCATAAAGTTGCCCAGGAAAAAAGAGGCATAAACATAAGCTTCATTCCCGGAGCACGATTCTTAAGGATTGTCACAAGGAAATTAATTCCTGAGAGAAGTGATCCTGCACCTGAAATCTGCAAACTCCAGATCCAATAATCCACTCCTACACCTGGACTATACAAAAGCTCAGTTAATGGTGTCTGGCCAAGCCACCCGCCGGCAGCAAACTCTCCACCAAAAACAAAAAACATATTAATAAGTATCGCACCCGCAACATACAGCCAAAATCCCAACGTGTTGAGAAAAGGAAAGGAAAGATCACGTGTGCCTATCTGAAGAGGCATGATAAGATTGAGAAGTCCTGTTAAAAAACCCATGGTGGCAAAAAATACCATAATATCCCCATGAGAAGTAAAAATTTGCTGAAAATGAGAAGGATCAAGATAACCGCTTGAAGCTCCAAGTGCCATTGCTTGCTGCAGCCATATCATCATTGCATCCAGTGCTCCCCTGAAAAACATAAGGCCTGCCAGTATCATATACATGATACCAATTTTCTTCGGGTCAGTTGAGGTTAACCACTCTTTCCATAGCCATTTCCACTTTTTGGTACGGGTAAGAAAAAGTGCAGCAGCAAGTCCCATGAGCATCATTGACAATGTCCCGCCTATCGTAAACCATTGATGCGGTAGGTCGTTCCATGTTAATTTTCCAAAAATAAATCCAATCATATTAATACATGTGTGGCATGGAAATGCTCCCTGTTGGAGTCATAAATCTAGCCACAATTTCAGCATACAGCTTAGTATCTATATATCTATAATAGACAACTTTATTGTACATACTTGGTGAAGAAAGCACATCGTATGAAGAAAGAGTCAGTGGCTTTCCTGATTTTTGTACTGACTGTACCCATATGTCAAAATCCTTTTTTGAGGAAGACTTGGCAATAAATTTCATACCGGAAAATCCTTTTCCATTTATTTCTGTGGCACTCCCGGGAAATTCTCCGATGGTTGAAGCAGAAAGGTGTAATTGCGTTACCATCCCACTCATTGCATAAATTTGGCTCCCAAGACTGGGGATCCAAAAAGAATTCATAGGCCCGTCTGCAGTTAATTGAAAATTAACAGGTGTATTAACAGGAAATTCGATAAAATTTACTGTAGCAATTTTCTCACTGGGATAGATAAATAGCCATTTCCAATCAAGTGCGACAACCTGGATAGTTATCGGTTTTTGTTGAGAAGCAAGTGGCCGGTACGGATCAAGTAGGTGTGTTGTCTTCCATGTGATTACTGAAAAAATAATAATAAGAAGCGTTGGGAGAGTCCACCAAACAATAACGAGCAACTTCCCACCAGTCCAATTCGGTGAATATGCTGCATTTTTACTTCCTTTTCTATAATGGAATGCCAGAAAATAGGTAGCAATGACCGTTGGTATTCCGATACATACGGCCAAAATAAGTGCTCCAAAGAGAATTTCACTTTGCATTTGAGCAATATATCCTTGTGGGTTAAGAAGCTGGAGGTTTCCATTTCTGGCAAGAAGGATAAATATCGCAAGGAGTATGAGAAAGAGGAGGACAATACCAAGTGGTTTACTAATCCTTTTCATATATTATAAGAATAACCTCCATTCGTTATTATGACAATGAAGGCGAGATTGGTAAATAGTCCAATTAAGCCAACTAAAACCCATGCAACTACAGCACTCATGACTCCTGTTCCTCTCCCATCAATAACAACAACACCCATCTTATCAACTTCCTCACCAATCATCTGCGCATCATTAAAATTAGGGTTACCAAGATCCCCAATACAACTGTCAAAAAAGGTAAGCGATTTGATTGGTTTCATAGTGTCATTTCCTCATCTCATCTTCTAAAAGCTGCAGCCTTTTTAGAGAGAGTGTTTGTCGAAATTCTCTGAGAACATTTTTTTTCTTAAGAATGGATAACTGATGACTTACGGATTCTCTTGACAATCCAACAAAGGTCGAAATTTCTTTGTGAGTAAGGGATGGAATAATTCTAATGGTATTATCTGCCTCCTCTCCAAACTTTTTACCTAAGAAGAGAAGGAAATAACAGACTTTTTTATATGCAGAATGGGTGTATGTCATAAATTCCAACTTTGATTGTAACAGCCGCATATTACGCTGGTAGCTATCAGACATTTCAGTAGCAATATGAGGTTTAGTACTAAGAAAATGAATGAAATCAGTGCCACTTACGCTTGTTATTTTTGTTTCGGATAGTGCACTATAGTAATATTTTATCGGGAGCCTTTTGGTAAAGGTAGTATCAGAAACGTATCGAAAAATAGGAAAGTACATTCCCTGACCAAGAAGAGCTGCTGAGAATTCATTTCCTTCTTCTGTAATAGTATGAACACGAACAAAACCACTTGAGATAAAAAAGATGCGCTGTTCTTCTAACTCGGGACGAACAATGACTTGTCCTCTCCCATAGGTACGGATAGGGTATTTAGCAAGGAATTGGAGAAGATCGTTTTCCATAGATAAAGTATACTAAAAGTAAAGCGGGATATGTGTGAATGAATTCACTGTTACACCCATGCTCTTGGTATATAGACAAGATAGGCGGTATTCTGAATCCACCCCAGATCTTATATGAGCATATAAGAACCTGCAAAGAAAGTAGCTGTACGTTCTAAAGCGTAAAAATACTACGCTATTCTTCTATTACTATTTGTGAATGTATTTACAAAGATTTTTTTCCGTTATTGGTATAATCCTCTTTTATCATTACCAGGTACACATTATTTTATGCAAAAAAACAAGAAACATAACGAGAAATTGGCTGATTTTACTACAGACCTTCGGGTTTTGAAATTGTCTTTGATGGCAATCGTCATCGGAGTCATGAGTGCTGTAGTTGCATGGGTTTTAGTTGGCTTAATTGGATTATTTACCAATCTTGCTTTTTTTGGACGTGTGTCATTTTCATTTGTCTCTCCTGCTCAAAATCATCTCGGCTGGGTAGTTATCCTTATTCCGGCTATTGGAGGGCTGCTTATTGGTCTCATGGCACGGTTTGGATCGGACAAAATTCGTGGTCATGGCATACCAGAAGCAATTGAGGCTATTCTTATTGGACAAAGTAAAATGGAGCCAAAAGTTGCAGTCCTTAAGCCAATTTCATCTGCAATTTCTATTGGTACAGGAGGACCTTTTGGTGCAGAAGGACCTATTATCATGACTGGAGGAGCACTCGGGTCATTATTTGCACAGCTTTTTCATCTCTCATCAGCTGAGCGGAAAACATTACTGGTTGCCGGTGCTGCTGGTGGTATGGCAGCGATTTTTGCGGCCCCTCTTGCTGCAATACTGCTTGCTGTTGAGCTTTTACTTTTTGAATGGAAGCCTCGTTCTTTTATCCCTGTTGCCATTGCATCACTTGTTGCCTCAGCAGTGAGAGTTCCTCTTTTGGGGCAAGGTCCTATCTT
>Ga0134128_10004164_pt1 | contig 17741 bp, 17 predicted proteins | sample KB31754_FD_96462 | JGI IMG/M metagenome (GOLD analysis project Ga0134128, IMG submission 96462) | Terrestrial soil microbial communities with excess Nitrogen fertilizer from Kellogg Biological Station, Michigan, USA - KB3-175-4 | ecosystem: Environmental > Terrestrial > Soil > Unclassified ... | reverse complement strand
TACAGCAATGACTCAACTCCATAAGTAAGCATTCCAAATTGGAAAAAAATATTGGTTGCATGCGGCAACTGACGTAACAGGATTCGGCATGATAGGCCACGTGCACGAGATGGCTAAGGGGTCGGGATTAAAGGCTCGATTGAACGCCGGCAACGTACCTCTGCTGAACGATGCTCGCAGCTTCGCTGAACAAGGTCTCGTGCCTGCAGGCGCATACGCCAATCGAAACTCGTACAAAGAAATCGCCTATATAAATGATGAGATCGATCTGGCGTTGACAGATTTGCTTTTCGATCCGCAAACATCCGGTGGATTGCTTTTCGCTCTCGAGCAGGCGGCGGCGGAAAGACTGTGCGCCGATCTGCAAAGAGCCGGACTGGTCGGTGCGATAATTGGACACTTTGAAAATGGAGCCTCTGGCCAAGTGGAGGTCGCTTAAATGCCGGAACAAGTGAAACAAACAGTAGACCTGAGAGGACTTAGTTGTCCCGAGCCGGTACTGCGCACAAAAAAACTATTTGACGATCCTCAAACGCGCTTTGTAGAGGCGCTGGTTGACGACGATGTTTGTGTGAACAATTTGAAACGGCTGGCGCGGTCGCTGAAAGCGAATTGCAACGTCCAGAATAACGACGGCTATTTCACTATCACACTCGAACGCGGTACTGCCGTCGGCGAGTCGCCGGCCACCAAGGCGGCGGCCGGACAAACTTTGCCTCATGCTCATGAAGCCGTGCACTTTGCGCCTGCGGCCCAACGCGACGATGCCACCGAAGCGGCGACGGTGATGCTCATTGCCAAGGATATGTTCGGGCACGGTGATGAAGATTTCAGCAAAACGCTGATGAATTTGTTTTTGCAAACAACTTTCGAATCAGGCTTTCGTCCGCGAGCAATTCTGCTGGCCAACACGGGGGTGCGCTTGATGTCGACGAATTCGCCCGCCCTAAAAGTACTCAACGATTTCAAGGACAACGGCGTCGAAGTTTTGGCGTGCGGACTTTGCGTCGAGTATTACCAACTTAAGGATCAGGTTCCAAAGGAACAGATTACCAGCATGTTCGCCATCTGCGAATATCTGTTCTCTGCATCGAAAATTCTGCAGCCGTAGTACCAAATCCGGTGTCACGAACGCACGGTCAGAATAAGCATCACAGCATGATGCGGAGTCCGCGGTGGTGCCCGCCCATGGCTAATTGACGCATAGGCGGCATGACGTAACCGGTGTTGGCATAGGGATAGGGCTGGTACTGGGCGGACTGCTGATACTGAGTGTATTGCGGCGCGTATTGCTGATACTGCGCATACTGCTGCGCCTGTTGGTACTGCTGCCACTGTTGCCATTGCTGTATTTGATTGGCGTATGCCAATTGAGGATTGCGGTGGCGCCAATCGGGCGTGTGATACTGCTCCCAGCCGGCAGTCCGTCCGGCGTAGTTGGGCGCGTAGGGAGCGTAACCGGATGCGTAGGCGCCGGTATAACCAGGACGGATTTGTTGTTGTTGGGCGAGCCATTGCTCCTGGGCAGCCAGTTGCTGCATCATCCGTTGCAATTGCAATTGTTCTTGTTCGATGCGTCTCTCGATGGCGTAGAGTCGGTCGATCCTATCGTCGGGATCGGAACCGGTTGTGTAACGGAAGTCGGGATCGCGATAAGCTGCTTGACCCAATTGCCGGTCACGATAAGCGTCCTGGCGCTCACGATAAGCTTCGGTTTCCCGTGCACGTTCACGTTCTGCGTAATCGGGATTCCTACCGTAGCCGTCACCGTATGCAGTATCATCGAGATTAGCGGGGGTGTGGTTCCACCGTCCCCAGTCGTAGGGCACAGTGCTGCCTGGGCGTGAAAGCAAAGGTGAAACCGGGGCGAACCTATCTACTTGAGGCGCGGCGTAGGGTCCGCCCATCGTCTGCTGACTGTCCGAACGCATCCAGGCGTTGGCTTGCGGATTCCAGTCTTCCCAGCCCGAGCCGTTGAAACGTCCAACACCCATTACCATGCTGCCGTCGTAGTTTCTGTGCGGATGCAACTGCACAAGTCGCAAGCCGTAGGAGCGTTCATACTGGGCGGCTTCCTGGTTGGCGGAGGTGGTGAGCCGGTGCATTTCGGCATGAACGGCTTGCGGGTTATTCGGATGCTGGCGTTGCACTCCCTGGTGCTCAGCACTCAAACGCATCATTACCTGCCGGGGGTCGCCTGATTCCAGCGCTTGTGCCAGCCTATGCACGGCGTCGTCGGGAAGATGCAAGGGCGGCTGACCGAAGGCTTCGTAAGGCCGCTGCAAGGGCGGCTGACCAAGGGTTTCGTAAGGGCGCATAACTGAGGCTCCAGGGGACAGTGAAGGGAGTAGATCCATTTTGTGCAAACGGGCGCGTTTGTCCAGCGCCGCACTACGTAGTTTCGCCCCTGAGGAGGCGGGATACACGAAAAATGTCGCCGAAAACGCTCAATCCTGCGAAAAATCGGATTTGAAGACTTTGAAGAAAATCACGATGCTTGCCACCGCGATTAATATCAATCCGAGGACGGCGTAGTGACACAAGGATGAAATAAGAGCGTGAATTCCCAGCATATTCACCGTCTGCGGGCGGGTGCCCTGGCAAGTTGGTGACCAAAGTGTAGTCCTGTGGCCGGTTTGTGCAAAGTTAAGTCGAGCTCAGTCTTGACATTGCGTCAAGAAGCTGTTGTTTTCCCGGCATTCCGGCATAGGCGTTGTGTTCGAGAGTGGCGAAGGCACCGCAGATGTTGCCGGCGAGACCGGCTTGGCGCCACCGTTCCACGCCGATTTCCGCCCGCGCTTTTGCCCATCGACGCGGTGCGTTCTCGAGCAGACAGGATATCCAGTGAATTACGCCTGCTATATAAGCATCGCCGGCACCGACGCCCGAGAGCGCCTCGACCGGGAAGGGCTTGCAGTGTATCGAATCCGAGGCGGTGATCACTATAGAGCCAGCTTCGGCCAGCGTAACCAGCAGTGCCGTCGGCTGATAGCGGGAAAAAACTCGGCGTGCCATGGACTCGATGTCGCCGCCGCCGTCGTCGCCGGACCAGAAGCGCAGCTCGTTCTCGTTGGTTTTCAGCAAGTGCGCACGCGACAGAATTATCTCCACCTGGCGGCGAGCCTCCTGGTCGGCGCCGGTAGGAAAGCCGGCGTCGAAGGAAATAATTGCACCGCCTTGGCCGGCTAGCTCTACCGCATTGAGAATAGATCCACGGCGCGGGTCGATCATCATGGAAATGCCGGTTGTATGCAAAACATCGGCCGATTGCAGCAACGCCGCCGGCAACTGTTCTTGCGTCAACATGTCGGCAGCGTTCGGGCGCGGCCAATTGCGGAAATGGTGTTCGCCTTCGCTGGTCGTGGTCATGTAACATTGCGCCGTCGGAAAGCCTTCATCGGCGAGAATGTTATCGAGCGCAATTCCTTCGGCTTGCAAAGCCTGCTTCAAATATTCGCCGTGGAAATCCGCGCCCACCTTGCCGACCAGCTTCACGGGGGTTCCCAACCGGCTCAGGCCAATGGCGACATTAGTAGAATTGCCGCCCAATCCTCGGTGAAATTCGCTGGCCGTCAAAATACTTTCGCCCGGCTTCAACGAAAGCCAGTCGACAACGACCTCACCGATCGCAACAATGTTCATGCACCCGCTCTTAAGCGGTTTTCTTGCCTGCCTCCTGCAGCACCTGCGGGTAAAGCGCGTAAGCCGGTTTGATCACCGGCAGCAAGGCAAGCGCTTTAGGCGTAGGGCCTTTGGAGACGATTTTTCCCGACATAATGGCGAGCGGGACATTTACTTTACCAAGCCAGAACTCATGCGCCACATCAGCTTTCATTGACATCTCGACCACCGGCTTGAGAGTAGTGGTGCCGATGATGATGTCCATGTCCTGACCGCTCGAGCAATCAATTGTGAGCAGGCCATCGGGATCACGATACTTAAACTGGACAATCAGCTTAGATTCCAGAAGCTTGTGCGACATGCCGGGGTCGGACTTTATCTTGTGCCAGAGCATGTCCATTACACGATTGAGCTCGTCGGTGCTGGAGAAGTAAGCCATCAGTAAGCTCCCTTGATGATTGCCATGAGGTCCTCGGTTGAGGCCGGTTTTGGATTGAACATCATAGCCGGATCCGTCATGGACATTTCAGCAAGTTCCTGAAGATCTTCCTCAGATATTTCCGGCACGCCAAGATCCCGCAGGCGCTCAGGCAAGCGGCACTCCGTAATCAGGCTCTTAACGGCAGCGATCAGCATGCGTCCGGCTGGTTCTCCTGGCAGAGCATCTTTGGCAAACCATTGGCCGACAGGGGCCGGTTCGCTCATCAGGGTCGAACGCAAGTAGCGGTACGCAGCGCCGAATTTGTCGGCCACTTCACTCAGGTTAAACTCCATTCCTGGCACAAGAAGAATGGCGTTGGTCATGCCGTGATGGGTGCCGTATTTGCCGCCCAGCGAATGAGCGATGGCATGGACAACCCCCACTCCGGCATTGGTGAAGGCCACGCCGGCCATCATACTGCCGATAAGAGTGGCCGAACGGGCTTCCAGGTCTGCACCATTGGCAGTGGCACGCGGCAAGCTGGCGAAGATCAGCCGCATTGCCTCGAGGCAGAGTCCGTCGGCAGGCGCATTGGTAGTGGCCGCCACATAAGACTCAATGGCGTGCGTAAGGGCATCGAGCCCGGTGGCGGCAGTGAGCTTGGGCGGCAACGACAACAGCAGTTTGGGATCGAGTATGGCTACATCCGGAAACAAGAAGCGGCTGCCGAATACCAGTTTTTTGCCTTGTTGATGATCTTTGACCATGGCAACGGCGGAAACTTCCGAACCGGTGCCGGCCGTCGTCGGGATGGCAATCATCGGTTGCAGCTTGCCTGCCAGAGTATTGATGCCTTCGTATTCAAGAACGTCGCCGGGCAAAGATAATCCTATGTTTGCCACTTTACCGGTGTCCATAACGGAGCCGCCGCCGACGGCAATCACGCTGTCGCACTGATTGTCCCTGGCAATTTGCGCGGCTTTGCGGCAGCAATCGACATCCGAATCCGCCGGAACCTCATCAAAAATGTGCGGATTCTCGATGCCGGCTTCCTTCAGCACGGCGAGCACCGGCTTGAGAACACCGGCTTTAATAAGATTGGCGTCGGTGACTAAAAGCGGGCGGCTGGCGTGCATTTCAAACAAAAGATCGCCGATACCACATATGGTATCTTCGCCAAAATTGATCTTCGTGGGCGTGTGGAAAACAAACGGTTGCATCATTGGCTAAGATTAAAACAAATTTGGACAAACTAACACTGCCGAGAAGCAATCTGTATTAACGCTTCACCTGGCACCAGATAATTCACAATTAATCACCTTGGAAATCAGGCGCAGGACGCTGCGTGTATTAATCAATCTATGCACATTGAGATAAGTTTTCAGCAGCTATTGCCATTCTGAGATAAGCTATGGGACCAGTCGGGCGACGCATGGCATCGCCCCCACAGGCGCCAAGTTACAGGAAGATTGATGGCAAACCTCAGAGTTCTGATGAGCCTTTCGGTGGCGGCAGCCATGGTGCTGCAGATGTCACCTTCCGCCTGCGTGCAAGCGGCATCCAAAAAGGATAAGCCCAAGCCGGCAGGCACCGTACTGTTGCCTTTGACACCGAAGATTGATGACGGATCAACGCCGCCATCGGCGGCGCCTAAACCGACAGCGGCAGCGTCGGCAGCGTCCGCATCGTCCGCATCGACAGCGACAAATTCCAGTGGCGATTCCGCCCCTGACGCACAAGCCACCGCGGCGGGGACGAGCAGCAACGCCCCTCACAATGTCAAAGTAGATCCCATTCAGCCGATTGCGCCGTCTGCCGTGGCTGCGCAGCCGAACATCTCCGCCGAGGTAGGCAACGATGAGACTGCCGGCGACCCGGGTATAGACCAGAACACCCTGCTCAAGGGCACGGTGCAAATTGTCGCCGACGACACCGAATACGATCAAGAAAAGAACACCTTCCTGGGCACCGGAAATGCCGTCGCCCTGATCGCCGGACAAGATTCCAAGCTGCAAGCAGACACCATTCTCTATGACCAGAACAACGGCACGATCGATGCTCGCGGCAACGTCAAGATCCTGCGCAGCGGACAGCTGACAACCGGCAGCTCATTCAAGTTCCACATCAATTCCGACGAATATTTGATCACGGATCCTGACACCGAGTTGCAGGGAACCACCGTCATTGCTCGCACGGCAAAGGGCAACGGCAGAAACCTGGTCTTCAAAAACGGCGACTTCTCGCTGCCTCAGCCGATCCACATCATGAACAACGCCTTTTACGGTCCGCTGAGCTCCAGCGAGCATGCCATGGATGTTATGGCGCACCCGAACGGTTATGTTCCGCAAAAGCAAAGTTACAAATTTACCGCGCGCAAAATGATTTACGAGCGGTACAAAGACGAAGGCAACCTCACCGTATTTGGTGGCAACCTCAAATTCGATAACTTCACCGTTCCGATCGGACGCTTCACCGCCAACGTCGGCACCGAGAACACGCGCGTCGTCTTTCCCATACTTCCTGTTATCGGCAACAACATGATGGTCGGCGGCACCAACATAGGTCCGCAATTCAACTATGCAGTCGGAAAAACAGGGGCGTTTTCCTGGGCGCCGCTTCTTCAATACGGCGGAGTCACTTCCGGCGGGGCGAGCAACAACGGCAAGCTTGGCGCCGGGTTTAAAATCGGATACAGCACCGACAAGTTCAGTGCGCACCTCGGCTATGGTTCGGTGTCGAATATATTGGTGGGCGACCTCAAGTACAGGTTCACCAAGAACACGCAGTTTCAGTCCGGCATCAACCGCTTCCTCAACGAGGGCATGTTCGGGATGCGCCGCGCTCGCTTGCTGGCCGAAGTGGTCGACAACCACGGTTTGGCCAAAATTCCATACGTGAGCTATCTCAACTTCCGCACATCGGGCGGCTGGGCCGAAGACAACCCGTCGCTGGTGAACCTGCAGGGCAGTCAATACTCGCAGCTGTTTAAGCCGACCAACAAAGGCAAAGTCAGTGCGTATCGTCTGCAAGAACAGGTTACTCTTGTCAGTCACCCCATCTTCAGCGTCGGCAACAGCGCTTATGGTGCCGACCTCCTGTTTGCAGCCGGAGCAGCAGCCCGACTGTATTCGACAGGCGATCACATGTTGCTTGCCCAGGCTGGTCCTATGATCAATACACGGGCCGGCCGCTTCCGCGGACGCTTCGGCTACACTCAAACCGGCGTGCGCGGACAGTCGCCGTTCGTTTTCGACCAGTTCATTCAGGGACAGCAGTCGGTGTACTTCCAGGGCGATATCAAGGTCACAAAATGGCTGTCGCTCGGCACTAACCTCGGCTACAACATGAACAGCAAGTTGATGTATTCACGAGCGATCACAGCCGCCGTTGGTCCGGATGACTTCAAGGTCTTATTCATGCGTGATACCATTTCCGGTTATCAGCGTTTTGGCTTTGATGTACTATACGGATCGCCGATTGGATTCAATAAGCTCTTGGTCAAAAACGCTCCTGACGCGGGACAGACTGGCGGAATTTAGCGGTGGAAAAATCTAAAATGCCGGTACTTGGCATTGATCTGGGCGGCACAAAAATCAGTGCCGCGCTGGTTCAAAATCATCGAATCGTAGGCGAAACAACGCGTGTGCCCACTCCCAAGGGAGCAGACAAGATCATCGAGGCGCTGCTTGCTCTGGCTGAGCAGTTCAAGAAAGACAAGCTCATCCTCGGCTTGGGTATTGCCACGGCCGGCATTGTCAATCCGGACAGCGGGCAAGTTGTGGGCTCGACAGGCAATCTTCCCGGTTGGGAAGGCACTGCGCTCAAGAAAATTTTGCAAAGCAAAACCGCTTTGCGCACTCACGTGGAAAACGATGCCAATGCCTCGGCTTACGGAGAAGTCTGTGCGGTGCCTGAGCTGGCGAAAAAAACCGCGGTAGTGGCAGTCACCCTTGGCACCGGCATCGGCGTCGGCATTATCATCGACGGCAAGGTCTATCGCGGTGCCCACTTCGCCGCCGGCGAAGCCGGACACATCAAAGTAAGCATGGACAACCGCAGGCGATGCACTTGCGGTCTCTGGGACTGCTGGGAAGCGTACGGCGCCGGTCGCGGACTGGTCGCCACCGCCTGGGAAATGCTCGAAAATGTCACGCCGCAGCAATGTCCGCTTGCAGCGAAGCGCGACAATTTGAAAACGCAAGATATTCTCGATGCCGCCGACGGCGGCGACGTGCTGGCGCAATCAGCAGTGCACAAGTGGCACGAACACGTCGCCAACGGGCTTGTCACCCTATGCCACACGCTTGATCCCGATTGCTTCGTGATCACAGGCGGCATGTCCAAATTTGTGGATTTCGATTTGCTGCGCGAACTGGTGGCAGATCGCACTTTGCCGCGCGTGAGCGAAAGATTGGAAATTCATCCGTCCGTGCTTCAGGAAGCAGGCGGCATGGTCGGCGCCGCCGAGCTGGTCTTGCAGCAGGCACTGCAAGACGAGCAAGTCCCGGCAATCTAAAACCTCTTCACTTCTGATCCGGAGGCTCGCACCTCTGTCCGGCAGGAAATTTCTCGTTTCTCGAGATCCGAGAAACTCAGCTCGCCAAAAGCTCATGCAGTGGGGATTCCACACTCAGCACTTCTCGCTTCCCGAGAACCGAGAAACCCCGAGCCACAAAAGCCCGTGCAGCGGGGATCGCAAATGCATGATTTCTCGTTTCTCGAGATCCGAGAAATTGCCAGCCTGAAGGTGTGGTCGGTGCGTGCTAAAAAAGCAGGTCACCGCCGGTGATGACATGTTTGATCTCGAGCGTCTGTTTGTCCCAAATGACGAGATCGGCAAGTTTACCTGGTGCAATATGACCAATCGCATGATCCATTCCCATCGCGCGCGCCGGGTTGTATGTGGCAGCCTGAATGGCTTGCTGGAAGGTGAGCGCGCCCCATTTCACGGCATTGCGCACAGCCATGTCGAGAGTGATGGACGAGCCGACCAGTTTTCCCTGGCTCGTACCGATATGGGCGATGTCGGTGACGAGAATGGAGCGCGCGGTGCCTTTTGAGCGAAACACCAGTTTTGCCGCCGCAGGCGAAACGTGCAAGCCGTCGCAAATTATGCAGCAAAAAATCCTCTCATCGAGCAGAGCCGCAGTCACTGCTCCGGGCTCTCGATGATGAATGGGCGGCAGCGCGTTGAATGTGTGCGTCATCATGGTGACGCCGCGATTAAATGCCTGTTGCGCTTCATCCAAAGTGGCATTCGAATGCCCAAGTGAGATGACGACGCCGCGTTGCTTGAGAAACTCGAGAGTTTTGCCTGAGGGATCTTTCTCGGGTGCCAAAGTGATGAGCTTCACTGGTTCAACAATGATGCGCTCGAGGACAGCGAGGCTAAGCGGAGCGATATGCTGTTTCGGGTGCACACCGGGCTTTTCCGGTGACAAGCACGGACCTTCCAGGTGTATTCCGGGCATGCGCACGGGCAAGCGACGCTCTTTCAGCGCTGCGGCCGCAGTGCTGCCGCTTGCTGAGCGGCTCTTGCCGCTGACGGCGGCCGGCTCGAGGCTGCTTACGCCTACGCCGACTCGTTTCTCGAGAAATTCGATGTTCTTGCGCAGGTGTTCGATGTCGTCGGTAATAAGCGTGGGCAGGATGGCGGTGACGCCCACCCTGGCAAGGCTTTCGGCGAAATCAAAAACCTGTTTTTCGTCCGGGTCACCCCAGAAGTCACACTGAGTCCCTCCGTTTACCTGCAAGTCAAACAATCCGGGCGTGACGTAACAGCCGCTGGCGTCGACGTCGGCCGCTTTGGATGAGACAGGACCGATGGAAGTGATGCGACCGTTTTCCACAGTGACGTCCGTCATCCTCTCCTCGATCGGAGTGATGACATGACCACCTTTTATGAGTAATTCCGACATTTCGTTGTATCCCGCGCCCGTCTGAATTTACCGCATATTAATTGATAGAAGCAGAGTATGCTTGGGAATATTAACCTGGGCGAGCAGAAAGCCTTTTGGTCACGCTATGGTAGATACGAACCGACTGATAAACCCGGTAACCGGGCGTCAATGGGACCTCCAGTCGTTAATCGAGAAGTTGCTTGAATTGCAAGATGCATTGCTTCAAGCGCAAGAGAGGAACATTACGCTGACGGCCCAAGCTCGAGAGCTCGAGCGGGTCGCGCGCGACCATGAAGACATGAGAGTCGACATGGAAAACCAGGCCGCTCTGCTATCCGACAAAAGTCGTGAAAATAAATACTTGCATCAGGAGCTGTCGCGCATGTCAGGCGTGCTCAGCTCCAAATTACTTGAGTCTGAAGAGCTGAAAGCCCAGATAGCGGATATCCAGCACCAATTGAAAACCTGTCAATCCGAACGTGACCTTTTGGCGATCATGCTGACTGAAGCGGAAAACGCCGCCCGCGAAGGCGGCCGCGCCGGCGGCAAGTCCGAATCCAACTGGATCAAATACCTCAAAGGAAAACAGCCCTAGCAAATCTATTGCGCTGCAGGCAGGGCACTTCATGTAAGAGGGGTCGGGCTTCCGCCCGTCCCCTCTTACTTTTCACGAATCACGTACCGGCGGGCGCAAGCCCGCCTTTTCTATGGATTGAGCGGCGCCGGCGTTCCCGGCAGCTCAGGAGCCTGTACTCCCGGCACTCCGGCCGGCGGCATAGCGCTGTTTCCCAGCCCGTTAAGCGCCCCCAGAGGGCTCTTTAACACGCTGTTGGCGTTGGTGCCCAAAATCTTGCCCTTGTTCTGGTCCCACAAGTTGCGCACAACCGATGCACCACCGCTGACATCTACATAGGTGGTACGACGACCGAAGATCCCTCTTTTCGTCTGCATACGGTCACCAAAAATATCTGAGCCTTGCAGATTCGTTCCGCCGAGTATGCCCTTCGAAGATCGGAATGAGTTGCCGAGCACATTGACATCTTTCTCTTGTGTGCCGAGCAGTCCTCTCTTCTCGGCAAATCCATCGCCGAGTCGATCTTTTACAACCTTAGTATCGCGACCGAAAAATCCGTGCCTCACTTGCACTTGTTCGCCGAAGCCGTCGTTGATAATCAAGTCGTTGCCACGAGCGAGCGCGGGAGCCATTGTTGTAGTGGTGACCACTAGAGCAGCCAACACGCCGTTAAACTTTCTTCGCATAGTAAGCGACCTACGCAAGGGACTTCACAGTAACTAAGAACCCAGTGTAGCCTGTTTTGTTCCCCATGAGCCTGCTACTGCTAAGATCTGCAAAATAAGGGAAACACAGTGGACCGCCACAGCTTGAAATTTACGCTGGAAAGCATTTCTAAGGATATTTTGTCCGGCGACCGTCGAAGCCTTGCACGAGCGTTGAGCATCGTTGAAGACGGCGGACCGGAAGCCTCCTGGCTCGTGCGAAAGCTTTTTCCGCACAGCGGCCGCGCCCACTTGATCGGCGTCACCGGGTCGCCTGGCGTCGGCAAATCCACGCTTGTAGACGCGCTGATCGTAGAAATACTGAAAGCAAAATTGCGCGTCGGAGTGCTGTGCATCGATCCGACAAGTCCATTTACCGGTGGTGCGATACTCGGAGATCGCATCCGCATGCAAGGACATACACTCGATAAAAACGTTTTTATTAGGTCGATGGCTAATCGCGGCCACGCAGGCGGCACGGCGCTCGCCACCTATGACGCGGTGCGCATGCTCGAAGCAGCCGGCTTCGATGTGATCATCATCGAAACAGTAGGCGTCGGACAATCGGAATTGGCCATTGCTCAAACAGCCGACACCACAGTGCTCGTATTGATGCCGGGATCCGGCGACGACATTCAGGCCATCAAATCAGGAATCATGGAGATAGGCGATGTCTTCGTGGTCAATAAAGGCGACCTGCCGGGCGCGCAAAAAACTGCCACCGAAGTGATGCAGTCACTCGAGCTGAGCAAGAATGAGTCAGGCTGGCATGCGCCGGTGGATGTAACCAACGCAGAAACTAACGAGGGCGTGGAAAAGGTTTGGACCGACATTCAAAAGCATCGCCAATGGTTGGAGAAAACAGGCAACCTCAAAGCCAGACGGCGCGCCAAATCCGAAGCGGAGCTGGCTGAGCTGGTGGCAGAAATCGCGCGCACCAACTTGCACCAGTCGCTCGAGCACAGCAAACAAGTGCAAGATCTCGTCTCCGAGCTCGTCGATCACAAAGTCGATCCGCACTCGGCCGCCGAGCGCGTCATCCAAACAATCTTCACGTCGTAGCAAGGGCGGCGCCTGGCGCCGCCCTTGCATAGAATCAACATCGGTAGGGCCGCGCAAGACGCCGCCCGAGAAGTTACCGTCCCGCCAGCTCGCTATACACTTTCTTGTACGCGGCGCGGCAGGCTTCGAGAATCTGATTCGCGTCCTTCAAGCCTTGCTGGTATGACACCACCGCATCTTGATACGGCTTCAACATCTGCTGACCATGCGCGGCATAAGCATCGCGGCGTCTCTTGTAGTCGGCTTCGGTTTCCGTCTTCAGGCGCACGTTGGGCACCAAATTGCCGACCACTCCTTGCGCTTGTACGTAAACTCGGCGCGCCTCATCCAGTTTTTGCGTATCGCTGTCGATCTTAGCCGCCGCTTGTTGCACATATTGAGCCCGAATTTGATCCGACCACTGGCTTACTTCGTAAACGCTGGGACGCTCCATTTCGACGTCCGGCATCTTAGGCATGTCGCCGACAATACCGGAATCGTCGACTTTGATCTCAATAGGCTTTCTTGCTTCAGCTGACTTACGCGCATTGTCAGCTTGTACCCAATTGACGCAATACTTCGAATAAATGCCCGCCAATCCTTCCGGATCCATCTTTGCGGCGTCACCCCACATGGACATCGCCGTGTCGCGCTTGTCGGTCATGAAATAGCTGTTGCCGAGCACGTAGCGAGCATTCGAGCTTTTGGATAATCCGTGTCTGACGGCATGCTCAAGACTCTGAGCAGCGCCTGCATAGTCCTTGTTCATGTAATGCAGGATGCCGTAGTTGTAATAGACCATGGCGCTGGCTTCCGGGTCGGAGCGGTGCTCCGATTCAGCCGCGACTGCTCCTGTGGTGGAGCCTTGGGAGGGCTGTGTCGTTTGGCTGGGGGCCTGCGCCGTGGTCGGCTCGGCGGTTTTGGCCAAGGCTGCAGCGGCAGGACTTGCCGCTTTGGCAGGGGCGGCTGTTCTGGTGGTTGTCGTCTGTCCTATAGCGGGACAAACGCCGAGGACAAGGGCGGCAGCTGACAATAGTAAGGGCGCGCGACGCATAAACGATGATCCTCCATCACTAATTATTTAGTGCCACAAATCCACAGTGAAGGCTACATCATTCTTACTTAAAAATGCGATTCTTGCCACATCCGCTTGCCTTTCCAAGCACGTGCAGCATTCTTCATGCAGAAAGTGACCATAATTGGCATTCGGTCTGCAAAACGGCGCGCATCCCGCCGCATTAATCAGACACTCGAGGAGGGCAGAAATCCTTTCGGGTTGGCCGCTCACTTTCCAAACCGTTAGATGACCGCGCGGCCGCCGTCTACAGGGAGCTCCGCGCCCGTCACCCAGCTGTTTTGCGGCTGCGCCAGAAATAGAATCGCCCTCGCCACATCCTCAGGCTCGCCGGCACGGCCAAGCGGGTGCGCTTTTTTGGAGCGTTCCAGCAGTGCGTCAACCTGCTCGGGAGGCACAAGCTCCGTCAGCATCGGCGTTTTCACCACAGCCGGCAAAACGGCATTGACGCGAACCTTATACGGAGCCAACTCCACCGCAAGCGATCGGGTCAATCCCAAAATGCCGGCCTTGGAGGCGGCATAGCCGCTTGCCGGCGTCGAATGATGAGCCCGAATAGCCAGGTACGAGGAAACGTTAATGATGGCGCCACCGCCGGCTTCAATGAGCGGACGCGCCGCATACCGGCACATCAGCCATGTTCCTTTCAAGTTGATCGTGATGTTCTCATCGAAATCATCTTCTTCCATTTCCAAAAGCGGCCCGCCGCGAAATATCCCGGCGTTGTTGACGAGAATATTCAGGGCGCCGAAAGCGCGCACCGTATTTGCCACCAGTGTGTTGGCATGACCTTCGCTGGAAACATCGGCCATGAATGATCGCACGCGCTCGGGCGCGCCAAGATTGTGCACCGCCTTATCCAGTGCATCGGTGCGACGTCCGGCGATGACGACATTGGCACCTTCCTCCACGAAGAGCTGCGCGGTAGACAGCCCGATTCCCGAGGCACCACCTGTGATGAGCGCTGTTTGTCCTTGCAGAGTGTTTCCCACGATGTCCTTGTCCTTGTCCTTATCTGACGAGCTGCACATCGTCCGCTCGCTTTATGAATGGATGAATGGATGAATGAATGAATGAATGAATGATAGCGCCCCAGATAACTAGAGTTTCATGAGCATTACTGCACTGCCGATAAAGCAACAGATCTATTCGCTAACGCGGCGCGTGCTTATGCCCTCACGACGCCCACCGTGTGCGCCTCCGTGCTTGTCAATCGATTATCTGCTATGGGAACAATATCTAACCTTACTGTATTTACATCAAACGTATATATCGAACAGGCGCCGCGCGGCTTGACATGCCGTTTTCAGGCTCATACCATTTACAAACGTAACCTTGAGACGTTTCCGCATTTTTGCAAGGGTAATACGGATGCGCTCTCTGTCGTTCTCCTCTCACGTGCGAAAGAATAAATGTCAAAAATAGCGATCATCAGTCAGCCCGAGCAAGGTGTCCTCATTGACGTGGGCGGATGCGCAACGCTGCAAGAAGCGACGCAGCATCTCACCTGCACGCTACAGGTATCCAGCCACTTTTGGGAAGAGCAACCGGTGGATTTGAATTTGGGAGCACTCAGCTTGACTCGCGATGAGCTGGGACAAGTGCTCGCCACGCTCTCGGAAGTAGGGGTCAAGCCGCGCCAGGTGTTCGCACGCTCGGCAGGCACGAAAGCAGCGTTGCGCGCGTTCAACATTGTGCCGGCTGCAGGAGAGCCCACTACCGAAGCAGCCGTGCAAGCTGCCACCGCCGGCGATGAACCGTGCGAATCCACTGCGACGAGCACAGCGGGCAATGAAAGCGGCCAATCGCCGCCCGCTAGCAAGTCAGGAAAAAAGCAAGCAAGCAAGCCGGCAGCCAAAGCCGAAGCGCCCGCCACCACATCCGGTGACGCCGCCGTTTCGGTGACAATAGCTGAAGCTGCGATCGATTCAGCACCACCGACAACCGACCAAGCGGACAACGACGAAGCCGAAAACGACGAAGAGGCGCCTCTCACATTCGAGCCAGGCGATGATGCTGAAGAGTCAGTCACCGTCAGCGAAGCCGAAGCGCCGGTGGCGCCGAAAGAGCCGGCCAAACCGGCCGCGCCGTACATTATGTACTTGCGCCAGACTTTGCGTTCCGGACAGTCAATCAGTCACAAAGGGCATCTGGTCATTATCGGCGACGTCAATGCCGGCGCCGAAGTAGTAGCCGAGGGCGACATTACCATCTGGGGCGCCTTGCGCGGCATCGCCCACGCCGGTGTCGCCGGCGACACCGACGCCGAAATTCGCGCCTTGCGATTTGATCCCATTCAATTGCGCATTGCGCACGCGATTGCCCGTTCTCCCGACAGACCAAAAAACGACAAGCGCTCCAACGGCCCCGAAACTGCGCGCGTCGTCAACGGTACCATCCGCATTTCAGTCAGCATGCCCGATTAAACGCGTGCAGCGGCGGGTGCAGTCCCGCTTCCCGCGCTCCTTGCTTCTGTTCCACATCCATCCGGTTTCTCCTCTTCCCCACAACAAGGAAAGTCTTAAATGAGCGGTCGAGTAATTGTTATCACCTCAGGCAAAGGCGGCGTCGGCAAGACGACAGCCTCGGCTAACATCGGTACGGCATTGGCTCAATCGGGAGCATCAGTGGCCCTCGTCGACATGGACATCGGATTGCGCAACCTGGACATTTTGATGGGCCTTGAGAACCGAGTGGTTTACAACCTCGTCGATGTCATCGAAGAAAAATGCAAGCTGCGCCAAGCGCTCGTGAAAGACAAGCGTCTGCCCAACCTCTGCCTCTTGCCGGCAGCGCAAACGCGCGACAAATCCGCGGTAAATCCGGAGCAAATGCAAAAGCTCTGCGCGGAGTTGAAAACAATGTTCGACTTCATCGTGCTCGACAGCCCAGCCGGTATTGAAGGCGGCTTCCAGAGCGCCATTGCCGGCGCGGAAGAAGCAGTCGTAATCACGACGCCGGAGATGAGCGCTGTTCGCGATGCCGACCGAGTCATCGGTTTGCTCGAGGCGAAGAAAGATGCCATTAGCCAGTACCGTCTGGTGATCAACCGCATTCGCCCGAACATGGTGAAAACCAACGACATGATGTCCGTCGATGATGTGCTCGAGATTCTGTCGGTGCGCTTGCTCGGCGTCGTACCCGAAGACGAGGATATTATCGTCTCGACTAACAGAGGCGAGCCCATTGCCGGTACTGACAACACACGGGCGGGACAAGCCTATCGCAATATCGCCGGTCGTCTGCGCGGCGAAGACGTGCCGTTTTTGGATCTCACACCCAAAGACCCCACGTGGATCAATAAAATTGTTAAAATCTTCACGCCCGCAGCTCGGGTATAAGGGAGGACATCAAGGTGCAAGTCTTAAATTGGTTCTTCCGCCCGAAAGATGAAGGCGATGCCAGGTCCCGAGCAAAAGACCGCATGCGTCTTATGCTCATCCATGACAGACTCGAGCTGCCGCCCGATCGTTTGTCCAGCCTCGAAGAAGAGCTGATCGCCGTGGTGTCGCGATATTTCGAAATCGACCGCCAGACGACTCGCTTCGACCTGCAGCAATACGAGCGCAAAGCGGCTTTGATAGCCAACTTTCCGCTTCTGCGCTCTAAGTCGTAGGCGTTCAAAAAACGCGTGCCGCCCGCCGGTGGAGATGTCCAAACAGCGGGCTTGCGCGCGCCGTTGGACGTGATTTTGTGTTAGCCTGAGTCAGAAGGTTTGTGGGGAACCTACTCATGCAAAACACAGCCAGCGGACCATATTCAGGTGGCAACGTCTACCTGCGTAGTCTGGCTTTTGTTGTGCACGATATGGACTGGTGGTTGGTGGCAGCCACCGCGTTTTTGCTTTTTGTCGGACTGAGCACGCTGCAACATCAGGGCAGTAATTTCGCCGATAAGCAGTTCCAATTTTTGATCGCCGGCGCCGTTGCCGCTCTGGCATTTTGGCGCATTCCATATTCGTTTTGGACCCATAAAATCGCGTTGCCGATTCTCTACGTGATCAACATCGTTTTGTTGATTGCAGTGATGGTGAAGGGACACTCGGCATTGGGAGCGCAGCGTTGGCTGGCGCTGGGACCAATCACCCTGCAACCCTCTGAAATAGCCAAGCTCGTCGTCATCTTCACGCTCGCCGCCTGGCTCGGCAGGCGACCGATCAAGTCGTTCTGGGATTGCTTCAAAGCGATCGGATTAATTGCCATCCCGGCCGTTCTTGTCTTCAAGCAACCGGACTTGGGCACGTCACTGACGTTTGGCGCCGTGTACACCGGCATGATTTTCTGGGCGGGCGCCGGAGTCACCGATCTAATTATCCTGTTGAGCCCGGTGATCACTCTCATCGCCAACGCCTTCAGCTCCGAAGCTACCAGCCCGATGGGCACGCATGGTTGGCTCATCTGGATTG
>Ga0134128_10004163_pt1 | contig 17748 bp, 20 predicted proteins | sample KB31754_FD_96462 | JGI IMG/M metagenome (GOLD analysis project Ga0134128, IMG submission 96462) | Terrestrial soil microbial communities with excess Nitrogen fertilizer from Kellogg Biological Station, Michigan, USA - KB3-175-4 | ecosystem: Environmental > Terrestrial > Soil > Unclassified ... | reverse complement strand
TTTTCGACGCCTCGCCAAAGATTATGAACGTCTCCAATCCACCTTCGCCAATTACCATTGGCTCGCCTTCGCCACTCTCATGCTCGCAAATTTATTCCGATGAAGTTAAGTACAGGCTCTAATTTATGCATCCGAGGGTGATTTACGAAAAGCGATTGACTGCTGCTCGAAGCAGGTAACGCTCGCGATAGAAACCAACGATTTGCACTCGCAAAATTCGGCGGTGACCAATATGGGAGGTATGTATCTGGAACTTGGTGAACACAAAAAAGCTATCGAATGCCATCAGCGCGGTTTGGAAATTTCGAGACTCTTGGGAGACCTGAAAGCTGAAGGGGCTAATTGGATAAATCTAGCGAATGTTTTCGTGTTTATCGGGCAAGCCAATCGGGCGATTCCACTCTACGAGGATGCGATTAAAAGGAAACAAGCGATTGGCGACATGCTTGGTGTAGCGTATGCCGCGTCTAATTTGGGTCGCATACATGCTCAACGTGGTAATTATCTTATTAGTTTCAATTTAGCGCAGTCTGCTTTGGGCATTTTCGAGAGGCTCAATCATCCACAAGCTGCTACTATTAAGACTCTCGTGACAACTCTTCGCAAGTTGACGAGGTAACTACAATATCGTTTTGTGGCGCAGGTGCTCGGCTGAAGCGGCTCCCGTTCGGCTATGAGTAATTCCCTTAGTCGCTGCATTTTTTTCGGGTCGTGGCTGTTGATTATCCGACGGCGGCACGAGTTCGCCGCGCGTCGCTCGCGCCAATTCAGCCACACGCCGCAAAAGAAATCTCCAAGCGACGCCCCACATCCAAGGCACGCCAAACAAAACCGCAACCGACAGGAACAGGCCGACCGCGAGGCCGAAAGGCAATTGGTCCCATCGGCGTCCGTTTCCTCCAGCGACGGCGAGAAATCCCATCAATGCGTATTTGTATAGAACGGTTTGGACATCAAGGATAACTGAAACGCCGAGCATCAGCCACGCAGCCTGATTTAGTCTGAATTTTTTGGCATCAAACGCCAAAAGCGTGGCACATATAGTAATTCCGAAGTACGCAATGTACTGAGGAATACTGAGTCGTTCTTTGACTGCAAAAAAAGCAAGGAAAGGAACAAAGATTTTTCCGAAAGAAAACAACGATGTGACGATCGATGTATCGGTCTTGCGGAACGACCAATAATAAGGGAACTGATAAACTACCTCGATCAGCGAAATACCGGAAACGATCATCAGCAACCTTGCTGAAAGAAAATGGGGACGTGCGAATAGCCAAACCAAAGGGAGTACAACGACATTGAAGGCTGATGAAAAAAGAACAAGAGTTGTGATCCGTTCGAAAAGGTTATTGGAAAGATAGCTGTCGAGAATATTTGCCCAGGCGTCTTGAAGCGGCGCGAGAAACGCGCTTGCTATTCCCAGCAGATATCTTGGCATGCGGCATCATAAGCGTTCGTATAGAAAATCAAACAAAACTGTGTTCACAATGGCTCGTATGCATAGTGGCATCGCGTTTCACGAGGCGCGCGTATGACGACGTCACGTCCGCACAGGTACCGGACCCGGATCGCCTCCGATCAGTCATTTTTCATTTGGGCCGAGGCTTTTCATCCATTACCCTAGTTCAGCTTTATGCCACTTGTTCACAAATCAATTCGCATAGACCTGCCGAACCAATTGCCATTCGATAGAGACACTGATTTAGAGGCATTCGCCGGAGAATACATTTTGCCGATCGAGAAGAAACTGAAACGGTTCTGGTTTACCCGCTATGGCGTCGTGGGGCAGAGATATATCCTTTTTCGGTTCTCGACGACGAAATTTGAAAAGATCGAAGCGCACATTAACAACATCACAAATATCTTCGGTGGAGCAGGCTGTGAAGATTACGACTATGTTGGCGACCTCGCTAACCAGAGATTCCTCGGCACCGACGCAAGAACTAAAGACAAAAAAAAGCGCGCCGACCTCGTATTCGCGTTTTTAACTGCTTCAGCAAAACTCCTGTTGGCTTCGATTGTCCGAGACGCTGATGGCCACTGGCGACATGAAAATGAACGGGTAAGCGGTTACAACAATCATACATCTCTTGAATCTGTTCATCACCTCTTTTGCAATATGACTGGTGTGCCGACGTACGCCGTGTTGTTCTCACCAACGAACGCCGAGCAATTCGTGCGCTCTGATATGTATTCACGCGATTTTATCAGAGCAAATCCACAAATTCCCTATAAACCCTTCAGGATCGCGCACTAAAGCGTCGCTCGATGGCCAGCAGTCTGACTTGCGTCCACGATTTACCCGTTCTTTCCGACTCGCCGCCACGAATTGATCGTAATTTTTGTTTTTAGAGCTGTAAGATTGCAGTGCTACTGATTCGTGGCCGCATTCGTCGAATTTGCAATCAGGTTTGAAGCAAATAATCGGAGATTTGGATCTGTTCATTCCATGGTAACGCCGCTGTCCCTATTTGTCGGCCTCGATCTGCTTTCGCCTCAAGTGCTCCCATTGCGAATGCACCCCGTTTGAACCTTTGGGTAATTTAGGAAAGTTCCCATTGAGGATACCCTCGTATTTTTTTACAATTTATCTCAGATCAATCACATAGTAGCTGTCGAATCTTGCTAGATACGCGGAGTCCTGCTTTCCCGGCCAATTCATGTTCCCAAATCCGAAGGACGCGCCAACCGCGGGAGCGGAGTGCTCGATTCACCTCTCGATCTCGCTTTACATTGCCTTGGATTTTCCTAACCCAGTACTCGTGGTTCGTCGCCGGCAACCCACCGGCAAACAAAGCTTGGAAGCAGGCACTCGTCGAATTGGGATTTGGCACCGACCAGGAGCAATTGACGACAGAGGTTTGAGGAATGAAACAACAAATTCAAATTTCAGCGAAAAATCTTGGAGCACTTGCATTGCCCGATTTTTGTCCGAAGTGTTTTTGGATTCGAATGAAGTGTCGTGATCGGCTACCCTTTTTTAACTTTCCAGGGATTTTTAGCAGCATTGACAGCTACAGTAAGAAAATCACAGCGGCTCATTTCCATTTGCACGGTCGGTCGCCAAGATGGTTCGACGGTTTTGGGGAACTCGGAGTTCCCATAGCAGTGCCGGGTTGGCGGAAATTCCAACTTATTGATCACGCAACAAACATAATCCTTAGCGGTGTTCCAGATGAAATTCTTTACCACGCTGAACGTGGTCTTTGGATCGTCGATTACAAGACCGCGCGCTACACTGGCAATCAGGATGCGTTGGCCCCCATGTATGAGATCCAGTTAAATTGCTACGCACTGATTGCTGCTGAAATTGGTTTGGGATCCGTTTGCGGTTTGGGATTGCTGTATTATGAGCCGATCACAGAAATAAATGCTGCGGATTCTGCGTCCCTCATTGAGGATAATAGTTTCTTTCTCGAATTCTCTCCTAAACTCAAATCCGTGAAGCTGGATACGAGCAGAATTCCGCCATTGCTTCAACAAGTTCGGAATATTTGCGATGCTCAGGAGTGCCCAACTGGTAAACTTGGTTGTACCGATTGCACCAAGTTGGAACTTCTCGCGAGTACGGTAAGCCGAAGCAACTCGTAATCAATTCACGAAACTCATTGAGAAGCCCCCGTCGGTTTCCTACGGCCAAATATTGGCCGGTTGTCGTGCGACAATCGGCCATTAATTGATCAGAAATGGTCAAAACGAACCAAGGGCATAAACGGGTCGGGGGCATCCAAGGTCTTCTGGGGCCAAGATATGGCTCAAGTCACATGTGCCGTTACAGTGGGATTTGTATGGTGCCGACGGAGGGGGTCGAACCCACACATCCTTGCGGATACCAGATTTTGAGTCTAGCGCGTCTGCCAATTCCGCCACGTCGGCTACCGTGCCGCAAAATATAAATCGCCGGCGGACGAAGTAAATAAGTTTGTTCTGGCTCTGCGCACTTTTCCCAGTATTCCGTTTGCGCCGTCGTCACAACAGCATTGAATTTATCCCAGCCGTCAGCCATGTTCGCGCCATGTCTGAACCGGAATATATTGCTGACGCGCCTGCGTCGCGGCACGTCGAAGGGCGCAAACCCGCTGAACCGTGCTCCATTGTCATTTTCGGCGCGAGCGGCGACCTGACCTCGCGCAAGCTCATCCCGGCCCTTTATCACCTGTTCAAGGAACACCAGATGCCGTCATCGTTTCGCGTGATCGGTTTTGCGCGGCGCGAGAAGACGGATGAATCGTGGCGGCAGGAGCTTCGCGCGGCACTCGATCAGTTCTCCCGCACCAAACCGGTGGACGACGCCGTCTGGGCAGCGTTCGCCAAAAATATTTCCTACTGCCAGGGGGACATCACGGAAGCCGCCGCGTATAAGAAACTGGAGCAGACCTTGACCTCTTTCGGCGAGCCGCCCTTGCGGGAAAATCTTTTATTTTATCTCGCTACGCAGCCGAGCCAGTTTGGCCAGGTGGTCGAGCAGTTGCACAATGCGGGGCTGTTGCACAAAAAAGGTCGCGGCTGGCAGCGCATCGTGGTGGAAAAGCCGTTCGGGCACGATCTCGCGTCGGCGCACGCGCTGAATGAGGAATTGACCCGTTATGCCAACGAGCAACAGGTGTTTCGCATTGACCATTATCTCGGCAAGGAAACGGTGCAGAACATTCTGATGTTCCGGTTTTCGAACTCGATTTTCGAGCGCCTCTGGAACCGTGAATCGATCGATCACGTGCAAATCACTGTCAGCGAACGCATCGGCGTCGGCGGGCGGGGCGGCTATTACGAGGAAGCCGGCGCGCTGCGCGACATGGTGCAGAATCACATGCTGCAGGTGCTCGCGCTGATTTCAATGGAGCCGCCGGTGTCGCTCGAAGCGGAATCGATCCGCGACGAAAAAGTGAAATTGTTGAAATCCATCCGCCCGCTGACGCCTGCTGACATCGCTAAACAAGTGGTGCGCGGCCAGTATTTCGCGGGCGTGGTGGATGGCGAGTCGCGCCCCGGTTACCGGCAGGAAACGAAGGTGAAATCGGATTCGAATGTGGAAACGTACGTGGCGCTGAAGCTGTTCATTGACAACTGGCGCTGGTCGGGTGTGCCGTTTTATTTGCGCACTGGCAAAAATCTTCCCTTGAGCGCGAGCGAAGTGCGCATTCAATTTCGACCCACGCCGCACGTTCTGTTCGCCGCGGTTTGTGGCGAGTTGGACGAGAACGCCATCGCGCTGCGGCTCCAACCGAACGAAGGCATTTATCTCCGGTTCAACGGCAAAGTGCCGGGCACGACGCTCGGCGTGCGGCCCGTGCGCATGAATTTCAGCTACGATTCCGAATTCGGCGCTTACACGCCGGAGGCCTATGAACGGCTCCTGTTGGAAGCGATGCTTGGCGACGCCACGTTGTTCATCCGGCGCGACGAGGTGGAAACCGCGTGGCGAATCGTGGATACCATTCGCAATGGCTGGCAGGGCAAATCTCTCACGAACCGGGAATTCTATTCCGCGGGGACGTGGGGCCCAGTCGCGGCGGATGACTTGCTGGCCCAAAACGGCCACACCTGGCACGAGCCGCAGATGGGCAAGTAGCGTCTCGCGCTCGTGCAATTGTCCCACGGGGACTGACCGGCGAGAAGGACTTCGCCCTATTGCTGAAAAATCGGCGCTGGATGAACAATCTACATGCAACATTTTGAACTGATTCATTTCGCAAACGCGGACGAACTGGCCCGAGCGGCTGCGGCAGCGTGGCTCGACGAGATTGAGCGCGCGAATCGCGTCACGGCATCTTTCGATGTAGCCTTGTCCGGCGGGCGAATTACTCACAAGCTTCTTGGTTCATTCGTCGAGCAAACGAAGTCGCGGAAAGTTTCGCTGAGCCAGGTCAACTTCTTTTGGGCGGATGAACGTTGCGTGCCGCCGACGGATCCCGACAGCAATTTCAAAATCGCGAATGACATCGTGTTCATGCCGCTCAAAATCGCGCCGGAAAAAATTCACCGGCTCCGTGGCGAGGATGTTCCGGAGGTCGGAGCCGAGAGGGCGCAGGAGGAAATGTTTCGCGTCGTCGGTGACAACACCCGCGGTCAGCCGGTGCTCAATCTCATTTTTTTGGGCCTTGGCGAAGATGGTCACGTGGCCTCGCTGGCACCGGAAGAATCGGAAGCGATGGTTTTCGACCAGGCAGTGTATCGGCCTATCGACAATTTCGCCAAACCACCGCCGCGCCGCATTACGATTGGATATCAAACCATCGCCGCCGCGCGCCAGGTGTGGATGCTCGCTTCGGGAACGGGCAAGGAAAAAGCGTTTCGCGATTCGCTCGCCCAGGATGGGAAGACCTCCTTTGCGCGTGTGTTGAGATTGCGCCAGGAAACAAAAATCTTCACGGACATTCGCGTTTAACTGGGAGCGCCGGAGTCCCGCCGGCGCGATGTTTGAAGAACTCGCCGGCGGGACCCCGGCGCTCCCGGTTCAAGGCAGCTTCTGTTTTAGCTTCAGCACCGGCCCGAACAAATCACCGTGCTTCTCAACGCGCTTGAGCACTTCGTCGGAAAGAAAAGTGAGCCGGCCAGCGTCTTTTTTCTTTAGGGCAAATTTGACCTCATCCCAATCCATCGGCGTGGAAACGCTCGGCCGTTCCTTGGCGCGAAGCGAGTAAGCGCAGACGGTGGTCTTGTGGCGATCGTTCTGGCTCCAGTCCACGAACACTTTTCCCGCCCGCAGATTTTTGGCCATTTTCGAAAGGACCAGTTCGGGATGCTCCTGTTCCAATTCTTCCGCGAGCTGATGTGAAACCGCTTTGGTGTCGTCGTAAGTGACCGGCGTGTTCAACGGCACATAAACCTGCAGGCCCTTTGAGCCGGAAGTTTTGGGAAAACTTTGCAGCTTGAGCGCATCGAGCTTTTCTTTGAGCCAAAATCCAACTTGCGCGCAAGTCATGATGTCCGCGGGCGCGCCCGGGTCCAGGTCGAAAACCATCATCGTCGGGCGATCCACGTCACTCGCCTTGGCCAGAAACGTGTGCAGTTCGAGATCGCCAAGATTGGCCGCCCAAACGACTGAAGGCAAATTATTGGCCAGGCAGAAATGAATTTCCGCCTCGTTCCGCTCGCTGTAGACGGGAGCAATCTCAACCCACTCGGGACGATAGGGTGGGCACCGTTTTTCGTAGAAGAAATTTCCCGTCACGCCTTCCGGATACCGCTTCAGCGTCAACGGACGGTCCTTCAAATGCGGCAGCAGGACCGGTGAAATGCGGATGTAATAATCAATGACCTGCGCCTTGGTGAAACCGATGCTCGGATAAAAAATCTTGTCGAGATTGGAGACGGGAACCTTGAGGCCTTTGATATTCAGCGTTTCGCTCGTGCGGCGCGAAGCAATCGCGGTGGCGCGGCGGCTGGAAGGACGCTTATTCGCGCGGCGGACAGTCATCGGTCAACGCGCTCCTCTCCTTGTCCTCGCGGCAGCATCCGCTAGGAATTTGTCGCTCCTGGAAAATGACACGCGAACCAAAAAGCGGAGTCCGGCGTCAGTTCGAATTCCGTATCGCGGCGCTCCAGCAAACCTTCAAATGAGCCGTGTTCCAAAAGGAATGCTCTTTCCGGCGAAAGCGCATCCTTGAAAACCTCGGCTTCGTCTATGTCCAGTGCTCGGGCCATAAATTATTCGTTGATGCCCCAATGCGAAAATGCCGGCACTTCCTGTGTGGCATTGGCCAGAAAGGCGAGCGTTTTTTCGCCAATGCTGGTCGAGCGGGTCGCCGTGTGAGATTTTTCGGTCGTGCCGGGCCAAATGCCGGGTTGGGAAAAGAATTCAATCCCGGCGCGGCTGGCCACGGCGGACAGATAAGAACGCACCGGAGTCTCGGCCGATTCGCCGTCGAACAATCCGACCAACGCGCTCGCTTCGGTGTTGTAGGAAAGCCACAAATCCACCCAGGATTTGACGTCCTGCGGCAATTCGTATCCGTCATGCGCGGCGACAATGATGATGTCCGCGCCGGCGGCATCTTTGGCGGCCATTTCCTTCAACTTGGGCGACGCAAGAACTTCGAATTTCCACATCTGATTGGCGAAGAGGCATTGCTGGCCCAATTGTTGGACCAGATACTCATAGGTCTTCAACGCGCGCTTGCCAGTTTCCAAATCCTCGTAGGCGATCACCACATTCAATGCGGAATTGATTTCTTTTTCAGAGGAATTGAAGCCCGGAAAGCTGAACGTTTGCATGAAATTGAGAATGTCGGGTTGAACAAAAAACAACAATGGGGTACAGACCTACGTAGAACTTCAACGATATTTGTAACGACAGAGGCTCGGGGGTCGAGGGGGCAATTTTGACCTGAATCACCCCAACCACCACGTCAGCAACGGCGCGAAAACAAGGCTCGGCAAATAATTCGTCACCGGCACCTTGCGGACCTCGAAAATCAGGATGGCTACACAGAAAATCAGCAATCCACCGGTCGCATTCACGGACTCCATCAATCCATGTAATTGCAAAAACGGGCCCAGCCATTTCGCGCAGAGGAGGGTGAGGGCGCCTTGGAAAATCAACACCGGCACGGCGGAAAGAATGACGCCCCAGCCAAAAATTGCCACGAAACCCATTGTCGCCAGCCCGTCCATGACCGCCTTGATCGCGAGCGGATAAAAATAACCCGGCACTAAACCATTATGGATCGCGCCCAGGATTCCCAACGGCGCCGCGCAGAACAAAAGCGCGCACACAACGAAGCCATCATTGAATCGATTCGGATTTTCGGGCGTCGCGGCGGCCATGCGTTCACGCGTAAACTGGCCGATGCGATTGGAGGTTTTTTGAAGGCCCAACAGTTTGCCCGTCAGGCTGCCCAGGGAAAGTGACAGGAGAACGATCCCGATTTCTTTAAGAGCGTGTCCGAAAGATGGAGCCAGGCTCAAGGCCGTCAGCCGCAATCCAACCAGACCAGTGCACGCGCCCAGCACGATTTTGAATAATTGCTGTGTGCCATCCGACGGCTGTTTTCTGAAAATAAGCCCCGCGAGACCACCGGCGACGATGGCGATGGCGTTCAAGATCGTTCCAAGCACGGCCTGACTGAAACATTCCGATGGAAAAGAGCAAAGCGCAAAGTTGCGGAATTTCGAAATTCAACGTTGCAATTCGTTTCAGTAACCGGCACCTTCTTCTGCCCTTGGTTCGGGGCGTAGCGTAGCCTGGCTAGCGCGCTTGTTTCGGGTACAAGAGGTCGTGAGTTCGAATCTCACCGCCCCGACCATTTTTTCTTCGGAAATCGGCGAATCCTCTCTGTTTTCTAACAACGTTCTAACAAAAGTTAACGTTCCGCGTTAGATAACATGAGCAAACAGAAAAATTCGGAATGGCCGCTGGAAATCAAATCCGGCTCCGCCGTCGTAAAAATATATCGCACCGAAAAGGCCAATGGCTACGTTTCGTATTCCGCCGTTTATTACAAGGGCCGCGAGCGCAAAGTCCGTTTCTTTCAAGATTTGGCTGTGGCGAAATCCACCGCCAAAACCATTGCGGACGAAATCACCCAAGGCCAGCACGTCAGCTTGGAACTGACCGCCAACCAACGGCTGGAAATTCAACGCGCCTTGGAAATCCTCGCACCGCTGAACATCCCGCTCGACCTTGCCGCCAGTCGCTACGCCCAGGCACACGGCGCACTGGCGGAAACGAAAGCCGATTTGGTGGAAGCCGCCCGCCAGTATGCCAAGCAACACGGCGGGGTCATCCAAAAGAGCGTGGCCGATGCCGTAACGGAATTGCTGGCGCACATTGAAACCGAGCAGAAGAACACGGTGAACGGCACCCGCCGAAAGCAGGCGTGGGCAAAGCTTCTGCGTTCGCATTTGCAATGCAAACTGGCCGAACACTTCCAGTGCAATGTCAGTGATTTAACCAGCAACGCGCTGGAACCGTGGCTGATTGGTTTGAAACTTGCAGAGCGCACCCGCCGCAACGTCCGTGATTGCGTGGCATATTTCCTAAAATGGGCGAAGGGACGGAACTATCTGCCCAAAGATGCCGACCCGCTGGCGCACGTGCAGAACTTCCGCAAGCGCAAGCTCGGAGCCATTGAAATCATTTCTGCCGATGAACTGGCCACGCTACTGGCCTATGCGCCGGATGATTTCATCCCGTATCTCGGGCTCCGCGCCTTTGCCGGATTGCGCGATTGCGAAGCGCGGGCCTTGGATTGGGAAAATGTTGATCTAAAAGGCAAGTGGATTGACATACCGGAACACGTCGCCAAGCAATCCGACGAAGACGAGGGCGTTCGCCGCAAGGTGAAAGTCCGTCCGGTGTTGGCCGAATGGCTAAAGCCGCGCGTCCAGAAATCCGGGCCGGTCTGCCCTTACGCCAATTCGGTCAAGAAATTGGCGGAAGTGGCAGGGGAGGCCCAAGTGGAAATGCCCCGCAATGCGTTGCGCCATACGTTCATTTCCGCCGCCGTCACAGTGACGAACGATTTGAACGCCGTTGCCATTGAAGCGGGCAATAGCGCGAGAATCATTGAGCAACACTACTGGCGCAAGGGAATGCGTCCGAAGGAGGCCCGCGCGTGGTTCAAAGTCACTTGTGAATATGTTGCGAGAAAAAAGTCAGAAAAAATCATCGTGATTCACCCCGAAGAAAAAGCCGCCGCATAGTCCGTCGTTTCCTCTCTAGCCCCGCTGGTTCACGCCAGCGGGGTTTTCTTTCCGCTACGTTCATTCCGAACGTTCCCCGTTAGTAGAAGCGCGATTTTTTTGCGCCGGAATGAACAGCGTCGTACAAAATACGCCATTGAAGCCGGTTTCCCCTTGGAAACCGGACGGGATGCCCTTTTGCTGGCAACCCAAGGCTGCGCTTGCCCGCATTGAGCAAAGTCTGGAATTGGGCAAAGCCGCAACCGCTAAGGCAGTTTATGTCGCGCTCACTCGGATTGCCAGCGACCGTGAATGTGCCACGTTTCAAGTCCCGATCACGCACGTTGCCGCCTTTGCCTCGCTGAACCGGCGTACCGTCGAACGCCGTTTGCCGGATTTGGAACGGCTTGGTTTGGTGACAATTCAACGCAGCATCCGGCGCACGGAACACGTTTATATCCTTCTGACATTAAGTCGCCACGATACGGCACAAAGTCGCAGCGATGCGACAGCGCAAAGGGGTTTGGGCGATACTCCCTTATTATTTAATAATTATAGTACTATTAAAGAAGAAAAGAAGAATACTCCCGCGCCTTGCGCGGTGGTGATTCCTTCTATCTTGGACACTCCCGAATTTCAGGCCGCTTGGAAAGAGTGGATGGATTACCGGCTGAGTCTCCGCAAATCCAAAAAGCCACAAATGATGTTCGCCGGTCAACTTTCTTGGCTGGCTCAATTTCCTTCCCGTAACGCAACCGAAATCCTGCGCCAGTCCATTCGCAATGGCTGGCAAGGTTTGTTCCCGTTGAAACATGACCAAAACTCCCGAACTGATAAACCAAACCCTCGAAACGCTGGCATCGCTACCGACGCGAGCGAACACGGACGCCGCCTCGCCGAAGCCCTTGCCAAGCGCCAGCAAACCCATAACCCATCCGTGTGAGACGGCTTGGCAACAGAAATGGCTGGCCCTAGACGTAACCGCGCCCGTGATCCAAACGATGGCGACAGAGGCGCAACATTTTGCCCGCCGCTGGTTTCACAATCAGCCGCAACCCTCGTTATTGGTGCTTACGGGCGTGAGTGGATGCGGTAAAACGCATACAGCGAAGGGTCTTTTCCGTTTTGCGCTGCAATCGTCCTATACCGCGTTTCAAAAGGGAGGCTGGAAACGCGGCATCCCAAGCACACTGTTTTTGTCGTGGCCCGAGACAACCGACACTTTCAAAGCGGGCAACTACGGCGTAGTAGATGATTGCTTTAAGGAAGGGTTGCTCGTGATTGATGACATTGGCGCGGAGCATGACCCATCCCGTAACAGCGCGGATAAACTTTGCCAAATCCTCACCCGCCGCGAGCGCAAGTTCACCGTGATAACAACCAACATCGTGCCCTCGGCGTGGCCGGAACGGTTTGACGTGCGGATTGCCGACCGCCTGATGCGAAATTCCGTGGTAGTGGATTTGTCGGATGCGACCAGCTACGCCCTCGTATAATCCAATTGCCCGAATCACACAGTTGAATGGACCTTTACGTTCCCGCTTTAGTGTATATGAACATTACTCCGACACCTGAACTGGTTACTGTCACGGAAATGGCACGGCGCATTTCCGTATGCAGCCTCACCCTCAAACGCCGGATCGTCAAAGCAGATTTGAAACCGGACGCAGTACTTTTGGAAGGCAGCAGCCAATTGCAGTCGCCCTTGTTCGATGCGTCCCGCGTTTCGCTCATCAAGAAAATCCTCTATCCCGAACTGCCATGAGTGACAAACTCGATCAAGCCGAAGTCGTGGCCCGCATCAATACGCTTACGCTCAAAGCGAAATACCTCGCCGCCGAATTGGAAATGGCCACGCGCGAGCGAGTGCCCTTGCCATCCCCGAGTGGCGATATTCTGGTCGACTTGGACACAATGGAGGCCCATTGCCGGGAACTGGAAACCAAGTTAGGGCACAGTCCCGCCACCACGTCAGAAGATTTTCAGCCGCGTCGGTCATCGCCGGGGTTCGCGTCCCCGTCTGTGTTGTCGGTAGCTCATACCGGCGCGGCTAAACTTACCGCCACCGAACAAGTCCTTGCCGCCAAGGGCGTTTCATCCTTGGAGGAATTGAGGCAGCAGCGCTTACAGCAGTCGCAAGTGCCACGCTATCCGAAAACCATTGACCCCAAAATCCTGAATAATCCGAACATGACCGTTACAGAAAAATGTCTCGCGGCCAAACGCCAGCAACAAAACCGATGAAAAAACCTCAAATTGAAACCGAAGATTGGGACGTAAGCGAAACGGAGGCACTCGCCGCCATGCCCGTTATTCCAACAGTAACCGCCCCGGTGGAAGAACCGATGCCCGATAACTTCGCGGGTTTGCTTGCCGAGATTGAGCGGCTGGACAAGCTCAGGCCCAAGACCCGCGACGAAGAACTGGCCATTCGCGCCCGCCGCGAAAAAGTTTCCAAGCGGGCCTTTGAAATTCAGCAATTGCCGCCAGCGCCGGTTTTCACGGCGGATCATTGGGCGCAACGAAAACAGCACGAAGATAACCGCCCTTCATTCCGTCAGGAACGGCTGGAAAAACTGGCTAAAGCGTTTCCGACCGTCCGCGCCCTCATCAAGACAGCCACCAAGAACCCATGACAACACAGCAACGATTACTTACCGAAAAATCCATTCAAACCCTTATCGCCAAATGCAAGGAAGCGCTGGCGATCTACGAAGCCAAGACGCTGATATACGAGGAACAACTTCACCCGGAACAAACAGCCGAACGATTGCGCCGGGAACTCACAGCGGCGAAAAGCATCGAGGAAACTGTGGAGTTGCAATCGAAGCTCGCCAAGTTTCGCGGCGATGATGCCCATGCTGTTGCCATTACGCTCCAGCGGCACATTGGGAAAGACTTTGACGGTGCCAGGGTGTTGCTGCTTGAGTTAATCTCCGAGGCGATGCGATTGTTGAACACATATCGTCAAGCCGCCTTGCAATCTGAACGCCAATTTTTCGCTGGCCAGAATTTACCGCACGAGCCAACGGCAGTGTCACGCCAGTTCAATGCCGCCATGCGCGAGCTTGAACACGAGAAGGAATCAATCGCACCAGCCAAGCAGCATCCCGGCATGACCTACCGATTGCCCGACGCCCGCGCCACAGTTCTGAACTGGTTCGGTGTTCAAGACATTGCATGAGTAAAACAAAACGCATTCGGGTTAAGAGATGCGAGGCTGGCAGCTTGGACGTTGAACTCGCCAAGCTGCGGAGCCAGCAGCCGGAAGCAGAGCTAAAGAAAATCTTAGAGGACATAAAACAAGACGTGGACAAAGAGGGTAAGGAATCTTTTTCTCCGTAGCATCCCGAGCAGGGTCCAAAGCAGGCCCAAACTCATGCGTAATCAGTAAAAAATCCAATGTCCCATGAATTTTTAGTGCCCAGTGGGCAAATTCCCTCGAAACCCCGCATATCGGGTGTAAAGCGCGGGCGTTGCTTTACGCCATGTCCCGCCCACTTGAAGTAGAAAGCCCCGGCTATTCTGGCCGGGGTTCTTTTCGTGTGAGACATGGCGGCTGAGATCAATGCCGCCGTACCAATGGTTCTCGTTACTAAACTGTTGAAGCCTCCGGTTTCTCCGAGGCTTTGCGGGTGTGCCATATCCAAAGCGCAACGGCAGCCACGTTTCCCAAAACCAATGGCGCGAGACGGCCGTGAAGAATTCTGAGTTCAATCAAACTCATAATTGCCAAAACGAAATAGGAATAGATTTGGGCGGTACGACGGAGTTTGTTTCCTGGAATGAGATTAAACGAATTACATACGAGCAAGATATACGGGCTTGTCGGGATTAGCCAAATAACGGCGATTAGCAAGACGCCAAGCATTCCAGAGCCGCCCGACTCTGTGCCCGCCCCATCTCCCATGCCTCGGAGCGAATTGCCAAAAGACCAAATCCCAAACGTAATCACTGACCATCCGACACCTTCGCCTACTGAGAGTAATACCGTTAAAACGCGTATGAAGTTATTCATTTCATTCTGTTGCAGGTGCGGTCGCCTCCCAATTGCGCGACCCATTTGTGCTCGCCACACCACTGAACTTGAAGTACATGAAATCGTCCGGCTTATTATTGATGCGAATCCAAAGATGAAACTTACTGTAAACTTGGCCATTTCGACTGTCCGTGAAGAACGCTTTATCAAACATATCTATTCCGTTGTTGTTATCGAAGTTAGTACTAGCCTCATAGCCCTGTTCCGGTGCGATGAATGTGACCGCAGCTTCACTCCCGGAAGTTGGGATGAAGCCTCCGTTTATAACCTCGAAGGTAATACTCCACTTCTGGGGACGGCGTTCTGAAATTTCTCCTGACGGCCTATTGACTTTTATCTTAATATCACCGCCGGACGCGACGAGTTTTCCAGCAATTAAGTCAAAAATGACCGGATCGCTCGTGAATGGTATTTTGTATTCTTTATTAATGTTAATCAGTGACTCTGCGCCTTGCAGTTTCCACATTTTAATAACAGTCGGATTATTCGGGTCAGACACAAACGGGTGTTCTTCCATGTGCGAGTATTTGAACAATGTCTCCGTCGTTGCCAGAGAATATCCGGCTTTGTGCGGAGCAAGCCCTAACTCTTGCCCGTGATAACCTTTAATAGTGAAAAATCCATTTCCGTCCGTCGTTACTTGCCCATGCTTAACGGTAGAGTTTGATCCATTGTAGATTCGGACGCCAAAGTTGATGGTGGCATCTGCGACAGGGCCGCCAACCTGATCTTCAACCTTGCCGTAAAAATCAATCGGAACGTCGTTATACGTTGAAAGCACATTTATAGCCTGCTCGGCCTTATTCTCCGTATGAGGAGATGGATTCGTAATCCCCGGGTTGGCCGTTACTATTGGCACATTGGATTTCACTGTGGGTGTCGGCGTGCTTCTTGCGGCGGCTTGCGGGGAAGAATTTGTTTCCGCCGCCGTTGTTGAAAGTGCTTCCTTGGACTTTTTACCCTGCCAAAGAATTAATGCAATCAAGACGAAAATAGCAGCACCAAAAAAAAGAATTGAACGTCTAATTCTCATCAGTTGCTAATATTGAAACCCTGAATTCCAGAATGCAATAAAGTATTCCAATAGTTCCACTGCTGCCAGCAGTCCCCACGAAATTGAGCGCTATGCCAGAAATGATCAGCGTAATTATGGCCGGAGACATCGGGGGGCCAAACGTGACTATCTGGGTCAGTCATATCAAGACTTGTAAAAGTGGTTATTGGCGTTCTGCCAAGAGCGGACGAACGAGCTTGCGCTGCGTAAGCCATCACTTCATAGCGATTAGTCGTGACATTTACGATGTCAAAATAGTTCGGGTCGCCAAACGGAAGTTTCTTGAAAAAATGATTCCATGGCGGAGTGTCATCTGGCGCGCCGGCGTTGTAATTTCCAACTCCATCGTAAGGGTACCCATCAAAAAAGTAACTCCAGGATAGCAGGCTCTGGTCGGGTTTCAGCAATTGATCGAGCTCCCAATGCGGACGGCTCAATGCGTAATCATTCGTGTTGTAAAAATCAATTCGTCGTCCAACGGCTGCACTATTTGTTAAAAGCCAATCTTTGTAGATATTTGGAGTATTTGGACCAAAATTGACCCCATAATCGAACGAATAATCAGGCAAACTATCATCGTACACGTGCGCTGGGATTGCCGCTTGACTGGCAACGTAGGTATTCACAACCTCATTACTGGATGCGAGCCTCAATGCTTCACCGGCGACGACGTTGCCCATGCTGTGCGCCATCATATAAACGTGCCCAGGATATTGAGTATTGAGGTCTGTCAATTTGTTCAACAGCCCAGTGGCAGACCGCCAAGCAATATACTCACTGTCATCGTAATTGTCAGGGTCGGTGAGTGCGGTTTTCCATCCTGTAAAGCCGTTCCCGGTCGGCCAGCGATAAATGCCGAACCTTCCCTGATACCCCTGCCAATAGAGGCGTTTGAATGCACTTTCAGCGAAACGATCTTTTTCCCACGTTTGCATATTCCACCCGTGCACATAGAGGATATATGGTGTATTGGTGTCCGTAATCGCGCTGTAATCATATTGAAACGGCAGAGCCAATCCGGCGTCCGACGGAAAATTGTCCGCTGCGAGCAAGGAATTCGTTACCGGCGCGATATTGCGACTGTCTCCAACCGTCCAGCGTTCATACATTTGTTTTATTTCTTTGATCTCGATGTAAGAGCGTGTTTGTGCCAGCACGTTTCCATTGCCGTCCGCTATGGTCAACGCCATTTCTCCGAAGCCGTTGCTGACACCGCAAAATACAAAGTGTCCTTGGGCAAGATCACCGGCCAACTCGCTGGTATTAAGCTGAATGCTTTGGCCCGGCCCGACCCTCCCTACGTAAGGCTTTATCGTCTGGAGAACGGCGGATGATTCGTTAGTGAGATACCCAATGCCGCCATCAGCATCTGCTGCGGCAAATAGATCGATCACAGGATTTCCGACGGTGGGGTTGTCGTCATCGGGGAAAACCGGATTCGGCCCCAGGCTCAATGTCACTGTGGCATTTGTCGGCAGAGCCGCCAGCAAGTTTGTGGTTACTCCGCAAATCCATAATCTGGCAAAGTCCTGAACATCACGTGTGCAAGACATAACACGGTTGCCTGCACCGTCCCGATATTCATAATCCGGGGTATCGTGGTCTGTGCTGCCCGGAGAATCAGCTTGTTGTACATCGTCATCGTATGAGACTCCATCATCCTCATCAGGTGTATTGCGGTCGTAATTATCGTTCCTCCAAAACACGAAAGGCCGCGCAACCGTCCCAGCGCTGTCACCGTTGCCGTTCATTGTATTGTCCGGCCCTGCATAGCTCAAATCCATCACGCCATCGTGATTTACATCAAATTGTAATTTGATCGTGTAAACGATTCCGGTCCCGCGCTCGCCAGTATCAATGTCGGGCATTGTCACGATGGCTGCTGGGCCGGGCACTGTGGGAAAGAATTCTCCATACGGAGATATCAGGCCCGCTTCGTTGGTTGTAATGTTTCCGTTCGCATCGATTTGATATGCTTTATCCAAATATTGTTCCAAGTAGGCGTATTTTCCGGCATATCCATTGGTAATTT
>Ga0134128_10004162_pt1 | contig 17748 bp, 20 predicted proteins | sample KB31754_FD_96462 | JGI IMG/M metagenome (GOLD analysis project Ga0134128, IMG submission 96462) | Terrestrial soil microbial communities with excess Nitrogen fertilizer from Kellogg Biological Station, Michigan, USA - KB3-175-4 | ecosystem: Environmental > Terrestrial > Soil > Unclassified ... | reverse complement strand
TTGTTTGGCGATGGGTCAGCCCCGTTCGCGTCGGAGCTCTGGCCACAGCATGCCCGAGGGAATCAGCACCGCGCGGGCGCGTCGTCGACGTCCGGGCGGGAATACCAAGGTGGCGGCGCATGGTGGACCAAGCTGCTTGAATACTGTTAGGCACCTGCTGGGGAACCTGGACGGGTCATCCGCAGATGCTGGAGACGGTGCCGCTACGCGCGGCAGGCGCGCGGGACACAAACCGCGCGAAAGGTTGCGAAAGGGTAGTGACGAGCGCATGACGGCTGACGAGCCTCGCGACGATTCAGCTCGGCCCGTGCCGCGTCCGGGACCTCGTCCCGGCCCCCGGCCCGTGAGCTCGGGGTCGCGGCCGGCCGCTCACCCGGTGCTGGTGCCGCCCCCGCCCAGCAATCCGTACCAATTCGGGCGCGTGGATGACGATGGCACGGTCTGGCTGATCAGCGCCGCCGGCGAGCGCATCATCGGCTCATGGCAGGCCGGTGACCGCGACGCCGCGTTCGCCCATTTCGGCCGGCGGTTCGATGACCTGGCCACCGAGGTCACGCTCATGGAGGAGCGGCTGGCCTCGGGGACCGGTGACGCGCGCAAGATCAAGGTTCACGCGGCCGAGCTGGCTGAGACGCTGCCGACGGCCGCCGTGCTGGGCGATATCGATGCGCTCGCAACCCGTTTGACCCGCATTGCCGAACATGCCGAGGCGACTGTCGCCGCGGACCGCTCGCGGCGCGAGGAGCACCGCGCCACCCAGACCGCCCGCAAGGAGGCGCTGGCCGCCGAGGCCGAGGAGTTGGGCGCCAACGCGACGCAATGGAAGGCCGCGGGCGACCGGCTGCGCGCGATCCTCGACGAGTGGAAAACCATCAGCGGTCTGGACCGCAAGGTGGACGACGCGTTGTGGAAGCGCTATTCCGCGGCCCGGGAGGCCTTCAACCGGCGGCGGGGTTCGCATTTCGCCGAGCTGGACAAAGAGCGCTCGGGCATCCGCCAGGCCAAGGAGCGGCTCTGCGAGCGGGCCGAAGAGCTGTCCGATTCGACCGACTGGACGGCCACCAGCGCGGAGTTCCGCAAGCTGCTCACCGAATGGAAGGCGGCCGGGCGGGCGACCCGCGAGGTCGACGAAGCCCTATGGCGGCGCTTCAAGGCGGCCCAGGACGTGTTCTTCACCGCCCGCAACGCGGTGACGGCGGAAAAGGACGCGGAGTTCCGCGCGAATGCGACCGCCAAAGAGGCGCTGCTGGCCGAGGCGGAAAGGCTGGACACCAGCAACCACGACGCGGCCCGGGCGACGCTGCGCTCGATCACCGAGAAATGGGATGCGATCGGCAAAGTCCCGCGGGAGCGGTCCGGCGAGCTCGAGCGGCGACTGCGCGCGGTCGAGAAGAAGGTGCGCGACGCCGGCGAGACGGGTTGGTCGGATCCCCAGGCGCAGGCTCGGGCCGAGCAATTCCAGGCCCGCGCCGAGCAATACGAACAGCAGGCTCAGAAGGCCGCCGCGGCGGGGCGGACCAAGGAAGCCGAAGAGGCCAAAGCCAACGCCGAACAGTGGCGGCAGTGGGCGCAGGCGGCCGTGGAGGCCCTGTCCCGCAAGTCCTAACGGCCGTCGTCAGATCCTGTACCGCTGTCGGGGCCGCCCGGTGCCGGGGGCGTTTCCGCGGCGGCGGGCGGGGCCGGCTTGTCCAGCGCATCCAGCAGCGTGATCGACTGCTGCCGCGCGGCGACGCGGCGACGCTCTTCCTCGGCGGCGAGTTGCACGATGGTCCGCGACCACACCACGCGTGCCCAGTGGTAGGTGAGCAGGAGGACCGTGATCCAGGCGACGATCAGGCCCCACCCCGGCCCCGGGTGCCCCGCGGCCACGGTCTGACGCGACCAGATCGCCAACATGCCCGCGGCGCCCGCGATCGCCGAGCCCGCCAGCGCAACCCACGCCAGCGCCCAGCGCCGGGTCACCAGCGCCAGCATCGAAAAGCCCACACCGAACACCAGCGCCAGCCAGGCGAACATCCGCGACGGCAGCGCGACCGCGGCCGCCCCGGCACCGTGGCTTTCGAACAACACGTCCCATCCGCGCACATCGCCGGTGTGCGGCAAGATGAACGAGCCCAGCAGCGCGAACACCAGGATCGACACGAAGAAAGCCCTTGGGCCGGGATCGATTCCGCGTGCCACCCGGCGTTCGGCGGCCTCGATCTCGGTCCGCAGGGCGCCGAGCTGTGTGTCTTCTTTTTTCATCGTGCACATCCCAGGGGTTCGGCCGGGCCGACGGGCGGCCCGACGGCGGGCATGCCAAGTCCGATATCGCGCGGGCGCCGCCCGGCGGCGTGCGCGTCACCCGCCCGGGTGCGGCGATGGGTCAGGATGCCCGCGTCGGCGATGAGGTGATGGGGCGCGGCCCCGGTGACCACCGTGGTGATGATGTCGCCCGGGTGAGGCCGGGTGTCGGCGGGGTCGGTGGCGGCTGCTCGGACGGCTTCTCGGACAGCTTCTCGGACAGCAAAGTGCACCAGCCGGCCGTCGCGGGACCGCCCGCTCATCCGCGCGGTGGCGGTGTCCTTGCGTCCTTCACCCGTGGCGACGAGCAGTTCGACGGGCTGCCCGATCAGGGCCTGGTTGCCCTGCAACGAGATCTCCTCCTGCAGTTCGACCAGCCGCTCATAGCGTTCCTGTACAACGGCTTTCGGTATCTGCCCGTCGAGTTCGGCGGCGGGGGTGCCGGGTCGCTTGGAGTACTGGAAGGTGAACGCGGCCGAGAACCGGGCCTGGCGCACGACGTCGAGCGTGGCCGCGAAGTCCTCCTCGGTCTCACCGGGAAATCCGACGATCAGATCGGTGGTGATGGCGGCGTGCGGCATGGCGGCCCGGACGCGGTCGATGATGCCGAGGTAACGCTCGGCGCGGTAGGAACGCCGCATCGCGCGCAGCACCCGGTCGGACCCGGATTGCAGCGGCATATGCAGGGCGGGACACACGTTCGGCGTCTGCGCCATGGCCTCGATGACGTCGTCGGTGAATTCGGCGGGATGCGGCGAGGTGAACCGCACCCGTTCCAGCCCGTCGATATCGCCGCAAGCCCGCAGCAGGCGCGCGAAGGCGCCGCGATCGCGGGGCAACGCCGGGTCGGCGAAGGAAACCCCGTAGGCGTTGACGTTCTGACCCAGCAGCGTGACCTCGAGCACGCCGTCGTCCACCAGCGAGGCGACCTCGGCGAGGATGTCGTCGGGGCTGCGGTCGACCTCTTTGCCGCGCAGCGACGGAACAATACAGAACGTGCAGCTGTTGTTGCACCCAACCGAGATGGAAACCCAAGCGGCATAGGCGGATTCGCGGGCGCTCGGCAGCGAGGACGGAAACTCCTGCAGCGCCTCGGCGATTTCCACCTGGGCGACTTTGTTGTGGCGGGCCCGCTCGAGCAGCGTGGGCAGCGACCCGATGTTGTGCGTGCCGAAGATGACGTCGACCCACGGCGCCTTGCGCAGCAACCCGTCGCGGTCCTTTTGGGCCAGGCAGCCACCGACGGCGATCTGCATCTCGGGATTTTCGCGTTTGCGCGGAGCCAGGTGGCTGAGGTTGCCGTACAGCTTGTTGTCGGCGTTCTCGCGAACCGCGCAGGTGTTGAACACCACCACGTCGGCGTCGGCACCGTCGGCCGCGCGCTCGTAGCCCGCCGCCTCGAGCAGGCCCGCCAACCGTTCGGAGTCGTGGACGTTCATCTGGCAGCCGTAGGTGCGGACCTGATAGGTGCGCGCCGGTGCGGCGTCCGCCGCCACGGCCTCTCGCACCATCGAAGTCACGGGGCCATGGTACGGCGAGCGGTGCCCACCGGATTAACCCGCAGCTAGACCCGGCGGCGCTCCCGTTCGGCGGCCAGTTCCGCCAGGACGACCTCGCACGCCAGATTCTGGCTGTAGCCGCGGCGCGCCAGCATCCCCACCAGCCGGCGAGTCACCCGCGTATCGTCGTCGCTCAGCGTCTCGCGGCGCAGCTTGGCCCGGATCAATTGCTCCGCCCGGTCCCGCTCGGCGCCGGCATCGATGCCGGCCAGCACGGTGGTGATCACGTCGTTGTCGACGCCCTTGGTGTGTAACTCGGCGGCCAAGGCACGCTTGCTTTTCCCGGCGTGCGCCCGGCGGGACCGCACCCACTGTTGGGCGAAGTCGGCGTCATCGATCAGGCCGACGGAGGCCAAGCGGTCGAGCACCCGCTCGCTGATCTCGTCGGGATAGCCGCGCTTGGCCAGCCGGCCACGCAGCTCGGCCCGCGTGCGCGCTCTCGCGGTGAGCAGGCGCAGGCACAGCGCCCGCGCCTGCTCTTCGCGAGAGGGCTCAGAAATCGACGGGGGCGGGCAGGACGCCGTCATCGGACAAGTCATCGGTCACAACCGCGCCAATCCCAAGCTTTTCCTTGATCTTCTTCTCGATCTCGTTGGCCACTTCGTCGTTTTCCATCAAGAAGGTGCGGGAGTTCTCCTTGCCCTGGCCGAGCTGCTCGCCCTCATAGGTGAACCAGGAACCGGACTTGCGGATGAAGCCCTGATCCACGCCCATATCGATCAGCGAGCCTTCCCGGCTGATCCCCCGGCCGTAGAGGATGTCGAACTCGGCCTGCTTGAACGGCGGCGCCACCTTGTTCTTGACGATCTTGACCCGGGTGCGGTTGCCGACCGCATTGGTGCCGTCCTTGAGCGTCTCGATCCGGCGTACGTCCATGCGCACCGAGGCGTAGAACTTCAAGGCCTTTCCACCCGTGGTGGTTTCAGGGCTGCCGAACATCACCCCGATCTTCTCGCGCAGCTGGTTGATGAAGATCGCGGTTGTTCCCGAATTGCTCAGCGCGCCAGTCATTTTCCGCAGTGCCTGGCTCATCAGCCGGGCCTGTAGACCGACATGGCTGTCCCCCATCTCGCCTTCGAGCTCCGCGCGCGGCACCAGTGCGGCCACCGAGTCGATGACCAGGATGTCCAGGGCGCCGGAACGGATCAGCATGTCGGCGATCTCGAGGGCCTGCTCCCCCGTGTCCGGCTGGCTGACCAACAGGGAGTCGGTGTCCACGCCGAGTTTTTTGGCGTACTCCGGGTCCAGGGCGTGCTCGGCGTCGATGAAGGCCGCGACGCCGCCGGCGGCCTGGGCGTTGGCCACCGCGTGCAGCGCGACGGTGGTCTTACCCGAGGATTCCGGGCCGTAGATCTCCACGACCCGGCCGCGGGGCAGCCCGCCAATGCCCAAGGCCACGTCCAGTGCGATGGATCCGGTCGGGATGATCGAGATCGGCTGACGCGTCTCGTCGCCGAGACGCATCACCGAGCCTTTGCCGTAGCTCTTTTCGATCTGGGCCATCGCCAGTTCGAGAGCCTTTTCGCGATCGGGGGCTTGCGCCATGGTGCCTCTCCTATAGTCGGTGTTCGTCTGACCGGTATCGGTCGGTTGTCGGTGACACTAGAGATGGCCACCGACAAGTTGACTGGCCGAACGCTCACCACACTAGCCGAACAGGTGTTCGATTCAAGCCCGACACGCCGTTGGCCACCATCGCGTGTGGCAACATCGGCCACCGAAAGGCATCGACGGGCTTCGGATTTCCCCGGGAGGCGGTCGCGACGAAATGGACATCTCCACCCAGCTGGCCGAAACAGCTTCCTACGGAGGCTTTTTCGCGCTGACCGTCGGGGGCGACGCGACGGGATGGCATCCGGTCGGGCAGTCCTACGCCGACGGCTGCGCCGACCTGATCGATGCCACCGTCCGGCGCTACCGCACGACCGACCGGCGGATCGGCGCCTCACTGGTTCACCTGGCCCACGCCTCCCGGCTGTGGTCACCGGTGCTCGCGTGCGCGATCGGCCACGGCGTCCTCCCCGACCTCGACGACCTGCAACGCGCCGACGACGGCGCCCGGCTACGCCTGCCCAGGCCGCTCGGGAAACCCGCCGATGCACCGGACGCGCTGTATCGCGTCGTGGTGAGCGAGCACATGCGGCCGCTCGCCGCCGGCCTGCGGGTCAAGCTGGCGCCCGCGCTGCTCGCGGGCAACATCGCCTCCGCGCTGGTGGGAGCCTCGCGAGCCCTGCTGTCGGCGCGGCCCGACCTGCGTCGCGCGATCGTCGAGACGACCCAGTGCCTGTTGGACACCGGGGTGCTGGCCGGATCCGGCGTCATCACAGGCCCGCAGCTGGGCTTGCGGCGTCGCAGCTGCTGCCTTTTCTATCGGCTGCCCGGAGGATCCCTGTGCGACGACTGCGTCCTTCGCCCGACGCGGCGATAGAGCCGGTCGGGCCGCGGGGGCGTCGTTTGGCGTTGCGGTGTCGGGGTATCTGGCCCCCATGTCCTCAGCCGCAACCCCATCCCTGCGCGCCATCGCGCTGGTCTGCTCGTTGAAGAAGAGCCCGGCGCCGTCCAACAGCGAGCTGATCGCCGGCCAGTTGCTCGAACAGCTGCGCAGCGCCGGCGTCGCGGGTGAGACCGTGCGGTGCGTGGACCTGGCGCTGCTTCCCGGTGTCGAAGCCGACATGGGGCCGGGCGATGAGTGGCCCGCGCTGTTGAACAAGGTCGAGGCGGCGGACATCGTCATCGTGTCGACGCCCACCTGGGTCGGTCACATGTCCAGCGTCGCCCAGCGCGTCCTGGAGCGCCTCGATGCCGAGCTGTCCGACACGGACGACGCGGGAAGGCCGCGGATGGTGGGCAAGGTGGCCCTGGCGGCGGTCGTGGGCAACGAGGACGGCGCGCACAAGATCGTTGCGGACCTATTTCAGGCGCTCAATGACATCGGTTTCTCGATCGCCGCGCAGGGCTGCACCTACTGGAACGGCGAGGCCATGCAGGGCACCGACTACACCGACCTCGACGACGTCCCGGAGGCCGTCGCGTCCGCCACCCGGAATGCGGCCCGCAACGCCGTGCACCTGGCCACTGCGCTGCGGCAAAACCCTTATCCGGCATACGAATAACGCGCTCGGATCACCACTGCTCTTGGGGCACGTCGAAGTCGGCGCACAACGCCCGCCAGACGTCGCGGGGCTCGATCCCCTCCTCGATGGCCTGGGCGGCCGTCCGTCCGTCGAGGCCGGTCAGCACGTGATCCACCAACACCGACGAGCCGTAGGTGGTGCCAAAGCGCAGGACTACCCGCTCGTGAAACTCCATTAGCCGCACGCCAGTGAACATACCCAGAGGGCATGGATCGGACACCCCGACGAGACCGCCGGTCACCGCCAGCTGGCCGGCAGATCGACGATGTGGTTGGGGCAGTCCGCCTGGACCGCGATGGACATGATGTCGCGGGCGCGTTGCGCCGACATCGTCGCGCGCAACTGCATGAAGGTGTATTCGGCCGGCGCGAGTCCCTGTTCAGCGGCGGCCGGATCGTCCATCAACTGGCATACCTGCTGCTGCCCCGGGTCGTCGGCGCGGGCGACGCCCGTCCCGACTACCGAGCCCGCCAGCAGGGCGCCGGCGGCGAACGTCGTGATGATCCTCATTGCGTGCCTCCCGCCGAAGCATAAGACGGCCTGGGCGCTGCGCAGCGGATCATTCGGCCACCGCCAGCGCCTCGTGGCACACCCGGACCGGATCGGCGACGTCGGCGATGCCGGCGGCGGCTTGTCGCGCCGCCGCCCGGTAACCGGGCGACGACAGCACCTCGTTGACCGCGGCCACCAGCGCGTCGGCGGTCAGCGGCCGAACCAGGCGCGCGCTGCCCTGGCGGACGATCCGGTTGGCGATCTCCCACTGGTCGCCACCGCCGGGCACGGCCACCAGCGGCACCCCCGCCAGCAGCGTCTTGGCCACCATCCCGTGGCCGCCGCCGCAGATCACCAGGTCGGCGTGCTTCAGCAATGCGGCCTGGCTGCCCAGCCCGACCACCGCCCACGGCGGCACCGTCAGATCCGCTCCGCCGAGCCGCGAGACCACCACCCGCGCCCCAGCCGGCAGCGTGTCGCCCGGCGTCAGGCAGGCCAGCGCGACCTCGGCCAGCCCTTCGGTGCCGGTCAACGCGGTCGACGGCGCGACCACCACCACGGGCCCGGGTCCCGCGGGGATTTCCAGCACCCGATCGGTGGGCTCGAAATGCAGCGGGCCCACCACAATCGCCTCCGGCGGCCAGTCGGGCCGGGGCACCTCGCACGCGGGCAGCGTCGCGATCAGCCGTCGTAGCGGTCCGGGGTCGTCGGCCGGCAATCCGATCTCGGCCCGCGCCGCCGCGCGCTGCCGCAGACCGGCCCGCCAGGAACGCGCGGTGAGCGCGCGCATCGTGGTGTCCCGCAGCCGGCCCCGGATGCCGGTGCCCGGCGCCAGCCCACTGCCGATCGGCGGCAGGCCCTTCGACGGCAGGTACAGCGGATGCGGGTTGAGTTCGATCCACGGGATCCCCAACAGCTCGGCGGCCATGCCGCCGCCCGCGGTGATGACGTCGGACACCACCAGGTCGGGGGCCAGGTCGCGCAGCGCGGGCACGTTGAGCACGGCCATCCGCGCGGCGCGCCGGTGGATCCTGGCCCCGGCGTCGACGTCGTCTTCGGTGGCCACCAGCCCGTCCAGCGCGACGGCGTCGATGCCGGCGCCGCGGGCGGTGTCGATCCATTCGGCTCCGGTGAAAAGCGTGGGCTCGTCGCCCGCCTCGGCAAAGCGCCGGCACAGCGCGATCGCCGGGAACGAATGCCCGGGATCCGGCCCGGCAACCACGGCGACACGCATCGCGCTCACCCTGCCACAGCACCCGGCCCCGACGCTCGCCTACGCTGGCAAGATGACCGAGCTAACTGGGACAACCGCTGCGAACACCCGCACGGTCGAAGGATTCCTGAACGCGCTGCAGGACGCGGATTACGACGCCGCCGACGCCGCGCTGGCCGACGACCTCGTCTACGAAAACGTCGGCCTGCCCACCATTCGTGGTCGCGCCAGAGCCATGAAGCTGTTTCGCCAGATGGAAGGCCGCGCCGCATTCGAGGTGAAGATCCACCGGATCGCGGCCGACGGCGCGGCGGTACTCACCGAACGCTCCGATGCGCTGATCTTCGGCCCCCTGCGGCTGCAGTTCTGGGTGTGCGGCGTGTTCGAGGTCCACAACGGGCGGATCACGTTGTGGCGGGACTACTTCGACTTCTTCGACATGCTCAAGGCCACCGCGCGCGGTCTGGCGGCACTGGTGATGCCGTCGCTGAAAGCAACGTTCTGAGCGCGGGGAAATGACCATGAGCCAGGACGCGGGTCGCACGCGTCCAAAGTTCTTTCAGTTCGTCCGCTATTGCTGTGGTGGTCGGCTGCCGGACTCGATGCGCGACTGGGTCCGCAACGACCTGGCCGGCAAGGGCGCAAGCGCCCGGATGATGCGCCGCGTGGTGGTGCCTGCGGTGGTGGTGCTGGCCCCGTTCTGGTTGATCCCGACGACGCTCGACGTGCATCTGGGCATGACGCTGCCGATTCTCATTCCGTTCGTGTACTTCTCGCACGCGCTCAACAAGGTGTGGCGCCGCCACATGCTGGCCGTGCACGGTCTGGACCCCGAGCTGGTCGACGAGCTGGCCCGCAAGCGCGACGCCCACATCCATCGGTCGTATATCGAGCGCTACGGCCCGCGCACGGAAGACTAGCCGGCGCCGCGCAGTCCGCCGAGTTCGTCGAACGCCTGCGCCCAACCGAGCAGGCGGTCCGTGGCCCCGACCAGCTCGGTGCGGTAGCGCCGCGACCCGGCTAGCCCGTCACCGTCCGCCGAGGACACCAATTGGGCTGCGGCGGTGACCATTTCGTTGTATTGGCGAACACCGGCGCTCAGTTGCGCGGTGAACGCATTGATGGTGGGCACCAGATACGACCCCGACTCCTCACTCGCCCGCGCCGCCCGCTCCATCGACACGACCTGCGCGGCGGTGGACGCCATGGCCGCGGAGGATTTGGCGGCGGCTTCGGTTAAGTCGCGGATCTCGGCCGTCGGCAACATCGCGCCCCGCTCCAGCACGGCCACCAGCGAGAGAAATCCGCGCTCGGAGGCGCCCAGCGCGTACATGGCGGGGCGCGCCGCCGAACCCGGCGGCGGCAGCCGGCGCGCGTTCGTGGTCCGGGGCACCGGCAGCGGCTCGGACCGCAGCCAGCGGTAGCGCAGCAGCAGCAACGTGGCCGGGATGGCCATGGCCACGGCGACGGCGCCGGTGATTTCCAGCAGCAACGCGAACCACCCCCAGGCCGCGAGCAGCATGGTCACCACCGCCCAGAACACGCACCCGGCGGCGAATATCAGGCCCCACCGCAGCGCGCGGCGCCGACGGCGCAGCTGCCGTGCGCGCGGGTCCGCGGCCGCGCTGATCTTGCGGGCCAGCAGGTCGGAAAGATCGGCGACGGTGGCCAACCCCCGGTGCAGCAACGCGCGCCACGGGCCGGACCGCGCCGCGTTCACCGCCATGACACCGGGCTACTGACCAAGTGGCTTCTCGCTGACCGCGCCACCGGGGCTCTCCGCGGACGCGGGGGTGGCGGGAGTGGACTCCGCCGCGGCCGTCCCCCCGGTCGGCAGCGCCTCGCCCCGCATGGAGGCGCGGATCTGCTCGAGCCGGGAATGGCCGGCCATCTGCACGCCGGCCTGCTCGACCTCGAGCATGCGGCCCTGCACCGAACCCTGCGCGAGTTCGGCCGAACCGATCGCGTTGGCGTAACGACGTTCGATCTTGTCGCGCACCTCGTCGAGGCTGGGCACGTTGCCCGGCGCGGCGATCTCGCTCATCGACCGCAGCGAGGCGCTCACCTGTTCCTGCATCTTCGCCTGCTCGAGCTGGCTGAGCAGCTTGGTGCGCTCGGCGATCTTCTGCTGCAGCACCATCGCGTTCTGCTCGACCGCCTTCTTGGCCTGGCCGGCCGCGTTCAGCGCCTGATCGTGCAGCGTCTTGAGGTCCTCGACGCTCTGCTCGCCGGTCACCAGCTGGGCCGCGAACGCCTCGGCGGCGTTGTTGTACTCGGTGGCCTTGGCGGCGTCACCGGCGGCGGTGGCCTGGTCGGCCAGCGTCAGGGCTTGACGCACGTTGACCTGCAGCTTTTCGATATCCGCGAGTTGCCGGTTGAGCCGCATCTCCAGTTGGCGCTGGTTGCCGATCACCTGTGCCGCCTGCTGGGTCAGCGCCTGGTGCGTGCGTTGCGCCTCCTCGATGGCCTGCTGGATCTGCACCTTGGGGTCTGCATGCTCGTCGATTTTCGCGTTGAACAGCGCCATGAGGTACTTCCACGCCTTGACGAACGGATTGGCCATGAGTTAGCTCCACCTTCGCTTCTTGAGGGGCGGATGGGTCCGGACGGGCCCTGCGCCTGTCGCTCAATTTAGTGGGTTGGCGGCGATCGCCCCACCCCTTGCGCGGGATCCGCCCCGCTGGCGCTCAGGCCAGCGCCAGCGACGCCACCGGCGGAATGACGACCTTGGTGCTGACGTCGATGCTGGTGCCGGCCGGCGCTTCCGTGGGCGCGCCGATCGCCACCCGCTCGTGGGCCCTTTCCTGGCCGGCCATCCGCTCGCCGGCGTGGGTGAGAACCGACGACAACGGGACCTCCAGCGCGTCACAGATCGCGTTGAGCAGTTCGCTGGACGGCTCCTTGCGGCCGCGCTCGACCTCGGACAGATACCCGAGGCTCACTCGCGCCGAATCGGACACCTCACGCAGCGTCCGGCCCTGTGTCGTGCGGGCCTCGCGCAGCACGTCGCCGATGACCTCGCGCACCAATGGCGGCATCCCGCCCTCCTTCGTCCAATCGGCCCTGCGCGGCACGTACCCAGCTTGCCTCCGGCAGGTGCTCATTACGTGAACGCCGCCAGCGGTGGTCTGGTTCCCGTTCGGGGACCGAAATCAGCCGTTCGTCCGGCGCACTTCCCGAACGGTCGACACCACGTAGTCGATGCCGGTGACCACCGTCAGCACGATCGCCGCGCCCATCACCACGTCCGCGGTCACCCGGAAGCCACCCGCCAGCGGCAGGACGAACAGTCCGATGGCCAGCACCTGCACCACGGTTTTGAGCTTGCCGCCCCAACTTGCCGGGATGACCCCGCGGCGGATCACGGCCAACCGCAGCACGGTGACCCCGAATTCGCGGATCAGGATCACCACGGTGACCCACCACGGCAGCTCACCGAGCATCGACAACCCGATCAGTGCCGATCCCACCAGCGTCTTGTCCGCGATCGGGTCGACGAACGCGCCGAATTCCGTTGCCATGCCGTAGTTACGGGCCAGCAGGCCGTCCAGCCGATCGGTGATGCAGGCCACCGCGAAGATAAGGAAAGCCACCACCCGGAAACCGGCCTGCCGGCCGTCCCCGGCGAACAGGGCGAGCAGAAAGACCGGCACCAGCACCAGCCGCAACAGCGTCAGCGTATTGGCGAGGTTGGCGATATTCGCGCGGCCTACCACCGGACCCGTCTGCGGCTGCCCCGACACGGCAACAGAATAACGGTTGACCAGCGCCGCCGTCCCCGATGTCGATACTGTTAGCCGTGAGCAGAAGTCCGCAGGGCTACCGGCCGCTGGTTCGGCGAGCGCGAACGTCCGATGTTCCGGCCATCAAGCAGCTGGTCGACACGTACGCGGGAAAGATCCTGCTCGAAAAGAATCTCGTGACCCTCTACGAGGCGGTTCAGGAGTTCTGGGTGGCCGAGCACGAGGGCCGCGTGGTCGGTTGCGGGGCGCTGCACGTGCTGTGGGCCGACCTCGGCGAGGTGCGTACGGTCGCGGTCAACCCGGCGATGACCGGCCACGGCATCGGCCACGCGATCGTCGACCGGCTGCTGGAAGTCGCCCGCGACTTGGCGCTCAAGCGGCTCTTCGTGCTGACCTTCGAGACCGACTTCTTCGCGCGGCATGGGTTCACCGAGATCGAGGGCACCCCGGTCACCGCCGAGGTCTTCGAGGAGATGTGCCGTTCCTACGACATCGGCGTGGCCGAGTTCCTGGACCTCAGCTATGTCAAGCCGAACATTCTCGGCAACTCCCGGATGCTGCTGAGGCTGTAAGCCGATCGAGCCGCCGACCGTGTACTGGCGGCAAAATTGGGGGCGATTTTCGCAGTGAGCGCACGTTCGGCGCTATTCGGAGCCGGGATCGCCGCCGTCGGCGTCGCTGCCACCCCTGATCAACGCCAGCGTTCCCGCCAGTTCGTCGGGCTTGACCAACACCTCGCGCGCCTTAGACCCTTCGGACGGCCCGACGATGCCGCGGGTCTCCATCAGGTCCATCAGCCGGCCGGCCTTGGCGAAGCCGACGCGCAGCTTGCGCTGCAGCATCGAGGTGGAGCCGAATTGGCTGGACACCACCAGCTCGACGGCCTGCAAGAACACGTCCATGTCGTCGCCGATGTCGGGGTCGACGTCGGTGCGTTCGCCGGTGGGCTTGGCGTTGGTGACGCCCTCGGTGTACTCGGGTTCGGCCTGGTCCTTGCAGGCGGTGACGACGGCATGGATCTCCTCGTCGGTGATGAAGGCGCCCTGCAGCCGGATGGGTTTGTTGGTGCCCATCGGCAAAAACAGGCCGTCGCCCATGCCGATCAGCTTTTCCGCGCCGGCCTGGTCCAGGATCACCCGGCTGTCGATGAGCGATGACGTGGCGAACGCCAGCCGGGACGGCACGTTGGTCTTGATCAGTCCGGTGACCACGTCGACGGACGGGCGCTGGGTGGCCAGCACCAGGTGAATGCCTGCGGCGCGGGCCTTCTGGGTGATCCGCACGATCGCGTCTTCGACGTCGCGCGGCGCGGTCATCATCAGGTCGGCCAGCTCGTCGACGATCGCCACCACGTACGGGTAGGGCCGGTACTCGCGCTGGCTGCCCAGCGGCGCGGTGATGGCGCCGGAGCGCACCTTGTCGTTGAAGTCGTCGATGTGCCGGACCCGCGACGCCTGCATGTCCTGGTAGCGCTGCTCCATCTCCTCGACCAGCCAGGCCAGCGCGGCCGCCGCCTTCTTGGGCTGGGTGATGATCGGGGTGATCAGATGCGGAATGCCTTCGTACGGCGTGAGTTCCACCATCTTCGGGTCGATCAGGATCATCCTGACCTCTTCCGGGGTGGCGCGAGTCAGCAGCGAAATCAGCATCGAGTTGACGAAGCTGGATTTACCGGAGCCGGTGGAGCCGGCGACCAGCAGGTGCGGCATCTTGGCCAGGTTGGCCGAGATGAAGTCGCCTTCGATGTCCTTGCCCAGCCCGATGACCAGCGGATGGTGGTCGCGGCGGGTGGACGGATCGGTGAGCACGTCGGCCAGCCGCACCATCTCGCGGTCGGTGTTGGGCACCTCGATGCCCACGGCCGACTTGCCGGGGATGGGCGCCAGCATGCGCACGCTTTCGGTGGCCACCGCGTAGGCGATGTTCTTCTGCAGCGCGGTGATCTTCTCGACCTTCACACCCGGTCCGAGCTCGACCTCGTAGCGGGTCACGGTGGGTCCGCGGGTGCAACCGGTCACCGCCGCGTCCACCTTGAACTGGGTCAGCACCTCACTGATGGCATCGGCCATGACGTTGTTGGCGGCGCTGCGCTTCTTGGGTGGGTCCCCCGCCACCAGCAGGCTCAGCGACGGCAGCGTGTACGGCCCCTCGACGACCCGGTCCAGCTCGATGGTGTCCTGCTTGTCCGCCGATCGTCCGCGCTTGCGGCCCCGCCTCGCGCCGGGTTCCAGACCGGGTTCCAAAGCGGGTTCGGGGACGGTGGGGACGTCGTCCTGCAGCGCGGCCTGCGCGTCGTCGTCGGGCGACCACGGCTGCGGCGCGTCGTCAGAGTCGTGACCGGGGCCGGGGTCGTCGTCGAACTCGTCGGCGTAGTCGTACGGTTCGTCGTCGTAGTCCTCGTCGACGAACCGGGTGTGGAACAGGTTGCGCATCACCACGGGCACCTCGCGGATGGTGGTGCCCGTCAGGAGCAGCAGGCCGAACATGAAGCCGATGAACAGCAGCGGCGCGGCGATCCAGGGCGTCAGCCCGTCCGAGAGCGGCCCGCCGATCGCGAAGCCGACGAATCCCGCCGCGCGACGGCGCGCTTCGGGGTCTCCCGGCGAACCGGACCACAGATGGCGCAGGCCGAGCACCGACAAGGTGATCAGGCTGGCGCCCAGGATCAGCCTGGGGCGCACATCAGGGTTGGGCTCGGTCCGCATCAGGGCGACCCCCACCGCGGCGGTGACGACCGGCAGCGCCAGCACACCGGCGCCGATGAAGGTCCGCAACAGGGTGTCGACCCACGCGCCGACCGGCCCGGCGGCGTGGAACCACGAGCTCGCGGCGACCACCACGGAAAAGCCCAGCAAAAGCAGCGCGATTCCGTCGCGACGGTGCCCCGGGTCGATGTCGCGGGCCCGCCCGATCGACCGGGCCGCGCCGCCCGTCGCCCGGGCGGCCATCAGCCAGGTCGCGCGCATGGCGCGGCCGCAGGTCAGGCCGATTCCGACCAGTGGCGAGTGGTGGCGCCGCCGGGTGGGCTTGCTGACCTTCCGGCGGGGCGCCGCTGGTCGCGCACCTCGGGGCCGGCTGGCCCGCGAAGGGGCTTTTGACCTGCTCGTTCGGCTGCCGGAGCGGGCGGCGGTCTTACTGGGCATGACGGCAAGGGTAGTCGCAACGGCATCATCTATACCACCCGCCACACTGGTAACGGCCTGGCTTGTCAGGCATGTGACGGGTCGGCCGCCCGGTCGCGTGAGTAGGGTAGACAGCCGGTGACTTAGGCAACAAGAGTCGTGCTCGTCACCCATCCCGGAGCGCCCAGGAGGCCATCAATGCCCGTCGTCGTCGTCGCCACCATGACCGTCAAACCGGAATCGGTCGACACCGTTCGCGACATCCTCACCCGCGCGGTCGAAGAAGTGCACGACGAGCCCGGCTGTCAGCTGTACTCGCTGCACCAATCGGGCGAGACCTTCGTCTTCGTCGAGCAATGGGCCGATGAGGAGGCGCTCAAGGCGCACAGCACCGCCCCGGCGATCGGCAAGATGATCAGCGCGGCCGGCGAGCACCTCGACGGCGCCCCCGACATCAAGATGTTGCAGACGATCTCGGCGGGCGATCCGGCCAAAGGACAGTTGCGTCCCTGATGACCCCCACGCCGGACGGCCCACTGAAAGGGAAGGTCGCCTTCATCACCGGCGCCGCGCGCGGCCAGGGACGCGCGCACGCGGTGCGGCTGGCCGCCGACGGCGCCGACATCATCGCCGTCGACCTGTGCGACCAGATCGCCAGCGTCCCCTACTCGCTGGCCACACCGGAGGACCTGGCGGCCACCGTGAAGCTCGTCGAGGACACCGGCTCGCGCATCGTGGCCTCTCGTGGCGACGTCCGCGACCGCGAATCGCTGTCCGCGGCGCTGCAAGCGGGTCTCGACGAGTTCGGCCGTCTCGACATCGTGGTGGCCAACGCCGGCATCGCTCCCATGCAATCCGGTGACGACGGCTGGCACGACGTCATCGACGTCAACCTCACCGGCGTCTACCACACCATCAAGGCCGCGATACCCACGATGGTCAAGCAGGGCACGGGTGGGTCGATCGTGTTGATCAGCTCCAGCGCCGGGCTGGCCGGCGTGGGCAGCCCGGACGCCGGTTCCGTGGGTTACGCCGCCGCCAAGCACGGGGTCGTCGGGTTGATGCGGATTTACGCGAATCTGCTTGCCGGGCAGATGATTCGGGTCAACTCAATTCATCCTTCCGGTGTCGAGACGCCGATGATCAACAATGAGTTCACCCGCGAGTGGCTGGCCAAGATGGCCGCCGCGACCGACACGCCGGGGGCGATGGGCAACGCCATGCCCGTGGAGGTGCTGGAAGCCGAAGACATCGCCAATGCGGTGGCATGGCTGGTGTCCGATCAGGCCCGCTACATCACCGGCGTCACCTTGCCGGTCGACGCGGGCTTTTTGAACAAGTAGCAGTCATGGCGCGAAATCTGGTGGCGCAGACGGCGTTCGGCCCGATGGTGTTGGCCGCGGTCGAGCAAAACGAGCCGCCCGGGCGCCGCCTGGTTGACGACGATTTCGCCGAGCTGTTTTTGCCCGCCCCGCTGCGGTGGCTGGTCGGCGCGACGCGGTTCGCGCCGGTTCGTCGCCTGATGATCCGCGGCTCGGAGTTCACCGGTCCCGGGCTGTGGGCGAATCTGGCCTGCCGCAAGCGTTTTATCGCCGACAAGCTCGCGGAGTCGCTCGACGGCATCGACGCCGTCGTCATTCTCGGGGCGGGGCTGGACACCCGCGCCTATCTGCTGACGCGGCGGGTCCGCATCCCGGTGTTCGAGGTCGACCTGCCGGTGAACGTCGCCCGCAAGTTCAAGACGGTCCGCCGGGTGCTGGGCGAACCGCCGCTGTCGGTTCGGTTGGTGGCGTTGAACCTCGAGCATGACGACCTGCTCACCGCGCTCGCCGAGCACGGGTACCGCACCGATTACCGGGTCTTCTTCATCTGCGAAGGCGTCACCCAATACCTGACCGAAGCCACCGTTCGCCGGACGCTGGAGGGGCTGCGCGCGGCGGCGCCCGGCAGCCGTTTGGTGTTCACCTACGTCCGCAGGGATTTCATCGACGGCACGAATCGGTATGGCACCCGCACGCTGTACCGCAACGTCCGCCAGCGGCGGCAACTGTGGCATTTCGGCTTGCAGCCCGACGAGGTTGCCGCTTTCCTCGACGAGTACGGCTGGCGCCTGGTGGAGCAGGCCGGGCCCGATGAACTCGCCCAGCGTTACGTCGAGCCCACCGGTCGCAAACTCAAGGCGTCGCAACTGGAGTGGTCGGC
>Ga0134128_10004161_pt1 | contig 17749 bp, 24 predicted proteins | sample KB31754_FD_96462 | JGI IMG/M metagenome (GOLD analysis project Ga0134128, IMG submission 96462) | Terrestrial soil microbial communities with excess Nitrogen fertilizer from Kellogg Biological Station, Michigan, USA - KB3-175-4 | ecosystem: Environmental > Terrestrial > Soil > Unclassified ... | reverse complement strand
GCGGAGGGTGCGCTGAACCAGCGGCAGATTGTTTGCGATGTTGTCATGGTCTTTTCACTTACCATGCGCTAACCGTATTACACTTGTTGAGATGTGTCAACAAAATAAAAAGGCCAGTCCCGGTTAAGAGACTGGCCGCGTATTACAGAACTTGATTTAAGGCGTTGGAGCTGGCGGGGTGCCACTCTGAGGCGTTGGGGGCGTCTCGGGCGTTCCTGCGGCCTGCTGCGGGGCTGCTTTGGCTGCTTCTGCATCAGCTTTGGCTTTTGCTTCGGCTTCCGCTCTGGCTTTGAGCAATGGGGCGGCAAAGGCGTTAAAGGCATCCGAGGCGAGTACGGTGTCCTTGGCCGGGACTTGGAACGGATATCCGGCGATGCGCACCGCTTCGTTGCGGTCGTAGAACTGATGGATGGCTCCACCAATGACCGTGCCGTCCGGTGCCGCAAGTAGAACCAGGTCCCCCCGCATGAGGTCTTTTCCATTAAGGTTTTTCATGTTCGTATTTCCTTTCTGGGAAAAGATTGATTAGGGCAGATAGAATCCGCTGGCCACATTGATTTTGACGTTAGCAGAGATAACCGTGCCGCTCAATTCCATCAGGAACGGGGTATTGGCTCCGTTCAACAGGTTTCCTGGTGCTATCCCTGCCCCGGTGCCGATTGGTCCTATGCTGATAGGTGTGGCGGTGGTGTTCGTGCCAACGTTGATTGAACCGCTCGGGGCTTCCGCATAAACGATGTCACCCGCTGCCGTGGTGGTGGTCAGGGGGTACATAAAGGTGATGTTGGTCGAGGTACCGGCAAAGAACCTGTTACGCTCGTACGTTTCCGTGGCCTTGTGACGGATGACACACACACCGTTGCTGATGACGATTGCGCCGTTCGTGACGCCCAATAGGGGGACATTCGTTGCCCCGCCAGCCCCAGAGACAAGAACGTTGGTGGCGTCCAAAGCCCAAGAGTTCGTGGCGTTGTAGAACTGCAATGACGCGGTGGCAATGTCCGATTGCAGATTGATGTAGCCGAGGCAGGCCGGTCCTTGGCTCAGGGAATTGGCCGGGGCAACGTAGTATGTAACCTTGTCAATGGCGTTCGACAGGACCGTACCCGAGCCGCTAAAGGCTTTGGCCGGTTGCTGCGCTTGGGTGGTAACACTGGCTAGGACCAGTCCGATAACTGCTAGGAACTTGATGAGTTTCATTTTGCCTTTCGTTTTGGTGTTGTAGCGGGGTTTCCGCTTGGTAAGGCGCAATGATAACCGTGTGGTTTTATAATGCAAATACTTCCTGACACATCCGGCGAGCGGCAATCTCACAATACTTTTCTTCCCGTTCAATTAACGTGCATTTTCGGCCCAAGTCTTTTGCGGCGCGGCCAGTGGTGCCAGAACCGGCGAAGGGGTCGAGGATGGTTTGGGCGTCTGGAGCAAAGGAAAGGCACCACGTAATCACCTCTAGCGGTTTTTGAGTCGGATGCTGGCATCGAAGCCCCTTATTTGGCTTGGTGATTTCGCGCAGAACCATATCAAACGAAGTCCAAATCAACTCACCGTCAGCAAAATCTCCACCCATTAGTTTCCGCCAATAAAGCCAGCCGCGAGATACTGGAAGCTTGTCGGTGAAATAATTTCCACCAAAAACAATCTGGTTTTCAGAAGCCCCTAAAAGCATAGCGAACGTTTCTGGCGACGGGGTTTCATTATCCCACCCCATCTCAACATGATTTGGCACCGCAATTCCGCGAGTTCTGCATTTACCTCCATGTTCCCCAATCCCATACGGCGGGTCAGTCAGCAGCAAATCGAACTTACCAAGCTGCGGCACAATCTCCCGGCAATCACCGTGATAAATCACAATCCCTCGCCCGTCGTCGTAGTAAGGTTTCAATCCTGTTTGTTCCAATCCTTCGACAGCAACCCAATGCGGATTGCTTCTGAGGGGTGTTCGTGAATCCATCGGTGGCAACGGTCACAGGCTGGTAGCCAGTAGCGAACATCCCATAAGAGCAACCCCGCCCGCCCTTTGCGGTGATGTACCGAGTCTGTGAATTCAACCCTTGCACAGATGCCCCCGGTAACGTGGGTGTAAATCTTCTGGCAACACTGGCACAGGGGATTTTGTGTGATGAAAAGTTCCTTGATGCCACGGTACACCGCCATGCGAAGGGCTTCGGGCTGTGACCGGGCTTTGATGCCGCCGCGCTCGGTATTCTCAGGGCGCAACTTCTTGGCTTGGTCGGGGTATGTCCGTGTCCAGATGGCCTTAGAGTGTTTGCGTTTGTAGGTCATTTGCTGTAGCTCTGTATTACTTTCTGCGCGATTCTTACTGAGAGATACTTGCGCACTTGGGTCAGGTGCCAGCAATCGGTGTTGCCGCCCTTCTGGAAATTGGGACAGTTACACTCCCCAAGCCCGTGACGCTTCTCCATGTCCACCCGTCTCTTTTGTTTGGTGCTTCGGGATTGAACCTCGAACACCAAACGGTCAGGCAGTTCGGAGACAGACGGCACGAGCTTGGTTGGAGGCGTCAGTTTCAATCCTCGTCCTCGGTCGGTGAATCCACGCTGCGAACCTTGACGTTCTCCTTGCCGCCTTTGAGAATCACCTGCAAGTCGTCGAAGCGGTAGATGACTTCGCCCTTGGGGTTCTTGCCCAACTGCTCTTGGTTGGCGTGGATAACCTCCACGAGCTTGGACTTGGCAGCCACTTCCTTTTCTGTGAGGGCCATGCGGTCATCCCTAACGGTAACGTACGCCCTGGCTGCCTTTTCGATGGCCGGGATTTTGATGGGTGCCACGCCGACACCGTTGATTTCGATTTCTGATTGTTCGGGTCTTTTTGCCATGTTCTTTTGTCTTTCTGTTTTGGTTTACTGCACTACGAAAACGACTCGTTTGTTGATGCGTTCGATTGTTAAATGCAAATACCTGTCACTGTTGTAGAGCCAATGATGAATGGTCGCCTCTGAAACATGCTGGCGTTGAGCTTCCTCCATGCGCCATTGTTTCATCGGAATCCGCACGCTCTCCTTTTTTCTTGAGGTGGTATTCATGGCGGTTGCGGTCGCACACAGCTTTGAGTCCTGAGATGGCCTGACAGATTGGGCAAGGTTCGTTTTCATGGTTCATGGTTCCGCAAGTGGGACAGGCTACCTGAGAATGCCTAACAGGTTCCTGAGTTCGTTTCTGCGGGCTTTGAGCTTCTGATATTCCGCTTTGTCCTGTTGGCTCCACGATTGATGCTCCGCGTAGCTGTGACTGATGGACTTCATGGCTTCCAGTATCCGAAGGTATTCGCTGTGATGTATCTGTTTCTCCACTGGGCTGAGTCCCGCTGTCTCCTTCGTCAAGGTCAAGGTATCTTCCCAACGCCGTTGATTGAGCCATGATGCGGCCAACGGGATTACACCCTTGCGCCATTGGTCCGTCTGTTTGACCGCTTCCAACGCTTTGAGGAGGGTTGGCAGGTCCGTCTTGCGAATGGCGATGTTGAACGCCTTTTCCGCTGTCACCTTGCTTTCCTTTTTGGGATACGCCTCCCAAAACTGGCTGAATTGCGGGTTGCTCTGCACTGGTATGAGTTGAGGAGTCTGCATAATAGTAATCAACCGTGTAAATCGTGCCTTTCACGCTGACGTTGCGAACGATGTAGTTCTTGTCAGCGCACAAGGCTAGGTAGTGGTCGGATGACAGGTTAGCGGTCATTTACAGAGGTTCGTCGTTTGGAATCGCATCCATATCCCGCTTGTGTTGCTTAATCGCCTTGATGATTGCAGAAACCATGTCCCTGTCTTGGCCTATATTTCCGCACACTTGATGTTGTTCCTGAACGGTCCACATTTGAATGCGGTCATTAAACGCGAGTGTCCATCTGTTGTGTTCGATTTGTTCCAACAATAAGGGAGTAACCGGGCGAGCTTCGTTTTCTCGATTAACTTTAAGTTCGGTTAGGTAAATCGAGGCTGAGTTAAGGTATTCCCCATCATTAGGGCTGGCATTGTAATCGTGTTCTAAATGCAACCACTCGATAACTTCGTTGAGTGTTTTCATTCCCCACCCTCCTTATTCAATTCCAACAAATGCGCGAGCCTGCTGCACTCCCGCGCCATGGCTTCCACTTTGTCCCAATCCTCTTGCCTGACGGCGGCTTTCATCCATGCGTTGACGTTGTGGAAGTCGGTTAAGAGACGGGTTCGCTCTTGAGATTTTGATTCGGTGGTGTTCATTTGAACAATCCTTGCTTTCTGCACTGCATGATTTGGTTAATAGCTTTAGAGCATTCGTCGAGGCGTTCAGGGGTAATGGGGTCAAACGTCTTTCCGAGCGATTGCTTGCGAAGGTCAAGCATTAGCCTTGTGAGTGGCCCAAGTTCATGCCAATGCGTCATTATTCCACGGTCAGCAATTCTGGTACTCATACGTCTGCCCCCGTCATTAACACCTTAAACGCTAGCGCGGGGCCTCTGTAATACGTTCCCTTGGGTGATTTAAAGGAACTGCCGGGACCGCGCTTCCACCCCGCTTTAAATAATTTGTCGCGCATTTCTTCGGGACTTGGGTTCCAACATTCACAAGTGTCCCCGTTGTAGATGCGGCCACAATTAGGGCAATACAACGCATTCAAAGCCCGTATATACGCATCGTTTTCCCTAGTTGCGCGTTGGTTCTCCTCCGCATCGGGGTCAATGTTCCTCATATCGTTCAGTGTATTTCTCTACCACTACGGCTCCAAGCCTCATCACGCGCATCAATCTCACAACACCCATCGCTGTGCATCCATTCCGGTAACGAGCGCGGTATGTGCCGGGGTTGAGAGGCACGGATTTTAGCCCACGCCTCTGCGATTTCATCCCATGCCTGTTCGGTCATGGGCTGCTCTGGTTCGTCGTCGTAACGGTGGCTCATGCTGTTGTTTCCTCGATTGCGGGTGCTTTCTGCGCTTCCAACACTGATTGTTTGATGTTGGCTTCCAATGCGAGACAGGCTTTGTGGCTGAACTCGGTGATGACTTGGCCGCAACACAGAAGCAACGCTTCCGAGGCGTCTGGTTCAAGAATAAGCTCCACCGAACCGCGTTCGCCCTCGTGTTTGATGGTGGCAGAGTATTTGCCAGGATTGTCCGCATAGCTCGGGTTCAATTCAATGTGCAGGCTTGTCAACTTCATAAGTCCTTTTGTGGTTTGGTTGTGTGGTTAATCGCCCATCGGTATTTCGTCCTGTTCGGGCGGGGCGTCCCCGTCAGGAAACATTTCTTTGGCTGCTTCGTTCAAGGCATTCCGAAAGGCGGGGTTGCGGTTGTCGACGTTTTCACAGTACCATAAAAGTGACTTGTCCCCCAGTTCCCCAAGCTGCTTGCCGCTGTTCTTGCCGAACGGCACACGAAACTCTCGCCAGTCTTGAGGCTCACCCGAAGGGGGTTCTTTGCCCTCTGGCTGCCCTTTAGGGACGTTTTGATTGGCCGTGGGTGTCTTGGGTGCCGGTTTGCTGTCCGGTTGCGCTACAACGCCATTGGCTGCCAAATCCTCAAGGTCTTGGCTCCATAGTTCGCTTGTGTTGGTGGCGTTGATGATGGCATGAACAAACGCCCGTTTGAACGCCATCTTGCGGACGGTGTTCCAGAAGTCCGGTGGGTTGTCGTGTTCTACCTTGCCGGTGTCCTGCGATTCGATTTCCTTTGCGCCATCCGGCCACTTGAAACCGCACCCGCCTTTCTTCTCAAAGCACAACCATCCCCCGCCATACTCAGCCTTGCCTTTGATGATGGTTTCTTTCCCGCACTTCGGACATTTCTTCGCACCGTTACGGTAGCGGTATTTGCTTTCTAGTGTGGAGCATTCCCCAACGCCATCGGCAAACTTGCTCCCACTTGTGACGCGGACAATAAGACGAAATCCCCGGTGCAAGTTCTGGTAATCGGTAATCGTTTCCTGCCGAACCTCGGGGTTCAATTGGAACATCATGGACAGCTTTTGCGCTCCCGGTTGAAACAGCCCCGGTTTGTCCCCACACCCCGGCACTTTGCCGTAGTCCTGCCCTTCGGTCATACAATCCCGCATGACTTCGTGAATGGCGACTAAGCCAGCTTTCACTTGGGTAACAGACAATGGCGATGTTTCCCGGCGTGCTACTTGGTTCTCCTCTTGAGGAATAACCGCTAAAGCGTTTTCTGGTTGGCTCATAAACTGTGGTTCTCTAGGCTATTTGATTCTCCAAACACGGTAATTATCCGCGTCTATTTCCCTGACGGTAATTGCTACGTTTATCTTTTGACTGGCTGCATGAAGGTTTGTGCGATGCCTTTTCGACCATGCAAACGAATCCCCCACTTCACATTTTCGCAATACCTTCACAAACTCCGCTCGTAAATCCGTTGGTATCGGAATGCCTTTATCAATCTGTGTTTTCATTTGTGTGGTTCTCTTTGGGTTGGGTGGGTCAGATTGCGTTCAGGATTTCAGTTGCCTTGTCGAACAACTGCGGCGTCCAATTTCTTCGGCCTCGCTCCAAGTCGGACATATACGGCGGCGATTTGCCCATCTCGTGTGCCAACCAGCGAAGGCTTTTGCCCACTTTCTCGCGTTGGTCACGAATACGTTTCCCTGCCTCGACGTGGTTGATTCTGCTGACTTTTTCGGTGGGCAATTTCGATTGCATGGCGCATGTATCCCATGTTAGCGAACGTTTGTAAAGAAAAATCTTGCATTCATTTTCCAGAAGCGTAGAGTGCGAGCGTTCTTTGAATTTGGGGATGGTGTAAATGCGACAAGAGAGACGACGCCCGAAAGGGTCGGAACGATAGTGAGGCAATAACGTTTTCCCTCCCGTGAAATCCTTGGACGAAATAGCACGCCGGATGTGATTCCGGTAGTGATGGGTTCGCAACCTGTCTCCCCAACCAGTTTAATAACTATGAGCGCACAAACAACCATCGTTCCCCTTCGTCTCAACGCCGAGGAAATCAAACACCTTGACGAAATGATTGAGAATAACGAGCAAACCGGATTTGAAAACAGAGGCGAGTTCCTGCGTTTGCTTTTATGGCGTGAAGTGTATCGGCGCAAGAAACTAGGTCCGCCCCCCGCAAGTAAGTGGCAGAGTGCATCACGAGTCAGACCGAAGAAAGAGAGGGCGAATGAAAACCAAGCGTAAAAAACCTTTCGCTGCTAACAACGCCTCGCGCAAGGCTCTTGAGGCTGATGGTTGGACCGTTGGCATCGTGGAACAAAGAATACCGCACACGTTTATTACCCGTGACCTTTACGGGTTTGCTGACTTGGTGGCGATGTCTCCGACCCGTGGCATTATGCTCGTCCAAGCAACGGGAGGAGCGAATATGGCCGCTCGGGTAGACAAGGTTCGCGCAGAAGCACGGCACGCCATTTGGCTCGCCTCTGGAGGCCGGATACAAGTTCATTGTTGGGTCAAGCGAGCGAACAAGAAACAGCGTGAGTGCAGAATACTTGAGATTACAAAGGCATCATGACCGACTTACAAATAGCTGACTTCTGGGAGCACTTGGCTTTTCTGCTGGCCAAGCTGGTGGTGCGGGAGCCTGACCCGTAATACACTTCCCTGTGAGAGCCTACTTTGAGACGTGGGTGTCCTCTTGCATCCTTGCGCCGGTTCCGCCCATTACAACGCCTGTGGCGAGGGCTTTCAGGTAGGTGTTGATTTCGGCGTCACTCATCCCTTGGTGTTTCCACACTTCCCGGATGGCTTCGGAGACGGGGATGGGGGTGAACTGTTCGGAGGCGTATTCTCCGTAGGTGTATTTTCCTACTCCCTGACGACGCAAGTAAGCTGGCACTCTGTCCTTGGAGTACGGCAACGGTCTGCCTTGGAAATCAGCTTGTGAGGCTAAGTCCACTCCAAAACCAGCGAAGGGGCTTAGTTTGCCTCTGGCGTATTCCTCTCCCACTTCCCCGAACTCCTGCGCTCGGGGGACAAGGCTTTCGACACGGTTGCGCTTGCCGCCTGCGGCATGAACCAGATTGGCGAACAACCGCACCATCCCAATCATTGGGCTGATGACTCCGAATTGCATCCCGTCTCCTTTGAATGCTAGGAAGTCTCCCCGCCTCGGGTCGGTGAAGTTAACCTTTTGTTTACTGTTGGAGGCTGCGAGCAATCCTTGGTTCATTGCCAAGAGGCTGAGATACACCCCGGCAATGGTAGCTTTCTCTTTAACCTGACTGATGGCAAAGTTGCGTTCCTCGGGGGTGGCTCCTTTCCAATCGGCTAGGGTCTTGGCTGCCCGGTAAGGGTCGCCCACCATCCATGCCCACCGTGAACCTTCCAGCTTGGGGGCAAAGAACGTCCAGTTAGACCATTCACGGAAACGCATCTTAACCACTCCGGTGGCGTGGTTCACGCTATCCGCTATCATGGTGGCCATTTCGGGGGTCTGCATCTCGGCTGGTAAATCATTCCAAATCTGATTGAAGCGAGCTTGGCGAAACAGCTTGAGTGCATCAAAGCCCCGGTTGCCACCAAGCCCCAGTTTGTGAAACCATGCGCTAAAGGCGTTCTGATAGTCGTCGGTGTAACGAAACGGGTCATTGGCTAACCCTGCTCTTTTGGCTTTCACAAAGTTGGGGTCGCGTACCAAGTCTTGCATCATCCGTTCATGGTAGGTGCCTGCTCCCGGTCCTCCGAACAGCTTGGCTTCGTGAACACCTAACAACTTGAACTGGCGAAAGAACTCCGGCCAGTAGGTTTTCCATGCGGGTGGGTTGAAGATGTTCAATCCCGCGTGAGTCACCATCCCTACCGTTCCGTGTCCAAACACTTTGTCGATAAAGAAGATTCTGGGAACGTTCCTGATAAAGCGATACCACCCCGGATAGGCTTGGTTCTTGACCCATGATTTTGCACCGTCAACAATGCGTCGGCGGTCGCTCATTTTCTGGTACATTTCGTCTGAGAGACGTTTTGCTCCCTTGGGCTGTGCCAGTCCTTTGGTTACGTCGTTCTTGTCTAGGCCGAAGTCAGTGGCTAGTCCCTGCCGGATGTTGTCGAAGTCAGTTTCGCCCTTGTCCAGATACTTGCGCTTGGCATGTTCCCAGAGGGTTTTAACCTGCTCGGGGGTCATGGGTGTCCCTTTCTTGTATCCATCAAAGGCTTTACGGGCTTCGTTGATGTCTACAGAAACAGGCTTCTTTGCGATTGGCTTGCCTTTTACGGGGCTTTTGGCTCCCGGTTGGTCACTTGTGCCTATCTGCTCGTCAAGATGCTTGTAGAGGTTGTCCTTGGCCGTATCTACGGCGGTTTCTGCTTTGGTCACTTTGTCCGCTATGGTGGTAGCGGTTTCCGCCTGCTTGGGGGTGAACTCCTTTCCGGTGTCGGCAAAGAACGCTCGGGCTAGTCCGATAAAAGAGCCAGTGTCTATCTCGGTGGCTCCCTGTTGGGCTTGGCCTTCTCGGTGCCATTCGGTTTGCATGGCCTTGCTGCGGGTGTCCCAGTCGAACAAGGCTTTTTGGGCAATCTTGAACTCATTCGAGGCGGTGCCAAACTTGCGTTCGATGTTACGGGCGGATTGCCAGAGGGATTCTCCGTAAGCTCGGACTACCGCTACGTCGTCAGCATTGAACCGTTTGGTTTTCTCGAAGTTGGACAAGGCTTGCTCTGGGTTGGTTCCCGAGGCGAGTAGTTCCCGGCCTCTTTCGATGGAGTCTGGTGCCGTGGTGCCTTGGCCAGAGGGTACTTCTGGTCCTTCCCCGGCTTCTGCTCGGGATTTGCGGACACGTTCGGCTATGCCGTATTGTTCCCGGCCTTCGTCACCACTGGTCTTGGGGTCAAACTCGGTGGGGACTGCTCCACCCATGCCGATGATTTCGGGGGTTTTGACTTCCGCCTCTTTCATCCATGCTTGCGACTGTGCTTTGGATGGCTTCGATTCGGTAAAGGTTTTGGTTGCTCCACTAGAAGTCTCTAACCGTTTCGCCCGTACCAACATTTCGGAAAGGTGTTGCTTGGTGTTGGGTATCTTGAAATTGCCATCGCCGGGAATGTTGATTTCAACTTTGGGTAGTTGGGATGTGTACGAATTGCGCGTTTCGGTTATGGCTTTTTCCAACTCCGTAACTGTCGCGTTCTTATCAAATGGTTTGCCGACGTACTTTTGATACAGTGCTTCCACTCCTGCCCGTCGCGCTCTGGCTTGTGCGCTCTTGGTAAAGTCCGATTGCCGGTTGTAACCCCGATTCTGCAAATCCTTAACGGTAGCGGCGTCTTTCTCCAAGTCATCGAAAATGGGCGGTCTGTCGGGAGCATCAACAATATGCTTCTCCACCCGCGACACCAACTCACTCTTAACCTCCTTGGCCGTTTGAGGGCTTTCTGTCTGCGCTACCTTCTTGACTTGGGTTGCCACCTTGGCCACTGCCTTTGGCACACTCCCTGATTGCGTTTCCGCCGTCTTTGGTGTTACTTTTTGCTCAACAGCCCCAGTCTTGTCGGGCGGGGGAACTGTTTCAGAACTCACCAAGTTCGGTGGAATCGGACGCGATTCAGGGGGTGTCGTTGATGGCGGCACTCCCTTGTTTTCCTGCTCTGCGAATTGTTTGCTTCGGGCTTCGTAGGCCGTTTTGATTTCCTCGGGTGAGGCTCCCTCTTTGACATTGAAACTCATCCCGTCGCTTTGCCTTGTGAATCCCCACGTCTTTACCCCGACACCATAATCCTGAACACCATCGAATTTAACCCCTAGTTCCTTGGCGGTGTTTTCGGCGTTCTGGCTGGCTTTAGGCGCACTTTCCACCTTGGGGGGTGTCTGGGGTGGTTTTGGTGGTGCCGACGCGGCTACGGGGCTGCTAGGAGGCTCTGTGGGGCTTTTAAGAGGCGTACCTTTGGCTGCCAATACGTCCCCAATGGTGGCCAGAGGTTTTGCGCCTGTCGGCATCTTTAACACCTCTCCGGTGGCGATTGGGCCTTGGAAGGGTGCGGGTTTTGGTTCCGGTGATACTCCATGTTTGGCTGCCAGAGTGGCAAATGCGGTGTTACCTGCCGCCTCGGTTATCAGTTGGGAAATCTTCTGCGTGTCCCGTTGCTCCTCTGGCTTGCCAAACTCCGTTCCCAGTTCACGGGCTACTTCGGGTGTTTGTGCTACCATCTGTCCAGCGAACGCGAGGGCTACCGCCTTTTGCACCGTTCGAGGCAACGCGCCTATTCCAAGGGTGGCAATGCCTACCGGACTGGTGAAGCCTCTCACTAAGTTCTCAACACCTTTTACCGTTCCCGCCAACACCTTGTTGGGTGGTTGACTTGGTTCCGCCAAATCACGCGCTGTTTCTTCCTTGGATGTGGGGCTTACTTGCTCTGCCAACATCATCTGCTTAAGGTTGGCTCGCATCCTATCTTCCTCAGACGTTTCTGGTAACAACGGTGTGAATGCCTTGGCCAACTCCGCTTGATTCCTCTCAGGGTCATTTATCAGCGTGCGCTGCGTCACTTGACCGGATGGCTGCACTTCCGCGAATGGCAACCCCATCGCTCCTTTGCGTGCTCGCTCCTCTGCAATACCACGGGCGAACGAATCCATGATAGCGTTCTTCTTTTGAAGTGTGCGCTTGATGCTGGAAGTTATCTCAGCATCGCTTAAACCATCCGGGAACTCGGTAAGTCCCAAACCGGGAATGTCAATCGTCTGCGACATTTGCTCACTCAATCAAACCGGTCACAGGGTTGTACTTGCGAACACGAGGGGCAGCCGGGGCGGGTTGTCCCGGTGTGGCGATGGGAGGTAGGTTTGTTCCAGCAATAGCCCTGATTGTCGGGTCAGTAATCGGTCCTTTAATGCGTCCCGGTTGTACTCCGGTGTTGTTCGTTGGTCCGAAAGGATAATCCACCGTTGGAGTGGTGTCCTTCGTTTTGGTCGGTGTCTCCACATGGAACGCTCCCGACTCAGGATTGTAAATAACGGTGGTATCCCCGAACTGCTTGGCTAAAGGTTCGATGTGTTTACCAGTCGGAGCGGTGAGGTTAAATCCGGGGTCACTTACCATTTGCACAATCGGGTCATCCTTCAAAGATTCCGGTATCTTGGCCACGGCTGCCTTAAGCATCTGGTTGGCCGTCTCCGGCTTAACCGTGCCGTCTGCTACGTGCTTGGCTACCGTGTCGAAAGTATCGTGCAAACTGTCCTGAGCTTGTTTTTTCAATGCCGCCGCAAGCTTGGCCGCTCCCGCATCCTTGGTTTCCTGAATGGTCTGCATCCGGTCCTTGAGAAGTTCCTGCCGGTACTCGTCCATTTTGGCCTGCTCCGAGAGGCGGTCTTGTCGGGCTTGTCCGCGCTCGGCTTTTTGCTCGGCCATCATTCGGTTTTGCAAAATCGTATTGCTGAGATTCCCGAGAGAATCGTTGAGTAGAGCCACGTCCCGATAATTCATGGTTGAAAGAGTAAAGGGTTTGCTGTAAAAAAGAAAGTGCCCTCGCGCTGTTGTTGCAGCCGAGAGCGTGAAACACAACCAAAGAAAGCTTGATTATGTCTAGACAAAAACTGCCCGACGACCCGACACTCCCGCAAGGATTTTCTGCCACATTCCGACAACGCTTCTGGTCTAAAGTTAATAAAACAGAATCTTGCTGGCTCTGGACGGGGGCTATTTCCAATCCTAAAAAGCCTTATGGAAGCATACTTACTTCCGGCCATAGCGGTCCTCTTATTGGGGCGCACGTTGCAAGTTGGATTATACATTTTGGCCCCGTTCCACAAGATAAGTGGGTTCTCCATAACTGCCCCGGTGGGGATAATTCTTTGTGTGTAAATCCGAGCCATCTTTGGCTTGGTGATGCGTGCGAAAATAACAAAGACATGAGAAAGAAACATCGAGACGCATTTGGAGATAGACAAGCTACCAAACTTAGTCTTTGTCAGGTTGTTGAAATTATTAAAATTGGCAAAGATGGTAAAACACCACATCCAATAATCGCAAAAGCATTTGGCGTTTCCAGAAGTCACATAAGCTCCATTATTCGCGGCAAATGTTGGTCGAAAGCTGTTCATTTGGGACATTCAGGCTCCTGTTGATGCCAGCGGACGATACCCCGCGCTGGCTGCTACGTTAAGACCACCCAAGACACCGCTGATGCCCGTTAACCAGGGATTTGGAGTATTCAACGCTTGCTGCACATTAAGCCCGTAATTGGTAACTCCCGCCGCCGCCCCTTGTGCTCCCGCATTCGGGTTCGTGGTGGGCAACGGTTGGGCCTGCGCCAATGGGGTTGCTCCGCGTTGGGCACCGGACAATTCCCCGAACTGAGCCTGTGGTGTTTGACCAGAAATGTAGTTGCTCAGATTTGACAAGTCCTGTTGCTCGGCTCGGTATTTTATGTCCTCGGGAGTTTGGCCGCTCGCAAGCCAGTTAATCCCCGCTCCCGCGTTCGCCATCTGGCGCTGGGTGCCTGCCGTGCCCGTCGTCAATGCTTGGGAGAAGTCCACGCCGTTTCCCGTGCCGCCTCGGGCAGCGGTTCCCTGCTGCACTGCCTTGTCGAGCATGGCGGTTTCTTCGGGTGTGAGGTTCTGGCCTGCTGCCACCTTCTCCGCTACCTGACGCTGGACCTCGTTGGCCACCGGACTGACTGGAGGGTTGTTTATCTGGTCCTGAATATCCTTGTAGAGCATGTCCCGCGCTTCGAACCGCTCCGGGTCGGCTTGTTTCTCCTGTGCCAAGGCGGACGCGATGAATTGCGGGTCAAATTGTTTCTCGGTGTCCAGTTGCCCTTGCGCCAGTGCCTGCGCTATCTGGCCCTGGATGTCCGCTGCGCCTTTGCCGGCGAAGTCGTAGGTCTGGGTTTTGGGGATGGTGGCCAGTTTGCTTTTCAGGGCGTCGATATGCGACTGGATACGGGCGACGTTCGCCGCTGGTGTCGGGGACCGGCCGCCCCGGTCCCGTGGGTTGCCGGGTTCGCCTGTCACTTGTCCCTGTGCGGCGGACAACTGCTGTTGGAGACGGTCAATTTGCGCCTGAATGTTGGTGGCCTGCTTTTGTTCCTTGGCGGTTGCCGGAACCGTCGCTGTTCCGCCCAATTGCTCCTCGGCCTGCAACTGCCGCAACATGGGCAACAGTTCCGCCTGAACCTGTGCCATCTTCGCAGATTCCTGCGAGAGATTCGGGGTCTGCGGCTGGTTGGCGGCGCTATAGCCGTACTCGGCTAACGACGCGGCCAAGCCGATTGCTCCAATGATTGCTACTGCGGCCATAACATTTTCCTTCCTTCTGCAAAGCGATTGAACGCTTGTTCAAGGCGTTGTTCAACCTTTAATTCCGTCAACAGATGCACGCGGCTGGCGTCAAACGGAAACTCGGGTAGGACGTGATACCACAACTGCGGCAGTATCATGTTTATGTTTTCAAACTGCACCGCCAGTGTCTTGGGGTTGCCTGAGATTTCGTTGCCGTTCTGAAAATACGCCTTCATCAGCCCGTCAAACTCCGCTCCCGTGATGCGTCCCCGCGCAAAAGCCAACATGCTGGCTTTGGTTTCCGCGTACGGTCGCAGAATGTAAATCCACGGGGCTTGCGGATACCTTTCTGACAAGTCCTCAAAATCCTTCCCCAACATGCAACTGCTGATTCCCACTCGGCGTTGGGGATATTGCGCCATTAACTCCTCGATGCTCTCTTTTGGTTCGTGGAAACAAAGCGTGGTGTCAGTGGTGAACAAATTCGCAAACCATGCTGTGCGACAACGGGGTGCGCTGGAAGTGATAAAGAAAGGGGTGTTCATGCGTCTCCCGGTTCCCCGCCATAGATAGGTCCGCCTCCGGGCGCCTTGGGTGTGGTGTTCCATGGACTGTAGCCAAGATTGAACGCCGTTCCCGCTGCTCCCGCTGCGGTGCTGAGTCCCGCCAAATATGGGTTGGCGTTGTTCTGTGACCAGTCCACTTGACCCTGATAGATGCCCAAGGCGTTGTTGATGCCCTGTCCCGCTGCCTGTCCTTCGTTTATCGGGGTGATTCCAAAACCAGAATTGGGATACGGCGAACCTTGGTTCTGTGCTCCGCTGATGGAACTGAATTGCGCCGTGGGATTCTGGCCGCTGATGAACGCTCCGAGGTTGGCCATGTCCTGTTGGATGGAACGATATTTCAAGTCCGTTGGGTCAACCCCTGATGAAAGAAAAGATTGCGCTTCCTGCTGTCCCGCTGCCTGTTTCTGGTCCGTGGCGTTGACCACGGCGCCCGCTTCCGCCTGTGCTGGCGCGTTCCCAAGGTAGATGCCACTGCCCACTTGGTTGCCCCGAACACCCTGCTGAACATCGGTCAATTCCTGCGGGTTCAACGATTGGCTCTTGCTCAGGATGTCCTGAATCTGATTCTGGGTTTGTTCGCTGAGCCCGAGTCCGGGCGGGCCTTGGGCGGATTCCTGTTTGATTTGGTCAAACAACTGTTTGTAAGCCGCGTAACCCGTGGGGTCGGCCTGTTGCAAATCTGCGAGGCGTTGAGCAATGAACTCCGGCCCTAATCCCTGTTGGATGTCCAACAGAGTTTGCGCCATTTGATTCTGAAACTGATTCTGAACATCGGCAGTTCCTAGTCCGGTAAAGTCGAGGTTGGTGGTTTTACCTGTAATCGGATTGGTTACACTTCCCGCTTGGCCGGTGGAGGCGAGCGCGTCAATAAGGTACTGATACGGCTGCAACTGTGCTGATGTTTGAACGCCTTGTATCGCAGCTTTTCCGGGGTCCGGGATAGATGGGCTATTCATGTGCTGCCTTTCTCGAAAACCGCTCTATGTGTACCCGGTTGAGTTTGACCAATCGCCCCTTGCGATACGTGTAGAACGGAACCGCCATGAGGTTTGGAAATCGCTGCATCATGCCTTCGTAGAGTCGGCTGACTGCTTCCCGTGTTCCGAACACGTCCGCGATAAAGAGCGCATCCCCGCAATGAGTTGGACCCCACTCGAATTGCGGTTTGCTCTCCGCAAACTTGGCTTCGATTCTCTCCGCGAAATCAGGCCACGCGAAGGCTACCGCTTCTATGGCATCAGGACGATAGACTACGTTTAGTTTCCCGTGGTAGTGGTTGTCAGCAACATAACGAAACAAGAGGTTGATGTCCGTCGCCCAAGGCATCGCTTTTCCCTTGTGAGCCAAACAGAAATTCGTCACCGCCCACAGGTGGGTTGCCAGCCGCTCTTGTTGTTCGGTGAGTGTCATCAGGCTTTGGGGTCAACGACGGGTTTAATGTATGCGCTTGAACTCACACTGCGAATTTCCGCCCATCCAACTGCACTTGCAATCTTAAAATACATTTCGTTAAAGTACGGAAGCCCGGTCAGGCTCCGATATACTTGAATGGGTTTTGCGCTGGCCAGCCGGAACGGGAGCAACACAGGCAGCACGTCGCCATCGGGCTGGACTTCTTCCGTCCATGTGTCGTCATCAGCCAAATCAAGGTTGGCTGCGAGATTTACCACCGCATTGCCGGCGTTGAATCGCATGAGCACCATGCGGGCTTTCTTCTGAGCATCGAAGTCTCCGAAAATGAGACTGCGCGTGTCCAGTTCCCATGAGATTGGCAGGCCATTGTCCTTGTAGGTATTGTCACTATCCAGTGTGCTTGGGGCGTCTTTCCAGAGGTTTACCGAGCCGTCGTGATTGCCCAACACAAGTTGCAGCGTGCTGTTGAATTTCGGGGTGCAGGCGCACGCGGTGTTCCAGCCTGTCCAGTACCCTGTCCATCGCTGCAAAATGCCGTTCCACACGAGCGCGTAATTGTTGTACGTGGAGTTGTCGATGGGAACGAAGAAGATTGCCAGTTGCCGGTACTTCACCGCTTTGATGAGGAAGGACACCGACCAGTTGATGCGGTCAATCAAATCCTGTATCGGTTCCGACAACGGCGAGATGAGTTGGTACTGTCCCGCGGCCGCCTGCATTCGCTGGAGGCTTTGTATCCCGTCTTGCGACATGAACAACAGGTCATTCTGATAGGTGCACCATGCGTTCTTTCCGACACACCCTACGCCTGCTCCCACAAGGTCGCCCTGTTGTTGGGCGAGATACCCGGCTATGGTGTTCGGGCCGGTGCTGGCCGGGGGCAGGTTCACAAGCCACACGGAATTTTCTTTGAGCACTGCCAGATTGAAGTTCTGCATGGCGGCAAGGGCCACTATCGGGTCGCCGTCGCCGTTCCCCACCCGGAAACTCAGGGTTGCCTTGTTCCATTGGCCGGGGCCGAAGTCCAAGAGGTTGCTCAGATAAATCGTGTCGGGGTTGTCCTCACCCGCTCCCACCATTCTGCCTGCTATCCAGCAAACCTTGTCCAAGAGTGGCGGATTCAGTTGGCCGTTGGGGTCGCCGCAGTCGGTGAAGTTCGTTCCATCCCACACCTGACAATGCGATACCCCGTCACTGATTAACAGTTTGTCCACTCCCTGAGCAATGGCCGGCTGCACGTTGGCGTTGGCCAAGTTGAAAGCGAGAGGGGCACTCCATGTTGCCCCATCCCAAGTGTAGGTCTTGGCCCCTTGCCCCATGAAGATGATGTTCGGATGCGCGGGCGTGCTGTAATAGAACAAGGCTTGGACTGGTCCCGAAGGGGCGACATTGGCAATAAACGATGCTGAACCGATTTGGTCGGCACCAGGACGAGTGCGGGCGGCGTAGTTGTTCCGCACAATCATGTTGACCATCTTCTGAGATTGGTTGACTTCTATCTCAGAAGCAGGGCGGAAACTGTCAACACCACCGCCGAATGACCTGATTCTATCGAAAGAGCGTTGAGCCATATCAATACGGTTGTTGTTT
>Ga0134128_10004159_pt1 | contig 17754 bp, 8 predicted proteins | sample KB31754_FD_96462 | JGI IMG/M metagenome (GOLD analysis project Ga0134128, IMG submission 96462) | Terrestrial soil microbial communities with excess Nitrogen fertilizer from Kellogg Biological Station, Michigan, USA - KB3-175-4 | ecosystem: Environmental > Terrestrial > Soil > Unclassified ... | reverse complement strand
CGGGCGGAGCGTGGCTTACCTGGTCCTCGCCGGCGCGGCCGGCCCCCGGCTCGCCGCCTACGATTTGACGGCGGCGCGCCTGCTCTGGACGCAGCCGGCCGAGGTGACGACCCGGGTCGTGGCCGGGGCCAAGGTCATCGTCCACGGCGACAAGGGGACCACCCCCAATGGCGAGTTGGTGGCGCGCGACGCGGCGACCGGCGCGCCGCTCTGGCGCCACCCGTTCCCGTCCTCCGAGCACCTCTACGGTTACGCGATCGACGGCGACGCGGTCTACGTGGTGACCCGCGTGGAGAAGACGCCGAGCAAGCAGGCCGGCGCGCTCGGCGCTTACGATCTCGGGACCGGGGCTCCGCGCTGGCAGGCGGCGCTGCCGTCGGCGCGGGTGGCCGGGCCCGCCGCGCGCGGCGGCCTGGTGGCGGTGCCGCTCGAATCGCAATACGTGCTGCTGTTCGACGGCGCGACCGGGGCCGAGGTGGCGCAGATCCTCTCGACGGAGGAGGCGGCCACCTTCGTGCGGGCGCTGCCTGAAGGACTGTTCTACGGCTCGCGGGGGATCTTCCTGGTGGGTCGCGACACCGCGCGCGGGTCGCGGCACGCCCCCGGCTACCTGTCGGCGCAACTGCCGCCGTTCGTGCGGCCGACGTACGACTACGACCACTACCACCCCGAGCAGAGCGAATACTCCGCCCTCGACCGCAACCGCGTGCTCTGGCGGGTGTCGGCGGCCGCCGGCAAGCCGCAGTTCCGCGACGGGCTCGCCTTCGTGCACGACTACCGCTTCTTCTTCGCCTTCGACGCCAGCTCGGCGGCGCTGCGCTGGGCCTACGTGAGCCCCGACGACGCGGTGGGCTCGGACGACACGGGGCGCGCCATCTTGTTCGCCACCTCCAGCGGCGAGCTGGGCGCGCTCGATCCGATCACCGGCGCGCGGACCTACCAGGCCACGCTGCCGGGCGAGGTGGTCCGCGGCGTCACCTTCGACGCCGAGGGGTTCGCGCCGCCGCCCGGGGCCGGCGCCAGCACGCCGCCCGATCTGCTGGGGGCGCTGACGGCGATCATCGCCGACCCCGACCAGCGGTTCCCGGCGATGAAGCTGTTCGCCATCGAGGAGCTGGGGTGGCAGCCGGGCCGCGAGGTGACCGCCAAGCTGATCGCGATCCTGCAGAACGACAAGGCGGCGCCGCTGGCGGTCCAGAAGGCGGGGGAGATGCTGGTGGCGCGACGCGACGCGGGCGCCCTCGATCTCCTGACCGCCGCCTTGCGCGCGCACGCCGACTACGGCGAGAAGCGCGGGGCGCCGCCGGTAGAGGTCCTGGCCCGCGCCGTGGGCGCGCTCGGGCCCCTGGCGCGATCGGTCGCGCCGGAGCTCGACGTCCACCTGCGGCTGCCGGAGACCACACCGTCCGCGGCTGCGGAGATCGCCAAGGCGTTGGTGGCCATCGACGCCACCGAGTCGGTCCCCGCGCTGCGCGACTTCCTGACCATGTACCGCGCCGATCCGGTCTACGAGCGCGATCCGACGGCGCTGGTGGCGGCGGCGGAGGCGCTGCTCAAGCTGGGCGGGACGGCCGATCGCCAGCTCTTGCTGTTCTTGGCCGAAGAGGCGCACACCGCCGCCGGCCTGCGCGCGCACCTCTCGCGCGCGCTGGGCGAGACCGCCACGGCGGCGGCCCGGTAGTGCCCGTCAACGTGGTCGTCTGCCGCGGCCCGGTCTGCGGCGACAAGCGGGGCTCGGCCGCGCTCGCCGAGCACCTCCGGGCCCGGGTCGCCGCCGACGGCCTCAGCGCGCGCGTCGCGGTGAGCGAGGAGATCTGCCTCGGCCACTGTCTGCGCGGCCCCAACGTCCTGGTCTGCGACGCCGACGATCCCGACGGCCTCCTGTCGCCGCGCGCCGTGCTCTACAACCGGATGACCGTCGCCGATCTGGATCGGGTCGTGGACCGCCACCTCAAGGGTGGCCTCGCCGTCCGGGCGCTCACCAATCTGCCGCCCGTGCGCGACCGGTAGCGGGCGCGCTTGCGCCCGGGGGCGGGGGCCGCCAGAATCGCCGGCCGTTCCCGATGACCATCTACCTCGACCACAACGCCACGACGCCGCTCCGCCCGGAGGTCTTGGAGGCGATGACGGTGGCGCTGCGCGAGTTGCCGGGGAACCCCTCGAGCACGCATGGCCCCGGGCGGACGGCGCGGGCGGCGGTCGAGCGAGCGCGAGGCGAGGTCGCGGGCCTCATCGCCGCGACGGCCGAGGAGCTGGTGTTCACCTCGGGTGGAACCGAAGGGAACGCCCTCGCCATCGGGGGGCTCCTGCGCGGCGCGCGGGCAGGCCGCGGGAACGTCCGGCTGCACGTCGTCTCCTCGCCGATCGAGCACCCTTCGGTGCTGGGGGCGCTGGCGGCGGCCGACGCCGATCTGACGCTCCTGCCGGTTGGTCCCGACGGCGCCATCGATCCGGCGGCGCTGCGGGCGGCCCTCCGCCCGGAGACGGCGCTGGTGACGCTGGCGCTGGCCAACCACGAGCTGGGGAACGTCTACGACCTCGCGACGCTGGCGGCGATCGCGCACGAGCGCGGGGCGCTGGTCCACACCGACGCCGTGCAGGCCGCGGGCAAGATCGCGATCGACGTCGGCGCGCTCGGGGTCGACGCGCTCACGATCTCCGCGCACAAGATCCACGGCCCCAAGGGCGCGGGCGCGATTTTCCTGCGACGGAGCGCGCCGTTCGAGCCGAGCGGGCAGGGCGGTCACCAGGAGCGCGAGCGCCGGCCGGGGACGGAGAACGTCGCCGGCATCGTCGGCTTCGGCACGGCGGCGCGGCTGGCGCGGGCCGAGCTCGAGGAGACCGGCGCCCGGCTCGCGGCGCTGCGCGATCGGCTGGCCGCCTCGTTGTTCGCGCTCCCCGGGGCGCGGCGGAACGGCGACCTGCGGCGCGCGCTCCCCGGGACGCTCAACGTCGGTTTTGCCGGCGCGCCCGGACAGCTGGTGGCGGCGGCGCTCGATCTCGAGGGCGTCGCCGTCTCGACGGGCGCCGCCTGCACGTCCGGCTCGCTCGATCCCTCGCCGGTGTTGCTGGCGCTCGGGCGGTCGCGCGAAGAGGCGACGACGGCGCTGCGGTTCGGGCTCGGGCGCGACACGACGGCCGAGGAGATCGACGCCGTCGCGGCGCTGGTCGCCGAGATCGTGGCCCGCGTCCGCGCCCGGGGCGAAGGGGGCGTGACGAGCGGCCGAGGCGGCGCGGGCGCGCGGATCGTCGTGGCCATGTCGGGAGGCGTCGATTCGTCGGCGGCGGCGGCGATGTTGGTCGAGGCCGGCCACGACGTCGTGGGCGTCACGTTGCGGCTCTACGACGCCAGCGGGACGGCCGCCAGCATCGGCGGTCGCTGTTGCGGCCCGCGCGACATCGAGGACGCGCGGGCCACCGCCGCGCATCTCGGCATCCCGCACCACGTGATCGACGAGAGCGCCGCCTTCTCCGCGGCGGTAATCGACGACTTCGTGGCCGAGTATCGCGCCGGCCGCACGCCCAACCCCTGCGTCCGCTGCAACGAGCGGATCAAGTTCGGGCCGCTGCTGGCCTTCGCGGACGCCGTGGGGGCCGGGGCGCTCGCCACCGGGCACTACGCGCGGCTGGCGGCGGACGACGGCGGCGGCGTGGCGCTCGGGCGGGCGCGCGACGCCGACAAGGATCAGTCGTACTTCCTGTTCGGTCTCCGCCCGGAGATCCTGACGCGCGTCCGATTCCCGCTCGGCGACCAGACGAAAGAGGAGGTCCGCGCGCTGGCGCGCCGGTTCGCCCTCCCCAACGCCGACAAGCCCGACTCGCAGGAGATCTGCTTCATCCCCGGCGGTGATCACGTCACCTTCCTGGACGCGCGCGGCGGGGGCGGGCCCGCCGGCGCTATCGTCGACGACGCGACGGGCGCGACGCTGGGCGCCCACGCCGGCACGCACGCCTTCACCGTCGGCCAGCGGCGGGGCTTGCCGGCCGCGAGCGGACGCCGCTTCGTCCTGCGCATCGACGCGGCGACGGGCGAGGTGCGCGTCGGTCCGCGGGAGCGACTCGGACGCGACCGTCTGCGCGTGGCCGACGTCCGCTGGCTGGACCCGCGCGCCGCCGGCGACCGCCGGCGCTGCGCCGTGCAGATCCGCCACCACGCCGCCGCCGCCCCCGCCTGGATCGCGCCGGCAGGCGACGGCACCACGCTGGTCGAGCTCGACCAACCGGCGTTCGGCGTGGCGCCCGGGCAGGCGGCCGTCTTCTACGACGGCGCCGAGCGCGTGCTCGGCGGCGGTTGGATCGAGGCCGGCTAACCCACGGACGAGATCGCCGCTACGATCGACTCGGGGCTGGTGTTGCGATCGCGCTCGCGGACGGCGGCGATCGCCTCCTCCAGCTCGCCCTTGTCGAGGAAGATCCCCTGGCAGCGGCTGCAGTAGTCGACGCGGACCTTCCCCAACATCACCTCGGCCAGGCTCCCCGGGCAGACGGGGCAGGGGGCGACCGACTCGGTCGGGACCGGCGGTGGCCCCGCCGCGCCGGTGAGCAAGGCCCGCAGCCGGGCCAACTCGGCCTGGGGCAACTTGGACGCGCGGCTGATCTCGCCCCGGTCGAGCCAGAGGCCGCCACACTTCGGGCAGAGATCGACCTCCAACCCCTGGAACGTCGCCTTGTCCAGGATGGAGTTGCATTTCACGCAGCAGATGTTGGTTGCGTCCGGCATGGGCGAGATACTAGCAGTCCTATGAGCGGCACGGAACAGTCGACCGGGACGGGCTCGGCGGGCGCCGAGACGAACGCAGAGACGGGCCCGCCGAACGCCGAGGCAGGCCCGCCGAACGCAGAGACGGGCCTGGCGGCGCTGGAGGCCCGCCTCGGTTACGTCTTTCGCGATCGCGCGCTGGCCGAGACCGCGCTCACCCACACCTCCTGGCTGAACGAGGCGGCGGCGCCCGGACGCGCCGACAACGAGCGGCTCGAGTTCCTGGGCGACGCGGTGCTGGCGCTGGTGGTGAGCGACCTCTTGATGCGGCGGCTCCCCGGCAGCGCCGAGGGCGATCTGACGCGCGCGCGGGCGGCGCTGGTCAGCGAAGGGGGGCTGGCGCGCGCCGCGGCCACGCTCGATCTCGGGCGCTTCATCTTCGTCGGGCGCGGCGAGGAGCGGACCGGCGGGCGAGCGCGGCCGTCGATCCTGGCCGATGCGCTGGAGGCGCTCATGGGGGCCATCTACCTCGACAGCGGGCTCGACGCGGTCGCGGCGGTGACGATGCGCCTGTTTCAGACCGAGCTCGCCGACGTGCAGGTGCACGCGCGGCTCGATTACAAGTCGCGCCTGCAGGAGCGGGCGCAGGCGCTCTGGCAGTCGGCGCCCGTCTACCAGGTGGTCGCCGAGAGCGGCCCCGACCACGACAAGCGGTTCGAGGTGGCGCTGACGTTCGCCGGCCGCGAGTGGGCGCGCGCCGGCGGCCGTTCGAAGAAGGAGGCCGAGCAGAGCGCCGCGGCGGCGGCGCTGGCCACGCTGGAGCGCGAGGCGAAGCCCGGACCGGGCCCGGGTGAGCAAGGACCGTGACCGTGACCGTGACGCCGGCATCGCCGGAAGCGCTTCTCGCCCAGGTCCCGCCCGACGTGCTGGCGATCTGCCGGCGCCTGCGCGGCAGCGGGCACCAGGCCCACCTGGTGGGCGGCGGTGTGCGCGACATGATCGCCGGCCGCCCGCCCGCCGACTTCGACCTGGCCACCGACGCGCGGCCCGACGCGGTCGTCGCGTTGTTCCGCACCTTCGCCATCCCCACCGGCCTCAAGCACGGGACGGTCACCGTGCTGACCGAGACCCGGCGCCCGGTGGAGGTGACCACCTTCCGCGGCGAGGGCGAGTACCTCGACGGGCGGCGGCCGACCTCCGTCACCTACGTCGACTCGCTGGACGAGGATCTCGGCCGGCGCGACTTCACCATGAACGCCATCGCCTACGATCCGCTGGCCGGCGTCGTCACCGATCCCTACGACGGGCAGGGTGATCTGGCGCGCGGGCTCATTCGCGCGGTCGGCGATCCGCTGGTGCGCTTCCGCGAGGACGGCCTGCGCCCCATGCGCGGCGTGCGCCAGGCGGCGCAGCTGGAGTTCGAGATCGCTCCGCCCACCCTGGCCGCCATCCCGCAGACGCTCGACGTCTTCCGCAAGGTCTCCGCCGAGCGGATCCGCGACGAGCTCTTCAAGATGCTGGCCGCGCGCCGCCCCTCGCGCGGGCTCGCGTTGATGCACACGACCGGCCTCCTCGGCGAGGTGATTCCGGAGCTGCTCGAGGGGGTCGGCTGCACCCAAAACCGCTTCCACAAGCACGACGTCTTCGAGCACACGCTGTCCGTGGTGGACGAGACGGGCGGCGACCCCGTGCTGCGCCTGGGGGCGCTCCTGCACGACGTGGGCAAGCCGCGCGCCCGCCAGCCGCGCGAGGGGGCGCCCGGCGAGTACAGCTTCTTCAAGCACGAGTACGTGGGCGCCGAGATGGCCGACGCGATCTGCCGCCGGCTCAAGCTGGCCAACGCCGACCGCGAGCGGGTGGTGGCGCTGGTGAAGAACCACATGTTCTTCTACATGCCCGACTGGTCGGACGGGACGATCCGCCGCTTCGTGCGCCGGGTCGGCGGCCAGGAGGGGCTGGCCGATCTCTTCGCGCTGCGCGAGGGAGACGTGCGCGGGAGGGGCTTCGGCGAAAATCCGGACGTGGAGCTGGGCGAGCTGCGACGGCGCATCTCCGAGGTGGCCCACGAGGACGCCGCGCTCAAGGTGACCGATCTGGCCATCGACGGCCGCGACGTGATGCGGATCCTCGGCATTCCGCCCAGCCGCGAGATCGGCGTCCTGCTCGAACGGCTGCTCGAGCGCGTGCTCGACGATCCTTCGCTCAACGAGCGCGAGAAGCTCGAAGCGCTGCTGCGCGAGCTCCACCAGCCTCCCAAGAAACAGAAAAACTAGCGGGGCTAACCGCGGTCGAGCGCCGCGACCAGCGCTGCCAGCGAGTTGACCGTCTGCACGCCGCGCGAGGCCGGCTCCGGGCGCCCGAGGAGCTCGGTGCGGCGGCGGACCACCGTCGACTCCGGATCGCCGAGCGGGATCACCTCGATGGGCGGCAGCGGTCGGGTGGGGTCCCGCGGGCGCACCTGCATGGGGCGAAGCGTGGCCACGGTCAGGACGGCGGGGAGCTTCACCGACAGGCGGCGCTTGCGTCCCCCCCCGCGGGCGACCACCTCCACGTGGCGCTCGTCGACGATCGCGATCTCCTCGACGGCCGCGACGTAGGCGGCGCCCAGGTGGCGGGCGATGGCCGCCGGGGCCGCGCCCAGCCCCTCGTCGTCCGAACGGACACCGGTCAAGATCAGATCGGCGCCGATGCGGCGGAGCCCGATCGCCAGCACCTGGCCGATGGTGTGGAAGTCTGCCGCCGCCAGATCGTCCGCCGCGACCCGCACCGCCCGCTCGACGTTCATGCCGAGCGCGAGACGCAGCGGTCCCTCCTCCATCGAGGTCCCCCCGAGGACGGCGGTGAGCTTGTGTCCGGCGGCGAGGTCGAGCGCGTGCGCCAGCGCCGGGCCGTCGCCGCGCGCGATCGCGTCCCCCTCGGGGCCGGGGGGTGGCGCGCGCAGGCAGACGGCGATGTTCATGCCCGTGCCTCGCCGGGGAGCGGGCGCGCGAGGGCGGCCAGTGCGCCGGCGATCTCCCGCCAGAGCGCGGGGCCCGGCGCCGCGCTCTTCGAGCGCAGCAGGACGTCGACGGCCCGCGCCGAGGGCGTGGCGTCGTCGACCAGGATCGCCCCCTGACGGCCGCGCGGCGTCCCCATGACGGACAGATCGACGTTCCCCACGGCGATCACGATCTCCGGCGCGCTGAGGGCGAGCGCCGCGGTCTGTCCGGCGTCGACGACGGCCACGCCGGGCGGCGCTTGGGCAGCGATCGCCTCGACCGCTTGCGGGCCGTACGCGGAATCGACCACCACCAGCACGCGCGCCAGCGCCACCGCCGCGTCGGGATCCGGTTCATTTCCGAGCTCGGTGACGGCCAGGTCCTTGGGCGCCGCGCAGGTGATCACCTCGACGTCGATCTCCGCCGAGCCGACGGGCGCCTCGGCGACGCCGGCGGGCAGGATGGCGACCACCGGCCGCTCGATCTCCACCGGGTCGAGGCGGCGATAGGTCGCGCGCTCACCCCGCCAGCGGCGGAGGAACACCCGGCCGACGCCCTCCGGCAGGGCCTCCCCGCTCGCGACCTCCACGTCGGCGGCGCCGGCGAAGGCGGCTCCCAGGCGCGCCGCCAGGCTGGGACCGAGCGCGAGGCCCGCGCCGCCCGCGGGGAACAGCACCAAGAGCGGCGAGATCCGCTCGACGGCCGCCAGCAGCGCAGGGCCGTGCGTCGCGTCGAGCGGCGGCGTCGCCAGAGCCGTCCCCTCGCAGAGCAGAATCTTGTCCGCGCCGGCGCGCCCGAGGCGCGCAACCACCCCGTCGTCGAGGTCGCGGTCGCTCATGACGATCGCGTAGACGGTGGCACCCGCCGCGTGGGCCACGCGCCGTCCCTCGCCGAGCGCGAACAGCGACGGGCCCGTGGGCTCGCTGTCACGAAGGTCGATGGGAACGAGCAGATTCGGCAGGAAGGGCCTCGGGAAAGGGCCTCGGGAAGCTTCGCAAGCCTCGGCAAGCCTCGGCATGAGCGTGAGGTCGAGGCGCTCATCATGCCCGGGCGCCGCAGGCCTGTCCATTGACATGCCGATCCACGCACCGCGATAATGCGCGTGCGGCACCCGCGGCATGCCACCAGGACCCGACGGCGACGACGAAGAGCTGGTCGAGATCGATGTCGAGATCGAGGGGCCTCCGCCGGTTCCGCGTCCGGCCGAGCCGGCGGAGACCGAACCCAACCGCGACGGGGTGCCGTTGCCGCCCCCGCCGGCCGAGCTCCTGGAGATCACGGACGCGGTCGAGCTGCAACCGCCCATCGTCGAGGCGGCCGAGGACGATCCGCGCGCGGCGCTGACCGTGTACGAGACGGAGGCGTCTGCCGCCGAAGGGGGGCGGCGCGGGGCGCTCCTGGGCGAGGTGGCCCGGCTACGGGAGAGCGGTGTGGGGGGCGACCTCGACGGTGAGCACGCGGCGGCGGCGCTCGCCTCGGCCCGCGCGGCGTTCGAGACGGACACCGCCTCGGTGCGGGCGCTGTGGGTCCTCCGCCGGCTGCTCGCGCGCGCCGGACGCTGGGACGAGCTCGAGGCGGTGCTCGGGCAGGCCGCGACGGCGCTGTCGGCGGCGGCAGATCCGCGCGCGCGCGCCGACCTGTTGCTCGAGCGCGGGCGACTGCTCGAAGCTCGGCTCGACCGTGCAGCGGAGGCCGGGACCTGCTACCGGGAGGCGCTGGCCGCGTCCCCCGACCATCCGGGCGCGCTGCTGGCGCTGCTCCTACTCGGCACGCGCCTCGGCGACGCGGCGGCGCGCGCTGAGGCCTTGGGCGGGCTCGCTCGGTGCGCCGACAGCTCGGTGCGGCGGGCGGCGCTGGTGATCGAAGAGTCGCTGGCGCGGTGCCGCTCCGACGCGCCCGACGGTCGCGCGCGCGCGCTCGCTGCGCTCGAGGCCGAGCTCGGACGGGAGGACCCCGCGGCGCCGCTGGGCGCGCTCTGCGGTGAGCTCGACGTGCTCACACGGGGGACGGTCCCCGACGAGACGGCCGTGCGCGCGCTCGACCTGCTGGCCAAACAGGTGGCCGCCGCGGACGCCGGCCTGGCCGTCGCGCTCCTGCGCGAGCGGGCGCACCTCCTGCGGGAGTCCCTGGGAGCGCCCGAGGCGGCCCTCGAGGCGCTCGACGAGGCGGCGCGCCTCGACCCCGCGCACCCCGGGGTGGCGTCCGAGCGGGTCGCGCTGGCGCTGGCGCTCGATCGCCCCGAGGCGGCCGACGAGACGGCGCACGCGTTCTTGGTCGCCGCGGGGGGCGACGATGAGGCGGTCGACTTCGCGCTCGCCTACGTCGAGTCGATCTTCGCCGGGGGGGGCGCCGAACGGGCGCGCGAGATCCTGCAGACGCCGCGGGTCCGGGGCCGGTGCGCCGCGCGCGCCGACCTGCGAGCGCTCGAGCTGGCGCTGGCCGTCGCCCGGCACGACGAGCAGGCGCTCAGCGATGCGTTCGCCGTGGAAGCCGGCGGCGACGTCGACAGCGACGCGGCGTCGAAGGTGAGCGCGCTGACCGCGGCCGCGGCGGTGAGGGCCGGACCGCTGGGCGAGACCGAGGTGGCGGCGGATCTCTACGGGCGGGCCATCGCCGAGGCGGGCTCCGATCCGGCCGCAGCGCGCCCGGCGGTACAAGCCTTGGCCGCGGTCGCCGCGGCGAGCGGCCGGGTGGAGGAGGCGGCGGCGACTCTGGAGGCGGCGCTGGCGCGCATCGCGGCTCCGGCCGACCCGGCGGCCGAGGCGTTCGAGCTCGGCACGCGCGAGGCGCTGGTGGCGGTCTACGCCGACGAGCTCGGTATGCCGGGGCGCGCGCTCCCGCATCAGCGCCGGTTGGTGGCCCTGCGGCCGCAAGAGATCGCGCGCCGGGTTCGTCTCTGCGATCTCGATCTGGAGAGCCCGGAGGCCGAGCGCCTCTCCCCGGAGGAGCGCGCCCAGAACCTGCTCGCCCTCGCCGAGGACGCGGGCGATCCCGCGGTCGCCGTCGCCTTGCAGGTCGCGGCGGCCCGGGCGCTCATCGAGTCGGGCGCGCCGGCGCTGGCCGCGCGCGGCGTGGAGCTCCTGGGAGAGCTCTCGGCGGTCGATCCGTCCGGGCTCGCCGCGGCGGCGCTCGAGCGCGCGGCGACCACGCCGGCGGCGCGCGCGGAGATCGTGGCCGCCGAGCTGACGGCCGCGGCCGACGGGGCGACGGTCGATCGAACGCGGGCGCTGAGGTTCCGGCTGGCCCACCACCGCGCCGCCGACGGCCAGCTCGCCGAGGCGATGGCGGCGCTGACCCCGCTGCGCTCGGAGGGCGATCCGTTGGCCCGGGCCTGGAGCTACGAGCTGGCGCGCCGCGCGGGCGACGCCTTCCTGGAAGTCGCCGTCCTCTCCGAGGAGACCCGCGCGCCCGACGGCACGCTGGGCGACGAGGCCTCCGTGCTGCTGGCGCACGGCGAGGCGCTCGCCGACGCCGGGGACCCGCAGGGGGCGGCTGAATCGCTCCGGCGCGCGGTGGGCCGGGCCCCCGACGGCGAGACCGCGGCCGACGCCGCGCTGGGCCTCTATCGGCTGGCGGCGAGCGACGCCGCTCGGGGCGCGGCGGCGCTCCCCGAGGCCCTCGACGCTCTGGCCGACGCGCTCGGCGACGATCCTCCGCTGGCCGCGGCGGCCGCGCGGGAATCGCTGCTCGCCGGCGTGGCGGTCGGCGAGGCGGGGCCCGCGCCTCCCCGCCTGGCCGGCGATCCCGCGGCGCACGCCGATCTCACCTTGCTGCAGTTCGTGACCGGCGCCCGGGCGGGTGACGCGGGCGCCGTCGCCGCTTCGTTGCTCGAGGTGGCGCGCGGTCTGGCCGGCCCCGACGGGACGGTCCCGGCGGCCGCCGTGCCCCTGCTCGGGCGGGCGGCGGCGCGCGCACGTCTGGCCGGCCCCGAGACGACCGAGGCGATCGCAGCCTCCGTCTGGCAGACGGCCCACCCGCCCGAGCTGGCCCCGGCGCTGGCCGATCTCCCGGTGGCAGGGGCGGGCGTCTGGCCGGCGACGCGCCCCGATCCGCGGCGCGCGCGGGCGCGGCGCGCGGGCGGCGGCCTGGGGATCGCGCTCCACCTCGAGGCGGCGCTGGACGCCGAGCGCCGCGGGGCGCTGGGGGCGGCGCTCGCCGCCTACGGCAGCGTCATCGCGCTCGATCCCGATCGGCTCGAGGCCTGGACCGGCGTGCGGCGCGTGGCGCGGGCGGGGGGCGATCGGCTGGGCGAGGCCCGGGCGGCGGCGCGGCTCGGCGTTCTGGTCCGCGATCCCGCGCGGGCGGTGGCGCTGTTCGTGGAGGCCGGCACGGCGTACGAGCGGGCCGGCCGGATCGACGACGCCATCGCCGTCCTCGCGCGGGCCGTCGAGCTCGATCCCGAGGACCCCGCCACGTACGCGCGCGCGCACGCGCTCCTCAGCGCCGATCTCGGGGCGCCCGGGCGGGCCGAGACCTTCGACGGACTGCTCTCGTATCGCCTGACCGGCGGGACGCCGACGGCCGGCGAACGGATCGCGCTGCTGTTCGAGCGCGCCGAGCATCGGCGGACGACCCTCGGCGATCGGGCGGCGGCGTTTCGTGACTTCAAGCAGATCTTGAGGATCGATCCCGAACACCTGGCCTCCTTGCACAAACTGGCCGAAGGGGCGCTGGCGGATCGGGACTTCCGCGGCGCGATCGTCTGGCTCGAACGTTACTTGGCGGCGGCGGGCGCCGACGACGAGGAGCGGAGCGCCGCGGCCAAGCTCGACCTGGCGGACGCGTACGACGCGCGCGGCGAGCCGGCGCGGGCGATCGAGACCTTGCGCCGCGCGGCGGCCGCCCGCCCGGGCGATCCCCAGCCCTTCGAACGGATGGCCGACCTGCAGCTCGCCCGCCGCGACCCCCGGGGCGCCGTCGAGGCGTTGCGCGGGGCGGCCGACCGGCTGGTCGATCCGCGCGCCAAGGCGGCGCTCGCCCTGCGCGCCGGCGCGGCCCTGCGCGACGTGGCACGCGATCCGGCGGGCGCGGCGGCGGCGTTCCGGCAGGCCGCGGATCTCGATCCGCTCGGCTCCGGCGCCGCGGCGCTGGTCGCGCTCTACGAGGCGGCGGGGGATCCGCGCGGCGCGCTCGAGGTCGTCGAGCGGGAGATCGCCGACCTGCGCGGCGCTCTGGCGGGCAACCCGCTCGACGCCCGGCGCCTCGGGCGCCTCGCCGAATGGCTGGCAGACGCCCGCGGCCGCGGCGCGACCGGTCCCCTGGCCGAGGCGATGGCGGTGGTGGAGAACGTGCGCGCGCTGGCCGGCGGGCGCCCCTCGCCGCTGCCAGCGCCGGCCGCCGTGGCGCCCCGGGCGGGCCGCGCCTTCCTCACCGAGATCGCCGATGCGGCGGCCGGCGGGTTCGTGGCCGAAGTCTGGCCGCATCTCGCCGAGGCGGCCGCGGCCGTCCTCCCCGCCGCGGGACGGCCGCGCGCGGCGCCGCTCGGTCCCGAGGCCGCGCCGCGCCTGGCCTGGATCGGCGCCGTCGCCGCGGCGATCGGGTTGCCGCGCCTGCCCGTCGTCGTCGCGCGCGAGGCCGGCGCGCCGCTGGCGGCGCCCTCCGACGACGCCGAGCCGGCGCTCGTGCTCGGCCCGGAGGCGCTGGCCTCGCCGCACCTCCGCTTCCACGTCGGTCGGGCGTTGGGGCTCATCGCCGCCGGCGCGGTCGTCTTGCCGCGGGCCCAGGCGGACGATCTGGCGCCGCTCTTCGCCTGCGCCGCGCTCCTGGCGGGGGCCTCGGTTCCGGCGGGGCTGCCGAAGCCGTCGGAGAGCCTCCTGCGCGAGGTCACGCGCGTCGTGGGGCGCAAGGATCGCAAGGCGCTCACCTTGCAGGCCTCTCGCTTCGCGTTCGAACGCTTCGACCTCGCTGCCTGGCGGAGCGCGGTGCTGCGGGCGACCGAGCGGTTCGGCCTGCTCGTGGCCGGCGATCCGGCGCAAGCCGCCGTCGCGCTGGCGGGGAGCGCGCGCGGCGTGCCGGCAAACCCGGCGGCGCTGGAGCTCCTGGGGTTCGCGCTCAGCGCGCGCTACCCGGTCCTCCGGCGCGCGATCGGCGGGGAGGTCGGCTGATGGCCTCCGGGAAGAAGCCGCCCGAGCGGGGAGACGACGAGGCGGTCGACGTGGAGGACCTTTTCGGCGATCTGTTCGAGGAGGCTCCCCCCACCGATCCCACGGTGCCGGCGCTCGGCGAGGACACGACGCTCGAGGTGCCGGGCGCGGCGGCGGCTGCGCAACCGGAGGCGGACGAGGCGCCGGAGGTCGAGGCCCCCGCGCTGTTCGCCCCCACGCTGCCCGAGATGGAGCCGGAGATCTGGCAGGCGGGGATCCAGGCTCTGGTGACGGTTCCGGAACAGATCGAGCCTCCCTCGATCCCGCGCCAGGATTGGCTGGCGGAGGCGCGCCTTCATCAGGGTGAGGCGAACTCGGCCGAGACGCCGGTCCTGGCGGCCGCGCACCTGGCGGCCGCGGCCCGGGCCGCCGAGCTGGCGGGAGAGATCGAGGAGGCCGCCACCGGTTACGACGAGGCGCTGACGCGGGCGCCGACGGCGGGCGCGGTGTTGCGCGCGCGCGCCCGGCTGGCGGAGAGCGTGGGCGACGTCGACGAGGCGCACGCGCTCTGGGCGCGCCTGGCCCTGGCCGCCGGATCGTCCGAGGAGCGAGCGTTCTACGGCGCGCTCGCCGCCGAGTGGACGCTGGCCCGCCGGGGCGCGCTGCCGGCGGTCGCGCTCGACGCGATCCCGGCCGGACCGGCGCGCGCGCTGGCCGTCGCCGAGGAGGCGCTGCGCGGCGCGACGCCGACGGCGGCGGCGGCGGCCTTCGCGGCGGCCGGCCGGGCGCTGTCGGGCGGCATCGCCGTGGCGTTCCTGGAGCAAGCCGCGCGCTTCGCCGACGCGGCCCGCGACCCCGCGGCGGCCACCGCCTATCGGGTCGCGGCGCGCAAGCTGGCCCCGGCCGCGGCGGAGAGCCCGCTCGCGCGGCTGCGGGAGGCCGCGCGGGCCGACGCGCGCGGCGCGCCCGCGAAGGCGAGCGAGCTGCTGGGGACGCTACCGCCCGGATCGGCGCTGGCCCAGGCGGTAAGCCGCTGGGCGGCCAGGCTTCTGCGCCGGCGTGGCGATCCGGCGGGCGCCCTGGCTTGTCTCTCCAGCATCGAGGCGCCGACGCTGACACTGGCGGCGGCGCGCGATCGCCTCGACCTCGAGGTCGCGACGGGCGCGGCGCTCGACCCGGGCAGCCTGGCCCGCCTGCGCGCGGCGGCGGCGGCGCCGGCCGCGGGCGCCAACCTGACCTGGGTCGAGGCGGGCGATCTCGTCCGCCGGGGCGAGCACGGCGCGGCGGCCGCGGTGCTCGGACCGGCCATCGACGAACAGGCGGACGCCGTTCCCCTCGCGCTGCTCGCCGAGCAGATCGCGGCGTCGACCGGCGACGCTGCGCTGCGCGCGACGGCCCTGGATCTCTGGTTGCGGGGCGACTCGGCCCGGCGGGCCGACGCGGCGCTGGCGCTGGCCGCGACGCGCGCGGCGGCCGGCAGCGGCCTCGGGGCACGCGCGGCGCTGCAGACCGCGGTGGAGTCGGCGCCCGAGTCGGCGTCCTTCTGGTTCGCCGCCGCCGCCGACGCGCGCGCGGGGCGGCGCAGCGACGCCGCGGCGACGCTGACCTACGGCGCCGAGATCTGGGAGGCGAGCACGCTCGCGCCCGGCCTGCGCGCCGCCGGTGCGGTGAAGCACGCGCCGAGCGATCCGGCGCGCGTCCTCGCCGCGCTGGGGGCGGGCGAGGGGACCCTGTCGGAGGCCGCGCAGGCCCTGGGCCCGCGGGCGGTCGCCCGGCTGGCGGAGCGGGCGGCCGATCGCGGCGCGCTCGAGGCCGCGCTCGACGCCGCCGCCGCCGAGGTCGCCGATCCGGTGGAGCGGACCTGGCTGGCGCTCCGCCGGGCTTCGGCCATCCCCCCGGGCGAGGCGGAGGCCCGCGCGCGGGCGCTGGAGGCCGCGCTCGACATCGCGCCGTCGCATCCGCTGGCGTTGGCCTTGACGCTCGCCGAGCCTGGTGTGGGGACCGGCGCCACGCTGCTGGCCCGGGCGGGCGCTGCCGCGGTCGCGGCGCCATCCTTCGGCCGGATGCTGGCGCTCGGTGCGGCGAGCGCGCACGCCCTCGGGGGGGAGCGCCCGGAGGCGCTCGCCTGCGCCTCGAAGATCCTCGGGACGGCGCCCCACGACGCCGCGGCCCGCCGCGCCGTGGCCCGCGCGGCCTCGGCCTTGGGCGGCGAGGGCGCGCGGACGCTGGCGGCCCTGGCCGTCGAACGGGCGGGAGAGGACGAGGCGCTCTCGCTGGCCATCGCCGAGGCGCGCCTGGCGGTGGGTTTTTCCGAAGCAGCCCGGCAGGCCCTCGACCTCCTCGCCAGGGGGCGTTTCTCCGTCGACGCGCAGCGGGCCTCGGCGCGGCTCGATCGGGCTTCGGTTCCAGCGCTGCCGCCCGGGATCCTGGGCGGTGTGGCGGAGCGGGCGGCGGACGAGGTGCGGGCGGGGCTCGGCGCGCTCACGGACGCGGTCACCGCCGGGCGGTGGGAAGATCTCGCCAGCGCCCTGGCGGCGCGGCCCCCGCACGAGGGGGCTGCCAGCCCGTCGACCTTGGGACTGGCGGCGCTCATCGCCGACGGGAATGGTCTGGCGACGGTCGCGGCGCGGCTCGGCCAGCGGGCGGTCGCGGAGAGCGGCGAAGGGGGGGCGAGCTCGGGCGGGGCGCCGCTCGCTCTCTTGGCCCGCGTCGCGGACAGCGCCCCGGAGACGGGGCCGCGGCTGCGCGCGCTCACGCTGATGACGTCGCGGTTGGGCGCCGCCGAGTCCGACCGGCGGAGCGCGGCGGCGGCGCTGGCCGAGCGGGCGCGCCTCGAGGCAGCGACCGGCGACGACGGCGCGGCCGTCGAGAGTTGGCGGGCGGCCTACGGCGCCGAGCCCACGTTCCTGCCCGCCGCGCGGGCGCTGCGCCTCGCCGCTGCGCGCGCCGGCGACCCGGCGGCGGCGAGCGCGGCTTGCGAGACGGAGGCCGCCTGCCTGCTGGTGCCCGAGCACCGGGTGCGGGCGCTTCTCTTGGCGGCGGCGCTGGCGCTGGAGACGGCCCCGCCCGAGCGAGAGCGGGCGCTCGGCCTCCTACGGGCGGCGCTGGCGGTCGACCCCTCCCACGACGCGGCCTTCGACCGGCTGCGGGCGTTGCTGGTGGAGATGGACGACCTCCCCGCGCTGGCGGCGGCCCTGGGCGCGCGGATCGGCGTGGCGCAGAATCCGTTCGAGGTCACCTCGCTCCGCCTCGCGCGCGCCGACCTGCTCGGCGGCAAGCTGGGCGATTGGTCGGGGGCGCAGAGCGAGCTCGAAGCGGTCCTCGGCAAGCAGCCCGAGCACGCGCGGGCGCTCGAGAGGTTGTCCGAGCTGCTGTGGACGCGGGAGGCCTGGGGCGAGGCCGGCGAGATCTATCTGCGGCGCGCGGTGGTCGAGCGCGATCCGGCGACGCTGAAGGGGATCTTCCTGCGTCTCGGCGAGATCCACTCGCTGCGAGCCCCCGATCCGAAGCGCGCCGAGGGCGCGTACGAGCGCGTCCTCGGCATCGACCCCGAAAATGTGGAGGCGCTGCGGGCGCTCTCGGATCTGACCATCGCCGAGGGCGACGCCCGGCGGGCGCTGGCGTTCACCGAGCGCCTCGTGGCGCGCGAGCCCGACGCCGCCCGTCGCCTCAGATCGCGCGTCCGGCTGGGCGAGATCCTGATGCAGGGGAGCGATCTGCGGCGCGCCGGCACGGAGCTGCGCCGGGCCGTCGACGAGGCGCCGCGCGACGTGGGCGCGGTCGGCGCGCTCGCCTCGCTGCTCGAGCGCGCGCGCGATCCCGGCGGTCGCCGCGCGGTGCTCGACCGCGCCGTGGGGCTCCTGCGCCACGATCTGACCGCCCCGGGCGCCCCGCAGATCGAGACGCTCCGCGCGCTGGCCAGCCTGCTCGACCTGCGCGACAAGCCCCACGCCGCGCTGGCGGCGGCGCAGCTGGTGGCGGCGCTGGGCGCCGG
>Ga0134128_10004157_pt1 | contig 17768 bp, 16 predicted proteins | sample KB31754_FD_96462 | JGI IMG/M metagenome (GOLD analysis project Ga0134128, IMG submission 96462) | Terrestrial soil microbial communities with excess Nitrogen fertilizer from Kellogg Biological Station, Michigan, USA - KB3-175-4 | ecosystem: Environmental > Terrestrial > Soil > Unclassified ... | reverse complement strand
GCGGCGCAGGCGCAAGCGGCGGCGCGAGCATGGCCAGTCTCGGAAGTCCTTCGGTGTAGAACAGAGGCAATAGAAGCAGGGAGCCGACAGCGACCGCCTGCACGGCAAACGAAATCAGGGTTGTCCATCCGCGGTGAGAATGATTGGACCAGTCGGGATCCGGCGAGAAATCGGCAAACATGGTGTCCTCCTCGACGTAGCAGCGCTTATGTGTAAGGACACCGCAGCGCCCGTATTCAGACGCGTTCGAGGGAAATGAGGGAAAGAAAAAAAGGCCGCGTTCTCGACGCGGCCTGTGGGAACTTCTCACGACACGAGGTGTCGCAAACTATTTTGGTTGAGTGGGTGGCGCCTTTGGTGCGGTGGTCGCCGGCTTTGTTGGAGCAGGAGTCGCCGGCCTGGTCCCTGGCACAGCTGGCTTCGCTCCGGCGGGTCTGGCCGCGGGAGCGGGCACTCCGGACTGTGCATTGTAGAGCTCAACGATTGGCCGCGTGATGTCCACGGCAGGTCCGGACCAAAGCACCGGTCCGTTCGGCCAAGGCTGCGAAGTATCGATGATCACGCCGAAACCGTTTTCCGCTGCGTACTTCACCAGCATGGGCCCCAGCTTCTGCAGAATGCGCTGTGCGATTTCGTTCTGCTGATTCTGGGCATCGTCGCGCGCGTCCTGTACCGACCGCTCCAGCGACTTCTGTTTCTGCTCAATTTGCTTGACCAGAGTCGCCCGGCTCTCGTCGTTCAGCTTCTCGCCCTGGGTGTTGAGCTGTTTCTTCAGACTCTCGACTTCATCATTCTGACCCTTGAGCTCGGTCTGCTTGGGTTCAAGCTTTTTGCTCAAGGCTTCGAAATCACGCTGGCCTTCATTGGTGGCGAAAATCGCCTGCTCGACATTGACCGTCCCCGTTCTGGTTCCCGTGGCGCTGACGGCGGCGGGGGGTGCGTCGGCATTGCTGGCTGCGGCGCTCGGGGCCGCAGGCAATCCGGCGGACTGGGCCATGGCTGCGACCGATGCAGCGAACACGGTGGACATAAGAAATCGCGCAAACTTGCTTGTCATGTGGTTGATTTTGAACTCCTTGAATTTATCCCGGGAAATCGCTTAGATTTTTATACAAGCCAATGCTGGCCGCGTCTCAGCACGAACCCGACCGTTTGCTGTCAAACGGAAGAGGCTGGGCCGGAGTTCCCAGCTCCTCACGCCGAACCTGAAGCGGCGTGGTGACCACCCCGTTGGCTGCTTTTCTCAGGGCACGGATACTATCATTATAGGTACAGCCTCCGCCCAAGGTCAAACAGTCATCAGTCGTCGGTCATCAGGCGTCAGCTAATCAAGGGCGAATCGTCCTCTTCCCGGTCGAGGGCAAGTCCGGCGGACGACCGAAGACTGCCGACTGGATGTCGGCCTTTAGAACGTCGTCGCCACGCTGAACCGGAACGTCTTGCGCGGCTCGCGCAATTGATATTCGGGCGTCAGACTTCTGGCGGCCTGTTCGAATGTGAAGTCTCTCGCTGCACCGGGTGGGAACATGTCGCGGGTGATCGGCACCGGACCTCGAGTTATGTTGTCCAGTCGCAGCGGGTTGTACGCCCAATAAACCCGGAACGGCGCATTGATAATGGGCAGAAACACTTGCACTTCCAGCCCTGTCGACATCCTCGGTACCCAGTTGGAATTGCTCACGATTTGCAGGTTCTGGGAAAATTGGGGATTCTGAAGGTGCCCACCGGTGCAATTGAGCGCGATATCGAGCGCGGGGCATCCAAACACCGTGGTATTGATGTCGGCAAGTTGCCCGGGATTGATGCGCAACTGCGAGCCCCTCACAATGGGATTCATTCCGACGTCCATGAACGGTGCCAGGGCAACCGGCCCGGCGATTGTGATCCGGTATTCCAGGTTCGTCACCAGGCTGGCATCGCCGCCAGGAAACACGATTTGCTCGACGGGCACCGGAACGGTGTAACTGCCGCGCAGCGGATTGGCCGGGTCCTTGGGAACCACGGTGCCGTCCGGGTTACGGAGGATGATGCTGGTCTTGCTCGGCAGAAACGCGACCGGAGACACAGAGCGGATATCAAAACCGCGGATATCATTTTCGCCGCCGAGATAGAATCGTTCAAACGGCGGCGCCACCACCCCGCCATAGCCGGCCAGGAAAGAACCCTGCACGTTGAATCCAATGGTATTGCGGCCCTTCTGCACCGGTTTGAAGTGCTTGTACTGAACAATGGGCCGCAACGACCGCACCGTCCCGCCCAGGCCGGCGATCTCTCCGCCGAAAAATACACTGGTGCCCTTTTTAGGTGAAATCGGGCTGTCGATGGTGCTGAACGAAAAGCTGGGAAGGATCTTGCTGGTGATGATGCCCTCGAGCGAGTTGGGGCCGCTGATCCCGCGAAACGCGAGATCGGTGAACAATATCTTCGAGGCATCGCTGACCGCGACAATGGAAGAGCGGTCGAACGAATAAGTAATTCCGATGCGCTTGAACGAATGGTGCAACTGGTAACTGAGTGAACCCGTGAAGCCCGCGCTGGACTGTGTATAGTTCTGGAGGTTGTTCAAAAAAGCGTTCGGGATGTTCACCTGCTGGCCAGTAAGAATGGCCTCCTGCCGCGCCTGGTTGTAGTTGTATTTCTGCGCAAAAATCGAAAAGCCCCCCTGGATCGGCCGATCAAAAAGATAAGGCTGGGTAAAGCTAAATGACAGAATGCGTTGGCTGTTGCCAATACTGGTCTGGACTGCCAGCGTCTCGCCCTGTCCGAGAAAGTTGTTGGTGCTGTAGTTGATCCCGATGAAGGCCCCGGCCAGCCCGCTCACGCCGCCGTTCAGCCCAATGCTGTTCTTGCCTTTCTCATGGACCTTCAGCGTCAGGTCCACCGTACCGTTCTTTTCGTCGAGGTGAGTTTCGGTGACATTCGGGTCGTCCGGCTTCAACGGATCGAAGTACCCCAGCTGATTCAGCCGCAGCAGGCTCAGCTTCCACAGCCGCTCGTCGTAAACCTGTCCCTCTTCAAGCGCGACCTCTCGCCGTATGACCTTGTCCCGGGTCGTGGTATTGCCGGAAAACTCGATGCGGCGGACATAAAATTTCTTGCCTTCGTCCAGATCAATGGAAAGATTCACCAGCTTCTTGTCTTCGTCAAAAGTTGTGTTGGGGATGGATGTGAAATTGATATGGCCGAGCTCACGGTAGGCGTTGCGCAGGTTGTCCAGGCCCTTGGCGACTTTTTCACGCGAGAAAATATCGCCGTCTTTCATGGGAAAAAGCGAGCGCAGGGCTTTGACGTTGGTGACCTCTTTGTTCCCGTTGAACGTGATTTCACCCAGCCGGTATTGCTCCCCTTCCTCGATCGGAATCGTGATGTCCACTGACTTGCCCGGTCCCTTCATCAGCAGCGGAATATGAAAGCCCGGCCGGCCGGTGTCATGAATCTCCGCCTTGGCGTCCTGCACCACGACTTTGAAGTAACCGCGATTCTGGAATTCCGCTCGCACCCGTTCCGTGTCTTCGTCCAGCTTGGTGGCGTCGTAGGTTTTGGCAAAGAGGTTTTCGAGAAAAATGGAGTGCGGAATTCCGATTGGCTTCAGGTTCTTCATGGCGCCGCGAAGAATGCGCGAGCTGACGTGCTTGTTGCCGATGAAAGTAATCTTGCCGACGGTGACTTTGGGGCCTTCCTTCACCACAAACGTGACGCTCACCTTGGCGGGCGGAATGGGCCGAACCTCGGTGCGCACGGTGGCGAACTGTCGGCCATGCTCGGAAAGCAACTCCCGGATCGTGACCTCGGCTTTCTTGACCTTGGTGGGATCGTACTGGCTCTCTGGCGAGAGTCCGACTTTACGCTCCTTGAAACGGTCGAGCACGTCGCTTTTCGATACGGAGTTTAGCCCAAGGTACTCAATTTCGCTGATCGTGGGGCGCTCTTTTACGTAAACGTGGATCCGCCAGCCCTTGGGGGTTTGCTCACGCTCGAACCGGATGTCCTCGAAGTATCCGGTGTTCCACAACGAGTTGAAGTCGCGGTCGAGGGCGGCCTCGTCATAGACGTCGCCGGCCCGGGTAAAAATGCGTCCCCGGACGGTCTCCGCCGGAATTCTCCGGTTTCCGTGGATTACGATCTCCGTGACGATTTCCTGCTGTCCCCAACCCGCCGCGCACAGCACCAGAAAGGCCAGGCAGAGGAAGGGCCAGCGTGCTTTACAAATCTTTATGATTGTAGAAGATGAAGGCGATGCACCCGCCGGAGCAGGCCGCAAACGGCCCGACCAACTCCTCGTCACTACAGGGCTATCCTGATGAAAACGAAGAATCGTTACGACCTCGAATCCTGGGAGTAGGAAAGTGGCAATTATACGGTAGAGCCGTGGAGACCGTCCAAACCGCCCCCACGCCTTGGAGATGGTGTAAAAAGCTCTACTTCAACCAAGACGGAATAAAACGTAGCGGAGTTGCCTAGGTCCGTAAGTTTTTCTGAAGTAAGGACATTTATGTTCCGGTTCCCCGAACTCAACTTGGCCCAGTGCAGCCGGGCCGAAACCACGCCCGCCTGTACCGCGCCATCCACCCGCGCTCGCAGCAGAATGTCTCCGCGACGGTTGAAGACTCGTACCACGTCGCCATCGACGATACTACGGGCCCGGGCATCGGCCGCACTCATTTCCAGCAGGCCGGCTTCTTCCATCTCCTGCACCACCGGCACATTGCAAAACGTGCTATTCAGAAAGTTGTCGGCCTTGCGGGCCAGCAGCTCCAGAGGAAACCTCCGCGCTTGCAAACCGTGCCGCGATTCCTCAGGCGGGGTGAAAGCCACGACCGGATCGAGTCCCTGAGCTCTGAGTTCTTCACTATAGAGCTCAGCCTTGCCACTCGATGTCCCAAAATTACCCTTCGCAAAGGGCAAAAAATCTGAGAACTGAGAACCCGGATCCGCCAACTGCTGTTCCAAATTAAGCCTGACATGCCCTTCCCGCTGCAGTCGCTCGCGATCAATCCCCCGCAAGCGGGAATTCTCCGAGCTTAGCGCCACATCGATCATCTGGTCCACAGATTCACGGAAGCATTCCTCGTCAAATCCCATGCGCCCAGCCAAAGCGCGAAACAGTTCGACGTTCGATCGGCACTCGCCCAAGGGCTCGATGGCCGGGTTCGACATCTGCAGGTAGTAGTGCCCGTATGCTCCCTGCAGATCTTTGTGCTCAAAGAAGGTGGTCGCCGGAAGAACAATGTCGGCATAGTCCACGGTATCGGTGAAGAACTGTTCATGAACGACGGTGAATAAATCCGGGCGCTTCAACCCCTGAATGACCAGGTTGTGATTGGGACAAACCGCCGCCGGATTCGAGTTGTAGACAAAGAGCGCTTTAACCGGCGGATCTTCCAGAGTATTGAGCGCCGTGCTCAGCTCCACCATGTTGACGGTCCGCGCAGGCCGCCCTAGCGCCGTATGCATGAGGTCGGTCCGCGCCAAGGCGTCCCGGTTCAATCCAAAAGCGCCGCTGGTCGAAAGCTGAAGCCCGCCGCCAACTTCCTTCCACGACCCGATAATGCAAGGCAGCATGGTCACTGCGCGCGTAGCCATACCCCCACCCTCGGAGCGTTGCACGCCGTAGTTCAGCCGGATCACCGCCGGGTGCGTGGTGGCATACTCGCGGGCCAGTTTGACAATGTCGGAGGACGCAATGCCCGTCCATTTCTCCACCCGCTCCGGCGAGTACTCCTGCACCTTTTCCCGCAGCGGATCGAATCCCACGGTATAGCGGGCAAGATAATCGGCGTCGTGCAGCCCCTCGCTGATGATGACGTGCATCATGCCCAGCGCAAGTGCCGCGTCGGTCCCAGGATTGATGGGTAGGTACCAGTCCGCGCAGGCAGCGGTGCGCGTACGGTAGGGATCAATCACTACCAGCTTCGCGCCTTTGCGGCGCGCTTCCGCGATGAACGGCCACAAATGGACGTTGTTGCCGTGGATGTTCGCGCCCCATGCGATGATGTAGCGCGAGTGCGCGAACTGCTCCGGATCGGTCCCCATCTTGATGCCGATGACGGAGTTCAACCCAGCCTCGCCCGCCGCCGAACAGATGTTGCGAGCCAGCTGCGACGCTCCCAGGCGGTGAAAAAAGCGGCGGTCCATGGACGCGCCATTAAGCGCGCCTAACGTGCCCCCGTAGGAATACGGCAGAATCGCCTCACTGCCGAAATCTGAAACGATCTGCCGGAATCGCAAGGCGATCTCATCCAGCGCCTCATCCCACGAGATCCGCTCAAAATCCCCAGCCGCACGCATCGGCGAGGGCTGTGTGGGGACCGGTCTTAGACCCGTCCGAGGGGATCGAACATCCGTCTCGCCGTTCGCGGCCAAACCCTTGGGCCGCACTCGCCGCATGGGGAACAGCACCCGATCCGGCGAGTACACCCGATCCAGATATTTGGCCACCTTCGCGCACAGAAAGCCCCGAGTCACCGGATGTGCCGGGTCACCCTGAATCCGCGTGGCGCGCCCGTCTTCGACGGTGATCAAAACGCCGCAGGCATCAGGACAATCATGCGGACAGGCGGCATGGACAACCTTCTTCATGGCCACTTGATTATAAGGCCAAAAATAGACGGGCGGCTTTGGGGGCCGCCCGCTGGAACATCTGACGCTCTGACCTATGGCGCGGTTTGCGCCTCCCGCACCCGATGCGCCCACAGCACGGGATCACCGCTGACCGAGTCTTTCAGGACCAACCCGCGCGCCACCACCGGTACCGAGACCGTGGCACTCGCGGTCTGCAGATCGCTGAGGGTCAGCGTGTTGCTGATGCCCTGGAAGAAGACCGTTCCCGCCCCCGTATTCACGGTCAAGGGTCCGGCGATCGAGAGGCCCAGCAGGCCGCTGTTCAGCAGTTGGAAGTTGCCCGCATTGCCGCTGGTCACCGTCACGCTGCCCGGGACGACAAGCCCGTACACGCCCTGGCGTCGCAATGAGATGAAACTCGGGGTGAACGTGCTGCTGTTGAAGGTGCCCCCGATAAGGATTCGCTGTCCCACCAGCATCGAAGAATTGCCAAACAGGTTGTTCGGACTGAACCAGCTATTGTTGAAGAAGCAGATGGCATAGTTCGAAACTCCGCTGACATCGACGGTTTGTACCGTGTCCACCAGGCCCGAAGCATCGCCACCGGTTTCACCCACCCACAGGGTCACGGTTTGCACCGGCCCCGAGGTCGGGTTCAGGGCCAGAACGCGGCCCGAGATGAACGCCAGGTCCGTGGTAATGAATTCCACGTCGCTGGCCAGGATGCTGCCGTCCATCTGCACCGTACCTTGCAGCGAGACAAAGCCGCCCGAGGTCGGCAATGTGGCCAGCGTGAAACCGCCGTTGTAGGCAGTGCTGCCATCCACATCAACCGTGAACTGGTGTCCGAACGGTCCCTGCATGAGGAATGAGTTACCAGCAACATTCACGGAGACAATCGTGCCCGTGAGGTCGGTGATCTGTCCTTCAGGATTGGTCGCCGTTACCGCTTCGATGAACATGACGGGATTAATTACGCCGGTAATCTGACCAGCGCCGTCCACCGCCAGCGACTGACGAATGTCAAATTCGGTGTGCATTCCGGCCAAACCGCTCGCCCCAACCACCATCGGCGTAGGAAAGGTCACTACGACGGATGTGGTTTGGGGACTGAAGCCGGTCGGATTGGTAAATGTGCCGTTCAGCGTGCTCACTTGCGGAGGAGTGACCGCACTGAGGAAGTTGATGACCGGACTCGACAACACAAAAGTCGCTTTGGTGTAGGTATCAGGTGGAACCGCATTGAACGCCAGCGGCGCGCGCAGCCCCACCAAGCGGGCGAAGTCGACGGTAATCGGTGACGAAACCAGTTGCGGAGAATTGCTCGCGCCGGTAAGCGTAATGGAATTGATCGTAAGGTTCAGGCTCAACACGGACGGAAGCGGCGCATCCTCTCCCGTGACGAAAACCGCTCCCGCTTGCGGATTGGTGGTAAAACTCAACCCATTTCCGCCGCCGCCGCAGCTGACAATACCAAGAACAGACAACGCCAGAAGCGCAGACAGCGCCAGAAACCGTTTCATGACAAACTCCTGAATTCTTAAAGTCGACACATTCCTGGTACGGGGACGAAAACACTCCCATGCTAGAGAAGTTGCGTTACTTTTGGACAGAGTACCCAAGTAATTCCCGCTCTGGACGCTGGTTTTGGAGGCATTACCACCGAGGTAATCCGAGAAGGCGGGCCATCTCGAATCCCACGGGTGCCCCGTCTCCAAGCTCGGCTTGGGCGGGAGTTTTGGTCACTATTCGAATGATGAATGAAGAGCAGTCAAGCTCGAGTTACAGGAAAAAGCGCGAGGGACGTTCCCAAAAAGCACCTGCCCAAGCAGAAGTGTCAAAGGCTTGGACGCGTCATCCGGCTCAGGCAGTTCATGACTCTCTGACGACTGGCGACTAGATCTCCATCACTTCCTTCTCTTTCCCCTTGCTCATCTCTTCCATCTTCTTGATTTCATCATCGGTCAGCTTCTGGATCTCATCCATCGCGCGCTTCTCGTCGTCTTCGGCGATCTTCTTGTCCTTGGCGGCCTTCTTGATGGCATCGTTCCCATCGCGACGAATATTGCGCACCGCGGTACGATGCTCCTCCAGCATTTTGTGCAGATGCTTGACCATGTCTTTGCGACGCTCTTCTGTCAGAGGCGGCACCGGCACGCGAATCATCTTGCCATCATTCATTGGATTCAATCCCAGATCGGCGGTGCGTATACTCTTCTCAATCGCCGCCAGCGATGAGGGATCAAAGGGCTGAACGGTAATAAGCTGCGGCTCGGGCGCGTGTACCTGGGCAATCTGGTTCAGTGGCATCTGCGAACCGTAGTAGTCCACGTTGACCGCATCCAGCATGTGCACCGAAGCTCGCCCGGTGCGGGTGGCAGCCATCGCTTTGCGAAAATCTTCCACTGCTTTGTCCATCCGCGTCTTAAGTTGAATGCGGATATCTCTAAGTGGGCCAGCATCAGCCATGATCAACTCCGTTTATATGCAAGGTCAAAACGCTGAATTATAAACCTTCGAACCGTAAAAGCTCTTTATCCCGACCGGAGCGCAGCGCAGCAAACGAAGTGACCTTGCGTTCGGGCAGCACCATTGCGATCGAAGACCATCAACTTCATCAATCACCCCGGACGGGGCCGTACCGCGAGTGGCGGCACACAAGATCCCTGCGCTGCGCTCCGGTCGGCATGACACGGTGGGGTGGGCCGAGATTATGCGCTGACCAGCGACCCGATCTTCTCGCCGACGACGACTTTCCGGATATTCCCACGCTGATTAAGATTAAAAATGATGATAGGCAGGTTGTTGTCCTTGCACAGGGAGATGGCGGTTGAATCCATCACCTTCAGCCCCCGCTTCAGCACTTCCATGTAGCTGATCTCGGCAAATTTCTTGGCGTCTTTCACCAACATGGGGTCGGCATCGTAGATGCCGTCCACCTTTGTAGCCTTGAGGATTGCGTCCGCCTTGATTTCCATGGCGCGCAGAGATGCGGCCGTGTCCGTCGAGAAATAAGGGTTGCCGGTGCCGCCGGCAAAAATCACGATCCGGTCCTTCTCCATGTGACGAATAGCGCGCCGGCGGATGAAGGGCTCGGCCACCTGGTTCATTTCGATCGCCGACTGCACCCGGGTGTGGATGCCCTGCTTCTCCAGGGCGTCCTGCAGCGCCAGCGCGTTGATCACGGTGGCCAGCATGCCCATGTGGTCGGCGGAGACGCGATCCATCTCACGCGCCTGCTGGGCTACGCCACGGAAGAAATTCCCGCCGCCGACGACGATCGCGATCTGGATGCCGAGAGAGTGGACGTCCGCCAGTTCGGCGGCGATTTCGTGAATGCGCAGAGGGTCCACGCCGAAGCCCTGGTTCGCGGCCAGGGCCTCGCCGGAGAGTTTGAGCAGAATGCGTTTGAACACCGGAGTCGGCATGATGGTTTGTACCGCCGGCGTCCCGCCGGCTGTCCCGAGGGCATCCGCCCACGGCGTCAACAGTGATCAAAACACGTCCCGTCAATGAAAGCTAGCGAAGGCCTACTTCGCTACCGATGTAGCAGCCTCGCCACCACCATCTTCCGTGTTGGAAGTCGTAAACGCGACCGTCGCCCCCACCTCGCCAACCTTGAAGCGCGCGAAGCGGCGCACCGCGATGTTCTCGCCCAGCTTGCCAATCTTGGTGGCAACAAGCTGGCCGATGCTGACGGTCTGGTCGCGGATAAAAGGCTGCTCCATGAGACAAACTTCTTCGTAAAACTTGCTCATCTTGCCTTCCACGATCTTTTCCACGACCTGGGGCGGCTTGCCGGTCGCAGCGGCCTGGGCGCGGTAGATGTCCTTCTCGCGCTCGAAAGCTTCCGGCGTGACGTCTTCCTTGCGCACGAATTTCGGGTCGCTGGCCGCGATGTGCATCGCGATGTCGTGCACCAGCTCCTTGAAATCATCGGTGCGTGCTACAAAGTCACTCTCGCAATTCACTTCGACAAGAACGCCAATCTTGCCTCCGGCGTGAATGTAGCTGGCCACCGCCCCTTCCTTGGTTACCCGGCTGGCTTTCTTGCCGGCCACAGAAATGCCCTTCTTGCGCAGCAGGACGACCGCCTGATCCAGATCTCCCTTGGCCTCGGTGAGAGCGTGCTTACAGTCCATCATCGGCGCCCCGGTCTTTTCCCGGAGCTCTTTCACTTGATTAGCAGAGATATTCACAGTAGTTGTGCTCATAAATAAAGTTTCCAGTTTCTGGTCTCCGGTTTCTCGAAACTGGAAGCCAGAAACTGCCCCGCAAAACTGTGCTTACAAACTTTGACCCGCGCCGGACGACCGCGCGGGTCTGATTTCCCTCAGGGGGGGCCAAGATTTTGGCCAACGACCAACGACGAATGACCAACGACGGTTCTAGTACGTCTGGGTTTCAACCTGGGGAACGTCCTCGTCCACAGTTTCCTTCGCAGGCGCAGGTTGCTTACGCACTCCCTTGCCCAGCACGTCTTCCATGCTGATGTCCTCAGCCCCGGCCTCAGGAGAACCAGCCGCCGCAAGCTCCTCGGCAGCGTCTGCCGCCGGAACGGACTCGGGCTCGGCATAGACGGCTGCGGCCAGATCGGCGGCCTGCTTGTCCGTCATCAGTTGCGCACCCTCGGCGACGGAATCGGAAATCTTGGAGGCGAACAGGCGAATCGCGCGTAACGCGTCGTCGTTGCCCGGAATCACGTAGTCCACTTCGCTGGGATCGCAGTTCGTATCCACCACGGCGACCACGGGGATGCCCAGCTTGCGGGCTTCCCGCACCGCAATCTGTTCCTTATTGGAGTCAATCACGAAGATCGCGTCCGGCAACCGGCTCATGTTCTTGATGCCCGCCAGATTGGCTTGAAGATGCTTGCGCTCGCGCTCCAGCTTGATGACTTCTTTCTTGGGCAGCAGCTCGTAGCGGCCATCGGTGGCCATCTCGTCGAGTTCTTTAAGCCGCTTGACAGACTTCTGCACCGTGACCCAGTTGGTGAGCAGTCCGCCCAGCCAGCGCTGGTTTACGTAGAAGCCGCCGCACTTCGTGGCCTCTTCAGCGATGGCATCCTGCGCCTGTCGCTTGGTGCCCACAAAAAGCACAATTTTGCCCGCCGCGGCCAGGTCGGCCACGAATTTCGACGCTTCCTTGAACATCTTCAGCGTTTTTTGCAGGTCGATGATGTAAATCCCGTTGCGCTCGCCGAAGATGTATTCCTTCATCTTGGGATTCCAGCGCTTCGTCTGATGCCCGAAGTGAACTCCCGCTTCGAGCAACTCTTTCATGGTGATGTTAGCCAATCAACCTCCTCATTTGGTCTGCATCCGGCCGAACATCAGTTTCCAGTTTCGTATTTCTGGTTTCGAAACCAGAAACTGGAAACCGGAAACTTGAAACTGACCTTCCGGATTGCCATTCCCGCCCCGCACCGCGAGGCGCAGGAAGAATTGAACACCTAAAAAACCATTCGTTGGTCGTCGGTCGTTAGCTAAGACCCACCCAACCAACTTGTCTATTCCGAGCGGAGCGAAATATCTCGTTCTGCTCGGACCCATCCAGCTACCGCTTGCTGTACTGGAACCGTTTCCGGGCGCCCTTCTGCCCGTACTTCTTGCGTTCCTTCGAACGCGAATCACGGCTGACCATGCCTTCCGACTTCAGCTTTTTGCGCAACTCGATGTTGAACAGCATCAGGGCACGGGCGATACCCAATTTCACCGCATCCGCCTGGCCGTTCACGCCTCCGCCGCTGACCCGGGCGAGAACATTGAATGTCGCCGCCGTCTCCGTCGAAAGCAACGGCTGTTTCGCGCTTGAGCGCTGCGATTCGGTCACGAAATACTGCTCAAAGGGACGTCCGTTGACTTTGAAATCGCCACTGCCCGGACGCAAATAGACGCGCGCAATAGCCGACTTGCGGCGGCCCGTACCGTAGTACTGAACTGACTCTGCCATGTTTTAGCTTGTAGCTCCTAGCTTCTAGCTCCCGGCCACTCAGGCTGGGAGAGAATCCGGCTATCTGACCTTTCAAAGAATTCCAAATCTTCCCGCTGCTCACGCTCGTACGCGAAACCAGAAACCGGAAACTGTCTTAGGCTCTCGTCTCCAGAACTCGTACCTCAGGCTTCTGTGCCTCGTGAGGATGCTTGTCGCCGCGATAAACCTGCAGCTTGCTGATCATGTGTCCGCCCAGTTTCGTCTTGGGCAGCATGCGCTTGATCGCCTCTTCGATAATCAACTCCGGTTTGCGGTCAAAACGCTTGCGGAATTCTTCCGTGCGCAACCCGCCCGGGTATCCGGTGTAGTGCTGATACACCTTCTGTTCGGACTTCATTCCCGTCGTCTTCACCTTCTCGGCGTTGATGACGATGACGTGATCTCCCGTATCGAGAAACGTTGTATAGCGCGGATTCTCTTTACCCATAAGGATGCGGGCGACCTGTGAGGCCAGTCGGCCGAGCGTCTGCCCCGAGGCATCCACGACGTACCACTTGCGCACAATTTCCCCCGCTTTGGGGAAATAGGTTGACATTACGAGTCTCCCAGAAATTAAAAAAGCTAAAGAAGACCGCTGAGTATCCACTTCAACGCCGAAGGCGCAGGGTACCAGGCGGGCAACCGCAGGACTGCTAAAGACTTAAAGATAACGTACGGTAGAGGATATTGTCAACGAAGACTGGGGACGGCGGACCTCAAGTGTCAGACTTCGTGACCTTTGACCTCTGTAATTCATGTCCTGTTTTCAAAGCAGCCTCTGTCATGTCTTCTTAGCCCTGTCATGCCGAGCGGAGGACAAGCGGTCGCGCGCGACGACTCGTTACCAAGCGGGTCACGCGGAATCAAGGAGTTATCCTGTGAAAATCGCGGTGTTCCGTGTGCTGAACGTGCCGTTGTCGGCATTACGCCAGTCCGCTCAAAATCTCAACTGCAACACAAGACAATGTTGGGGAGAAAAACGATGGCACAGAAAATCGACACCAGAGTGAATCCGAACCCAGCTCAATACAAAAGTCTTAAGGACTACGAAGCAGTTGTGGGCCAGTCCTTGGATAGCACCGTTCACGAGGCTCTATCAGACTTCATTGAATGCTGCGTTTCTACGAGGCTCGAATGCTATCAGAGGAGGATCCACCATGCGTAAAGTTCCGGGGTAGGGATGGAGCGGCCCCCTCCCTACCGACCTCCGGGTTAGCAGGCCACGTTTCATCCCCGTCTCCGGGGAAAGGCCTTTGCAATCCCATTCGCAGGTTCCGACTGAAAATTTGTGCACAACCAGGCTGATGGATACCTCTAACTTGACGCACCCGCTTGGCCCACTCGTCACTCTCCATCTGCACATTTGACATGACGAGGACTCCGAACCAGATTCATTGACTTGCCCGATCCTCGCTCCTAGTATGATCGCGCACGGAGCACTCCTTGATCGGCCAAATCATCTCGCACTACCGTATCGTCGAGAAGCTCGGCGGCGGTGGCATGGGGGTGGTTTATAAGGCTGAGGACACTCGCTTAGATCGCTTTGTGGCGCTCAAATTCTTGCCGGACGAAGTGGCTACCGACCCGCAAGCCTTGAGCCGTTTCCGGCGTGAGGCGAAGGCTGCGTCCGCTCTGAATCATCCGAACATTTGCACCATTTACGACATCGGCGAGCAGGACGGGCAGGCATTCATCGCAATGGAGTATCTGGACGGTCTAACGCTGAAGCACTAACCGGGTCAAACCACAAGCGGACGTTTACCTAGCGGAATTCTTCGCCAAGGGGCCGCGACTCGGTACTCCCCGCCGCCTTACTCTTGAAGACGCTGACGACCTCCCCTACGATTGGACGTCCGACGACCGTGCGGTGTTGTTCACCTCGAACCGAACTGGCAAGAGCAACATCTTTGATATTTTCCGGCAGCGGATTGATGAAACCTCTGCCGAGATGCTGGTCTTCAGTCCAGAGCAGAAATTCATTTCGCGTCTAAATCCCGATGGCTCGCAGATCCTCTATCTGGCACCAACGAATCCGAAAGGCGAGGCGCAAGCTGTGCGCCTGATGCGAGTTCCCATTGGGGGCGGCCCGCCTCAGACCGTGGTTGAAGGTCCATACATAGTCAATTTCCAATGTTCGCACGCACGTGCCGACATCTGTGTGTTAAGCAAAGCGGAACCGAACCGGTTCGTTTTCTCAGCGTTTGATTCAATCAAAGGCAATCCGCACGAAGTCGCGAAGCTTGAGAAGTCGGCAAACGGTTGGGGCTCGGGGCTTTCTCCGGACGGAACCACGATTGCGGCGGTCACAGTCAGCGCTCGCGATAACAGAATTCGGTTGATCTCGCTGTCGGGCCGGCCCACTCGCGAGATCACAGTAAAAAATTGGAACAGTTATACTTCCTTAGACTGGTCGGCGGACGGGAAAGGTTTTTTCGTTTCCAGCAATCCTACCGGCCGCCTGTCGACTCTGTTGTACGTGGACTTGATGGGGAATGCGCACTCACTCTGGCAAGTGAACAGCTTCTATTCCACTTGGGCCATTCCTTCTCACAACGGAAAATACGTGGCAATTCCCGCACCCACGGTCGGTAGCAATGTTTGGATGGTGGACAATTTTTGAGGTTGCACGCGCCTGCCACCCCGAACACGCCGATCTCCACATTTCCATCCTGAAGGAAGCCAAGGCGGAGTACGCGAAGCTGAAATGAAGAAGAGTTATTAACAGTAGGTCAAGCGGCTTTCTTCCCGCGCTTAACCTTAGCCCACCTCGCCCTTTGTGCGGCCGCAATCTTGCGCCGAGCTGAGGCTGACATGGTTCGTTTCTTGGGAACTTCTGCAACTCCATTTACCTTCGCCCAACGTGCTTTCTGAGCGGCGGCAATTCGAGCGCGGCCTTTGGCCGAGATCTTCCGTCGAGGCTTGGTTCCGTTGCCGCCTCGGTAGACTCCTGCGAAAGCCTCTAGAGCTGCGTTCAATCCGGACAACTGTTGGTGTAGGCGGTCCCGTTCCTTGCTTAACTGATTCATGATCCCGGACAAGTCTGCCAATGTGTGTTCCCCCTCCGTCGGGAATTGTAACAGAGGTTGATTTGTGTTCGTTTTCTGGACATTGATGGTCTCCGTTACTCCCTTGTTCGGCCCGAGACTCTACCATCACGAACCGACCCAGTTTCGTGACGTTCGATGGGCGCACGGTGGGCTAGAACTCCCAAATGAGCAAAAGGGAACAGTTCTCTGTCTCAGTCTTACGATCCTCTTTGAGTATGAAAGAACTCACTCCCAAAGCTGTACTCGCTGTTCGCTGCCCTACATGTGGCGCTCCTGCCTGAAGTACGCAGTGATGACTGATCAGCCTCGCACGGAGCCATACCGTGATCGATTGATTGAATCGAACTGGCAGGAATGCCAAGGCATCTCAAATTACAAGCGGAATCCACGTGAAAGCAATTTATGGAGTGGAACATCCATCGGAGGGAATTTCAACGGTTCGTTAACGCTTGTCTTAGACAGCAATCTCAACTGTGAGGCGATTGCCTCTTCACTGATTCCGAAGTCTGACAGAACCGCGTATATCTCCTTTTCGGAGCGGTATTCTTGTCGGGCATTCGAGTCGTGTTGGGGTCTCGCAACGTGAATCGCAACTGCGTTGCCGTCGAAGTGACTGACGCTGACGATTACGAGCATAGGCTTCCTCGCACACCGAAGTCCTCACAGTGGTCATCACATCGGCATCAGTGAAGTGATCATTTGTGCCTTCTGTTGAGGCGCCGGGTTTTCATACCAGGCTCTGCACTCGGAGCTTCAGCGGAAGGAATCGTGCACTCATATTGTTCGAGTTGTTCTTGTGCATCGGCAACAGTGATCGCATCTGAAATTCGCCCACATTTCATGCAGAAGTGTTCCCTAGTTCCAGGGTTCCATCTAATCTGAGGATGTTTCATCGTCTCCCTAGGCTGGCACTTTGACGTGATCCCACACCGAAAGCAACCCATTATGCTGCGGTGCCACCTCGATTCCGTTCGACCCATCGAGCTGCATCGATCTGCAGAATTCTGAGAACTTGCAGAGCTTGGACCAGAGCTGCCCGTTCTGCATCCGTTCCGCTGTGGTCTTGAGACAGGATGAGCCGCCTATTGTGTATTTCAGATTCGGCTGTCTGGATTCGCTGTTCCATCTTCGTCCGATCAGTTTCGGGCAGCGCTGCTCTGTAAGATTTCCGCCAGAAATAACTTGTCGTCATGGATACCACCTTCAGCTATCCACGCCAATTTGAAAAGCTAGCCTCGTTTTCCTGCCTGTGATCTTTGCCATTCAGCGGCTTCACGACGCAGAACGCTCAACCTGTGCAATGCGTCTTGCATTCGTTGATTTTCTTCGGGTGTGCCACCGTGGTTAATCGAAAATTCCTGCAGTCTCTCAGCGATAGCAAAATCTGCAGTTAGAATTTGCTCTTCAATTTTGGACCAGTCGGTTTCGAGCAGTGCAGTCGCGTACAGTTCTTGCCAACCGTATTTGGTCTTGATGTCCATGACCCACGCTAGCTCCTCACGATGGTTCGGATGAACTAACGTAGGCGCTTACCGACAGAGTGTCGGCACGACGCAGCGCGCACGAACGTTCGCTACCGTACGGGCGAAACTATGGCGATTCGCTTCGCCACTTTTCAATTTGCTGCTGAATTATTTTGTAGCACTCACAGCTGGTCTCTTCGAGCTTTCGCTTGTTGAGAATCTTAACCTCGCCCCGACGATCGTTGATAAAACCTGCCTTCTGAAGGACGCCAGCGGCGATTCGGATATACCTTGCGACCCGATTCGCTGTGCAAAAGGAATTCAGTGTGGGGTTAGCCCCGCCCACCTGGGCGGCAAGATTTTACATTTCTTTGACAAGCCAGCAGACATCCTCCCCTGAATGATTCACCTCCAAAACACGGTTTTAGTAGCTCCTTAGTAAGAGGCGCTCTTGTCTGGTTTCAGGCTTACACGAACCGGATTTTCGAGAATCTCAGGAGACAGATTATGAATCGGAACATACACTCCGGCTGGCGCATTTCAGTGTACAGAGTGGGTCTCGTATTATTGCTGCTCGTGGCCGGTTTGCCGGTCGCTGAGGCGCAGAATCCTTTATTGGACCCTTGAATCTCGGCCCATCGTTTTCGACGATGCCGGCCATTGGCGACGTCAATCCTTACGGCATCACCGTGGTGCCAATCACTACAGGGAACCTGGTTCAGGG
>Ga0134128_10004156_pt1 | contig 17768 bp, 15 predicted proteins | sample KB31754_FD_96462 | JGI IMG/M metagenome (GOLD analysis project Ga0134128, IMG submission 96462) | Terrestrial soil microbial communities with excess Nitrogen fertilizer from Kellogg Biological Station, Michigan, USA - KB3-175-4 | ecosystem: Environmental > Terrestrial > Soil > Unclassified ... | reverse complement strand
TTGATCATGGTAGGGCGGTGGTGGGGCGGGTGGGGCTCGAACCCACGACCGGCGGATTATGAGTCCGCTGCTCTGACCGGCTGAGCTACCGCCCCTGGAATTACGCGAACCGGTGGCCTTCCGGTCACGTACCCTACCCGCCAGATCGCCTACCGCGCGCTGAGCTGCATCTCCATGGCGTGCTCGACGAGCGCGATCAGCGTGGCCTTGGTGGAGGTCCGGCCGCGGGCGTCGCACTGCACGATCGGCACCCGCGGGCTGATGGACAAGGCTTCCTGGACATCCTGTATGGCGTGCGGGAAGTCGCCGTCAAAGCCGTTGATGGCGACGATGAACGGAAGGCCGGCCGACTCGAAGTAGTCCACGGCGGGGAACGAGTCGGCCAGGCGGCGGGTGTCAACGAGTACCACGGCGCCGATGGCGCCCTGGATGAGGTCGTCCCACATGAACCAGAACCGGTGCTGGCCCGGCGTGCCGAACAGGTACAGGATCAGCCCGGCGTCCAGGGTGAGCCGCCCGAAGTCCATGGCCACGGTGGTGGTGGTCTTGTCGGGCGTGTGCGACAAGTCGTCGACGCCATCGCTGGCCGCGGTCATCACGGCCTCAGTGGTGAGTGGCGTGATCTCCGACACGGAGCCGACAAAGGTGGTCTTGCCTACACCGAAGCCGCCCGCTACGACGATCTTCACCGAGGTCATCGCGGCATCCGCGGCCTCGGCGGCGGCGAGCTTAGAGCTTCCGAAGTCCACTGAGCACCCTTTCAAGCAGGTTCATATCCGGGCGACCTTGTTCGTGATCGATCTGGTGGACCCGGACTAGTCCGTCCATCGCCATGTCGCCGATGAGGACACGAGCAACCCCCAGGGGCATCCTGAGCACCGCCGAGATCTCCGCGACGGATCTCCAGTCGCGGCAGAACCCGAGAATGGCCTGGCACTCGGGACTGAGCACGGACAGGTCGCGCGCCTCGTAATGCGAGGCCGCGACCATCGCCTCAATCTGAAGGTGGTACTTGGGTTTGGTCCGCCCGCCAGTAACCGCGTAGGGACGCACGAGCGAGCTCCCGGCACTGGCCTGAGCCGTATCGGAAACGAAGGGATCCCGCGGAGGTGGAGCGAAGCCGGCGGAGAACTCAAGCGAAGGATCGGGCTGATTCCCTCGCCCGGATGAGTTCACGCGATCGGCTGGCTCCCATCTATCGCGGCCAAGTCCGGCCACCGCAGCCTCCTGTCACTATCGGCCACCATCGGGCCAGCCTGGGGGCGGCAGGCTCCCGCGGACTTCCGGCGTCAGGGCGCTGCCGACCCGCTCGACGAGCAGCGCCATCTCATAGGCCACCAGGCCCATATCGCAGTCAGCAGAGGCGAGGACGGCCAGGCTCGAGCCGTCGCTGATCGCCATCACGATCAGCAGGCCGCGCTGCATCTCAACCACGGTCTGCGTGACGGCACCACCCTCGAACACCCGGGCGGCACCCTGGGTCAGGCTGGTGAGACCGGAGGTGACGGCAGCGAGCTGGTCGACGCGGTCAGCAGGGAAACCCTGCGAGAACGCCATGGGAAGCCCATCGGCGGAGACAACGATCGCATGGGCAACCGAGGCGACACGCTCGACGAAGTTCGTGATCAGCCAGTTGAGGTCCTGCGCCGGCCGAACTAGCGGACTCACGGGCGCTCCTTCCAGTTGTGACAGGCATCCTGAGGTCCGGTGCCCGGCAGCTCGCCGGTCACCCTAGTGAACCTCAGGTGACCGAGCGGCGTTTCGATCTTAAGCATGACCATCCCAGACACTTCATGCCACCCGTCATCGGGAACCGTCGTCCTCTCCGGTCTTCTGCTCGCCGCTGGTAGCGGCAGCACGCCCTTCCCTGACTCCGCGCTGGAAGCTGGCGAACCGGTCGCGGGTCGCCGACGCCGACCGGGCCGGCGTTGGTGCCGCTGGCTCGGATGAGGCGGTTCCTGGCACGAGATTGGCCTTTGGCACCCGCTTGGGCAGCCCGGCGGTGGTAGTCCCCGCGGAGGAGGGCGCGGCGGCCGCGGCGGCGGCCTGCCAGCCGGAGTCGGCCGGCGAGCTCCAGCTGCTGCCGGTCGTCGCGGCGGCGGGCGCCTCGGCCTCGGCCTCCTGCGACCAGCCGACCGAGCTGCGCCCGCGCCGGAACCAGTCGGACTCGACGGCCTCGAAGATGGGCAAGCGGTACTCCTGCGTCTGCTCAGCTGGCGGCACCACAACATCGTCCCCGGACGGGCCGGCATCCCAGCCGAACCCGGCTGGGCCCCCGCCCGAGCCGTTGGTGCCGTTGGCCGGAGCCGCGGCGGAGGTGTCCGGCGCACCGTAATCGGTGTCCGGCGCGCTGAAATCGCTGAAATCACTGACCGGCAGGCTGTAGGTCCCGGACGCCGAGGCGGCGGGCTGGGCCGGCGCGGGCGGCGGAGCCGCGGGCGCGGGAGGCTCGGCGGGCGAGGGACGGCGGAACAGGTCGCTGCCGCCGCCGGCCGGCCGGCTGAACATGTCGGTGGTGCCGCGGGCGGGTGCGGCGTCGCCGGAGTCCCGTGGCTCGACGATGCGCTTGGGCAGCTGCTGGCCGTTGCCGCTGGACAGGGCGGACGGCCCGGCCGGGGACGCGGCCGCGGGGCCGGCCTGCTCGACACCGGGCGGGTCGGGCCAGCCCGCGAACGGGTCGTGGTCGACGGCGGGCACGGGGCCAGTGGCGGGATCGACGGCCCGCTGCGGCGCGGTGGCGAACGGCTCGTCGTCCGCCTCGTCGGCGGGCTGCGGGCTGGTGCGGAAGGCGGGCAGCGGGCCGGTGGACGCCGCCGCGGGGCGGGTGTTGCCGATCTGCGGGCCAGCGCCGGGCACGCGCCGCGGGCCCAGGTGCCCGTTCTCGTGCACCTCGCCGTGCAGGGAGGCGAACTTGGGCGTGCGCGCCGCGCTGACCTCCTGGGCGGTGGCGGCTCGCTCGTCGACGTGCTGGCCCGCCGCGCTGAAGCTGGCCAGGCTGGGCAGGCTGGGCCCGCCCATGGCGTCGGCCATCCCGTCGGTCATGGACGAGGCGCTGCCGTCGCGGCTGATGACCTCGTCGGGCAGCCAGACCAGGGCGGTGAGGCCACCGGAGGCGGCGGGCCGCAGCCGGACCCGGATGCCGTGCCGGGCGGCCAGCCGGGCGACCACGAACAGGCCCATGCGGCGGGACACGGCGACGTCCACGACAGGCGGGTTGTCCAGCCGCCAGTTGGCGTGGGCCATCTCCTCGGCGCCCATGCCCACGCCCTGGTCGGTGATGTCGAGCAGCACTCCCCCGCTGCTGAGCAGGTGCCCGGAGATGGTCACCGGGGTCTCGGCGGAGGAGAACGAGGTGGCGTTCTCGGCCAACTCGGCCAGCAGGTGGACGGTGTCGTTCACGCCGTGGCCGCGGACCGAGATGCCGGGCTGCACGTTCAGGCTGACCCGCTCGTACTGCTCGATCTCGGAGACGGCGGCGCGGAGCACGTCGACCAGGGCGACGGGCTGGTTCCACCGCCGGGACGAATCGTGGCCGGCGAGAACCAGCAGGTTCTCCGAGTTGCGGCGCATGCGGGTGGCCAGGTGGTCCATCCGGAACAGGCTGCCCAGGCGCTCTTCGTCCTGCTCGCCCTGCTCCAGGTCGTCAATCAGGCGGATCTGGCGCTCGACCAGCGACTGGCTGCGGCGGGACAGGTTGACGAACATGGCGTTGACGTTGCCGCGCAGCTGGGCCTCGTTGGAGGCCAGCCGGAGGGCCTCGCGGTGGACCTGGTCGAAGGCCCGCGCGACTTCACCGATCTCGTCGGTGCTGTCGACGTCGATGGGCTCGACGTCCAGCGAGACCGACGCTCCGTCGGACTCGTTCATCTGGCGAACCGCGTCGGGCAGCCGCAGGCCGGCCACCTCGAGCGCGCCGGCCCGCAGGCGGCGCAGCGGCCGGACCATGGACCGGCCGACGATCGTGGTGAAGATCAGCGCCAGCAGCAGGGCGATGATCACGGCGGCGCCGACGATCAGCGCCGTCCTGATGGCCGAGTTACGCAGGGCGCCGGCCCGCGACGCGGCCGTGGCGGCCAGCGACCTAGTCACCCCGCCCATCTTCAGGTCGACGATGTCCGACATGGCGCCCTGCCAGTCGCGCGGGCTGGTCGTGTCGCTGTGCAGCGAGCCGCCGAGCGCGATGGCCTGGGCCTCTTCGGCGCTGGCGTCGGGGTCGGCGGCGTTGGCGGCGGCGGTCCACTGCCGCAGCTCGTCGACGCTGGCCGACGCGTTGAAGGTGGCCAGGTTGCTGTTCTGGGCCGACTGAGCGTTCTGCAGCGCGGCCAGCTGACCGGGCCCGAACCGGCCGTTCCAGAGGGCCGCGAACAGGATCGCGCGCTGCTGCGACGCGCTCTCCTGCATGGCGGACACCAGGCTGAGGGCGCGGACGGTCTGGGCCAGCTGCGGGTCGCTGGCGGACTGGGAGATCTGGTCGTCCAGGGCCAGGACGTCGTTGATCACCGTGGTGTACTCGTTCACCACGACCAGCGTGGGCAGCTGGGTATTGACGGCGGCATTGCGCAGGGCGGCCAGCCCGTTGAGCTCGGTCAGCGCGGTCGACGTCGCCTGCTGAGCCTCAACCGCGTAGGAGCCGTTGACCTCGTCGGCGACCGAGCGGAGCTGAGCCTCCGCGTGGTTCGTGCTCTGGTAGGCCGACTGGATGACGGACTGCTCGTTGGCGTACTGCGCCGCGTGCTTGAAGCCGCGGCCGCCCGACGTGCCCATCCCGATGAAGCCCGCGGTGGTGTCCCGCTCGTCCTCCAGGGCCTGGGCCAGGACCGCGACCCGCTGACCCAGGGTGGCCAGCGTGAAGACTCGCTGGTAGGACTCGGCGCTGCGGATCGAGGAGGCGATGGAGAAACCGCCCAGGCCGATGGCGGCCAGGGTCGGGATGATGATCAGGAGCAGCAGCCTAGATCGCACATGCCAGTTCTTGAGCGCCCGGCGAGTCGCCCGGCGGGACGCGGGCAGCGCCGGGCGCGGGCCGCTGCCGGACCCCGGGCCCGGGGCGCCGTCAGGGTCGCCCGGTACCGGTACTTGCGGCGCACGACCCTCGGCCGGCGCGGGCGCCGACGACTGGCTCGGTGCCCCCGAGTCAGCACCTGGGGCGTTATTGGTTCGGGACCGCACAGCCTCTGCGCCTCTCAACTGGCTACTGGCTACCGTGTCTCACATGGCTACCGTGACGAGCCTGCACGCACGCGGGACTTGTGGTGGAAGCGACATAGCCGCACCCCTTCCTCAGGTCAAGGCTCCGCGTGGCAGGACAACACAGCCGGCAAAAACTATCACCAGCTAGTCGGTTGCCGTGCATCAATACGACGAATGACTCAGAAGAACCGATAGTACGCGATTGCTTGCAGTATCGCTCGTCACGAGTAGGGTACTGCCTGGCATAGCGACAGTCTTCCGAACTGTCCGTCTCGGCATGCCAGGCTCGTTCAACCTTTCCCTAGCACGTTCGGAGGAGGCTCGTGAGGCTCGTGAGGCTTGCGCGGCCCAAGGCCCCCCTTAATCCGTCCGCGGCCGGGCGCCATCCTCGCGCCCTGGCCGCGGCGGCCGCAACCCTGGCCGTAGCCGGGCTCACCGCCGGGTGCAGCGGCGGATCAGGCGGCGGCGGCGCCACTGGCACGATCACGGTCGCCGCCATCAAGGGCGTCGACACCGCGCCCCTGTACGCCGGGGCCAAGCCGGGCGGCGCCTTCGCCAAGGCCGGGATCACCGTCGACATCAAGACTTACTCGTCGGTCGCCGCCGAGATCTCGGCGCTGCGCCAGGGCAAGGTCGACGTCGCGGCGGGCGACTACGTGGACTTCCTGTACTCCGCGGCCAAGAAGCCCGGCCTGCTGATCGTGGCCGACGGCTATCACGCCGCGCCAGGCGTGATGGAAGTGCTGGCCAAGCCGAACTCGGGCATCACCTCGCCTCGGGACCTGATCGGCAAGAAGATCGGCACCCCGCTGCAGCAGGAACTGCCCAACAAGAGCAACGGCGACCCCTACAGCCTGGAATCGCTGGCCGCCCAGTCGGTGCTGAACGACGACAACATCGCCCCCGGCTCGGTCAACTGGGACGCGATGCCATCGGGCAACCTGATCCGGGCCCTCAAGCGCGGCCAGGTCAGCGCGATCGTGGTCCAGGAGCCCTATATCTACGAGGCCGAGAGCCAGCTCGGGGCGGTCGAGGTCTTCGACGCCTGCAGCGGGGCCACCTCCGACCTGCCGCTGTCCGGCTACTTCAGCACGAAGGCCTACGCCAAGGGGAACTCGGCGCTGCTGGCCGCCTTCCGGAACGAGCTCCAGAAGGTCCAGGCCAGCGCGGCCCTGCCCGGCCCCGTGCGCACCGTCCTGGCCAGCGAGAACGGCATGCAGAACTCGGCCTCGCTGATCACCATCGGGGCCTACACGACCACGCTGAACCCGGCCAGCCCAGGGCGGGTCGCCACCTTGATGTTCAATGCCGAGCTCCTGAGCGCGGCTCTCAACATTCAGTCCATCATCTTCCACTAGCGAGAAGCCGGATCCGGCCGAGGGGCCGGGTGGTACTGGGCCATGGCGCCCTGCCACCCGGCCTTCTTTATGCGCCGGGTCAGCACCGTCCCCGCGGTCATCTCAAGGCGCTGGAGCGCAAAGACCTTGAGGAATAACGGCCCTCGGTATCCCAGGCCGTTGCCCGTCCGGCACCCGGCCACTAATAGCACAGGAAATGGCCCGATACGCGATGGAGCCCGGGCAGGACTAGCCTGCCCGGGCTCCGTTAACCGCGCCTCAGGCGCTGAGCCCTACCAGTTCGGCTTCGGGTACTGGATCTGGGACGAATTGCCGCCCACCGGAAGCACCTGGTTGAAGTTGCCGTCCTGCCACTGGAAGGCGAAGGCGACGGCCTCGTGGTTCTCCCCCAGCTTGTCGAACTTGGCCGGTCCCTGCACGGTCTGCAGCGTGACCCCGCTGTGCAGGTAGGTCATGATCTTCGTGTTGTCGGTGCTGTGGGTGGCCTCGACCGCGTCCGCCGCTACCTCGCCGGTGGAGAAGGCCTCGGCCACGTCGGCGTTCACGCCAGCGGCGGTGCCGCCGTACTTGGCGATGTACTCCTCGACCATGTTGTCGCTGAGCGCGTTCTGGTAGTCGCCGTCCCAGCCGCCGGGTACCATCACGCCGTTCGCGGCAGCCTTGCCGACCACGCCCTCGAAGGCCTGGCCCTGGTCCGGGCCGGAGACCGCGATGAACAGCTTCGGCTGGTACTTGCGCTGCTCGAACACCTTCATGAACGTAGAAACGGTCCCGACGTCGGTCGAGCCGAGCACCACGATCTGGGCGTTCTTGCTGGCCGTGGCCTCGGCCGGGCCGTGGTAGGCGGAGGCCTCCTGCTTGGCCAGGTTCTTGGTCGCGGTCACCTCGGTGATGCCCTTACTTCCCGAGGTGTAGAGGGTGTGGATCCCCACCTTCTGCAGTTCTGTCTGCGCGGTCTGGACGGCGGGCTGGGAGAACGGGTCGGCCACGCTCGGGTAGGCCGCCGTCTTGGGGCGCTGGCCGACCGGCAGTGACTTGATCCAGTCGATGAGGGGCCGCATGTAGTCGGCCACCGGCAGGCTGGGGCTGAAGACGTTGTGGTACTTCTCGTCGCCCGCCGGATCCTGGAAGACGCCGTTGGCGTCACCCGCGCCCTCGATCATGGCGAAGTGGTACGGCCCCACCGCCTCGGCCGCCGGCGTGGTCAGCAGCGAGGAGAACGGGCCCAGCGTCAGCTGGACGTGATCGTCCACGATGAGCCGCTTGTACTGGGCCTTGGTCGTATTTTGATCGCTGTTGTCGTTGAGGATCTTGAGCTTGACCTGGCGGCCGAGCAGTCCTCCGTGGCTGTTGACGTCGCTCTGCCAGAGCTCATAGCCCTTCTGGAACGCCTGGCCGTCGGCGGCGAAGCCGCCGGTCAGCGGGAGCGAGATGCCCACCAGGATGTCGGGGCTCGAGCCGTTCTGGGCCGTGGCTGCGCCACCGCAGCCGGCCAGCGCGGACGCCGTGATCGCGGCGGCCGCGCCGAATGCGAGAAACCGGGCCGGACGAGGGCTCATCCCGGTTTGCTCCTTCCTCGGTCGCGAATATTCACTCGCTCGAAGGCCGACAGCCACGCGGCCCGGCGCCTCTACGGGACAGTCAGGAAGAACCGGCGCAGGCCGGAACAAGACAGCGAGTCAGTCGCTCACCATACTGCATCGATCGGCCCATAAGTCCGGCAGATGGGAAAGCCGGTCCTGTTCCGTAAGAAATCGGTCCCAGCGCCTTCTGATCCCATCGCCTCTAGCGGCCCTCGCGGCTAAGCCCCAGCTCACGGGCGATGATCATGCGCTGGACCTCCGAGGTGCCCTCGCCGATCTCCAGCACCTTGGCGTCCCGGTAAAAACGGCCGACCGGGAACTCGTTCATGAACCCGTAGCCGCCGAAGACCTGGGTGGCATCCCTGGCGTTATCCATCGCCGCCTCCGATGCGGTCAGCTTGGCGATGGCGGCCTGCTTCTTGAACGAGCCGCCCGACAGCAGCGCGGCGGCCGCGTCGTACCACGCCAGCTGGGCCAGCCGGGCCCGCGCGGCCATGTCCGCGATCTTGAACTGGATGGCCTGGTAGTGCCCGAGGGTGTGACCGAACGCCGTCCGCTCGCCGACGTAGCGCAGGCATTCGTCCACGCAGCCCTGGGCCAGCCCGGCGGCCAGGGCGGCGATGGCCACCCGCCCCTCGTCCAGGGTGGCCAGGAACTGGGCGTACCCGCGGCCAGGCTGGCCCAGCAGGTTGCCCTCGGGCACCCGGCAGCCGGAGAAGGCCAGCTCCCTGGTGTCGCTGGCGCACCAGCCGACCTTGGAGTACTCGCGGCTGACCGTGAAGCCGGGCGTGCCGGCCGGGACCATGATCGAGGAGATCTCGGGCCGGCTGCCGGCCCGGCCGGTGATGGCCAGGACCGTCACCACCGACGTGATCGAGGTGCCGGAGTTGGTGATGAACGCCTTCGATCCGTCGATCACCCACTCCCGGCCCGCCTCGCCGGCGGCCGGCTCCAGGCGGGCGGTGGTCCGCATCCCGCCGGGGATGTCCGACCCGCCGCCCGGCTCGGTCAGCCCGAACGCGGCCAGCCGCTCCCCCCGGCACAGCGGCGGCAGCCAATCCTCGCGCTGCGCGGCCGAGCCGAAGCGGTAGATGGGCATCGCGCCGAGCCCGACGGCCGCCTCCAGGGTGATGGCCACCGAGGAGTCGACCCGAGCCAGCTCGTGCAGGGCCAGGCAGAAGGCCAGGTAATCGCCGCCCATCCCGCCGTATTCCTCGGGAAAGGGCAGCCCGAACAGGCCCAGCTTGCCCATCTTGGCAACGATCGGATAAGGGAACTCGCCGCGCTCGTAGTACTCCCCGATGACCGGCGCGACCTCAGCGCGGGCGAAATCCTCGACGGTGGAGCGGAGCGCTTCCTGCTCCTCATTGAGCGTGAAGCCGAACATACCCGCGATGTTAGCCGGAGCCGGATGCAAATGCCCGAGCCGATCCGGGCACCGCCGACGGGGTCTCAGGCGTTACTCTCTCGTGCGGGCGGCCTTGGCGGCATGGTGACCACGGCCGTGACGAGGCTACGTACTAGTGGAGGACGTGATGGGGACGCTCACCTGCCCAGCCTGCGCCGCCGAGGTGAAGCCGGCCGACCTCATCTGCTTCACGTGCGGCGCCAACCTGCCCAGGAACGAGCCGCAGGAGGACGAGCAGCCCGCGGCCACGATCATGCAGGAGTACCTCAAGCGCGACGACAAGTCCGGGCTGATCTCGGCGTCGGTGCTGCGGCTGTCGTTCCCGACCGGGAACGTCGAGATCCCGGCCGGGACTTCGCTGCTGCTCGGCCGGGACCCGGCCGAGTCCCTGGTCGCGGCGGCGTTCGCCAGCTATGAGAACGTCTCCCGGCGGCATGCCACGGTCACCATGGACGACGCCGGCCACGCCACCATCCGCGACGAGCACTCGACCAACGGCACGTACGTGAACGGCGACCGGGTGCTGCCCGGCATCGCGGTCCGGCTGGCTGACGGCGACGTGGTCCGGCTGGCCGCCGACGTGGCCGCCGAGGTGCTGCTGCCCCGCCAGGAGATGGACCCCTCCTCGCTCAGCCGGCCCGATCTGCCCTGAGCACCCAGGTTTGCCCGCGCGCCCAGCCCGGCCCGGAGTTGGGCAGGTCGTAACCTAGGCGTTGTGCGCCAGCCGGATCGAGGTCACTCTCAGGTCATCATCGGGTCGCGATGATCAACCTGGAGCTCTCCTGGCGGGAGGCCGCCATCGCGGCGGGCGTGGTCGCGGCGGCCTCGGTGGCGCTGCGCCGCAGCCGGCGGCCGCGGCTGGTCGCGGCCAGCGTGTTCGGCCAGGAGACGGCGCTGATCGTCGGGTTGTTCGCACTCTGGCAGTACGCGGGCTCGTTCGGCTTCGTCGGGCCGGGCGGCGCGCTGGGCCGGGCCCGGTGGATCTGGCACGCCGAACGGGTCCTGCACTTGCCCAGCGAGACCTCCTGGCAGCAGTTCTTCCTGCCCCACCCGCTGATCATCCAGTTCTTCAACCTCTATTACCTCACCCTGCACTTCGCCGTGCTGATCATCACCCTGATCTGGCTGTTCGCCTGGCATCGGCCCGCCTACCGGCGGCTGCGCACGACGCTGGCCCTGTTCACCGGCGTCTGCCTGGTGATCCAGTTCGTGCCGGTGGCGCCGCCGCGGATGCTGCCGGGCACCGGGCTGGTAGATACCGCGATCCTGTACCACCAGTCGGTGTACGGCAGCGTCGCGGGCTTCGAGGCCGACCAGCTCTCGGCCATGCCCTCGGTGCACGTGGGCTGGGCCATCCTGATCGCGGTCGCGGTCATCGGCACGGCCCGGACCCGGTGGCGCTGGCTGATCTTGGCCTACCCGGCCCTGACCACACTGGTCGTGGTCGTGACGGCCAACCACTTCTGGGCCGACGGCATCGTCGCCGCCGCTCTGCTGGGCCTGGTCCTGCTGGTCCAGGCGGCCGGCCGCCGCCTGGTGGCCAGGCTCCATCATCGGCCCGATTCGGGTCTATTTCCGGAGCGCCCGACATGGGATGATCTAGCCACTCAAGATCACGTCGGCCTCCGGGAGCAGCATGGCGACATCGGCGGGGACACAGAGCTCTCCCGGACTCCGGCGAGACGCGATCGGCCTGCGTGAGGTCGCGTTCCAGAGCATCACCGACATGGCCCCAGGGGCCGCCATCGCGGCCTCCATCCCGGCCGGGGCCCTGTTCGCGGGCGGATCGCTGCCGCTGTCGGTGCTGTTCGCCCTGGTCGCGTGCCTGTTCTGCGCCTGGTCCATCGGCCTGCTGGCCAGGGAGATGCCGTCGGCCGGGTCGCTGGCCACCTACGCGGCCCGCGGCCTGCACCCCTCGATCGGCTTCCTGACGGCCTGGGCCTACGTGCTGGTCGGACTGCTGATCCCCCCGCTGGTGCTGCTCCAGCTCGGATTCACCACGGCGGCCACGCTGAACTCGGAGTTCGCCGGCTACCCGGCCAACCTGTGGTGGCCGTGGTCGCTGGCCGGGGCGCTGATCGTGATGGCGGCCGGGTTCTACGGGATCAGGACCTCGACCCGGCTGGGCACCGTACTCGGACTGTCCGAGATCGGCGTGTTCGTGGTGCTGTCCATTTTCCTGATCGTGCACGCGGGCAGCCACAACACGCTCAGCGTGTTCGGCACCTCCTACACGCCCAAGGGCTTCCGCGGCATCACCGGGGTGATCGGCGGGTCGGTCTTTACCATCCTGGCCTTCGGCGGGTTCGAGGGCGCCACCCCGCTGGCCGAGGAGGCCCGCAATCCGCGCAAGACCATCCAGCGCGCGGTGCTGCTGGCCACGCTGCTGATCGGCGTGCTGTACGTGTTCACCACCTACGCGGTGGACGTGGCCTTCGGGCCCAAGGGCTTCACCGCGTTCGCCGCCGAGTCCGGCCACGCCTCCTGGGAGGGCCTGGCCCGGGCGCTGTACGGGCTGTTCTGGTTCTTCGTCTTCCTGGCCATCGTGAACTCGACCATCGCCAACGCCAACGCCGGGGTCAACGTGTCCAGCCGGACGGCCTTCGCCATGGGCCGGATCGGGGCGTTCCCCCGGCTGCTGGCCCAGATCCACCCCAAGCACCACTCCCCCGTGACCGCCATCCTGGTCGGCACCGTGGTCACCATCGGGGTGACCCTGGGCCTGGGGCTGGGCTACGGCCCGACCGAGGGCTTCTTCATGGTTGGCACCGGGCTGGTCATCATCCTGGCCGCGATCTACATCCTGATGAACGCGGCCTGCATCGGGTACTTCGCCCGCCGGGGGCGCCTCAACCCGGTGCTGCACGTGCTCATCCCGCTGCTGGGCATCGCGGCGTTCGTCCCGGCCTGGCTGACCGCGGCCGGGATCAAGGTCTTCTCGTTCGTGGCCCCGCTCACCCCGCCGGTCTCCTACATGGGCCCGGCGGTCGCGGTGTGGATGGTCCTGGGCCTGATCTACCTGATCGTCCTCTACCGGACCGACCCGCGGCGGATCACCGAGGTCGGCCTGGTCCACCTGGACGAGCCCGGCTGACCCATCGCGTCCAGCCGGGCCCGGAGCCGCTCGACCCAGCAGCAGGCCAGCCACGGCCAGGTCCGCCAGCCTCCCCCGGCCGGATCGCCCAGCCGGCGGCTACAGGCCGAGGAACCGCCGGACGTCGGCCGCCTCGGCGGCCAGCGCCTCCTCGACGGCATCGGTCAGCTCGGCCAGCCGGTCCAGCTCAACCACCCCGTCCGGCATGGTCCAGGTCCCCACCGCCCGGCCCTCGACCAGCGCGAACGGACGGAAGATCCCGTTCACCGTGATGATGCCCTGGGTGGCGCCCAGGATCGGCTCGCGATTCACCCAGCCGTGCAGCAGCGGGTCGAACGCGCCCAGCAGCCGCGGCGGCGGCACCCGGTGGTCCCGCTGCCCGGCCAGCGCGGCCAGGTCGGCCAGCCCGTCCGGCCGCTGGATCAGCTCCGTGCCGATGGCGGTCAGCCCGGCCCTGGCATCCCGCAGCGGCAGGCCCGCCCACTTGGCCAGGTCGCGCTCGCCGGCCGGACCGTGCCCGACCAGGAACCGGCGGGCCAGCTCGGCCAGGGCCTGAGATCTGTCGAACGGCCTCGGTGGTCCCAGCCAGTCGCGCACCAGCACGAAGGCATGCTCCCGGCCGGCCATCGGCCCGCGCACCGTGATGCCGCGCAGACTAGCCAGCTCTAGCTCGTGGACCAGAGCCTGACCCTCGGTGCGCACGCCCGCCGCCGCGATGCGATCGCGCAGCTGCGGCCTGGTCAGTGGTCCTTCGGCCGCCAGCGACCGCTCGATCACCGCCACCGCCCGGTCGGCGGCCTCCGGTGTGACGCCCTCCTGGGCCAGCCGCCGGGCATTGCCGGTGGCCAGCGGCGGGGTGGTCAGCGCGTGCAGCCACCAGTAGTCCTCGCGGCGCACCAGGTGCAACGTGCGTCGGTTCAGCCAGGTGATCAGCAGCGCGCCCTCGTTCAGGGCCCGGTCCACATCGGCCGCGGTCAGCCCGGCCGACCGGGGCCGGATGGCCAGCCGGGCGCCGCGCGGGTCCTGCGCCTGCACGGCCAGCAGCCGCCCGGTGACTTCCTCGGGACTGGCGGCGGGCGGCCCGGTCAGCAGCTGGGCCGCGAAGCGCTCGGTGATCACGGCGGTCAGGACGGGGCGCGCTCGCTGTCCAGCGCCCGCATCTGGGCCGGGTCGTAGCGGTCCCCCGCCACCTGGCCGGCGGGCACCGCGGCCTCCAGTCGGGCCAGATCCTCCGCGGTGAGCCCCAGCTCGAGCGCGCCCAGCGTCTCGTTCAGCCGGTCGCGGCGCTTGGTGCCGATGAGCGGGATGATGTCCTCGCCGCGGGACAGCGCCCAGGCGAACGCGAGCTGCGGCACGGTCGCGCGGTGCTCCGCGCCGATCTGCTCCAGCGCGGTGAGCAGGTCCAGGTTGCGGCGCAGGTTCTCGCCCTGGAACCGGGGGAACCGGGCCCGGGGGTCGTCGCCGGCCAGCTCGCGGGCGCCGGCGCTGAGCAGCCCGCGGGACAGGATGCCGTACGCGGTGACGCTGATGCCCAGCTCTCGCGCCGCGGGCAGGATCTGCGCCTCGATCCCCCGGCTCATCAGCGAGTACTCGATCTGCAGGCCGCTGACCGGGTGCACGGCCTGGGCCCGGCGGATGGTCTGTTCACCCATCTCGGACAGGCCCAGGTGGCGCACGTAGCCGGCCTGGATCAGCTCGGCAATGGCGCCGACGGTGTCCTCGATGGGCACCCGCGGGTCCAGCCGGGCCGGCTGGTACAGGTCGACGTGATCGGTGCCGAGCCGGGTCAGCGAGTAGGCCAGGGAGGTCTTCACCGCCGCCGGGCTGGCGTCGTAGCCGACGAACGCGCCACCGGGGTCGCGCTGGGCGCCGAACTTGAGCTGGATGAACACCGAGTCGCGGTCAACGCCGCGCAGGGCCTCGCCCAGCAGCAGCTCGTTGTGGCCCATGCCGTAGAAGTCGCCGGTGTCCAGCAGCGTGATCCCGGCGTCCAGCGCGGTGCGGATGGTGGCGATGCTCTCGGCCCGGTCGGCGGGCCCGTAGACCCCCGACATGGCCATCAGGCCCAGCCCGACTCGTGAGACCTGAGGACCGCCCCGGCCCAGCGCGACCGTGCCTATTGCCATTCGCCCGTACCTCCGCCCGCGGTGCCTGCAGTCCCGGTCGAGCCTACTCAGGCCCGGGCCGGCCGCTCAGGCCCGGTAGACCGCCTCGCCCTCGACGTAGGTGGCCACCACCGGCGTGCTGGCAATGTCCGCCGCCGGGTGCTCGAACGGGTCGCGGCCCAGCACGACCAGGTCGGCCAGCTTGCCCGGCTCGATGGTCGCGGTGTCGCGCTCCAGGTGGTTCACGTACGCCGACCCGAACGTGTACGCGGCCAGCGCCTCGGCCAGGTCGAGCCGCTGGCCGGGCAGGAACGGCTCGGTGTCGTAGCCCGCCAGCGACCGGGTCACCGCCACGTGGGCGGCCCGCATCGGGCTGGCGCTGCTCACGGCCCAGTCGCTGCCCGCGGCCAGCCGGGCCCCGGTGTCCAGCAGATCGCGGAACAGGTACTGCCGGGCCGCCCGCTCCGGGCCCAGGAACGGGATGGTGAGCTCGTCCATCTGCGGCTCGTGCGCCGCCCACAGCGCCTGCACATTGGCCGTCACGCCGAGCCGGGCGAACCGGCGCACGTCGTCGGGGTGGACCACCTGCAGGTGGGCGATGTGATGGCGGTTGGCGCTGGCCCCGCCCGGCCCGTTGGCCGTCCGGGCGGCCGCGATGGCGTCCAGCGCCTCGCGCACCGCCCGGTCGCCGATGGCATGCAGGTGGACCTGGAAGTGCTCGGCGTCCAGCCGGGTCACGTACTCCCGCAGCGCCTCGGGGTCCACGTAGGACAGGCCACGGTTGCTCGCGGCCCCGTCGTGCTCGTGGCAGTGGACCGGGTCCAGGTAGGGGTCGAGCATGCCCGCGGTGAAGTTCTCGGCCACGCCGTCCTGCATGATCTTCACCGTGCCGGCCTGGAACCGGCCCGCCTGGCCCAGCTCGCGCCGGCCCAGCAGGTCGTCGAGCTGCTCGGCGCCCCTGGCCCGGTCCCACCACAGCGCCCCGCGCACCCGCGCGGTGAGCTGACCGCTGGAGGCCGCGGCCAGGTAGGCCGGCAGCGGGTCGGCCGAGCCCAGGTAGCTGCCCACGATCGCGTCCTGCCAGGCGGTGATGCCGCGCTGGTGCAGGTGCTTCTGGGCCAGCAGCAGGCCGGTCACCTGCTCCTCCAGCGACAGCTCGGGCACCAGGCGGCCGACCAGGCTGGCCGCGCCCTCGTGCAGGGTGCCCTGCGGGGTGCCGTCGGGCTCGCGCTCGATCCGGCCGTCCGGCGGGTCGGGCGTGTGCCGGTCCAGGCCGGCCAGCCGCAGCGCCGCCGTGCTGACCCAGGCACCGTGGCCGTCCCGGTTGGTCAGGAAGGCAGGTCGGCCGCCGACGACGGCGTCCAGCGCGGCCCGGTCCGGCGTGCCGCCCGCGAACCACTCGATCCGCCAGCCCGAGCCGGCGATCCACTCCTTCTCCGGGTGGGCGGCGGCGTAGGCGCCGATCCGGTCCAGCGCCTGAGTCAGGGTGGCGGCGCCGATCAGGCTGCACCCGACCATGGTCACGCCGGCGAACGCCGGGTGGACGTGCGCGTCCTGGAAGCCGGGCAGCAGCGCACGGCCGCGCAGGTCGACCACCTCGGTGCCCGGCCCGGTCAGCTCGTCCAGGCTGGCCGCGTCCCGGCCCAGCGCCGTGATGCGCCCGCCGGCCACGGCCACCGCCCCGGCCGGCCCGCCGTCCGCCGCGACGGCCCTGGTCATCCGCCGCGTCGTCGCGTCGGCCGTGTAGATGGCTCCGCCGCTGAAGAGCAGTTCCGCCTGAGTCGTCATCGCCTTCCGCCTCTTCTCTCGGCGTCCAGTGTAATGGCGGGGCGGGTGGAATTTACTGCGAGCCCGCGCCGCCTCTCGCTGCAGGTCGGCGACGCGCTCAGCACCGATAAGACGAAGTAGTTCTGAGTGCACTGGCCTGGTCCTTTCCACGTTTTCAGACCGGCCTGATAACACTCGCAGATGCCCCGAAGAATAAGCAATGCAACCTCTATTTAATCATGAATAAATTGGTTTACTGCCAGCAGCTTGCCGCAGTAAATGCGCGGCGCGGCCGGGCTAAGATAGAGCCGGAAAGGGGAATTCGTTGCGAGCGGAGCTGTCAGCGACCGGCGCCGGGGCGGGCGCGGCGCCGGTGGAGTACGCGGTCGCGGTGGAGCGGTTCCTGGCCCAGGCCTGCCTGAGCCCGGCGTCGCGCCGCGTGTACCGGATCTCGCTGGCGGGCTGGGCCTGGGCGCTGGTCGGCCAGCCCCCGCCGGCCGGCAGCCAGCGGCGCGGGGCGCGTCCCCCGGTGGTGCCGCTGGCGCTGCTCGACCACGGGGACGCGCCGGCCAAGCTGGCCGCGGCCGTCGCGCTGCGGGCGGGCCGCGCCGACACCCGCACGGTGAACCGCGAGATCTCGGCGCTGCGCAGCGCGGCCGGGTGGTGGCTGGACATGGGCTGGATCGGCCGCGACCCGACGGCCGGCCTGCGCCACCGCACCACCGGCGTGGCCGCCCGCCCGGCGCTGTCGGACCGGCAGGCAGCGGCGGTGTTCGAGCTGCCGGCCGGGCTACGCGAGCAGGCCCTGTGGCGGCTGCTGCGCGACACCGGCTCCCCGGCCGACGAGATCCTGGCCCTGGACGTGACCGCGGTCGACCTGGCCCGCCGCCAGGCCCGCAGCCCGGCCCCGTCGCTGGCCCAGGCCCGGTCGCTGCCCCAGGCCCGGTCGGCGCCCCAGGCCCCGTCGCTGGCCTGGGCGCCGGCCACGTCCCAGCTGCTGGCCTGGCTGCTGGCCGGCCGCCCCTACGGCCCGGTCTTCCTGACCGACCGCCGGGCCCCGTCGGGCGCCCCCGCCGCCGACGTCTGCCCGGTCACCGGCCGCGCCCGCATGTCCTACCGCCGCGCCGCCGAGATCTTCACCACCCGCACCCGCTCCCTCGACCCCGCAGGCCACGGCTGGACCCTCCACCAGCTCCGCCGCCCCACCCCGGCCCGCTAACCCACCCCCACCCGCTAACCCACCCCCGCCGCCCGACCCCGCCC
>Ga0134128_10004155_pt1 | contig 17773 bp, 12 predicted proteins | sample KB31754_FD_96462 | JGI IMG/M metagenome (GOLD analysis project Ga0134128, IMG submission 96462) | Terrestrial soil microbial communities with excess Nitrogen fertilizer from Kellogg Biological Station, Michigan, USA - KB3-175-4 | ecosystem: Environmental > Terrestrial > Soil > Unclassified ... | reverse complement strand
CGCGATCACGCCGTATTTCAGGATGGTCCGCAACATGGTGTTACTCCTCGGTGATGAGTGGAGCTGCCGCGACAAGGTCACGGAGAAAGTTGCGGCGTGGACCGACCGTCTGCTCCAGGCCGATTCTGTTGAAAAACTCGCTTTTCGCACGGCGGATGCTTGGCCGATGGCGCAATCGTCAATCCATCGGCGAAGAGAATGAGAGAGGCGAGCGCCCCTGGCCGCTATGCGGGGAGGCCTTTTGCTTTTTCCTGCATGGTGGGCATCAACCGCTTGGCTATTCGCCGCAGATTCTGTGCAATCGCTGCCATCAGAAACTCATCATGCGCACCATGCAGACCTCTCAGGCGCAATCGATCCAGCCGCAAAATGCGTTTGAGGTGAGCAAACAACATCTCCACCTTCTTGCGTTCGCAGCGTGACCGCAGATATTGAGGCGTCGTGGCAATCTTGCGTGCGACCTCGCGGGCATGTTCATGAATGCTGCGCGCGATCTTGCGCATCGGGGTGTTCGGACAGCATTGCTCTTTCAGGGAGCAGTCTCGGCAGTCATGCTCGCTGGCGCGATAGATGATCGTGTCGGCCTTGGTCACCCCGGTGCGCGGCACCTTGAAGGCGCGCCAGTTCGAGCGCAGCGCCTTGCCGCCAGGACAGCCATAGGTGTTGTCCTGCTCGTTCCACGCAAACTCAGTCCGGGAGAACGTGCCATCGGATCGCTCTGATTTATCCCATACCGGCACGTGCGGTTCGATGCTTTGCTGTTCGACCAGCCATTCCAGCATGGTGGCTGAGCCATAGGCCGTATCGCCAATCAGCCGCTCGGGTTTCATGCCCATGCGCGCTTCAGTCCGCTCCAGCATCTTGCGTGTGGCATTCACTTCCGCCGTGCGATGCGCGGGACTCGCTTCCACATCCACGATCACACCTGCCTTGGTGTCGATCAGGTAATTGGTGGAGTAGGCGAAAAATGCCGGACCGCCTGGCGCGGCGGTCCACTGCGAGGCCGGATCGGTCAGCGACACATTCTTGGGCGGGGTGCGTTCCTCCTCCGCAGCGTCCAACGCATCGAGGTACTCGCGCACAGGTCGGGTAAGCGGCGTTGTCTTGTCCCAATGCGCGTCCGCGCCCGGTACGCCACGCTGACGGCTGGCGTCGGCCCTGATCACGCTCGCGTCCGTCGCGAATCCTTCGCCGCCGACCAGTCCCTCGCTCAGACAACGTGCCAGCACCTGTTCGAACACGAACCGCAGCGTGTCGTTGTCGCGAAACCGGCCGTGTCGGTTCTTCGAAAACGTCGAGTGATCCGGGATCGGATCTTCCAGGCCCAGCCGGCAAAACCAACGATACGCAAGGTTGAGGTGCACTTCTTCGCACAACCGACGCTCCGAGCGAATCCCGAAGCAGTAGCCCACGATCAGCATGCGGATCAGCAACACCGGGTCAATCGAGGGACGGCCAGTGTGGCTGTAGTGCGCGGACAAATGCGCATGCAGTTCGCTCAGATCGAGAAACTGATCGACGCCACGAAGCAGATAATTGGCGGGAACGTGATCGTCAAGATTGAAGGCGTAGAACAAGGGGGCTTGTGCAGCCTGCTGACGTCCCATCATCGCGAAAATCTCGCTCGGTCGATGGGTGATCAGTCAACCACTTCCATCACGCCGCGACAAGGGTGTTTTTCAACAGAATCGGCCGGAAGCGGACACTTAGCGCTCTTCTGCCCGCAGACCGCACATAGCCCTCGCAATGAATCCGGCACGCGACGCCATCGGCCCTCCAGCTGAGAAGAGTTCCTTCCGTCAGTTGACCGCTAGGAGAATCGTCGTCGCTCCAAGAACCAGTCCAACGCTGATCTAAGCGGGAGTCCAGAGCGATACTTTTCAATGCGCTCGGCCGTCTGGGTCTCCCTCATCAGTTTGGCGCCTTCGAGGACCATCGCCGCATCCTCGAGGCTCACGTCCGTCTGGCTCGCAACGCTCTTCGCCTGCCTTCCAAAATCTGGGTTCCCGTTATTCCTAACTGAGTGATCAAGCACCCGTCGTGCACATAAGAAGGCACTTCGGAGTCGCGCTCGTCGAAACTTCGATCCATGGCGTAAATGGTGCTCGTCATAGGTATCAAACACCTGCGCAGCAACGTCTCTAAGCGCGAGTAACTGAATGTGGAAGCAGCGCAAGAGAATATTCAGAGGCGGAAAAAACGGCGGATCTAACGCGAGGAAATCCTCCAAGTACCTCGATGCGACATAGATTCTCTGAGCATGAACGGCCGACGGCAATGGCAAATAGATCATGCCAGGCCACTGGTCGAACAACATCGGGCCTGACACCTGTCTCGGAGCACATAAAAACTCGTGCACAGATATGCCTTGCAATGCACAAACCTTGAGCAATGAACGCAAGGTTGGCCGCCGCGAGTTTCGACGCGCGTGTCGTTCGATGTCCTTGAGTATGAGCCGCATCACTGTGTCCCTCCGCCCGCTCCTTTTGGCGTTGATGCACAGGCCCATCGCGAAATCGGTATAGATCGACCGCGGTGCCGGAACGGCGCGCGGCGTGGCGCAGAACTCGATCAGCTGCAGAATCTGGTCATCAACCCACTGCGCGAAGACCGGCCGTTTCGGCCAGATCGCCCCCGTCGAGAGAGCAGTGCCACATGCGCAACAGATCCGGCGGAGCTCTTGATGGTAAGTATCACGCTGGAATTTCCCGCACTTCGGACAGATGCACTCCATACGGCATTGATGTCGTGGACAAATGCCTAAGAGATCAATTCGCCAGACGAGGGGCTCATAGGAGTCGCTTCCCCACTCCTCGTAGCATCGAGGACACCATCGCCGCTTGTACTCCCCGTATGCACTGGTGTTGTAGGACACAATCTCAGATAACGCCCAAAGGGAGCCGCAGCGAAGATGCTTTTCCCCACTGAGGGATTCGATTTCCTCGATACGAGAGATGGCAATCGCGTTGAGTGCCTCCGAGCGCATGAAGGTGCTGGCACTCCCTGAGCCAGGAAGTGCACGACGAGCCACGTACGCTACCAGGTGATTCAGAGGCACTCCCGTCGTCCAAAGCATGCGAGCCACGTAGCTCGGCACCGATTCCACGAGCGAAGTACCCACCCCCCTTAACTTGAGCGGAGGGAGGACCGTCCATCGATTCTTGATATCGCCTGCGACAGCCGGCCAACTAGGAGTCATTGAAGAATTCTCCTTATAGCGCTCGCACTAGCCGGCGTACGCAGAGCATCAAAGCGCGCTGCATCCGCATGCAGCGTATGCAGCGCGGCCTCGGAGTAGACCGCCTCTTCCAGATGAATCTTGGCAATAGACTCAACGCCATCCCTGGCACGTAGATCATCCGCGCGCATCAGATAGCTCTTCAGTTCACCGCACACTCCAGCGCTCGACGCATAAGCCAGATCCAAATTCCGGCGAAGCAGGTCCCCTCGAGAGAACCGGTACGTTTGGGCGAGGCTTACAGCCAATCGCTCAAAATTCTCGCGATCCGCCGCGCTGTTCAGCCGATATCGTTCGACGAAGACAAATCGGGAGCGCCGACATATCTCTGCGTTTCCTTCCCACAGAATCGCTGCGCGGGGAACGCCGAAGAGCACCAAGGTGATGCCGATCTCTTCAGCCAGGCACATGTAGTTAACCATGTGATCGCCTGGGTGCTTCTGCCGATGCGTGTAGGTGAGCGAACCTGCCTCTTCCACAAAGACAGCCCGCAGCCTCCGCGCCACCGCCATTCGCTCCACATAAGCACGCAGCTGGTGCTCGGTAGTCCGTCGTCGCATATCTATCCAGAAAGCATCGGTCAAACGCGCCTCCGCCCGCTGATGTCCTTGATCAGGGTTGTCGATCGTCGATCGCCTGGAAAGCCATCCACGGTCGGGCTCGTGCAGCTCTAGGTAGAAACGCGTCATGAACTCCTTGGAGCTGAAGGACGACCGATCAGCAGCGGCGGCGCGCAGCGCAATAGCAGGCAACTTGCCTTCCGCCCACTGCTCTGGCGCTCCCGCAAATGACTGCATTGCGTCATAGCGAATTTCAGATTTACCAGCCCCGGATAGACCAATCACGAAGATGAGTTGCCCTGCCATGTCAGTGCACAAGGCGCGTGCCAAAGCCTCCCGCGCCCTGACGAAGGCAGGATGAAGGACAAGGAGCCCGCCGCTCATTGGTCACCCGACTCAGTCCGAAATGGAACAATAGTGCTATGTGGATCGCTCCAAACATGGGTTCTCTCAGGCTGTGGCTCCACGTCGTCAGCAGCTTTAAGCATGTATGTGAGGTGATCAGCACTCTTTGCCGCCAGATTCGCTTCGACAATGCGCTCCACTCGTTCCCTCCTTAGCTGGTCACGCCGCTCGGCAGCTTCGCTTCTCAGAGCGTCGTCCATGAGGAAATCGAATAACTTCGTGGCCGTATCTCGCCCGCCCATCCGTAAACTCTGGGCGGTCATTGCGAGCACCCACTTTGTGGGAAACCGGACGTACATGCGGTGTGGATCCACGCAGTCCAGCCGCATATCAATGGGGTTCTGATTGCGAAGCTGCTCCATAAGGTCGGCACTGGCGTAGGTTCGTTGGAGATAACGAATCCCGCGCCGGGGATCGGGTGTAACACCTCGCTCAAGAGGGACCGAGGTCGCAATCAGGAACTCGTCTAGGTTTTCGACCCTTGCCACACCGGCGTTGCCATAGAGGCTCGTTAGTTCTTCATTCCTTTCCAGAGGACTGAAGCGCGTGGACAACAACGGAGTCTCTGGAACGTCGTCGAAAAGGTATTTCTCAAGATGTTCCATGATCGTTGAGTAAGCGAGACAGGCCGTGGCATAGCTCTTCTGGCGTGAAGTAACCGAGCGCCCCTTTTGATCAGGTGCAGTGCTGCCAAGGAACCGGTGTGCAAGCTCGGAATTGATCCGACCCAACGCGTTTTCAGCCAGAGAATTTCTGCGAGGGGTGCCAGGGGACGGCTGTATGCGGGTGGCCCCGAAGAATGAACACGCTGCTGCGAACCAGGGACCGATATATTCAGATCCACCGTCGGCGATCCAGTAACGAGGCAAGAAACCTTGTCTATGGAATATGTCGCGAATGAGTACGGCTAGAGCGTTGCGGCACGCTGGACCAAACAGTACGGCGTAGCCCAACGGCATACCCGTTGCCGAATCCATGGCCACGTAGAGCGTTGGACAATCAAACCCTAAAGCAGCCAAGAAATCAGGACTACAGCGCAAATCGAACTTCGTGGAATCGATGTGTACCATCAGACCCGGCACGCTGCAACGCAGCGTTCTGTCACCGGGATCAGACACGCACTCAGCGGCGTGGTAAGCCCGATAGCCACCTACGGTATATGCCCGCTTCAATTCGCTCGACTGACGAAGCCGAGCGTTGAAGGTCGGACGGCTCGGCGGCCGAATACCCTTCTGGTTGCAAGCAATCACCAAGTTGTCGTGCGCTTGGACCTTAGTGCGAATCAAGGCATCACTTCGGTACCGAGCAATCGCTGCGCGGATCTCGCTCTCTTGGTCTTCCGTCAACTGGCCTACGCGTCGACCTGCGTTGGCATAGCGAGTCAGACAAGCCTCAAGATCGCTTTTCCCGTCTGCTCTCGCTTGAATCACTGCGCGGACCAAACGGGTATATCGTCGAGTGGAAGACACGTCACCCGCCAGGATCTGATTCACTCTAGTTAGGCGAAGCTCGGCACGGGCGTAGTCCGTCGGACTCGCTAGCAGAAGCTTCGAATCAACACTCGGCTGGGTGATATGCGCCTTCAGCTGGCTCAACAACTGTTCATCGCATTCGACCGCCTGCGATTTGACTGCGAAGAGCGTAAAGCGGTCCGCCTCATCGATCAGAACCGACTGCAACGGACCGAAGACATAGCCCTTGGCCAACACAGCAAGGATATGCACTCCTGTGAGACCGGAGATCAGATCAAGAGCGGAACGGATAGTCAGCGGTGCGTTCTGCAATGCCTTGCACAGCCGGCGAACGCAAAGCGCATCTGCCTCCTTACCGCCGGTGGCAGATATCACCCCGTACAGAGCAAGCAGGTTGGCTTGATAGATGCCGTGAGGCTCGGGTGGCGACCATACGGTGTAGGTCATACCCCGCTCCCTTGCCCATGCGTCCACAGGAGGTCTCGTCCAGCGTTCCTCATGGCATACCCACTCGTCGGGCTTCGATGCACCTAGCGCCTCCAACCGGTTTCGAGGCTTGCACTCAACGAGGCGGATGCCCGTTTGATCGAAGACCATGAAGTCGACGGTGATTGAATTCGTCCGCCCGTTGCGTACCACGTTCTTTGGCTGCACCTGGGCGTAGTACTCGTCGCAGCCACCAAACACTTCAAGGTGCAGCGCATAGAGAAATTCGCCGGTATAGCTCTCTAACTTCCAGCGCCGTTGATTCGTCGTCGAGAAAAAATCGACGATCGTGTTCTTGAGGCCCTTTTGACTGATATCGCGGGCCGGGCTGTTGGTCCGCATCTCATCGATCTCGCGAATCGCGACGGGATGCAGTCCTCTGGCTTGGTAGAAAAGGCTTCGCTGAGCGTCTGTAAACATGGGTATGCCTCCTCGCTAGGCGTGCAAGGGCCCAGACGACCAGACATGGCCGCCGGAATGCCGAACACGCGGGATGAACTTGTTCACCGCGAAGCGGTGAAAAGGCTTGACGTGCTCTGGGGGGCGGCATATAAGGAAAGGGAAGCGGGTACACCAAATGCCTCGCCTTCGCATCCGAGCCCTGCGTCTAGTCCACGTGGGGCTCGAACTTTTATAGCGCCCTACATCGCGCTATCCGCTCATGGCTGGCCCTCCTCTGTTGAATCCGGGATCCGTCCATCACCGGACATCACTGCCTGGAGCCACGATCGCACCACTGACGTGGCAGCGAACCAGCCGCGACGCCCAGGGACCTGAAACATTTCGATCGGGAGTCGACCGGACTGCCTAGCCTTTGCGAGGGCACCGGTCGAGGGGTAGCCGAGCACCCGAGCTGTTTCTGCCGCGGTGAGGATCGGAACGCGCGGCAAGTAGCTGTCTATATCCGCATGGGCGTTCGAGGTCGCGATCATCCGGAGCACCTACTTGGTTTCAGTTTCCCGATTAGTCGCGCTCTATCACGTAGAAGCATGGTGGCGAGCAGCGGGTACGGGAAGGGAAAGGCCCGCGTTCAGGCTAAAACGTGGCACAGCCACGGTGCATCCGCAAGTGCCGAAAATCGACGCAACTCATTGACTGATATAAATATATTTGTCATTTCGTAACCAGTGCCGAACTATCCCAGCTCTGAAGAAGAATCGAGCGGCAGGAAGGTTAGAATCAGACTAGGCCGGCAACGAGTTCAACGAGCGGTGCTACGCGCTCGACTCTCCGCGCAGGGAGGTCGGCTGCGACGCATGGCGATGCGGCTCCTCGCTGAAGCCTTGGCCCGATTGGTGACGGCACCAAAGCCAGATGATCAAGTGTTTCCCCGGCCACTTGTATTTTTTTCAACGGAAGAGAGGTAGCGCATGCACCCCTACATCCACTACCTGAAGACGGCCAGTCTCGAGGAGCTAGAGAGACCGGCTACCGAGGCAATCCAGAAGGCCATCAAGCAAGCCCATGCTGCGGGCCGGTCCACAGTCGGGAGCGACAAGGATGGACAGTTGGTAATGACTCATCCTGACGGAACCGAAATCCGGCTCCCTCCAAATAAACCCAAGGGCTAGCCTGCTGGCAGCTTGCTGATGCCACTGCCGTAGGCTGAAACTGCTTACGAAACTCGGTAAATTTAGAGGCGGCAACCGCGCGCCCACTGACATTCGCACAGGGACGGTAATGTCTATTTTTGAAGAAACAGTTTCAGTTGTCAGGGAAGCTGAGCGGCTAGTTATCGGCGGCCGCCTCAAGACGCGGTGGCGCCATGCAGAGTCCGCGTTAGATGCCCTCGTGCGTGTGCCATGGTTCATCCTGGCTGGCCTGCAAGAAAGGCTTGCATCGTTTGGCTTCGCCGTCGCTCTCGTGCCCGTTTGGTGGTGCATCCTCCATGCCCTCATGTGGGTGACCGGGAGCCCATCCGCTGCGGACCTTCGATCCTCTCAAGAGTGGGTAGTGGCGGCTCTCTTGGCAACAGGCTCCGTGATTTTTCGACTGCCAAGCCGATCAACACGCCTTGGCATCCGTCCTCCACAGATCGCACAGTTGGCTAGCCACATCAGATCCATTGCCTCGGGCGAAGCATCTATCAAGCTCCTCCAGTCCGGCGTAGCCACCATGAATGCTGTCTGGATGCAGCGAATCACACGCATCGGCTGGATGCTCGGTGTGTACTGGGGAGGCCTCGTCTGGGCAACGTCGCACTGGATTTTTGAGACCGAAATTCCTGAACCACTGAAGCAAGAGGCGATTTCCCGCATCTTGGCAGCTTTTCTCTTTTTTTTGTTCTTCGCCGTGGGCGCCAGTTCCTATGCGGCCGCGGCTCGTATGCTGATGCAGACCATAGATTTTGCATTCCTGGATGCGAGCGACAGACGACGCTCTGAGAAAGACTAGTGTTGCTGTGGGCTTGAGGCGAGAACGGACGTCATCGCTGCCAAAGTGATTCAACTGGGGCGCACCAACAAGATGAGCACGTCGCTCACTGCGAGCCCTCTTTTACTCAAAATCGGGGAAACGTCGTAGCGGGTACTCCAGTCATGGGCTTCGTCAACAGGAACACGGCAACGTGATCTGCCTTCTCATCATGCCAAACCTGGAGAGCTCAAGACATCCGACAAGAAGTCGATACTTCTATGACGGCACACATAGAGATCCATGAATGAGTCAGCAGCCAGTCATTGATGTTCTGCTTCAAGCACTTATCACCAACGATCAAGTAGCGCTGAACAACCTCAAGTCCAACCGCGCCGAAGAATGCACCGACCTTCGAGCCATTATCAGCACAGACCACCCAGACGCGGTTGAGCTTGACCTAGGCCTGGGCGTCTCTTCGAACGAATTTATCACGCCCATCTTCGAAGGTCCACGTGCGTTTTTTTTGTCGCGTCACATTAGCGTTCAAGCACGAATCACAGGTGGCAAGACAACGGCGCCCCTCGATTACTCGCTGAGCTTTGACTCGAACTTTGCGGAAAAGCTGAGAGCTGTTATCCATGGAGAAAAAGTACAGCAGAGCGATCGCGACCGGGTCATCGAAGTCCTGATGCTCAAGGCCAACAATGCGAAGGTGCAGTTTGATGTCTTGCCATTCCTCTGTGAAAACATTCGCTTGGCGCGTGAAAATGCCGGTAATAACAGGCCTTTGAACACGCTCATTGCGTTTCGCATGCTAGATCATCTGAATTGGGGCGCATTCCAGAGCGATCCCAGCAACTTTGATTTCGGCACTTCCATCGAGGCCCTGAGGGTGTCCATCGAGCCAGAGGCAAGTGCATTTCTTGCCAGTGAATTCACCAATCCATCAGTGATGCACCATGAAGCAATGAGCGCGGGAGTTCAAGCAATGCTCTTACGATTCGCTACGCTATGGCACAAAACCGAGAAACGCGATACCCGTTGCATTCTTGGCGAGCTGCTGGAATTTTGCGTTTCCAAGCTCGGCTATATTCCCACCACGGAACTCGCCCTCATTTGGACTGGCATCAAGCAAAAAGTAGTCGCCCCATTCTTCGGTCCCATTATCAACCCGTCTAAGAAAATGCTCAAAGCAATCGAGGGCATGGCCTGGGATATGACGCATCTTCGACTCATGGAAAAGACCGCCACGCTTACCGAGTTCGGATCCTTCTTCATCCCGTACTACGTGTCATTTGACCAGCGCTGGCGTAACCTCATACGTCTGAATCCTGTTCGCATCATGCTCATAGATGACGCCAAGAACAGCGTGCTGTTCGCACGTGCCCATGAGCTCGAATTCCAGGTGGCGTGCCAGGAAGGTGCAAGCGCTGGCGTGTTGGCGGAGCGCCGCCCGGAGGACATCGCCGCCCGACGCCAAGCCTCGCGGTCCATCGACTTAGCGACCATGCGGAACATCGTCACGGATGAGGAGCGCGCCTGGCTTTGAACCGTGCGCTCCAAAAAGCAGAGACAGTTCAATCATAGGCGGGAAATGCTTACGATCCCGGGGCGATCCGCAGCCTTAACTCAACTGTCCGCGAAACAGGGTAGAACCCGGCAAATTTTCTCGGGCGCAACTAACAACTCATCCAAGGCGGACGGCAACGCCAACTCAGACAGACATAGACAAGGACTGTTCAAGTGAACAACGTGTTTTGGAGGCGCTTACGCCGGCACTGGCGCTGGAACTTGGCGGAGATATACGCCCAGGCACTAACGATCATATGCATTGTGGGGCTTGTGACTTTTGTTGCTCTACGCTTTGACATCGATGTCTTAGCGAGCCTCGTCACTTCATTACTTGACGCCAGACCTTGGCTGTTTTTCCTTCTTGCGTGGTGCTTGGTTCGATCCTACCAACTCACCCGAGATGCTCTCTTTGGGCATAAATTTCTAAACTCACGCTTCGTGGTGCGCCTCCGGAAAACCACCACGGACGCCCTCATGATCATGCTTAGTTCTTTCCTCGGCGTCGTTTCCGCTTTGCTATTGCAAGACACAAAGCAAAGTGCCGGGAACCTCCTAGCCCTAGGTTTAGTTGTAGCATTTGCCACCTTTTTCCCTCTCGGGATTGCACTAGGCGTCGGAGACATTCGTCAGGGTTTGTCCAGACCACTCAAGCGATGGAGCGGTGTGATAGCTGCAATTCTTATGCTGGTTTGGATGGGAATGAATGGGACGATGAGCGAACGCAAGGCGGAACCCCAACCAACACTATGCTCACCAGGCCAGATCGACTCTGCGGTAACTACATCATCCCTGCAAACCCGATGATCTGATCTTCCAAAGAGCGGCTCGTCATAACTAATTTCCTTAGTTCATGGGATCGGACTTTAAACGCTTGTACTACTTAGATTGGGGGGCGTCGGTGATGCAGACCATAGATTTTGCACTCCTGGACGCGAGCGACAAACGATGTTCTGAGAAAGCCTAAATGGCTATAGGTTTGTGGCGCAGGAGAAGAGCATGCCTGGCTCGATCCACTGGCAGGCAACCTACCGAACACAGCCCGTGACGATACTCCCCTCAGCCTAGTTGCTGATGAGTCGGGTGACTAAAGGATGCACCCCTTTGACCCCCATCTTGCGAGCCATCCACACGTCATAATCCGCCTGCAGCGTTGCCCAGGCGTCAGCCCGGCCCACGCCGGCCTTTTCAAGTCTAAGTGCCAGTCGTGCGGTGATGGCGATCCGGCCGTTGAGGGTGCGGGATAGCATTGCGCGAGAAACGCCAAGCCTTCGCGCAGTCTCGGAAATACTCAACGCGAGTGGCTCCAAAACATCGGCAAGCAGAATCGTGCCGGTATGCACAGGTACCTTAATCATGGAATGCATCTTAGCCATACGCTGATGGAGCGACGTCGATTGGAAAACATCGGGGAGAAGCGGACCTTCGCGGACAGTGAAAGTCGGCCCGCTTCGAAGAATGTGTGCCGTGGAGTGTCGTTATCTGGGAGGCTGATCGGCTAGTTGTTAGCACTGGAATCAAGACACGGCGGCAACTACTCAGCGACATGGATATGTCACGACTTCGTAATTACAGCCAACAGTTCTAGGCAATCCACGAAGACCACATCCTATTGAGACGACGCCTTAAAAGCAGCCCGCTCAATCAGTGATATGCGTACACCCAGAATCTCAAGGGTTAGGTCATTCGGCGTCCCACTCAACGCTCCTAATAAATCGGTAGCCAACTTAGTGGCGGTCCTCCCTTCAATCTCTTGCCTGATTTGTTCAAACGCCCGAACAAGCGAGCCTATCGCCTCGGCCAGCACATCATCGTATGTCGAGTCAAGCTTTTCTTCCAGGAGCTGAATGTTGCCGCTGCAACATTTCAGAAAATTGGAGAAAAACTCGATCTCCTTGGGGTTGAGTTCACGTCCTGACCCCACTACAAGTATCGAAGACATCGCACCGATCGCGTCGAATGTCTCCCCATAGAGCCGCAAGTCTTCGTCTTCGATCAGTCGATACGGTAAATACTCCGCCCATTCGTCAGCGAAGGTTGGATAAGGCAATAGCGACATGATGAAGACCATGCCCATGGGTGCCAAATAGCCCCCAATTACTGCGCCGTAACTTATGCGCGGAGGCTCCTTCAAGGATGTGACGGCTTCAGAAAATGACTCCTCGGTCGTTAGCCATTCCAGCAGCGACTCCACCTTTAGAAGCGCAGCGAACTCCACGTCTGGCCACTGGAAACCCGCGTCCTTTGACGAAGGACGCGAAAAAACCTCGGCATTCAATCCCTGCGCAGCCAACGCCAATCGAATCTCTTCACGGCGTGATACCAGCGTTGCTGCAGCTTGTTGACGTGCATCTTCGGCTGCACGTCGAAGGACCGAATGGTGACGGCTCGTGGTTGCCAGTCGAAGTGATATGCGACGTCGACGCTCCGGGTCGGCAGCGGCATTGCCCAAGACGGCACGTATTTCCCAAAGCGTGTCCCGAATCTCGGACAGCGTCTTGAGAGGTGGCTCATTTGTCATTCGCCAAAACGCTGGGTCCAACAAGGCCTCGGCATCGCGCGCTAGATCAGCTGTCCGCGCTGCCATGAGCACAGGCTTTTCAGATACGCCATCGGTGAGCTCGCCGATGAGCCGCTGCAGACCTTCGACAAAGCTGTGAGGCTTATCACCATCGTTGAGGCCCCCCTTCTCTAACGGACCCAAAAAGGCTTCTTCAATACCCGAAGGCTGGACAAACGTAGTGAGCAAATTGCGCACTTGGAGAAACAATCTCCACTTCGGTCCCGGAACCTCCATCCGGCAGTAAAAGTCTCCGGCTTCGCGAAGCTTACTACCCAATTCCGTCACAGCGCCCGCCAACGCCGTCGTCCGTTGGGTTTCGTTTGGTGCGGCGACTAAGCGATGGACCGATCGAATCTGAGCTCGATTCCAGGCGACTCGTGCAGGGGCTGGCAGCGACTCCCGGGGTATGCGCTTGGTGTTAGGTGTGTGATCGCCGAAACCGAAGGGGGTGCCATCAACAAGGATCGCGTCCGAAACCAAAAGTTCGGCGTTAGGTGCCGCTGCCGCCATGGCCTCACAAAGTCGCACCACGTCGGCATGTAGGTCCGGCTGAATCTCGGGGTGGACGTAACGTACATAGCCCGTAACGCTTCGCATTCCCTCAAGCCGCCCGACAACGGGCCGAGTTATCCAGGGGGTCTCCCGATAGATTCGATCTAAAAGCACTTCCGTCCCACCTGCAGCGTCTACTAAATCTTCAGCAGGTTCCAATCCGTATTCCCGCAACGTAACCAGAAGGGCAAGAAGACCATCCAAGGGCAATTCAGCCAAATGGCCCTTTAGCTGAAAGTTCAACATGGGTGGTGGCTTGCAACCAAAGATAGGAAGCAGCGCAGCTATTAGCTCGTGAACTCCGTGAGCGTCTAACGAGGGCAGCCGGAAGCTACCGGCCATCCGATCAATAAGAACCTTACGAAGATCTGGTACGTCCACTTGAGCGAACGCCGCCTGTGTCACCTTCACTTTCGCAAACGTCTCATTTTCACCAAGCTCAGATTTCGCGAGGGCGAGCGTAAAGAGTGTTCCGCTCAAACGGTCATCAACCTCAGCGGCGCGAGAAATTTCCAACCACTTTTCGGCAATTCGATCAGAAGTTGCTAGCCCCAAGCCGTGGAAGATAGGCGTCCAGCAATGTGCATCTTCTGGATCGAGTCGATCAACGAGCCCTTCTAGAATCGTGCCTTCCTCTTCTGGCCATCGTCGCAGAACCCGCACAAGGAAGGCCGAGAACGCATCCGGGGCAAGAGCTGCGGTCGCCACCTTGATCGCCGCGGCGCGAGGCTCACCGAGAAGTTCTTGTACGGCCTCGTCTAAATATGTAGAGCGAATTTCGTGCAACCCTGCCAATGCTCCGTCTGGCCGGATGCGTACGGCATGCTCGTCTATCAGCCGCCGGAGTGCTTTTGCGAACGGTATCTCATCAAGCCCAACCAGCGATCGCAGTCGAATCGGGCCAACAGCAGCTCCCTGGGCAGCCGCAAACGAGATCGCACGCAGGAGCATAAGCTCATCGCCACGGTCCTCAGCAAGCCTACGTCTCACCTGCTCTTGTACCGTCTCCTTGAGCCGCTCCCCTGCGGTGAGCAAGTGGGTGTACTCCAGAAGCAGCCCTCTGCTGAGCTCATAGGGTTCGCGCCAGTGGCTAAATTTGGCCGACCCGGAGATTTGTAATGCTTCCCAAACACGGTGTGCTAAGTCTTCATCAAGCTTAGGCCGCACCGTAGGAGTGCGGGCTGCTGTCGAAAGGAGGAATACGTCCTCTTCCCGCACGGTTCCAATGACAAGGAGACCAGCCTGCACCTCGGCTTCCCTAACAAGCGCATCCCAACCCATCGTCTGCGGTTGCCCCACGTCGTCCACAACGAAACCAATAGGACGCTCAGGAGCAGCCTCCAAGAGCTTTGCCAGTCGCACAAGTTTTGCCACGTCAGTAGTCCGCAGCTCGCGGACGCGATACCAACGTACTGCGTGCCGGGTATGGTGCGCAGCGAGCCAAGCAAGCGCCGACTTTCCCGCGCCTGAAGGACCGGCAACTAAAGCAAATCGTTTAGCCTCAAGGCCGGCAAGTACGTCCGCCATTAAGGCCGGCCTAGCAAACACCAGACCCGCACCAACGTGACCCGGTGCGACGTTTACGCCTTTGTAAAAGGTCTCGCTTGGAAGATGAACGCTAAACTCAGCAAGTTCGACCAAGCGGCCTGTCAATGCAAGATAACCAGTGGGATCAACTACCCCGCGTACTCCATCGATTCGCATTTGGACGTCTGAGCGGCCTAATGTTTCTGGCGCTTTCGCTGGTGCGACATAATTTGCATCGGCCGCCTGTCCAGCTTGCTCGCGAAGTTGCTGAAGAACCAGCCGCACGCCAGCAGGCGGCAACAACGCATTGGCGAGGGCGGCGCAACCGCGTTCAAGCGGATCAGGCTCCACCACCAGATGGGTTCGTGCAAGCAGGTCATCCACGAGACCAGCCTCTGGCTCACCGAGAGCATCAGCCAGCAGCCTCATGAAGTTCGAAAGTGTCTGGCCACTGTCGGAAAGCGAGACCTTCCAACCGGTGGGTTGAATGCCGGTGAGCGGTCGCTCCAATACGAGCGCAAGCCGCAAATGCGGGTTTGCGCGCCAATCGTGTGGCAGGTCCTTTGCACTCTTGGCCAAATGTTTCGCCGCCTCGATCTGCGTAAAGACACCCTGCGGATCATGCCGAGCCTTCAGTTGGGCTCGAAACTCCAGATCGACCCCATGCAAGGTGAGGTCATCAACTCCTTCCGGGACAACCTGCGTCCAAGCTGCTTCACCGCTCCAAGCCGAGGCAGCGAGCCAGCCGGCTACTGCATCCTGGTATCGGAAACCTCGGCCTGCTCGCGCCCCCGACCGGGTTCTCTTCCAAAGCTCTGGATCAATTAGGAAGGGTTGCTCCAAACTCGAAACCTCATATAGCTCTTCAGCGCTAACTTCCGGAATCGGAACACTTCCCGCCTATGTGTTCAACCCCATGCATTGAGGGGAGCATCACATACTTCAACGTCCCAAAGCTCGCACCAATTCATCGGAAGATGGTTCGGACTTAGGGGCTGTGAGTTCGTTCTAACGTCGCCCAACATTCTGTTTCATCAGTCATGAATCCCGTAAGCACGGCTCAAGGTAAGCTGAGCTAAGGCCCGCTAGAGATAGGTCAACATGCATATCTATTGTGACGAGTCGGGATCCTTCGCGACAGCGAACACGCAAGGATCATGGTGCGTCATCGCATCATACGTCTTGGCAGAACAACAGCGCGCGCTCGCGCGCCGAGTACTCCTACAGCATAAGCTGCGTGCAGGAGCCACTTACCGTGATGAGGTAAAACGGTCAGCCACCACCGAAGCCAAATACTTCATATTTCTGGAGGAGCTTGCGACCGTTGAGGGCATGGCTGTGGCCATCGCTACGGATAGCGGTTTCAATCATGGAGCCGCCGAGAACCGTGACGCCCAGGTAACGATGATCACAGCCGCGCTTGCAGGCGCGAACGACAATCGGCAATACGAAATCAAGAAACTGCAAACTGAGATGTCGGCCCTATCGCCTCAGCTCTATGTCGAATACGGCTGCCGACTACATCTAGCTTGGCGCACTATTCGCCTGGCAGCGCTCTACTTCTGCAATCGATACACGGCAACGCTGGGCCGTTTTCGATGGCGAATGGACGACAAGCCACCGCGACTCAAAGAGCTCTACCACTGTTCAATCCCGGGGTTCATCGAACAACTAGGTAAAGACGAACCGCTTGAATTATTGGATATCGGCGACTATTGGGCACTCGCCCGATTCATTGTCCCCAGCGAGGTGATCGCCGGTACTTCTCGTTCGCCACCACCAGTGCAAAAGCGTATCTACAGCGCAGCTCGCATGATGACGGATGACGTCGCGTTCGTGGACTCGACGACGTGCGACGGCGTTCAAATTGCCGATTTGGTCGTTTCTGGACTGTACTGCTGCCTTCGCGGCGGTTTTGAAGACAACAACCGCGCGGCCGAGTTGTTGGGCCGCCTCCTCTTCTCTAAGGCAAACGACCAACAGGTGCTACCCCTAGTCCACTTTACGGCCGGGCAAGAGCCCCCCGTGGACAACGTGGCCGAGGCAGCTATCCAGCTTATGGGCTGCCACGCCCGACGACTCGAAGCGAGATGACAGCGATGATTCGGCGAGGATGTGAGGTATGTACCCGCGCTTTACGCTCAACGTTCGCACCAACACACACTCTGGTGATCAAACTGCTAACATTTGAGTTAGTCGCGCGCCCCTAAGTGATTGTTTGGATTGTCCGTGCACAGACTTAGCTATCCGGCAGCCAGCAAAGTGCGTACCTAACGCCTATCGGCCGCACATACTTTGGTTTCAAAACCGGTACCGACATTGGTGCCATGCCCACCAGGTGGGCATGACACCAATGTATGTACACGTTGTACAAACATTGGTGCCAGCTGGCGCTGCTGACGCTTGCATATGATGTTGCTGAGATAGTTATGCAGGCCCGAGAGGCGTTTGCCTTCGGCAATCAGCTTGGCTCGTAACACCCGAGGAGGCGGTCATCATCGCCACCGACGGCGCTCGCGTTTTGCGAGCTTTGACAGCAAGTAAGCACACACACTGCGCAGGACTGCGCCTTTCTGGTCAATTTTCAACGTTCGGCAACAGGGCGGCGCTTCGCCGCCGCCTCCAGGCCGGCAGCCCTGCGCCAAGCGCGAGAGCGAAGATCCCGCAGAGCCAGGGGAAGGCGTTGCCGATCCGCGTATAGAGCGTTGGCCCGGATCCCAGCGGCAGGTCGGCGACGATCATGGTCAGGCCCGCAGGCGCATCCTTCTTGAGCGCGACCAGACGTCCTTGCGCGTCGCTGGCGAACACCAGTCCGTCATGGGCAGCCCGCACGATCGAAAATCCGCCTTCGACGCCGCGCATCACGGACATGATTCCGTGCTGCCAGCCATCGATGCCCATGTCGCCCGCGGGCACGCCCACCAGCCGGACGCCCTTGGCGGCATCGGAACGAATGGTGTCGGGGAAATCCATGTCCTTGCAGATCTCCATGGCACGGCCATCGCCCAACCAGCCCGGGACATGACCCGGCGTGAAATCGTTCTCG
>Ga0134128_10004154_pt1 | contig 17779 bp, 17 predicted proteins | sample KB31754_FD_96462 | JGI IMG/M metagenome (GOLD analysis project Ga0134128, IMG submission 96462) | Terrestrial soil microbial communities with excess Nitrogen fertilizer from Kellogg Biological Station, Michigan, USA - KB3-175-4 | ecosystem: Environmental > Terrestrial > Soil > Unclassified ... | reverse complement strand
GCAAACGCAGCAGGGGAACCGACTCGGCGGCGCACGCTCGTAAAGCGTTGGCAGAGATCGTCGCCGAGAACGGATGGGTGGCGTCAACCACGACGTCGAAGTCGGCCAATGCCTTTCGTAACCCGTCGACACCGCCGAACCCGCCGATGCGTACCTGTCCCTCGGGCAGTCGCGGGTGGGCCACCCGGCCGGCCAGCGAACTCGTCACGTCGATGCCGTCGGCCACCAATCGCGCGGCCAGCGCGCGGGCCTCCGACGTCCCGCCCAACAGCAGCACCCGCCGAGGCATCAGGGTCGTCGCAGCAGATAGATATCCATCACGAAGCCGGCCTCGTCGCGGGCCTGCGAACGGGCCTCGGCGATCTGCCCGGCGACGTCACCGAGCCGACCCGCGACCAGCCGCTCACCGGCGGCGCCGAGATTGGCCGCCCACCACACCGACCAGTCGTCCAGTCCGGTCAGGTCGAGCCGCTCCGGCGGCGGGTTGAGCATCGCGACGATATTGTCCTGCCCGGCGGCGACGGCTTCCTGGAGACGGCGGCCGGTGGTGACGTGCACCGAGCGTCCGACCTCGTGCAACACGATGCGGTGCCGCGCGGCGAGTAGCTGCGGAGCGCTGATCCCCGGCAGCACATCGAATTCGACTGGCACACCGAGCTTCTGGATCTTCTCGACCACCCGGATCGTCGAGTCGTACAGAGACGGGTCGCCGAACACCAGGAACGCCGCGGTGCCGCCCCGCTTGCGCAACACGTCGGCGTACGCCTCGGCCCGGGCGTCGTGCCAGTCGCCCACCGCGCGTTGATACCCCTGATCGGTCAGGCCGGTCGATCGATCCCGGTCGGGATCCTGCACCGCCACAACGTCGACGGAACCGTCGGTGTACGCCTCGACGATCTCCCACCGCAGCGCCAGCAGTTCGTCGTCGGGGCCTTTGAACGCAGCCACCACGTAATCCACCGATTGCAGCGCCGCGGCCACCTCGGGGGTGACGTGCTGGGGACCCATGCCGACTCCCAGGATGCGCACGCGGACTGGTTCAGGCACCGGCGCGGTCCTCGATGTCGCCTTCGACCTCCAGGTAGGCCTGTTGCAGCGCGGCCAGCGTCTCCGGCGACGGATCGGCCCACAGGCCGCGGTCCGCGGCCTCCTGCAGACGCTCGACCATCCCGTGTAACGCCCACGGATTGGACTTGTCCAGGAACTCTCGGGTCTCCGGGTCGAGAACGTAGGATTCGGCCAGCTTTTCGTACATCCAGTCGTGGACGACTCCCGCGGTGGCGTCGAAGCCGAAGAGGTAATCGACGGTCGCGGCGAGTTCGAAAGCGCCTTTGTAGCCGTGCCTGCGCATCGCGGAAATCCAGCGCGGGTTGACTACCCGGGCGCGGAATACCCGCGCGGTCTCCTCGGACAGCGTGCGGGTGCGCACCGCGTCCGGCGTTGTCGAGTCGCCGACGTAGGCCTTGGGATCGGACCCGGTCAGCGCGCGGATCGTGGCGATCATGCCGCCGTGGTACTGGAAGTAGTCGTCGCTGTCGACGATGTCGTGTTCGCGGGTGTCGATGTTCTTGGCCGCCACCTTGATTCGCGCGTAGTTGGTGCGCATGTCAGCTGGTGCCGGGGCGCCATCCAATCCACGGCCGTAGGCGAAGCCGCCCCACGCGGTGTACACCTCGGCTAGGTCCTTGTCGTCGCGCCAGGTGCCCGCCTCGACGACCTGCAGGATGCCCGCACCGTATGACCCCGGCTTGGAGCCGAAAACCCGTGTGGTGGCCCGCCGCTCGTCACCATGCGAAGCGAGGTCGGCACGGGCATGCGCGGCCACGTAGTTGTCCACGTCGGACTCGTCGAGCAGCGCCACCATCCGCACCGCGTCGTCGAGCATCATCACCACGTGCGGGAAGGCGTCGCGGAAAAACCCGGAGATCCGGATTGTCACGTCGATGCGGGGGCGCCCCAGTTCCGCGAGCGGGATCACCTCCAGCCGGCTGACCCGCCGTGACGCCTCGTCCCATTCCGGCCGAACGCCCAGCAGCGCCAGCACTTCGGCGATGTCGTCGCCGGACGTGCGCATCGCACTGGTTCCCCACACCGACAACCCGACCGACTCGGGGTAGCTGCCGGTGTCGTCGAGGTAGCGCTGCAGCAGCGACTCCGCCATCGCCTGACCGGTCTGCCACGCCAGCCGCGACGGCACCGCCCGCGGGTCGACGGTGTAGAAGTTGCGGCCGGTCGGCAGGACGTTGACCAGACCCCGCAGCGGCGAGCCGGACGGGCCGGGCCGCACGAAACCGCCTGCCAGCGCGTGTATTACGGCATCGAGCTCGCCGGCCGTGCCCGAGAGCCGCGGCACCACCTCGGTCGCGGCGAAGCGCAACGAGGCCCGCACGTCCGGCTCGTCGTGCAAGCCGTCGACAGCCCCGGCGTCCCAGCCGCCGTCCTCCATTGCCTCGACCAATGCGCGTGCGCGACTCTCGATCTCGTCCACCGCCGCGGTCTCGGCGCCGTCCTTCAGCCCGAGGGCGGTGCGCAAACCGGGGACGGCGTGGTCCTGACCGCCCCACACCTGGGCGGCCCGCAGGATCGCCAGCACCAGGTTGACCCGCGCCGGCCCGGTCGGCGCTTCGCCCAATACGTGCAGACCGTCGCGGATCTGGGCGTCCTTGATTTCACACAGCCAGCCGTCGACGTGCAGCAAGAAGTCGTCGAACTCATCGTCGTCGGGGCGGTCGTCGAGTCCGAGATCGCGATGCATCTCCGCTGCCCGCATCAGGTTCCAGATTTCGCCGCGGATGGCCGGCAGCTTGGCCGGGTCCATTGCCGCGACGTTGCCGTACTCGTCGAGTAGCTGCTCGAGTCGGGCGATGTCGCCGTAGCTTTCAGCGCGGGCCATCGGCGGGATCAGATGGTCGACGATGGTGGCATGTGCGCGCCGTTTCGCCTGGGCGCCCTCGCCGGGATCGTTGACCAGGAACGGATAGATCAGCGGCAGATTCCCCAGCACGGCGTCGGTGGCACAGGCCGCCGACAGCGCCGCGTTCTTACCCGGCAGCCACTCCATCGAGCCGTGCTTGCCGAGATGCACCACCGCGTCGGCGCCGAAGCCGTGCTCCAGCCAGCGGTAGGCGGCCAGATAGTGATGGCTGGCAGGCAGATCCGGGTCGTGGTAGATCGCCACCGGGTTCTCGCCGAACCCGCGCGGCGGCTGGATCATCAGCACGACGTTTCCCGACCGCAGCGCGGCTATCACCAGGTCGCCGTCGTCGTTGACGAACAGCCGTCCCGGCGCCGGCCCCCACGCCCCGGCCATCGCGTCACGCAACTCGGCGGGCAAGTCCGCGGTCCACTCGGCGTACTGCGCCGGCGTTACCGTCACCTGTGCGCCGGTGACCTGCTCGGTGGTGAGCCACTGCTCGTCCTGGCCGCCGGCGTCGATCAGCGTGTGCATCAACCGGTCGCCGGCCTGGGTCTCGTTGTCGATGCCGAGCACACCGAAGCCATCGCCGACGTCGTACCCGTCCCGGGCAAGACGGTGCAGCAGTCGCACCGCGGACGCGGGGGTGTCGAGGCCGACGGCGTTGCCCACCCGCGAATGCTTGGTGGGATAGGCCGACAGCACCAGCGCCAACTTCTTGTCCTTATTAGGGATTCGGCGCAGCTTGGCGTGGTTCACCGCGATCGCGGCGACCCGCGCGCAGCGCTCCCCGTCGGCGACGTAGTGGGGGAGGCCGTCGCTGTCGACCTCCTTGAAGGAATACGGCGCAGTGATGATGCGCCCGTCGAACTCGGGGATCGCGATCTGCGTCGCAGAGTCCAACGGGGTGACGCCGTCGTCGCTCGCCTCCCAGTCCTCGCGCGATGACGTCAGGCAAAGGCCTTGCAGCACCGGGATGTTCATCGCCGCAATGCGTTCGATGTCCCACGAGGAATCGTCTTCACCCGCGCCGGCGGCGGCCGACTTCGAGCCTCCGGCCGCCAGCATGCTGACCACGACGGCATCCAAACTGCCCAGCGCGTCGAACAATTCGTCGGGCGCGCTGCGTAACGAGGAGGCGAAGATCGGGACACCGACCGCGTTGCCCGTGGCATCGATCGCGTCGGCGAGCGCGTGCGCGAAACCGGAGTTGCCGCTGACTTCGTGGGCCCGGTAGTACAGCACGCCAACTCGAGCGGCGCCCGCGGCCGCGGGCCGATCAGCGAAGCCCCACTCGGGGATCACCACCGGCTCGTCGAATGCCTCACCGGTGAGCAACACGGTGTCGCACAAAAACGCATGCAGCTGAGCGAGATTGGCCGCGCCGCCTTCGGCGAGATACGAGTGTGCTTGCGCTGCAAGCCCGATCGGGACCGTCGAACATTCCATCAACTCGGCGCTCGGCTGGCGTTCGCCGCCGAGCACGATCAGCGGCAGACCGGTGGCCCGCAGGGTAGCGAGTTCGTCGGCCATCTCCGCCGAAGAACCCAGCACCCGAAGCACCACGACCTCGGCATCGCCGAGCACGTCCTCGATGACCTGACGCGCGGGGTTGCCCAGGTTGTAGGCCGCGAGCGACGCGCGGGCCGACAGCAGGTCGGTGTCCGACGTGGACAGCAAAGCGATGCGATGGCTCATGGGGGTCCTCAGCTTAGTGGAGCCGGTTGGCATCGCTGAGCCTGCCGAATAGGGTGAGGCCGATGAACGCGATCCTCAACTGGTGGGACGGCGTCGAACTCTGGCTTTCTGGCCTGGGATTTGTCTTCCAGAGCATCGTGGTGTTGCCGATCGTGCTGGCCTTGGCGTACGTGATCGCGGCGGGGCTGGACGGGGCCTTGGGGCGCGGTATCGGCCTGTTGAATCGTGTCCGGCACATCGACGAAGAACCCAGATGAGCGGAAATAGCGGAATGCCCCGATCGCGGGTCACCCTGATACTGGTTGCGCTGGTCGTATTGGTCGTCGTCGCCTGGTTGTTGACGCGCTGACCTGCATCGGGTTTGGCTGCGGGTGCACAGCATTCTGTTAGGCTTCGCCCATGCACGCAGCGTCCGGCAATACCGAGTGCCACGTCTTGGCACTCATTGCCGTGGGCGATTGCGCCGTCTCTGACGTGCATTGTTGTCGCTGACCTTCTGCCCGCGCGCCGAAATTCGCATTCGTTCGCATCGGGATTTGTCAGACGTCAGGCTCACTTCCGAAAGGTCGACCATTGTTCGACGACAACAAAAACCCCGTCGGATGGCGGCACGCGGTTGCGTTGACCGTCACCGCGGGCATGATCGCCGCGTGCCATGGCGGCGCCAGCGACGTCGTCGGCGGCGGGGGATCGGCCGGTGGGAACACCAGCATCACGCTGGTCGCCTACTCGGTGCCTGAGCCCGGCTGGAGCAAGATCATCCCCGCCTTCAACGCCTCACAGGAGGGCAAAGGCGTCCAGGTGATCGCCTCCTACGGGGCATCGGGGGACCAGTCGCGCGGTGTCGTCGACGGTAAGCCCGCCGACATCGTCAACTTCTCCGTCGAGCCGGACATCACCCGACTGGTCAAAGCGGGCAAGGTCGCCAAGGACTGGGACAAGGACGCCACCAAAGGCATTCCGTTCGGATCGGTCGTGACGTTGGTGGTGCGCCCCGGTAACCCCAAGAACATCAAGGACTGGGACGACCTGCTGAGGCCCGGCGTCGACGTGGTCACGCCCAGCCCATTGAGTTCCGGTTCGGCGAAGTGGAACCTGCTCGCGCCGTACGTGGTCAAGAGCGGCGGCGGACACGACTCGCAAGCCGGCCTCGACTTCGTTCACAAACTGGTGAGCCAGCACGTCAAACTCCGCCCAAGCTCAGGACGCGAAGCCACCGATGTATTCGTCCAAGGCAGCGGTGATGTCTTGATCAGTTACGAAAACGAGGCGATCGCCACCGAGCGGCAAGGAAAGCCGATCACCCACGTCAACCCGCCGCAGACGATCAAGATCGAGAACCCGGTGGCGGTGGTGACGAGCAGCCCGCACCTGAACGCCGCGGTCGCTTTCAAGAATTTCCAGTACACAGCGGATGCCCAAAAGGTCTGGGCCGCAGCTGGATTCCGGCCGGTCGATCCCGCCGTGGCCGCCGACGTTCGCGACCAGTTCCCGGCCCCGCAAAAGTTGTGGACGATCGCCGATCTCGGCGGCTGGCCCTCTGTGGACGCGCAGCTATTCGACAAGAAGTCGGGCAGCATCACCAAGATCTACACGCAGGCCACCGGATGACGACGATCACTCGCGAAGTCAGTGGACACGCCGGTGCCGGTAAACGGTTGGGCCGCAACAAGCTTGTCAACAATGGAACGTCGTTGCGGGTCGGGGTTTCGGTGGTGTGGCTGTCGGTCATCGTGCTGCTTCCGTTGGCCGCGATCTTCTGGCAATCGGTCGGCGGCGGTTGGGACGCTTTCCGGCTCGCTGTCACCTCGAACGCGGCCATCGAATCCTTCCGGGTGACGCTGACCATCTCCGCGGGCGTCACCGTGCTGAACATGTTCTTCGGACTGCTGATCGCCTGGGTCCTGGTGCGTGATGACTTCCCCGGAAAGCGCCTCGTCGACGTGATCATCGACTTGCCTTTCGCGTTGCCGACGATCGTGGCCAGCCTGGTGATGTTGGCGCTCTACGGAAATCACAGCCCGGTCGGTTTGCATCTGCAGCACACCGGATGGGGCGTGGGGGTCGCGTTGGCCTTCGTCACGCTGCCGTTCGTGGTGCGGGCTGTGCAGCCGGTGCTGCTCGAGATCGAACCCGAGACCGAGGAAGCCGCCGCGTCGCTCGGTGCTAATAATGCGACGATCTTTACCACGGTCGTGCTGCCGTCGTTGACACCCGTTCTGCTCACCGGCGCCGGGTTGACGTTCGCGCGGGCGATCGGCGAATTCGGCTCCGTCGTGTTGATCGGCGGCGCGGTGCCGGGCAAGACCGAAGTGTCCTCGCAGTGGATCCGCACCCTGATCGAAAACGACGACCGCACCGGAGCTGCCGCGATATCGATTGTGCTGTTGGCCATCTCGTTCGTGGTCCTCTTCGTGCTGCGCACCCTCGTGTCGCGCGCGGCCAAGCGCGAGGAGTTGTCGGCATGACCGCGCCGGCGACGATGCAGAGCGCAGAGATGAGGAGGAGCGGCGCCATATGACCTTGTCGCCGAGAGTTCGCTACCTGCTCCGCTTCCTGGCCTTGGCCTACGTGGCGGTGTTGCTGGTCGTTCCGGTCGGGCTGATCTTGTGGCGGACGTTTCAGCCAGGCATCGGTCAGTTCGTCGATTGGATCAGCACCCCGGCGGCGATATCGGCGCTCAACTTGTCGGTGCTGGTGGTGGCGATCGTGGTGCCGCTCAACGTGCTCTTCGGTATCCCGACCGCATTGATGTTGGCGCGCAACCGGTTCCGCGGTAAGGGTGTGTTGCAGGCGATCATCGACCTGCCGTTCGCGGTGTCACCGGTGGTGGTCGGCGTGGCGTTGATCGTGTTGTGGGGATCGGCGGGGCTGTTCGGATTCGTGGAGAAGGACTTCGGCTTCAAGATCATCTTCGGCTTGCCGGGCATCGTGCTGGCGAGCATCTTCGCGACGCTGCCCTTCGTGGTGCGCGAGGTTGAACCGGTGCTGCACGAGTTGGGCAATGACCAGGAGCAGGCGGCCGCGACGCTGGGTTCGAATTGGTGGCAGACGTTTTGGCGGATCACCCTGCCGTCGATCCGGTGGGGGTTGACCTACGGCGTCGTGCTGACCATTGCGCGCACGCTCGGCGAGTACGGCGCGGTCATCATGGTGTCGTCGAACCTGCCCGGGCAATCGCAGACGCTGACGCTGCTGGTCTCCGATCGCTACAACCGCGGCGCCGAGTATGGCGCCTATGCGCTTTCGACACTGCTGATGGTGGTGTCGGTGTTGGTTTTGATCGTTCAGGTAGTTCTCGATGCTCGTCGCAATCGAGCGGCCAAGCAGGCATGACAGGGGAGGAGTGGCGCTAATGCCAGACAACGCAATCACCGTGCGCGGCGCCAACAAGCGCTACGGCGACTTCGTCGCGTTGGACAACGTCGATTTTGACGTACCCGCCGGCTCGTTGACCGCACTGCTCGGACCCAGCGGGTCGGGCAAGTCGACCCTGCTGCGGGCCATCGCCGGACTCGATCAACCTGACACGGGGCAGATCATCATCAACGGCCGCGACGTCACCGGAATCGCGCCGCAGCGGCGCGGAATCGGTTTCGTGTTCCAGCATTACGCGGCCTTCAAGCACCTGAGCGTTCGCGACAACGTGGCCTTCGGGTTGAAGGTCCGGAAGCGACCGAAGGCGGAGATCGCCGAGAAGGTCGATCATCTGCTGGAGGTGGTGGGCCTGAGCGGTTTTCAGACCCGCTACCCGAGTCAGCTGTCCGGTGGTCAGCGTCAACGCATGGCACTGGCGCGTGCGCTGGCCGTCGACCCGCAGGTGCTGCTGCTCGACGAGCCGTTCGGCGCGCTCGACGCGAGGGTCCGCGACGACCTGCGCGCATGGTTGCGGCGCTTGCACGAGGACGTGCACGTCACGACCGTTCTCGTCACCCACGACCAGGCCGAGGCGCTGGATGTTGCCGACCGGATTGCGGTGCTCAAAGACGGACGCATCGAGCAGGTCGGCCCGCCGAGCGCGGTTTACGACACCCCGGCCAACGCGTTCGTGATGTCGTTCTTGGGCGCGGTCTCGTCGCTGAACGGCACTCTCGTTCGCCCGCACGATATCCGGGTCGGCCGCAGTCCCGACATGAAGATCGCCGTCGACGATGCGACCGCATCCACCGGCATAGTACGGGCGAGCATCGACCGGGTGGTCATGCTCGGCTTCGAGGTTCGAGTCGAACTGACCAACGCTGCCACCGGCGTGCCATTCACCGCTCAGATCACCCGCGGCGACGCCGAGGCGCTCGGGCTGAAGGAGGGCGACACGGTCTACGTGCGGGCCACCCGGGTGCCGGCCATCTCCGAGAAAGCATTGCCGCACAACGATTCCGACATCGACGAGGTCACGGTGCGTTCCAGCTGAAGGCTGGTCCGAGTTTGATCGAGCCGACCCGCTCTGACCCGGTGTGCGCAATGCACCCGGCGGCGTGGCTGTCGAGCTGCTTCCACTCGGTGCCCGGTGACCACGCGTCCACCCGGATGCCCGGGTCGCGGACCGCGGTTGCCGAATACTTGGGAAGCTCTGCCTTGCAGCGATTCTCGATCTGCCGCTGTTCGTGGTCGCTGTCGGGGAAGCGGGAAAGCTTCAGCATCGCGAACACTTCGTCGGAGTGGGGCTTGTCGCAGCTGACCGGCGAGTTGATGGTTTCCTGAAAGCAGGTGCCGACTCTCGCGGACTGCATCGGGCCGATGATCAGCCCGCCCTTCGGCCATTCGATGTAGGCCCAGATCGCCACCCACAGCGCGGAGATCACCAGCCCGGCGACCGCCAACCCGCGCCCGGCCTCCTTCGTGCCCCGGATCTTGACGAACGTGACGATCCCGGCGATCAGACTGAGCGGGACGAGGCTCACCAACCCAAGCAGAAATGTCGCGACCGCCCATCTGTTGACGGTGGGTTCGGTGTGGGGTGCTGCTGGCGATGTCATGGTGATGGCTACCGTAGCCTGCTGTTAAGCCTGCATCAACGAATTCGCAACCTCTCGGGCGAGGCGAAGTCATCGGCTAGTCCGGATACAGCTCCGAGAATTTGCCGTAAGGATTCGGGCCGTTGTACTCGTACTGGGACATCACGAGCACCTCGACCGGACTCTTCAGGTCGACGTACTGGTGACCGGGCGTCGTGCTGTTCACCATCGGCACCATCAGGTCCAGCATCTCTGCGAGTGCCGCATCGTCGAACCGCCAGACCACGCGGCGAGGGCCGATTTCGATGTCGGCGGCGTCATCTTCCCTGACGACTTGATGCGTGATGCCATCGAATTCGAAGGTCGATTCACCGTTGTCGTGTGCGAGCGACACCGCCATCTGGAACATCCGGATGCCATCCCGATCGGTGTTCAACAGGATCGCCGGGACACCGATGTCCTCGAAGGGCTCCACACGAAGCTTGGCCATGCTCAGGCCGCGGCGCGCAGGGCGATCGCCGCCTCAAAGCGATCCAGCACCGTCTGAGCCACCAGGCGATGGCCACCGAGTGGTGCCGCCATCGGAATTCCCTGTCCCGCGGCGAAAGTCGCGACTCGATCGGTCAGCGTGCCGGGAGCCAGGAACCATGGCGCAATCACCACGCGTCGGGCGCCGTTGCGGCGCAACCAGTCGGCGGCCTCGGCCGGTGACGGTCCGTTCCCGGTGGCGAATGCCGTTGTCGTACCGGCCCATTGAGCGCCCGCGCCGAGCTTGTCGGCGACCGTCGCGGTCCGCGCGTTGGCCGTCGCATGCGTCGAGCCGATCGCAACGACGGCCACACCCAAGTCACGGTCGGCCGTGTCGACTCCCAGTTCGGCCAGCCGCTCATGCAATACGGACACCAAACGGTCGTCCTCACCGAGCACCTCGGCCTGCCGAACGGGCATGCCGCACGCGGCGATCTGGTGCGGGATGTCAATACGCGCGTGGTAAGCATCGGCCAGCAGGAAGGGCGTGACCACCGCGTCCGGAGTCAGGACGTCAGGTAGGCGCGGCGTATTCAGGTCGCAGAACGCGACCCGCACCCGCAGTCCCGGCCGCATGAACCGAATCTGGTTCGCCACCGCCCGCGCATTCGCCGCCGATCGCGGATCCCTACTGCCGTGGGCCGCAAGCACGAGCTTCACGACGCGTGCAGCCCGCATTCAGTCTTCGAAAGACCCTGCCACCGTCCGCTGCGCGGGTCGGCGCCCTCGACCGGCTTGGCGGTGCAGGGCGCGCAACCGATCGACGGATACCCTTCGTAGACAAGCGGATTGACCAGAACATCGTTCTCGTCGATGTAGTTCTGCATCTCGTCGTCCGACCAGGCGGCCAGCGGGTTGATCTTCACCAGACCGAACGCCTCGTCGAAGCTGATCAACGGTGCGTTGGCGCGCGTCGGCGCTTCGACCCGTCGCAGACCGGTCACCCACGCGGAGTAACCACGCAGCGCCTTGGACAGCGGGGCGACCTTGCGAAGCCGGCAGCACTCGCTGGGCGTGCTGGCGAACAGATCCTTACCGAGCAACTCGTCCTGCTCAGCGACGGTGTGTTCGGGCGTGACGTTGAGCACCCGCACGTCGTAGACCGCCTCGACCGCGTCACGGGTACCGATGGTCTCCACGAAGTGATATCCGGTGTCCAGGAACAGGACTGGCACACCCGGGCGGACCTTGGCCGCCAGATCCACCAGCACGGCGTCCTGCATGTTCGAGGCCACCACATAGTTGCAGGTGGCCGTGGACCGGGGCCCCCCGACGCCGCCGAAGTTCTGATCGGTCCAGCGCAACAGGTCGTTGGCGTTGGCGCCCTCCAACTCTGCGGCGCCCTTTTCGGCCAGCTCTCGTAATTCTGCTTCCGTCAGCCCACTCACTGGCGCCGCTCCTTCTCATCGCTTCGCTCTGCATCGTCGCCGGCTGCGTTTATGGCGCCGCTCCTCCTCATCGCTGCGCTCTGCATCGTCGCGGCGCGGTTCATCGCAGATCCGCCTCCTCGGCACGCAGCGCCCAGTTCGCAAAACGCTCGTCACCGTCTCGTTGCTTCACGAAGTTGCGCACCACGCGTTCGATGTAGTCGCCGAGCTCGTCGCTGGTCACCTTGTGCTGTCGTAGTTTTCGTCCGAAGCCACTGTCGAGGCCCAGGCTGCCTCCTAGGTGAACCTGGAATCCCTCGACGGAATTCCCATCGCCGTCGTCGACCATCTGGCCCTTGAACCCGATGTCGGCAACCTGGATGCGGGCACACGAGTTCGGGCAGCCGTTCAGGTTCACCGTGACCGGCACATCGAGTCGTGCGTTGAGGTCCTCGAGTCGCCGTTCCAGTTCGGGTACCAGCGACTGCGAACGCACCCGCGTTTCGGCGAACGACAATTTGCAGTATTCGATTCCGGTGCACGCCATCAGGTTTCGACGCCAGTGCGACGGCTGCGATTGCAGGCCCAGGGCGTCGAGGCCGGCGATCAATGCGTCGAGCTTGTCGTCGGCGACGTCCAGGATGATCAGCTTCTGGTACGGCGTGAAGCTGACCTTGTGCGATCCGGCCTGCTCGGCCAGGTCGGCGGCCGCGGCCAGGATCGTGCCGGACACCCGACCCGCGATCGGCGCGACGCCGACTGCGTTGAGCCCGTTCTTCAGCTTCTGGACGCCGACGTGGTCGATCGGGCGGGTGAGCGGCTCTGGAGCCGGGCCGTCGATGAGTTTGCGCTTGAGGTACTCGGTTTCGAGCACCTCGCGGAACTTCTCGATGCCCCAGTCCTTGAGGAGGAACTTCAGCCGCGCCTTCGACCGCAGTCGCCGGTAACCGTAGTCACGGAACAGCGATGTGACGGCCTCCCACACATCGGGGACCTCATCCAGCGGCACCCACGCGCCAACCCGTTGCGCCAGCATCGGATTCGTCGATAGGCCACCGCCCACCCACAGGTCCAGACCCGGTCCGTGCTCGGGGTGGTTGACGCCGATGAATGCGATGTCGTTGATCTCGTGCGCAACGTCCTGCAGACCCGAGATCGCGGTCTTGTACTTGCGCGGCAGGTTCGAGAAGTCGGGGCTGCCGATGTAGCGGCGCACGATCTCGTCGAGCGCCGGTGTGGGATCGAGCACCTCGTCCAACGACCGCCCGGCCAGCGGAGAGCCCAGCACCACACGGGGGCAGTCGCCGCACGCCTCGGTGGTCTGCAGCCCAACTGCGGCCAGCCGCTCCCAGATCGCCGGAACGTCCTCGATCTGGATCCAGTGGTATTGCACGTTTTCCCGGTCGGAGATGTCCGCGGTGTCGCGGGCGTACTCGATCGAGATCTCGCCGATGGTGCGCAGCGCTTCGGTGGAGATCGCGCCGCCGTCGCAACGGACCCGCATCATGAAGTACTTGGCCTCGAGCAGGTCGGCATTCTCGTCGCCGGTGAAGCTGCCGTCGTATCCCTGTTCACGCTGCGTGTAGAGCCCCGCCCAGCGCATCCGGCCGCGCAGGTCGTTCTTTTCGATGCTGTCGAAACCGGTCTTCGAATACTGGTTGATGATCCGGTCGCGCACGTTGAGCGCGTCGTCGTCCTTCTTGAATTGCTCGTTGGGGTTGAGCGGCTCGCGCTCACCAAGCGCCCACTGGCCCTGGCTCTTGGTCGGGCGGGGGGACGTCATGCGGCAAATCTCCTTTGGTGGAGTAGCCGGCGTGGACCGCGCAAATCACCGGTGGCTGTCCCGGCGGCGCAGATCCGGGAGCCAGCTGGAACTCAGGTGGTCGGGTCTACGGAATCAAGCCAGACAGCGACAGCTGCAAACACGCTTGAAGTCGACGTGACGGCGCGCCACCAGCGCAATGCGGTTCTGGCTGTGGTGGGCAACGGTCACCGGACCATTGTGCCACGGATGCCGCCGGCCATAGCTACCAGGTGCGAATTTCGCTCACCGTGAGCAAAACGGCTGGCCGCGGCGGTGGGGCCGCCAGCGCTGGAGGTTGAGTGCGTACTCCGGGATATTAGGAAGACGTGACGTCATCCACTTCGCCAGTCGGTCTTCCTGACCTGCAGTTCAGCGCCGACGGCCCGTTCGGCATCTATGTCCATGTGCCGTTCTGCTTCACCCGCTGCGGTTACTGCGACTTCAACACCTACACGCCGGCGGAATTGGGTGGCGTCAACCCGGACGCGTGGTTGGAGGTGCTGGCCGCCGAGCTCGAATTGGCTGCCGCCAAACTGGGCGGGCCGACCGCGCAGACCGTCTTCATCGGGGGCGGGACGCCGTCACTGCTGGGCCCGGAGCGGCTGACCCAGCTGCTGAAGTCGGTGCGGGACAACTTCGAGCTCGCCGTCGACGCGGAGGTGACCACCGAGGCCAATCCGGAGTCGGCGTGGCCGGACTTTTTCGCGGCCGCTCGCGCGGCGGGCTGCACCAGAGTGTCGCTGGGCATGCAGTCGGTGGCGCCGCACGTGTTGGGTGTCCTGGACCGAATCCACACGCCGAACCGGTCCGCGGCGGCGGCCCGCGAGGCGCTCGCCGAGGGTTTCGAGCACGTCAGCCTCGACCTCATCTACGGCACACCGGGGGAGACCGACGACGACCTGCTGCGCTCGGTCGACACCGCGATCGATACCGGCGTCGACCATGTCTCCGCGTACGCCCTCGTCGTCGAGGAGGGGACCGCGATGGCGCGCCGAGTGCGGAGCGGCGAATTGGCCGCCCCGGACGACGACGTGCTCGCCCATCGCTACGAGTTGGTCGACGAGCGGTTGTCGACAGCTGGGCTCGAGTGGTACGAGGTGTCCAACTGGAGTCGCGCGGGTGGGGAGTGCCGACACAATATGGGCTACTGGGACGGCGGCCAGTGGTGGGGCGCAGGTCCGGGCGCACACAGCTTCGTCGGCTCGACGCGCTGGTGGAATGTCAAGCATCCCAACGCTTATGCCCAGATCCTGGACGGTGACACGCTACCTGTCGCCGGTTTCGAACAGCTCGATGCCGCCAGCCGCCACACCGAGGATGTGCTGCTGAGAATCCGTTTACGCCAAGGCCTTTCGCTGGACCTGCTCGATGATGCCGAACGCGAGCGCGCAGCCGAGGCCGTCGAGGACAGGTTGCTGGTGCGCCAGGGCCAGCGCCTAGTGCTCACCGATCGGGGACGGCTTTTGGCGGACGGCGTCGTCCGCACGCTGCTGGGCTAAGGGCGGCCGCTCGGAAACTACTATGGCATAGCCCTTTTGAACGTTGTTCTGCCCAAATCGGGCACGCGGTTGCGTTATTGGGTGGACATGCGGGTCTCATACGTGGTCCGCAGGACCTACCCGCGCTCGATGGGCGGCGTCGAACACACCCGCGACGGCCGGATCGGCGGAGACACCGGCGGTCAACTCAAAAACTCAGAACGTGTCCGGAAAGCCCGATCGAGCCATGTTGTGCGCGTGTCGCAAATGATACACAGTGTATCACCAGGCTGCGGTTGATATGATCAACCCGTGGTAAAACCGCCCGACAGTGGGGGAAACACCCCGACGCTCGCCCGACGCGAGCAAATCGTCGATGCCGCTCGGGCGGTGATCGAGGAGTACGGGCCTGAGGCCTTGACGGGGCAGATCGCACAACGCGCCGGGTTGGCCCGTCCCAACGTCTATCGTCACTTTTCCAGTAAGGACGAACTCGACGTCGCCGTGGCTCGTAACGCCTATCACGAGCTACGAACCGAAGTTCTGACCAGGATGGCTCGGTCCGGTACGCCACTTGAGGTGATCCGTGCGCCGATTTCGGCGCAGGTCATCTGGGCGGATCGCCACCCCAACCTCTATCGATTCCTGGTAAGCCGCGGCTACCAGCAGAGTTCGCAGCAGCGCAAGGAAGAGCGGCACGACTTCGCCACCGATCTCGCCGTGGCCGGGGAGCAATACTTCCCGCACTTCGCGGACAATCCGGGCCTTGCCTCATCCCTGATTGTCGGGCTCGGCGGGCTTATCGACGCTTCAATCCTGGCTTGGCTGAGCCGACGGACCGAATCACGTAAGCGGCTGATCGACCGACTCACTACCCAAGCGTGGCTGATCATCGACCACCACCTCCGCGACGTCGGCGTCCACATCGATCCGGCCGTGCCGCTACCTCCGATGGGGCAGACCGGCAGCTGATGGGCGAGGTCCTGTCAATCCGCGCCAACTCATCTACACTTCCGCCGGGCACCGATCACCGCCGCAGCTATACCCGCGCCGAAACCCGGTGAGCAGAAAGAGAAATGCATGGTCCGGCAACCAAGGCTCAGCGTTTTAGACGAGTCCGTCACGGGTTGTGAAGTCGGGGTTGGAGGCGCGGCCGCCGCTCGTCAACGACCACTGGCGGTTGCGCAGAACGATCTGCCATAATGCGCAGATACACTCTGTATCAGAGAGGCGCGAAATACGCCTGATCTTGCCGCCGGACGGTCTTGACGACGACTCCGACGGTCGGGCCGGGTGTGCGGCGGTAAGGACAAGGCGATGGCTGAAGAATTTCGGATCGATTCGGCTGACGTGGGTGCGGTTGTTGATGGTCTAGCGGGTTTGAGTGCTCGGATGTCGGGGCACGTGTCGGGGCTGGGGGCGCATGTGGCCGGTGCCGGTCAGCCGTGGGGTAGCGATGACACCGGGGATCAGTTCGCCGGTGATGCGGGAGGGTTTTTGGCCCATGTGCAGGCGTGGGTGCAGGCCATGGGCGCCCACGCCGAGACCGTGCAGCGCCACGCGGATGACCTCGCGGCGGCCGCGGCCGTTTTCAAGCAGGCCGATCAGGCGTAGCACCTTGCGCATCCGGGGCTAGGGCACGTCGATGGGGTTCGACATCGCCACCCTTAGAGGGCTCGCCGCCGATATCGGCGCGCCGATTCCCAACGGCGACCCGGACGCGACCTTCGCCCTCGCTAATCAGATAGAAGCCAAAGCGGACGCGTGGGACGGTAACGCCGATGAGATGGCGCAGTTGAAGGCGCAGCTGCGCTCGGCGTTGGCCGGCGACACTGCCGAGGCCCACGACCAACATTTAGCGAAGTTGCTCAACGGCCCCGATTCGCTGTCCGGCGATTCGGCGGCGGTGCGGGCAGGGGTCGCGGCGCTGCGCAATTACGCGGCCGATCTGCAGGACAACCAGTGGACCTCACTACTGCTGGCGGCCTGGCTGCTGGCCACCATGATCTGGGGGGCGGCCTCGGTCATTGCCACCGGCGGGGAATCGCTGGTCGAAGTGGCGGTCGCGCGGGTGCGCACCGCGGTCGCGATCAACGCGGCCAAGGAAGTGCTGTGGCGGCGGATCGCGACCATCCTGGCCGAGATGCTGGTCAACGCCAGCAAGGGGATGTTGTTGGGCGGTGCCGAGCAACTGGTGGTTCAGGGGACCCAGGTCGCGATGGGAGAGCGCACCGCCCTCAATGGGCAACTGATCGCGGAAACCGGGCTGTCGTTTGCCGAGTGGGGGGCCGGGACAGCGGCGGTCGAACACGGTGTGTATGGGCTTGTGGGCGACGCCGAACGCTCCCGGGCCGCCAGTCTGGCCATCTGGGCGGGCAGCAAGGTGTTATCCGGAGAGGTGGCAAATGCGGTGGCCACCGTCGCCAGCGGCGGGCCGATCACCCCCCAAACCCTGGAGGTTGGGGCCATCATGGGCGGGGCTGGCATGCTCGGTGATGCCCGCGGCATGCGCAAATCGGGCGTCGACACCACGCCCACCGAAAACGACAAAGCCGTGCCGGCCAACGCGATCGACACCCACTCGACCCTGGTATTCAAAAAAGACGCCGACGGCACGTGGCACTTCCCCGGCGAGGCCACTAATGATGGTGACCCACAAGCCCATACCGCCTCAGCGCCGGCCTCCACCACCGAGCCAGCCGCGGCTGCCGGTGAGCACAACGCCGGCGCGCCAGCGCGCGCCTTGCCCGCTGCCGCCGACCCGGCGCGGCCGGTGGAGGCGGCCGCCACCAAGCCGCCAGCGGCAGCCGACGCTGGGCACCTGCCTGCCGCTCCCGTCGCCGCCGGCCTCGACGCGCCGCCCGCTGGGCACGCATTGGTTGGCTCGCACTCTCCGGAGGGCACGCTCGATTTCTCGACAGACTCGCCAGCGGCCCCCACCGGGCCCCCCACCGCCACAGCCAGCCCCGCCGACTCCCCGGCGCCCCCGCCGTCGAATGCTGCAAGCCCGGTGACACCAGACGCGCCAACCGCTG
>Ga0134128_10004153_pt1 | contig 17781 bp, 19 predicted proteins | sample KB31754_FD_96462 | JGI IMG/M metagenome (GOLD analysis project Ga0134128, IMG submission 96462) | Terrestrial soil microbial communities with excess Nitrogen fertilizer from Kellogg Biological Station, Michigan, USA - KB3-175-4 | ecosystem: Environmental > Terrestrial > Soil > Unclassified ... | reverse complement strand
AGTCGACCACGTCGCGCATCCTTCGCGCCCTGCTGCAGCGCTGGCGCACCTCGCCAAAAGTCGATCTGGTCACGACCGACGGTTTCCTGTTCTCGAACGCCGAACTCGACAAGCGCGGCATTGCCGAGCGCAAGGGCTTTCCTGAGAGCTACGACCGCGCCGCCTTCATCGCCTTCCTGGCCGACATCAAATCCGGCAAGGGCAATGTGGCGGTGCCGGTCTATTCGCACCTGTTTTATGACGTGATCCCCGGCGAGCAACTGATCATCGACCGGCCCGATATCCTGATCGTCGAGGGCCTCAACATCCTCCAGCCCGGCGAACTGCCCAAGAACGGCAAGCCGATCCTCTTCGCCTCGGACTTTCTCGACTTTTCGATCTATATCGATGCCAGCGAAGACGATCTGACGAGCTGGTTCCTGGAACGCTTCCTGCGCTTGCGGGAAACCGCCTTCGCCGACGAAAAGTCGTTCTTCCACCGCTTCTCGCTGATGAGCGAGGACGAAGCAAAAGTCTTCGGCCGCTGGGTCTGGGAAACCATCAACCGCCCGAACCTCGTCGACAATATCTTGCCGACCAGAAGCCGCGCGGACCTGATCCTCCGCAAAGGCAAGACCCACGCCGTGGAAGTGGTGGAGTTGCGGAAGGTGTGACCGGACAAACTTGGCCAAACTCACCGGGTCATTCCCGCGAAAGCGGGAATCTCTGTTTTCTCTAGAGCACGGCGATTGTTTCCAAACGGAGATTCCCGCTTTCGCGGGAATGACGCCGTGGATTGGAGATGGCTCGAAAGCGAACCGTAAGTCCCTAAGCCACGGCCTCGCCCGTCAGCCCATGCTCGCGGGCCAGGTCCTTGAGGTTCAGCACCGGGCGGGCGCCGATGTGCGAAATCACTTCTGATGCCGACAGGCATCCGAGCTTAAGTGCCGCCTCGAAATCCTGCCCGCGGGCGATCGCCAGCAAAAAACCTGAGGCGAAGAGGTCGCCGGCGCCAGTGGCATCGACCACGCGGTCGATGGCATAGGCCGGCACGGTGGTGATTTCGCCATTGTGGACCACCATCGCGCCATCGGCGCCCATGGTAATCGCCGCCAGTTCGGCATCCTTGGCGATAGCCTGCACGGCGTCGCCGAGATTGTCGGTTTCGTAGAGCGATTTCAGCTCTTCGATATTGCCCAGCACGTAGTCGATGGTCTTCGACCGGATCAGATCCAGAAATTCATCGCGATAGCGGCCGACGCAGAACGGATCGCTGAGGGTGAACGAAGTGGCGCGTTCGTGCTTGTGGGCATAGTGGGCGGCCAGCACGAAGGCCTTCTTCGCCTCCGCAGGGTCCCACAGGAAACCCTCCATATAGGTGACGATAGCGCCGCCGATTTCGTCTTCCTTGATGTCGGCGGTGGTGAGCTGGTGGCAGGCGCCGAGATAGGTGTTCATGGTCCGCTCACCGTCGGACGAGACCAGGATCATCGAGCGGGCGGTCGCCGGCCCGTTGCTCAGCCGCCCGACCCCGTAATGGACGCCGGTGCGCTTGAGATCGTCGGCAAAGACATCGCCCAAATCGTCATCGGCCACCTTGCCGACGAATGAGGCACGACCGCCGAGCGAGGCGACACCCGCTGCGGTGTTGGCGGCGCTGCCGCCCGAAATCTGCCGCTTCCCGGCCGGCATGCGCTCGTAGAGATACGCCGAGCGATCGGCATCGACGAGGTGCATGATGCCTTCTGTCAAACCCTCACGTTCGAGAAAGCCCGATTCGATGGGGGCGATGACGTCGACAATGGCATTGCCGATGGTCAGAACGTCAAAGCGGGCGTCGGCCAATGAATGTCTCCAGGCGGCTGGGCAAAAAGCGCTGAACCCGGCCGAAATAGCGGATCGCGGGCTCTTGCGCAAATGCGAAGCGGCAATCGGCCAACACAAGACCTCGGCGGTGTCGGTGTGGTGGCAAGGCGGTGCGGCAAATCTCGCTCCCTACACTCTCGGCGGTGGAATAGCCCTTCCGGCCGCCTTGGGCTTTGGCGGCGGCGTCTTCGGCTCGAACCGGCACCACTCTGCGATGATGCAGTTGTAGCACTCCGGCGCGCGAGCCTTGCAGACGTAGCGGCCGTGGAGGATCAGCCAGTGATGCGCGTGGAGGAGGTATTTTTCCGGCACGATTTTCAGCAGTTGCTCTTCCACCTCGAGCGGCGTCTTGCCCGGCGCGAGGCCCGTGCGGTTGCCGACCCGGAAGAGGTGCGTATCGACCGCGATCGTCGGTTGGCCGTAGGCGACGTTGAGGACGACATTGGCGGTTTTCCGCCCGACGCCCGGCAGGCTTTCAAGCGCCTCGCGCGTTTCCGGTACGCGGGAACCAAACTGCTCGATCAGTATTTGACTCAGTGCAAAAACGTTCTTGGCTTTGCCGCGGTAAAGGCCGATGGTTTTGATCAGCTCTTCGATGCCCTCGACGCCGAGCCTTACCATCTTTTCCGGCGTATCGGCGGCGGCGAAAAGCTTCGGCGTCGCCTTGTTGACGCCGGCGTCGGTGGCTTGCGCCGAAAGCACGACGGCCACCAGAAGCGTGAAGGGATTGATATAGTCGAGCTCGGTCCTGGGCTCTGGATTTGCCGCCGCAAAGGCGCCAAAAATGGCTTCCACATCTGCCACACCGAGGCGTTTGGATTTTTTGGCTGCGGCCATGTCAGGGCTTCCGATTCTGCCTCGTTGTTGGGTGTGAGATGAACACCGAAACTGAAGCGCGTCCACTGTTTGCGGCCCGGCTGACGCCACACCGGTCGTTAAGCCCCAAGGGCATCAAGATCGTCTGCGCGCTGCTGGCCGGCCTCGCGCTGGTGCCGGGGCTGCTGTTCTATCTTTTGGGCGCCTGGCCCGTGGTCGGCTTCATGGGTCTCGACGTGCTGGCCCTCTACTGGGCGCTGACCTATTCGTTTCGCGATGGCAAACGCTTTGAGGAAGTGACGCTCTGGGCCGATCGCCTGATGATCCGACAGGTCTCGCCCCAGGGCGAGGAACACAAGGATGAGTTCAACCCCTTCTACGTGCGCCTCGTCGTCGATCGCGATTTCGACGAGCACACCACCGCCATCCGTCTCCGCGCCGCCGATCGGGAACTGCTGGTCGGCGCCTTCCTCAATCCGGATGACAAGGCGAGCTTCGCCCAGGCCTTTGGCACGGCACTGAGGAAGGCGCGAGGCTGATCGTAAGTCGCTTGGCCACGCCCGTGGCCCAACCCCCTCATCCCCTGCCGGACCTTCTCCCACGAGGGGAGAAGGAGGTTCGTGGCGGCGCCGTGCCAGACATCTTGCTTCTCCCCTCGTGGGAGAAGGTGGCGCGAAGCGCCGGATGAGGGGGCGGCCACAGGCGCTTTCGTAGCTTCAGGCCGCGACCACGCCTGACTCCCACCCCAAAATCGCTCGCTTGCGCGGCACGCCCCAGTGATAGCCGGTGAGCGCCCCGTTCGAGCCGACGACGCGATGGCAGGGCACGACGAAGGAAATGGGGTTTTTGCCCACCGCGGCGCCGACCGCCCGCGAGGCCGAGGGCCGGCCGATACGGTTGGCGACATCGCCATAAGTCGTGGCCTTGCCGCACGGGATTTTGAGCAGCGTTTCCCACACCTTGACCTCGAAATCGGTGCCGATCAGTACGACGCGCACGGGCTGCTCCGCCGACCAGCGCTCGGGGTTGAAGATGCGGGCGGCGAGCGGGGCGATTGCCGCGTCGTCGCGGACGAATTTGGCGTTTGGCCAACGGGCCGCAAGATCGTCGAACGCCTGCTCGACCGACAGATTCTCGTCGGCAAAGCCGAGACCCGAAACGCCGTAGTCCGTGGTGGTGATGACCGCCGTGCCGAACGGCGACGGCGCAGCGCCCCATTTCATGGTGAGCCCGTCGCCCTTGGCCCGAAACGCGCCCGGCGGCATTGCCTCATAGGCCACAAACAGATCGTGCAGCCGCGAGGTCGAGGACAGGCCGACCTCGTAGGTGGTGTCGAGCACGCTCTGCCGGTCGGCGAGCAGGGCCTTCGCGTGGTTGAGCGCAACAGCCTGGGCGAAGGATTTCGGCGATAGCCCGCACCAGCGGCGGAACAGATCGGTCAACTGCCGCTCCGTCAGCCCCATGGCGCGGGCGAAGCGGGCAAGATCAAGCTCTTCCGGGCCGGTCTCGCTGAGATAGACGATGGCCGCACGGACGGTTTCATAGTCGGTGGCGGGAGAAAGTGTCTGGTGCTGTGTCATGATGCCCATGAGATAAGCCCCAATGTGCCCCGTTGCGACCCGGTTTTGACGAGTTGACCACCCAATTTTGCGCCCTTGGCTCCCCTCACCCGGCCTCCGCTTCGCTGGCCGACCTCTCCCCAGAGGGGCGAGGAATCCGCCGACTCGGTGCTCAATCGGGATGTGACACGGCCTCGCCTCCCCTCGCCCCTCTGGGGAGAGGTCCGGCCGGTAGGCCGGGGTGAGTGGAGCCCAGCTCTCCGCCTATAAAAACCCCTACGCCGCCAACGTCGTCTCCAGCGCACCATCCGCCCCGAGCCGATAGATCACCGGCTCGCCCGTCGCGAGTTCGCGCTTCAAAATCTGCTCGGGCGTCAGCTTCTCGATCGCCATGACCATCGAGCGCAGCGAATTGCCGTGGGCAGCGACGAGCACGGTCTTGCCGGACGTGACCATCGGCAGGATTGTCGACTCGTAATAGGGCAAGGTGCGTGCCGCGGTATCCTTGAGGCTTTCGCCGCCCGGCGGCGGCACGTCGTAGGAGCGGCGCCAGATCAGCACCTGCTCCTCGCCCCACTTCTTCCGCGCGTCGTCCTTGTTGAGGCCCGACAGATCGCCATAGTCGCGTTCGTTGAGCGCCTGGTTGCGGGTGATCGTCATGTTGACGATGTTCATCTCGTCGAGGATCAGGTCGAGCGTGTGCTGTGCCCGCTTCAACGCCGAGGTGAAGCAATAATCCGGCCTGAAGCCGGCTGCCTTGAGCCGCTGCCCGGCCGATTTGGCCTCGCCAATCCCCTTTTCGGTGAGATCGGGGTTTTTCCACCCGGTGAACAGGTTCTTGAGGTTCCACTCGCTTTCGCCGTGGCGGACGAGGATCAGGGTGCGGGACATTTTTTTCCTAGTCTTTGAAGCCTAAAACGTCGGCCATGTCATAGAGGCCGGCGGGCTGGGCGGCGGCCCAGAGCGCGGCGCGGACGGCGCCATTGGCAAAAATCGTGCGGTTGTCGGCGCGATGCGTCAGTTCGATCCGTTCGGCATCACCGGCAAAGATCACCGTGTGCTCGCCGATCACCGTACCGCCGCGCAGCGCCGCAAAACCGATATCGCCACGCTTGCGTGCGCCCGTGATGCCGTCGCGGCCGCGCACCGAATGAGCGTCGAGGTCGATGCCGCGCCCCTTGGCCGCCGCCTGTCCCAGCATTAGCGCAGTGCCGGACGGCGCATCGACCTTCCGGTTGTGATGCATCTCGACGATTTCGATATCGAAATCGTCCCCGAGCACGGCGGCGGCCTTTTTCACCAGCCCTGCCAACAGGTTGACGCCAAGCGAGAAATTGCCGGCCTTGACGATGCGGGCGCCGCTGCCGGCCGCCGCGGCGATCGCCGCGTCATCCTCGGCGCTGCAGCCGGTCGTACCGATGACGTGGACGAGTCCGGCCTTCGCGGCGCGCTGTGCCAGCGCCACGGAAGCCGCAGGGGCGGTGAAATCGATGATCGCGTCGGCGCCCTTGAGTGCCACGGCGATATCGTCGGTGATGATGACGCCGAGCGGCGCGATCCCCGCATAGGTGCCGGCATCCTTGCCGATGCCTTCGGTTCCTGGTCGGTCGAACGCCGAATGGACTAAAATGCCGCTGATCGCCGAGTGGAGCTTTGTGCCGGACGCCGCGACCACAGCACGGATGTTCGCGGCGCCCATGCGGCCGCCGGCGCCGGCGATGGCGACCTTGAGATCAGGCATCTGCGGGCATCCTAGGCAAGTTGGGTTTCCGCCGCCATGTCGGCGAGAACCAGCCGCGCCGCCGCCACCGGGTCGCTCGCCTTGACGATCGGCCGCCCGACGACGAGGTGCGTGGCGCCGGCTTCAAGTGCTGCCCGCGGCGTGGTGAACCGCTTCTGGTCGCCGGTCTCACCGCCGGCGAGCCTGATGCCTGGCGTAACCACCGCCATTTTCGGCCCCACGATATCTCGCGCCATCGGCGCCTCGCGCGGCGAGCAGACCACCCCGCCGATCCCGGCATCGCGCGCCTGCTGCGCCCGGAGCGCGACCAGCGCCGCCACATCCTTGTCGTAGCCCGCCGCCGCCGCGTCCGCATCGTCCATCGAGGTCAGCACGGTTACGCCAAGCACGGTGAGGTTCGACCCTGCCGCCGCTTTCGCCGCCGCGCGCATCGCCCCGGGGTAGGCATGGACGGTGAGCATCGTGGCGCCGGTCTTGGCGATAGCAGCAGCGCCCTTTTCAACAGTGTTGTCGATATCGAGCAGCTTTAGGTCGAAGAACACCCGCTTGCCGCGCGCGATCAGCGCCTTGCCGAAGGCGAGGCCGTCGCCGCCATAGATGAGCTGATAGCCGATCTTGTAAAAATCGACGGTGTCGCCGAGCCGCTCGACAATCATCTCGGCTTCGGCGCGGCTGTCGACATCGAGGCCGACGATCAGGGTTCCAGTCATGGCGACTCCTGCTTTTCTCTCGATGCACATGGCACAGGATCACCCGCGCCGCAATCCGGCGGCAGCCCCGCCGTCAATTCCCGCCGCTTGCCTTGAGCCCGGCCCAAGCCACATCCATCGCCGTCGCCACCAGCCTTTCGCGGGGCACATCGGGGTGTCGGACCCACCACTCGGCGAGCCCGTGCAGGCCGCTCTTGATGAATTCCGCAACGAGCATCAGCCGCTCGGCGCGATCGTTCTCACCGCGAAAAAAAGCATCCTCGGCCATGAGCAGGTTCGTCAGGCCCTGCGTCGCCTCGTCCTGGATGGCCGCCACCAGAGTCCTCAGTTCCGGCTCGCCGCGCGGAACGATGAGCAGGATGCGGGCCCGCGCCGGCTCTTCTTCCACATAGGCGAAAAACGTCTCGCAGGCCGCGCGAAGCCGTTCCTCGAGCGGCCCCCCGGCGGCCATCTGCGTCTGCCCGCGGGCCAATAGCCCGTCGCGCGCGTTCCGCGTCAGCTCGAGGAAAAGCTCTTCCTTCGACGCAAAATGATCGTAGAGCACGATCTTCGAAATACCGGCTGCCGCCGCGATCTCGCCGACCGATGTTTCGTGGAAGCCCTTGGCAGCGAACAGCACTGCCGCGACATCGAGGATCAGTGCGCGTCGCGCCGCGCCCGAAAGACGAACGCGCTTTTTCGCAGAAACATCCTCGATCGTCATTGTAACCTACCAACCGGTGGGTATATTAAGCGGACGGCAACCTTGTGCCACGCATGAGGCTGTCTGCCAAGAGCAGAACAGAGGAGTCGACAGAAATGAAGATATTTGTCGCAGGCGCCGCCGGCGTCGTGGGAAACCGGCTGGTGCCGCTGCTGGTGCGCAACGGCTACGAAGTAGCCGCCATGACCCGGTCCGGAGCAAGGGCCGACTGGGTGCGAAAGGCGGGCGCCAAGCACGTGGCGGCCGATGGCCTCGACCGCGCAGCGGTGCTTCGCGCGGTCGCCAACGCGAAACCCGATGTGATCATTCACCAGATGACGGCGCTGACTGGCACCGGCAACCTCAAGGAATTCGACCGGAATTTTGCCGTCACCAACCGGCTGCGGACGGAAGGAACCGACCATTTGCTGGAAGCGGCGCGAGAAAACGGCGTGCGCCGTTTCATTGCCCAGAGCTACGGCAACTGGAATTATGCCCGTTTTAGCACCGGTCTCAAGACCGAAACGGACCCGCTCGATCCAACCCCTTGCGCCAACCAGCGGCAGTCGCTTGCGGCCATTCGCTACCTCGAATCGGCCGTCACCGGCGCCACCAAGATCGAGGGGCTGGCGCTGCGCTACGGCAATTTCTACGGCCCGCGCACCGGCTTCGCCCCCGACGGCGATATCACTGCGGCGGTCCGCAAGCATCAGCTGCCCATCATCGGCGCCGGCACAGGCGTGTGGTCGTTCATCCACGTCGACGACGCTGCCGCCGCCACAATGGCGGCGATCATGCGGGGCCAGACGGGGATCTATAACATCGCCGATGACGAGCCGGCGCCCGTCAATGTCTGGCTGCCCGAGTTTGCGCGGATCGTGGGCGCCAAACCACCGATGCGCATACCGGTCTGGCTTGGTCGCATGTTCGCGGGCGACGTGGGCGTCTCGATGATGACCCGGATTCGCGGCGCCTCGAACCAGAAGGCAAAGGACGAGCTCGGCTGGCAGCCGCACTTTGCGAGCTGGCGCGACGGGCTTCGGCACGATTTTAGCGCCGACTCACTGACAAGCTCAGGTTTGGCCGCCGCGGCGTAGGCGGCGGGAAAATCCAGGGGAAACCCGCTTCCCATCGAGATATTATGCTGCCATAACATCTTGATGCAGCAGCAAGCGCTTTCCGCCATCGTCGCCTGGGTCCGGCTCGACCGAGCCATCGAAAACTTTAACCTGATGCTCAGAAAGGAGTTCGGGCTGACCGGCCTGCAGCTCGCCATCCTGCGTATTCTTGCCGAACGGCCGGCCCTGCCGCTCGCCGCGTTGCGCAAAACGCTGGTGATGCATCCGGCAACGCTCGGCCAGGCGGTCGATGAGCTCAAGGCTAAGGGCCTCTGTCTCGTGCAACGCGACGCGCGGGATCGCCGGGCGCGGCTCGTCGCCCTGACACCTGAGGGCGAGGCACTGCTGGCCCGCGCTCCGGTGGCGGGGCCGGTGCGCCTGCGGCAAGTCAATGCGCCGCCGGCCCGTCTTGATCGCCTCGCTGTGGCTCTCGATGACGCCGTTGATCTTTTCGGCCTGAAACCATGGGCGCCGCCATCCGGCGGGCAAAAGCCGTGAGCGGGAACCTCGAAGACCTGCCCAATGTCGGCAAGGTGCTGGCCGATCGCCTGCGGCGTGCCGGTATTATGACGGCGGAACAATTTCATGCCGTCGGTGACGACGGCGCCTTCGCTCGGCTGATTGCCGCCTATCCGGAGGAGGCCTGCACCCACACCCGCCTGGCGTTGGCCGGCGCCGCACGCGGCGTCCGCTGGCACGGCCTGCCCGAGACGCTGCGCAAAGAGCTGACGGCGGGGCTGCATCGCTGATCACGCGAGGGCGGGTGATTTCCCCGAACTTATCCCCGCTTTCCCCAGGCACTTCTCCAGGCGCGGAACTAAGCGTCCGCCATTTCCCGCAAATCCTCGATCAATTCGCTCGGCGTATCGGCGGCAGGAATGGTGCCCACATGGCGCAGCCACGACCACATGATCACCCGGTGCAGCAGCGTGTAATACCGGAGCGCCGCTTCCGGATCGGGATGATCGATCGGGCCATAGCCCGCGAGAATATGCGGCCGGCAGCCCGGCATGTCGTGGTTCGAGCAGAACAGGCACTTGGCAAGGTCCCACACCGCGTCGGTGGACCGCGCATTGCCGAAATCGATAAGGCCGCTGAGGTTTAGCCGCCTGTCCGCCGTTTCGATCGCGAGGACGTTGTTGGGATACAGGTCGTCGTGGGCGAAGACCGGGCCCCGGCTGTACGGGACGACGTCATCGAACCGCGCGTCGATGATCGCCTCCAGCCTGTCGGCAAGCGCCGGATCGGCGCCGTAGTGGCGGAAACGCTCAAACCCGCTGACGGCCACGCCCCGCACGAATTCGCCGTTGATCGCCTTTGGCTGCACGATGCCATCGGCACCGAACGCGCCATAGGCCGGCATCCGCACCCCGTGTAGCTGCCGCAGCAACGCCCCGGTCTGCCGGAAGGCGCTGTCGAGGTCGGGATGTCCTGCGAGCGACTGGATGGTGACGCCCGGAAGGTAGTTGGTGATCGCGAAGGGGTAAGGAAGCCTCGAACCGCTGTCGTCGATCAGCAGGTAGCGGGTGATCGGGATCGGCAGGTTCTTGAGCTGCGCCGCTGCGAACGCCTCCTTGCCGTCACGCCAGCGCGCGGCATCGGCATAGGCTTTGAACACCAGCTTCTCGCCGTTGGCGAGATCGATACGCCAGGTCGCGGAACTTCCGCCCATCATCTCCGCAAGGGAAATGGCGTCGGCCTGGTTCAGCTCCCGGAGGACCGGCTGCAACTGGTCGATGCTGACGAGCACGCCACCCCTCCTACGCGAACCGGCGCCCGCAACGCCAACCCAGGCCGCTTGCGCTGAGGCTAAATGCCCCCACGCGAAAAATGGGTCAACTCCCGGACCACCTGGCCGACCTTCCACTTGATGCCTGCTTCTGTCGGCTCGCCGTTCGCGTCGAAGGCTTCGTCGGCCGGGCCGATGCCGAGTAGCGTCGGCACCACCAGCGTGCCGACCTTGCTGAGGGAATCGCGCAGGTGGGACAGTGAAAATATGGTGCCGTATTTGCCGTCGCTGACACCACCGATGCCGAACACCGCATGCTTGAACGGGTTCGGCTTTTCGCGGCTGACCCAGGCGAGGGTATTGGCGACGAGCGGGGTGATGCCGCCATTGTATTCGGGCGTCGCGATGAAGACGATGTCGTGGCTGACGAACATTTCGGCGAGGCGCTTGGCGCTTTCGGGGGTCTTTCCGGCGTTCTCGATGTCCTCATTGAAGATCGGCATCTCGAAATCGGCGAGGCTGAGGTCCGTCACCTCGACACCCGCCTCGCGCAGCCGCGCCGACATCAGCCGCCGCAAGATTTCGTTGATCGATCCCTGCCGCAGCGAGCCGCAAAGGGTGATGGCGGTTTTCATGGATGTCCCTCGGGGTGCAGAGTTCACTCTGCTAGCATCGAAATATCATCGATGACACGGCCGATCTGTCGAACGGTATGAGCGTTCTGGGCGGGGCACGTGAGCTGGGCTCCCCCTCACCCCGTCCTACCGGACGGACCTCTCCCCAGAGGGGCGAGGGAAGGCAAGGCCGTGCCAAAGATTGTTGAGCACTAATTCCGCGGATTCCTCGCCCCCTCTGGGGAGAGGTCGCCCGAACGAAGTGGAGGGCGGGTGAGGGGCGCCCAGGGCACCAACCATCCTCACGCCCCCGTATCGAACAGGTTCTTCAGCTTGGCAAAAAAGCCGTGCGAGGAGGGAGAATTGTCGTCGGTCGAGAGCTTCTGGAACTCTTCCAGCAGGTCGCGCTGTTTTCGCGACAGGTTTTGCGGCGTCTCGATGTTGAGCTGGACGTAAAGATCGCCCATGTCCTTCGATCGGAGCACCGGCATGCCCTTCGACTTGAGCCGCACCCGCTGGCCGGGCTGCGTGCCGGGCGCAACCTTCACCTTGGCCCGCGCCGCATCGAGCGTCGGCACCTCGAACTCGCCGCCAAGCGCGGCCGTGGTCATGGCGATGGGCACCCGGGCGTAAAGATCGGCACCGTCGCGCTGAAAGAGGTCGTGCGGTTTTACCGATATGAAGATGTAGAGATCGCCCGGCGGTCCGCCCCGCAGCCCCGCTTCACCCTCATTGGCGAGCCGGATGCGGGTGCCATCCTCAATACCGCGCGGAATGTCGACGGATAGCTTGCGATGTTCCTGCCGGCGGCCCTGGCCACCGCAATCCGTGCAGGGTTGCTCGATGATCTGGCCGCGGCCCTGGCAAATCGGGCAAGTCCGCTCGATGGTGAAAAAGCCCTGCGCCGCCCGCACCTTGCCGTGGCCGTTGCACTGCTTGCAGGTCGACATGCCGGTGCCAGGCTTGGCGCCCGAACCGTCGCAGGTGTGGCAAGTCACGAGAGTCGGCACGTCGATTTCGACGGTGCGGCCGATGAAGGCTTCTTCGAGCGAAATATCGAGATTGTAACGCAGGTCCGACCCGCGCAGCCGCGCCGAGGCGCCGCCCTGGCCGCCACGGCGGCCGCCACCCATCATGTCGCCGAACAGGTCCTCGAAGATATCGGACATCGAGGCGCCGAAATCCGGCCCGAAGCCGGGACCGCCCGGGCCGGCGCGGCCGCCGCCGTTCTCGAAGGCGGCGTGGCCGAAACGGTCATAGGCGGCACGCTTCTGCGGGTCCTTCAGCGCGTCATAGGCTTCGGAAATTTCCTTGAACCGGTGCTCGGCATCGGTATCTCCCGGATTGCGATCGGGATGATACTGCATGGCGAGTTTTCGGTAGGCGCTCTTCAATGCGCCGTCATCGGCGCCCTTCTGAACGCCGAGAACTTCGTAAAAGTCACGTTTGGCCAACCGGCGGAACCCCTGAGCGACGACGGCGGCCTGGATGAGTTACGTGCCGCACGACGGTGCTTGAACTAGCAAGTGCAAGGCCCGCTGCGCAAGGCGGCGGGCCGGTTGACTCGTAAATAGGGACGATGTGTTGCAGATGCTAGGCGCGAACGCCGTGCTTTGCCGGCCGGCTGGGCGTTGTTTATCGTGGCAGCGGCCCGAGAATGCTCAGATTGTGGCGCCCGGCCGCGGCGCCGAAGGCCGCGAGGTCCGGCGGCGCGGGTGCCGCATTGACGGGGGCGCTCACCTCGGCCACGAAATCGGCGAAGTCGGTGCCGGTGGTCATCAGCAGCACGCGGGCGGGAGCGTTGCCCTCGATGCGGAAGCCATGCGGCAGGCCCCTAGGTCCAAACGCCGTGCCTCCGGCGCCAAGCCGGATATGCGCATCGCCGGCGATGACCGTTACTTCTCCCTCCAGTACGTAGAACGCCTCGTCCTCCGAATGGTGCACGTGCCAGGGCGATTCGAACCCGGCGGGAATGACCTGCTCGATCAGGCTGAATCGGCCCCCGGTGCCGACGCGGTCGGCCTTGAGCCAGGTCGGCAGACCGAGGAAACGCACTTCGGCAGGCGCAGTGTCGAACGTTTCGGCAGCAACGGCTTGCAACATTTTCACTCTCCTCGTGACAATCGCCATGGCGGCGGTTAATTTGGCGGAACATCAATTTCACGGAATATATATTCCGTCAATATGGATTCGAGATGGCTCGTGACTATCGGATGAAGGAGCGCGCCCGGGCGCTGGACGAGACGCGGGATCGCATCGTGCGGATTACTATGGCGCTGCATGACGAGCAGGGCGTGGCGGCGACGTCGTTTGTGGATGTCGCCAGGCGTGCTGGCGTCGGCCCGGCGACGGTCTATCGGCACTTTCCCACGGCGGGCGCGCTGGTGATGGCGTGCGGCGCGCATGTCTGGGCCGAGATGCAGCCGCCGGTCCCCGAAGCCGCACCCACCGTATTCGCCGGCATAGCCGGCCGAGAGCGGCGGCTGCTGCGTCTGGTCGAGGAGGTGGATGCGTTCTACCGCCGCGGCGAATTACGGCTGGCAAAAGCTGCTGCCGACCGGCAGCGCGTGCCCGAACTCGACGGCTTCCTAAATGCCGTCGAGAGCGGTGTCGCGGCGCTGGCGCGGGAGGCGGTCCGCGGTGAGGAGTTGGCGGAACCGGCGATCGATGCGGCCGTGGCGCTCACCGACTTTGCGGTGTGGCAGCGCCTGCAGCGGCTCGATCTCGAGCCATCGGCCTATTGCAGCCTGATGGTGCGGCTGCTCGAAGCCGCCCTGGGCGAACGCTGAGGATCAGACAAACAAAAGGCCCGGATCGCTCCGGGCCCTCTCATTCACGTAAATCTTAAAGTCCGGCCCAGCCGAATGGCTGGTTACGCCGACTTTTTGTCGTCGTCGTTGACTTCCTCGAAGTCGGCGTCGACCACGTCGTCATCGGCCGGCTTGTCGCCGCCGGCGGCTTTGGCCTCGGCCTCCGCCTGCGAAGCCTTGTACATGGCCTCGCCAAGCTTCATCGAAGCCTCGGCCAGTGCCGCGGTCTTTTCCTTGATCGCGTCGGCGTCGTCGCCTTCGATGACGCCCTTGAGGTCGGCGAGCGCAGTCTCGATTGCCGTCTTGTCCTCGGCCGAAACCTTGTCGCCATAATCCTTCAGCGACTTTTCGGTCGAGTGGATCAGCGACTCGGCCTGGTTCTTGGCCTCGACCGATTCGCGCTTCTTCTTGTCGGCGTCGGCGTTCTGCTCGGCTTCCTTCACCATACGCTCGATGTCGGCGTCAGAAAGACCGCCCGAGGCCTGGATGCGGATCTGCTGCTCCTTGCCGGTGCCCTTGTCCTTGGCCGAAACCTGCACGATGCCGTTGGCGTCGATGTCGAAGGTCACCTCGATCTGCGGCACGCCGCGCGGCGCCGGCGGGATGCCGGCGAGGTCGAAATTGCCCAGCAGCTTGTTGTTCGCCGCCATTTCGCGCTCACCCTGGAACACCCGGATGGTCACCGCGCTCTGGCTGTCCTCGGCGGTCGAGAAAGTCTGGCTCTTTTTCGTCGGGATCGTGGTGTTGCGGTCGATCAGGCGGGTGAACACGCCACCCAGTGTCTCGATGCCGAGCGAAAGCGGCGTCACGTCGAGCAGCAGCACGTCCTTGACGTCGCCCTGCAGCACGCCGGCCTGGATGGCGGCGCCGATTGCGACCACTTCATCCGGATTGACGCCCTTGTGCGGCTCCTTGCCGAAGAACGCCTTTACCGTCTCGACAACCTTTGGCATGCGGGTCATGCCGCCGACCAGCACGACTTCATCGATCTGGCCCGCCGAGATGCCGGCATCCTTGAGCGCCTGCCGGCAGGGCTCGACGGTCTTCTGGATCAGGTCGTCAACGAGCTGCTCGAATTTTGCGCGCGTCAGCTTGAGGGTCAGGTGTTTCGGGCCCGACGCATCCGCCGTGATGAAGGGCAGGTTGATTTCGGTCTGCGTTGCCGAGGAAAGCTCGATCTTGGCCTTTTCGGCCGCTTCCTTGAGGCGCTGCAGGGCAAGCTTGTCCTTGCGCAGGTCGATGCCCTGCTCTTTCTTGAACTCGTCGGCGAAATAATCGACGAGGCGGATGTCAAAATCCTCGCCGCCGAGGAAGGTGTCGCCGTTGGTCGACTTCACCTCGAACACGCCGTCGCCGATCTCGAGCACGGAGACGTCGAAGGTGCCGCCGCCGAGGTCATAGACCGCGATCACGCCGGTGTTCGATTTGTCGAGGCCATAGGCAAGCGCCGCGGCGGTGGGTTCGTTGATGATGCGCAGCACTTCGAGGCCGGCGATCTTGCCGGAATCCTTGGTGGCCTGGCGCTGGGAATCGTTGAAATAGGCGGGAACGGTAATCACCGCCTGCGAAACCTTTTCACCGAGATAGTTCTCGGCGGTTTCCTTCATTTTCTGCAAAATCATCGCCGAAACTTCGGACGGCGAGTATTTGTCGCCGGCGACCTCGACCCAGGCGTCGCCGTTATCGGCCTTGATGATCTTGAACGGGACGAGATGCTTGTCCTTCTCCACCATCGGATCGTCGTAGCGGCGGCCCATGAGGCGCTTCACCGCGAACAGCGTGCCTTCGGGATTGGTCACCGCCTGGCGCTTGGCCGGCTGGCCGACGAGACGCTCGCCCGAAGCGGTAAACGCCACCATCGAGGGCGTGGTCCGCGCGCCTTCCGAATTCTCGAGAACTTTTGGGGTACTGCCGTCCATGACAGCCACGCACGAATTGGTGGTGCCGAGGTCGATACCGATAACTTTTGCCATTACGCCTGCCTCTTCTTTCAGCGAACCCTTGGTGGAACTCCTGTCGAGAGGCAATTCCGTGACCCGGGGGAGCCTGGGGTCGGGTTCCTAGTTTGGTTGAGAGTACCCGATAACGGGCCTTTGCCGCTATATAGGGGCAGGGTTTTTGCCCTGCAAGCGCTCAAGGCCGCTATTGGCCCACGAATGTGACTGTTCTTTCCGCTCGAAAGGGCCTGCCGGCCCGAAACACGTCAACAAACGGCCCACAATAAGCCGTCAAAGGCCGCCATCAGGCGATGCGACGTTGCTTTATTGGCAAGATACCCGGCTCCAGCTAAGATCGAAGCAACAGTTTTTGCCCGTTCCCGCGGACCGGTATGCGGTCCCGGCAAAATTCACGAGATCACGGAAGGATCAACAATGACGATGCGAACGCACCTCGCGGTGCTCGCCACAATTGTGGTGCTCGGCGCCAGCGCGCCGGCCTTTGCGCAGGCCGTACCGGCGGACGCCAACGAGGCGCTCTGGTGTTCGGCGGCTTTCACGCTCGTTTCGCCGCAGGCCAAGGCCCAGGGGCAGACCGCTGCCGCCGACAACTTCGACAAATATTCGAAAACCCTCGCCGGTGTGGCCAGCGACAGCCTGAAGAAGGCCGGGTTCACCGACGACGGCATCAAGACGCAGGGCACCACCTATGCCGACAAGGTCAGCAAGGAGCTGAGCGGCGGCGGCACCGCCGAGTTCTCGGTGGTCGATTGCACGCAGTTGGTCGACCCGGTCGCCGCCGCCTCGATCCAGTCGGCCACAACGCCGGCTGACAACGCCCCTGCCGCAGCGCCGGCGGCTCCGGCAGCGGGTGCGACGACACCAGCGCCTGCCACGAAGTAAGATCTCTGCCTGCCTTCCTTCTCCCCTTGCGGGAGAAGGTGGATCGGCCGCTAGGCCGAGGCGGATGAGGGGTGAGCGGCAGACTCTGAGCTTGTGGCCCAGGCCATTCGACCATAGGTCTCATGGCCTTCTCGGCTCAAATCGCTCCACTGGAGCGATTTGTCGGCTTCGCCGCCGCCTCGAAGCCCCTCATCCGCCCTTCGGGCACCTTCTCCCGCAAGGGGAGAAAGAGGAAAGTGTGGCATGCCGCTTTGCGGTGGCTAGTTGAACCTCGATCGGCATCGGGGCATCGTGCTCCGCTAGCTGGAGTTCCCATCGATGCCCATCAGCCCCGGACCCCGCGACGTCCTCGTTGTCGTCGACATGCAGAACGATTTTCTCCCCGGCGGCAGCCTCGCGGTGGCGGGTGGGGACGAGATCGTCGAGCCGATCAACCGATTGGCCAAAAAGTTCGAAAATGTGGTGATGACGCAGGATTGGCATCCCGCCGGCCACATCTCGTTCGCTTCAAGCCACCCCGGCAAACAGCCGTTCGAGACCATCGACCTCAGCTACGGCACTCAGGTGCTGTGGCCCGATCACTGCGTCATCGGCAGCACGGGCGCCGGGTTCGCGCCGGCCCTCGATCTGCCGGCCGCCCAACTCATTATCCGCAAGGGCTATCACCCCGATGTCGACAGCTACTCCGGCTTTCGCGAAGCGGACCGCAAGACCCTGACCGGCCTCGCCGGTTATCTCAACGAACGCGGCCTGAACCGCCTGTTCGTCTGCGGCCTAGCCACCGACTTTTGCGTCGGCTGGACGGCGGTCGATGCAAGAGCCGCCGGCTTCGAGACCCATGTCATCGATGACGCCACCCGCGGCATCGACGCCGCAGGGTCGTCGGCCAGGGCGTGGGCCGACATGGTGGCGGCAGGTGTAAAGCGGGTTGGGACTGCGGATGTAGGGTGAAAAGCCCTCGTGGTTCGACAAGCTCACCATGAGGGCTAGGAGAGATCGTGCCCAAACAGGACCTCATCCTGAGCCTGTCGAAGGACGAGGTCCGCTCCGCCGTCCCTAAGCGCTCTTGTCCACTCCGGCTGCGGCCGACTCCGCTCCCGCCTTGCCGCCCTTGGCGACGCCAACCATCGCCGGACGGAGGACGCGCTCGCCGATGGCGTAGCCGGATTGGACCACCTGCACCACCGTGCCTTCCGGCTGGGTGGGGTCGGGCACTTCGAACATCGCCTGGTGCTTGTGGGGATCGAACTTCTGGCCCAGCGCTTCGATCGGCGTCACGCCGTGCTTGGCGAGGAGCCGCTGCATTTCGCGCTCGGT